>ERZ1034984.379-NODE-379-length-50530-cov-150.713898_pt1 | contig 50530 bp, 85 predicted proteins | sample MGYA00520589_ERZ1034984 | MGnify/ENA primary metagenome ERZ1034984 (study PRJEB33766, sample SAMN09781790) | gut metagenome | biome: gut microbiome | host: Homo sapiens | place: Madagascar | study: EMG produced TPA metagenomics assembly of the PRJNA485056 data...
CCTTCTCTTTCTCCTTCTCTTTCTCGCTTTCGCCTTCTTCTTGCTTGCAGTTTGTTTCTTGTTTGCTTCCGTTTTGCTTACCGTTTGCTTTCTTACTTCCACCGTCTTTCCCGCTCTTTGCTTTCCTCCTGCTGGAATCCAGATTCGGCTTTATGAGCAGAAACGCGATTTGCGCAGCATCGGACATTTTGGAAAAGTCCGGGTCTTCTTCCCGCAGGGCATAGGCGCAAATCGCGTCGTAAGCGTCGGCACGGTCTGCCTTTTTCTTGATTCTGGAAACCGCATCGAAGAAACTGGCATAAAATGTAAATTGGGTTCTTTCATCCATGGGTCAATCCTCGCGTTCCGTTTTTACGATGGAATATCTGGAAAAGGATACCGACTCGTCGTACCGGTTTTTGCCGGTCACCCGCTCGGAGCGGATGGGGATTCCTTGTGCTTTCAAATCCCAGATCCTTGCGCCCAGCCGGTAACAGCCGTATTCCGAGACGGCCTCAGCCTGGGTAATGCTTCCATAGTCCTGCAAATGCCGCAGGATACGCTCACACTGTGTCACGGCCTTACCTCCCGTATTTCAACCTGTATGTAATCCTCGTCGTGGAAATTGTGGGAAACGCTTTTCAGCCAGCGCCGGTTATCGTCCTCGATGACACGGCCTTTCATGGCATCCACGATCATCTTCCCCATGATTGCATGGTTGTCGATGTCCAGCCGGTCATTCCAGTAGAACGTCACGGCTACGGGCTGCTTAAACGGCGTTCTGCGAACGTCCTGGGCGTTCATGGCCGCCAATGTAAGCCAGTGCCATAACTCAGCGTCTTTCTTCCGCAATGCCCAGTGCTTCCCGGCGTAGTACGCATTCATGCCGTACTCCTTCGCCCACTTCTTCTTTTCCGCGCCAGTCTTCGGGTAGGCGATTCTGAAAACTTCTTTTGCCACGGTTCTCCTCCTTTTTCCCTTGACGGTTTCACCTCCCACCGCCAAGGGAAAATGCAAACTGTACTGTCAATTTTTTATGGTAAAGATTGCTTTTCCCGGCCTAGAACGGCAATTGTTCGTCCTCTCCATCCAGCTCTGCGAAGTTCGCCGCAGGGGCGGGAGTCTGATATGCCGGTGCGCTGTATCCGTTGTCAGCCCCATAGCTGGACTGAGTGCCACTTTCCTTGCTGCCACAGAAATAGATGCAGTTTACAAGAATCTCCGCCGTGCGGCGCTTCTGGCCGTTCTTGTCCGTCCAGTCCCGCAACTGCAATCTGCCGGTCGCTACGGCCATCTGGCCTTTATGGAAGTACTTCTCCACCATTTCGGCGGTGCCGCCCCATGCGACGCATTCGATAAAGTCAACTTCCTTTTCGCCGGTCTGCTGATTCTTGAAGTCCCGGTCACAGGCAAGCGTGAAGCTTGTCACAGCCTTGCCGGAATTGGTTCGCCGCAGCTCCGGGTCGCGGGCAAGCCTCCCCTGAACGCTGATCTGATTAAGCATTGTCTGCCTCCTGAGAAATCACCTCGCCGGTGTCCTGGTCAACGTCGATGTACTCAGTCATGTCCGGGATATCTGTCATGTCTGCGGAAATATCCGTCTTTGTGGTGCCGTCCTGAGCCATACCGCGAACAAAGTCGGATTTCAGCGGGGCGTATTTCAGCACCTTTTTCAGAACGGTTTTCTTTGCCATCTCGTCAAAATTGGTCTGCCAAGGGCCATTCCCGAAACTCTTGGAAAACTTTCTTGCGTGCTCGGTAACTTCCTCGATGCTCATAACCTGAAATCCGTAGCCGCCGTCCTTCGTCTTGAACATGGCGTAGTAGGCAATGGGCTTGCCTCGGTTGCTCTTGGCGGGGACGTGCCGCAGCTTCGGGTCAAGGCCAAGGGCATATTCAAACTCGTCGTTTTCGTATACGGTGTGCGCCTGAATGATGGAAACCTCACCGGAGCGGTAGGCCAGGTCGATAAGCCCCTTATAGCCAAGCTGGAATTGGCACTCCATCTGGCCGTGATTGCGGAAGGGAATCAGGTAAGCCTGCCCAAGAGGGGTATTCGGCTCCAAGCCCAACTGTGCGGCGGTCATCATAGCGCCAAGGAAAGACTGAGGGGTGCATTCCTTGAGCTTCGGGTTGGCGCTCAGTGCCGACAGGGTAATGCGGCTGAACCGCTCCGGGGTCATCACGCTGGGCAGCGCCGCCTGAATAGCGGGCTTCATCACCTCAATGTAGTCCTGAATGCTGCTGGGGTTTTTCTTTTTCGCTACCGCCTGAGTAGAAGCGGCGGCATTCTGAATCACGTTTGCCATTAAATATTCTCCTTTTTGAACCGGAAAGTTCTGCTTTCCGAAATTTTGAAGTATTCCTGCGGGATTTTGCCCCGCTCCTTCTCCCATTTCTTCCGGTCGAAGGTCTGCCGCGTTTGGCTTTTCCATGTGACGCTGTAACTCCCGTAACCGCCCCGCTCGGCGGTTCCCATGGCCTCCATGATACGCGCCTGAGCGGCGGATTTCTTTTCTTCCAGCGCCTTGATCTGCTGGGCACATTCGTCCATAATCGCCAGATCAACGGCGCAGCCGGTCAAATCCATCTCTGTTTCCGGCTCACTGGCCGGGAACTCTGCGTTCAGGGCTTCAATGGTGGAATCCATGCCGTCAATGGCTGGGGGCGTTTCGCTCTGAACGTTCTCCCAGAAGCTTTCCTCCGCCCCTTTCAGGGCTTCCAGCTCTGCCTCGTCCCGCTCGATGACGAACACCTTGAAGTCAATGCCCAGAACCAGAACCGCCAGATACCAGCGATCAAGGCCGGACACAAGCAAGTAATGGCAGCATTGCGCGTAGTAAGTAGCCGGGAACTCGCCGTTCTTGAATTTGCTCAAGTGGAGTGCATTCGTGGTCTTGATCTCTAATCCTGCCCGTTCACCAATGACCAGCCGGTCGTAGTTGGCGTGGGCGTAGGGCATATCGTCCCGGAATACTGTGTAGTTCTCCCGACGCACCTTTTTCCCGGTAGCTTCGGTAAAGCGCTTCGCCACGTACTCCTCCAGGTCGGTGCCCAGCCGCACAGCCTCTTTTTGGGAAATGTCCTCCGGGACGACCTTCCCGGTTTTCTCCGCCCACAGGGCGTAGGGAGACTTGTAAGGGTTCAGCCCCAGAATGGCGGCGGCATCGGAGCCGCCAATGGTGGTGGAGCGGAGTTTCGTCCACTCTTCCTTGCTCATGTTGGCGGTGGGGATTTTGCGGATCATTCCTCTACCTCCGCCGCCGGGTTGAATTCCTCCATGCTTTCGATGCACTCCAGGCAGTAGAACTCGTCATGCTCCTGGATGTAAACCAATTTCGGCCCCGTGATCGGCTCACCGCACCGGGAACACCGGGGGAACCGGGATGTTTCCCGCTCTGCCCGCGCCTCCCGCCGCTCTGCCAAAAGCCACGGCTCCATGTTGTCAAAAACGTCCATTGACATTTTCCCTTTCTCCTGCTATCATACAGGTAGTTTCATTTCCTTTGCCGCTTCCGGGGTTCATTCCTCCCCGGGGCGGCTTTTTTTATCTTTCCGCCCGCCGGTGGTTCCGGCGGATGTAGTATGCTTCCATGGCGGATAGTTTCTGTCGCTCCTGCTTCGCTGCCTCATTGACTTTCAAAAAGGCGAGATACTTGGCACAGACCGAGTGGCAATTGTAGCCATCATCTACCCGGCGTTCCGGGCAATCCTTGCAAGGCCCGCTCGGGTTTCGCTCTAGCATACCGCCACCGCCCCGAACACCACGAACCCAAGCACCAGCAGGAAAAGCCAGTTGTCAACCACCGACCGGGCCAGGATCAGAGCCACCGCCGCCCAGCTGAACGCCCGCTCCGCCGGGATCACCCGGGCCACGTACTCCCTCTTCTCCAGCGGTGCGGTGCGCTCCTCCACGATTCGCGGCATTCTCCCCGCCCCCCGCTGCTCTTCCAGCGGTGCCCGATGATGCACCATGCTCATGACCTCAGCGGCGCTCTCATCGAGCCAGCGCTGCTCCTGCCGCGCCCGCAGCCTGGCCCGCAGTGCGGCCACCTCTTCCGCGCTTGCTCTCATTCCGCCACCCCGAAAGCAATCGGCTTTTTGATCTCATCATCATTCGCCACCGGCTTTTTCTTCTCAAAAAGCCTCTCCACTGCGATCTTCGCACCCTCTCCCCGGCTGTAGGTGTCCTTCGGATTGCACCGGGCCTCTGTGGACTTCACGTCCCGCCCGCCGCGTTTCAGCGTGGCCGTGGTGGTCATCCCATCAAAGCGGATTTCTACTGTGCAGGGTTCCCGCTCCCCCTCCTCTGCATAGCCGGAAATCCACCTTTCAGTGACTGCAATGTCAATTCTTTGATGCGGAGAATCCTCGGGCATTATTTGCTCAAGGGAATAAATCGTTTCGCCTTTCCATCGAGTTATGTACCATACGACAAATTCTTTCCCTAAACAGTCCTTCACAGCTTCATGGAGCAAAGCATCTTCCGGCCTCTTGCTCACGAGCCGCACCCGATCACCAATCTTGTACTTTGCCATATTTTGTTACCTTCCTCCCTCCTGCCCGTATTCCCTCGCAAACGCCCGTATCTCCTTATCTGAATACCCCATGGTTTTCAGAATCACCGCCGGATTGGGGTGGAGGATGGCCACCAACTTTCGCAGGACGTCGAATCTCATTATTTCAAGCCGCTTCTTGTAATTCCGAATGGTGTGGCCGGATACCCCGGTTTTCTCCCCCAGCGCTTCGGAATTCTCGCTTTGAATCCCAGCCAGGGGACAGCAGCGGTCGATTTCTTTCCAGAAATCTTCCACCGCGTAGCGCTCGGCATACTGCCGGATTCTAGGCATGCTACCACCTCCTAAATGTCAAAATCCTTGTCGATCTCCCGTTCCGGGGTATCCGGCGGCGTTACCACCATTCCCGGCACATCGTCGGTCAGCTGGATTTCCACCCCGCCGAAGTCGTCGCTTTTCATTCTGCTTTCTCCTTTCCCTTGATGATCTCGCTCAGCGCGTCCTCCATCCGCTTCTGGATGTTGGGCGGCTTCCGCTTCCCATTCAGGATCATAGAAATGTACGCCTTGTTCACGCCCATTTCGTTTGCCAGCTGCTCATAGGTGACCCGCTCGTTGTGCATCCTCCCGATGAGCCGCCCCGTCCATTTTTCGGGCATTGTATCCCTCCTTTTTGTTAAAAATGTTGACTGCGGCGGAAAACCGTGCTACAATTTCATGCGTTCCCTGTGTAACAACAGAAAGGGGTGATCGAATGCGGAGCCATTGGCGAAGCAATCTTTTTGCTCCGGCGTTCCGAACGAAGGAAACCGCATGATGCGCATGGAGCACAGCAACCAGATATGCTGTAAGTGATTGGCACGGCTAAGAACCGTAAGACAATTTACGGATTCGGCATTTCTCCCGGCCTAATGCAACTGCCCGGGAGCCGCCGAAAAAGTAATTTCGGCGCGTGTCGGGTTGCCGCCGTGTTTCGGTAAAAAATCTGGAGGGAAAGCGTCTGCGATTGTCCGCAGGCGTTTTTTCTTTCCCACCGCAGTCATTTTGTGGTTGCAAAAGTTAACAAAGTGTGCTACTATGTACTTGCGAGGAACAGAATAGCTTTGACGCAGGACTTTTCGTCTTGGGTCTGGGTTTTTTGTGAACTTTTTGAACCACTGTGGCTATTGTAGTACAAATTGTTTTGATTGTCAAGCCATTTAAGTGAACTTTTTGTACTTCTACACATTGCACAAAAATGGGGTGTTTGTTTTGTCATTTTATAACAACTATATTCGCTTGTGCGCGGAAAAGGGGATTAGCCCTAGTGCCGCTGCAATCGAAATCGGATTGCGGAAATCAAACGTCACTTACTGGAAAAGTGGAAGAAATAGCCCTTCGGACGCAACTTTGTTGAAAATCGCCGATTATTTCGGCGTCACCGTTGAGTATCTCAAGGGCGAGGAAACAAAAAAAGACCCCGCCACGAATGGCGAGGTCAGCCCCGAAAAACGGGAACTTCTGGATTTAATTGATAGCCTGTCCGACGATCAGTGCCGCAAGCTGGCAGGGCTCATCAAAGAGGCGAAAAATTTGCTGTGAGGAAACTGATATGAGTGATGGTTATGTCGCAATCAGCGAAATTTCCCTGACGCGAAAAGAGATGCAGTTTTTGACGCAGATTTGTTCCGGCGCGGTCTTTCTAAGCAAGGAAATACTTCCCTCCGCCCAGCGGTTGGAGCATTTCGGCCTTGCGGCGATTGAATATGCCTCCATCAGCGGAACCATCCGGCTGGGCGATCCTTCGTCAAAAGGTTGCCGCATTACAGAGCGGGGAAAGGATTTCATTGCATATAAAAAGCAGCGTTCCAAAGAGTGGAAAATAGCATTTATCACCGAGCTGTTTTTCACTCTTGTGTCGGCAATTTGTGGAGCGCTTCTTTCGGAGCCTCTGTGGGCGTTTCTCCGTGAGATTCTTGCAAAGCCCTGATGTCCTTTTTTAGACTGTTGATTTCCCGTGACAGATCACGGACGATGTAGTGTAATTCTGTTTCTGTAACATATCGATGGAATAAAGACATTTTTTACCTCCCTAATTCGGTTTTTGCTCCACATTGTTTGTGAACTTCCTTGTAGATTTGATTTGGGGAAAAGTGGGTGCAAGCATGTTCCAGCCTGCATCCAACCAAAACGAATGGCAGATCGCTTTGCGGCATTACGGAATGCTCGCACAGAATGCAGTTGGCATTAAGGCAGGAATCTTTGACTTCGCCTTGCAGATTTTGGCATTTTTGAAGCATTTCTTTTAATCTTCGGTTCTCTTCCCTGAGCGCTCGCTTTGTAATAAACATTTCAGCCCCCTTAGCACATATGCAGCCTGTTCGTCCGTCAGGGAAAGCACGTCCCGCGCCAGCTCTTCGCGCAGCTTCTGGGATTCGCTTTCCCCTTTTTCACCATTTATTATACCAGATTTCCCACCATTTTGCAACATTTCGGTTATTCTCCCCTTTTTATTCATATATTTTTAATATACGGTTGATTTATGGTTCTACACGCTGTATAATGTTAACTGAGTTGTAACCCAGCGAATAAAAGCCCGGATACGGTGGTGGTTCTATTGCGTGTGTGATTTATTTTAAAACATTTGTTTGATTAAATGGTATTGTATTTTATGTCCGATAAACCGGACTGATTTTTAGGAGGTTGCCAATGAAAAGAATTTTAGCGTTTCTCCTGGCGGCAGCTTTGATCGGCTGCCTTGCCCTGCCGGTCAACGCCAGCGAAACAGAAAAAGAAGTGGTTACCATTGCAGGGCTTGGCTTAACGCTTCCGCCGGAAGGTTATGTTTACAAGAAAAGCGACCAATCCATGACCATTTCGCTGAACAAGGCCGGAGACGCCGGCGTAACTTTTGTAATTACAGACATGTCGCAATATCCCAAATCAATGCAAAAAGTGATGCCTGATACACAGCAGGAAGTGGTTCTTAAATCCGTAAAAACAGATTCCAGCGTGAAAACGGAGAGCAAAGAATATACGATTCTCGGTGCATCTGTTTTCTTCGAGGAATTCACGCTGGATAAGAAAACGTTCTGGTCAGTCGGAACATTTTCTGACGGCAAATATGCGTATACGATTACGTGTACATGTCAGACCGATGATAACGAATCCATGGACGCATACCACGATTTTCTTGCCAATATTGTCAGCGCGAGCGAGGTAGCCACGTCGGAGCCGGTCAAGGCTTCGGAGCCATCATCCGCTTCTTTGGCTGACAGCGAAAAATGGGCCGGGGTACAGGACTACATTGTAAGCAAATTGAAATGTGAATACTGTGATATTTCTGAAAAAGACGGGGTTACCCTTATTTCGGTTGCCTTTGATAGTTTTGAAGATGTAGTTTTGCTTGTCAAAAATTACAACATGGCAAAGGCAAAAGATACATGGTCTTCGGTTAATGATGTTTCCATTTCGCTGTATAACAAGATTGTAAAAATTCTGCCATCTTTTGGCCTTGATGATGCGGTTATCCAGCTTAATATCGTAAACGAAAATAACCACGAAGAAATTTTCACCTGTATATTTGAAGGGAACATTATATACGATATAATCGGAACCCCTGATAAAACGCCCGATGTTAATACCGAAAAGGATTCCGGCGAAGTAACCATCGGTATGAAAAATGCGTTAAAATCGGCAAACCAATATTTAGCTTACTCCGCATTTTCCCGCAGCGGATTGATCAAGCAGCTGGAATACGAAAAGTATACCCATGACGAAGCCGTATACGCAGTGGATCATTGCGGCGCAGATTGGAACGAACAGGCTGCCAAATCGGCAAAGCAATACTTGGATTATGCATCCTTTTCGCGCTCTGGTCTGATCGACCAGTTGGAATACGAAGGATTTACGCATAGCCAGGCTGTCTATGGGGCGCAGAAGAACGGCTATTGATTTTGACAACTTTCATCATTCCCGGAGCACTCCGGGAATGCCCGCTATGCGCATAGCGGGCGGCGCGTTGAGAATTGCCCCGCCACCCGTGCCACAAGGTGGCGGGGCTTGCCGCCGGTAATGCCGTGTGTCCCTTGCCGGTTGCACATTTACCATAGTCCCTATCACTGTAAAAGTAAACGCGCAAATCGTACAATCCGTTTACACGGTGTAGATTTCGCGTGCCAAAATGAAAGGAGCGAGTTGTTTTGCCCACGGAGGAACGTATTTTGGCGCTGCATGAGCAAAGCCTGACGGTGGTGGAAAAAATCAAGGCCGCCAAGCAGCAGCAATGCAAAACCATTCAGCAGCTGGCCGACGAGACCGGGATACCGCGAACGACCCTAAACCGTTTCTTTGCCGGTACGCTGATGAACCCGGGATTTATGGATGTGTGCTCCCTATGCGCAAGCCTGGAATTATCCGCAGACGAGCTTATCGGGCTTTCCCCGCAGAAAAGCGACGATTCCGTTACCGTGGATTTTTTGCAGCTGGAAATCGAACACAAAGACGAAATGTTGCAAGAAAAGGACAACGCCATATCCCGCCTCCTTGACCGCAGCCGGATACAGGAGGCGGGAATATCTGCCAGGGATACCAGAATCCGCAAGCAAAGCGAAGCCCTTTCCAAAAAAGACAGTGCGCTTGCATCCGCGCAAAGGGAAAATAAGCCCTTGATTTACGGGCAATTCGCGTTAAACATTCTGCTGGCGGCGGTGCTCGTGGTCTATATGGTGCTGGATGCCCGGAACCCGGAAATGGGGCTGATTCGATCCGAAAAGATTTCTGCGGTAATTTTATTCGGCGCGGCAGGAATCGCCGCTGTTTTTATGCTCACGGCATTTTTGATTTTCCACAAGCTCTTCAGCGGAGGTGAACGGGATGGCAAAAAGAAAGAAGGAGCCGGAAATCAGGCTCCCAAAAATTAAACAGCTCCCCTCCGGGGCGTGGCACACACGTGTATTGATAGATGATCGCCGCGTATCCATTACGAAAAATACATATGATGAATGCGTGGCCGAATATCTCGCCTTGAAAAACGGTGTTATCGAAGCAAAGGCCGCGCCCGGTAAGCGGGGGAAGACGCTGGGGGACACGCTTGATAAATATATAGCCGCCAGGAAGGGATTCAAGTCACCGTCAACGATTTATGCGTATGAATCCTACCGCAAGCAGCGCTTCCAAAGCATGATGGCGGCTGACGTGTACACCACCACGGACGAACAGTGGCAAGCCGCCATCCGCAGGGAAGCAAGATCACTGTCCCCGAAATATATTAAAAATGTGTGGATGCTGATTTCCGCAGCGATATTCGAGGAAACCGGACGCAGGCCGCGGGTGACCCTGCCGGAAAAGGAGCACAACGAAAAGCCGTACCTTGACCCGGATCAGATACCGGTGTTCCTGCAAGCCATAAAAGGGGAATCGATAGAAATTGCCGCCCTGCTGGATTTATCCAGCTTGCGCAGGTCTGAGATGCTGGCGCTGACGTGGGACAAGGTCGATTTCAAGAACGAAATAATATATGTCCACGGGGCAAGAGTGGCCGGAGACGGCGGCAAGCTGGTTCACAAGAAGCAGAATAAAAACGATTCCTCCCGGCGCACGGTTCCGATTATTGAGCCGCTGATGGAAGCACTAAAGGCAGTTGATAACAAGGAAGGCTATGTCGTCAACCTGACCGGCGGGTGGATATGCACAAGGATAAACGAGATTTGTTCCGCCAACGGCCTGCCGAAAGTCGGGAACCACGGATTGCGGCACAGCTTCGCATCTCTGGCTTACCATCTCCAAATCCCGGAAAAGATAGCTATGGAAATCGGCGGCTGGGCAGATGACGGGACGATGCACAAAATTTACACGCACTTAGCGCAGAAGGATATTGCCAAAAGAGCGCAGGACTTTCGGAACTTTTTCTCGTCCAGCCCATCGGTGAACGGTAAAATTGGCAACAAAATTGGAAACGAAAAATAGAAACCCCTAGAGCCGCAACATGTTTAAGAAATAATACGCTGGGTTCGATTCCCGTACGGGTCACCATGCAGAAAAAGCCCTAGAAATCAATTCTAGGGCTTTTTGCTGCCTTTTCCGCAATACTTCCGCATCCTCCAAACTATTCTACTCAAAAATATTACCACAGATTTTAATATTTTTCCGTGTGTGGCACGTTTTTAGGGTGCAAATTGGCAACGGGTTGGCAACGGGATTTTGCCGCTCATTCTCTGAGCCGCCGCATAATCGCCGCGTATTCTTTGGGGTATATCAGCCGCACGCACTCCATGTGTTCGTCCATCACTTCTAATAGACGTTTCATTCCCGCTGAATTTGCGGCAATTGCAAACTCGCTCCCGGATATTTCATCATTTTGTGGCGCAGGAGCGGAGGAATACAAGCTTGCGGGGGAAACATCAGCAGAACGGGAATAATCCGGGAACATGTGATCTAGAATGGTATAGCATGAGGCCATTAACTGGCATGTTGCCGCCGTCGGGCGCTTCACTGCCTTACATTCTTCGATTGTTTCCAGCAAATCCCGCTCTGCCAACATTTGTTAATCCTCCATACAACGGGCGGCCTTTTCTAAAGCCTCTCGCGTCCGGCTATCCGGCGCTTCATCCATCATACGCCGCAGCTTATCCATAATATCTTCCTTGGCGTCTGCGCGGCTGTATCGCCCCATGCTATCGCGTTTACGGCCTCGGTAGCTCACGCCGTCGCGATAATCGGATCTGTAGCCATCCCGTCCATAGTTGCCCATGGCGTACCAGTCCCCGGCGCTGCTGTATCTTTCGCCCATCATGATCTTATCCAGATTCTTCATGGTGTGCGTCAGCTTGTCCACGATTTCCAGATCACCGGCGGACAGCTCGCCTTTTTCGGCGATTTCGTCCAGTTCCCGGCAAAGTGTATCTCTCAGCTGTTCCCAGTGCTTCATAATTTCACCTCCTAGGCCACGCGCTCAATCATCAGATTGGCGTTGGCAACATCGATTGTCTGCGCGGAGACATTGCGCACGGATAACGCTACGCAGCACCCCCTGGGAACATCCACAAACGTGGACGTCGCCACGTTGAATGCATCTCCCACGGCGGCGGGGGTTGCCGTCGCCGTAGTGGTGGGAAGCGCTTCACCGCCCAGCGCCAGCGCTACGCTGATAGCCCCAGCGGTTCCGCCGGTAGGCACGGAGATATTCCCCACGAAAAGCACGCGATACCGCGCGATTGGGGAACATCCATTGCAAATGCCCCGAAGTGTCACCAGCCCAGCGCCTTCACGGTGAACAACATACCCCCGCCCGCATTTCACCGGCGCATCGGTAAACAGCACGTTTTGCCCAACGGGCACCGCCTGGACAGCGTTCGCAGTAAGTTCAACCGCCATGCTAGTCCCTCCTTACGCCACGTTTCCGCAGCCGTAGCCGTAGCCGTTACCGCAGCAGTTGGGATTCGGTACGACATAAGCTGGTCTGGCAGGGGGGTTGTAGTAGGCAAACTGTTCGGCGACATAGCCCTTTAGAACCTGGTTCTGGTTGCTCTGGCTTGCCGCCAATTGTGCCATAAACAGCTGCTGATTCTGGTCGGCGATTTTCTGGTCCTTCGCCGCCAGCTCCTGGGCGGTAAGCCGCTGGTCAATGGAGCGGAATCCGCAGTTCATAGCGTCGATAATGTCCCGGGTGGTGTTCTGGATGGTGTTCCGGGTGTCGCAGCTCTGGGTTGCCAGATTGTAATTCACGCCCTGGATCGCCTCCCGGTTCTCGCAGCAGCAGTGCTGCTGGGCCATCTGCATCTGGAAAAGCTGCTGCATCAAGGTAGCCTGCTGGTTGCACCGGGAAAGCTCCGCCGCCTGGAAACCGTTGCTGATATTCTGGTTTACGCCTGCAAACCCATTGAGCATCCCGGTATTCATGGCATAGAAGCCGTCGCAGACACCGTTGTTCACGCCGTCAATTTTCCGCTCGATGTTGGAAAAATCAGACGCGAGAACATACCCGTCCACCACGCCAGCGCCGGAACCACGACCGCCGAAGCCTCCACCCCAGCCGTTGCCGCCCCAGCCAAACAATACGGCAAACAGGACAATCCAGATGAACCATTCACCGCCCCAGCCTCCGCCATAGCCGCCGTTGTTGCCATCGGTAACGGCTCTGATATCGGCGGGGGTCATTTCGCTTGCTGTAATACTCATTTTGTTCTCCTTTCAAAAGATGAAAAAATATAACAAAATCTGGCCAGATTATTGTTTACCTTCTAGGCGCGCCGAAGCCGAACATGCCCCGGAATTGCTCAAACTGCCCTTGCATCTGCTGTGCCATCTGCTGGGCTTGGTTAAGCTGCTGCTGGCTGACCCGTCCGCTTTGCATCAGCTGGTTTAACAGCTGTTGGGGGTCCTGTCCCCGCATCTGCTGCATGAACTGGGGAAACTGGGAAATCATCTGCATGGGGTTAGGCATCATTGCGCTTCACCTCCGCCTTTTTTGCCTCGCGCTTTCCCTCGGTCAGCTGGTTCAGGCGTTCTTCCACGGCGCAAAGCCGCTGCTCAAACCCGGCGTTTATGGTCTCAGGAGCCGGGCCGGAATCCCGGATTTTGTATTCATATGCCACCAGGGGCATTGGCCGCCCGTTCATATCGGCCCGTTTTTCGTAAAATACCGGCTTGTTGCTGTCCCACAGCCGCACAAAACCATTGGCCGTGACAAAAAATGCTTCCGCCGCCGATTCCGACGCCACCCAAATGCGGTCATCCTGGCTGGCCTGCGGTTGCTGCATCGGTGCCGTCTGCTGCCCGATGGGCATTTGCGGCTGGAAATAGTTGGGCTGAAAATAGCCGGATTGGTAGTTGGGCTGCATATAAGGGTTTGCCATCATTCACGCCTCCAAAAATAAATTGGGTTTTCGTCCATTGAGTTCCAAGTATCGTACAAAACGCCGTTTTCCACGGCAACAACGTGGTTTTTCAGTGCGACAACGTAGATCCCGTCAGGGTATTCCCGGATAAAATCGCCTACGGTGTAGCAGTCCGGGCATTCCGCCGGAATCCGTGCCGCCGTAACACCGCGCCCCATACGTTATTTGCGCTAGGCATATCACATTGCGTCAGCCCCTCGCTGGCAAGCATTACGTAGGCTTGATACCAGCCGATCCCCAGCGCCTTTGCCACAGCGCGGACGGCGCAATCCCCCACCTTCGCCGCGCGGGGGTTGGGGTTAAAGCTTTGGTACACCCCCATAGGCACCACCTCTTTCTACCCATAGCATAGCAAAAATCCCGACGGTAGAATCATCGTCTACTCGTCGGGATTTCGTCAATAAATCGTCACGCAGAATCAGAATTTCAGATTTTCAGGGAGCTTGTCACTGTATTTTCTGCACAATTCGTATTCTATCCGCAACTTTTTAACCGTTCTTGTGATAGTGGCTTGGGACACACAAAACTTGTGGCACTGTTTTGTCTGGCTCCATCCGGCGGCTCGGGTGCGGATGATCTTTTCCTCCAGCGGCGTGAGAATTGCCAGAGAACAGAACTCATCCAGGATCACCCGATTCCACGGGACTTTATCCACTTATCACATCAGTCCTCCTTGGGAGAAATGTAAGTTCTTGCCTGTTTGCTGTCGCTTATACCCGCCGTGGTGGGGTCGTTGACAACACCCAGGATCACCAGCACACCAAACACGGCGTTGACCACGGCAATGAGCCGGTTGCCCAGCTCGCCGAAGTCCAGGGAGTAGCCGAACACCGCCGCCACGGTCTGCACCAGCAGGAGCAGCGCAGGAATCGCGGCCAGCCAAAAGTTTTTGTTTTTGATGCGCACGGTCCAGTTAATCATTTTGTTTTCCTCCTTAAAGCTCAATGCCTTCGATTTCTGCCCGGATTTTCAGGCAGCGGATGTAATTCCCCATGTGCTTCTTCTGCTCCTTCAGGAGATCGAGCGAGCAGTTGGGGGTGAACGGCAACGTTCCAGCCTCGTACTTCACGGTCATTGCGTCCAGTTTGTCGTACCGGATTTTTACCTGTTGGTACTCGGCCTTAAAGCGCTCCTTATAGTCAGCGCTTGTCATGCCCTCGATGGTGTCTTTCAGTTCGTACATTTTGTTTTCCTCCTTAAAAATCAGCCCAGCCCAAGCCGGGCAAGAATAAACCCTACAACAGCGGCCACAACGATGTATATGACCTTTTCAACCACCGACTTCCACCGCTTTCCGGGTTCGGATTTCAGCTCCTGCACGTCCGTGCAGAGGCCGTCAACCTTCTCCCCGGTGGTTTCCACCTTCTCCGCCATGACAGCGACGGACGTTGCCAGAGTGTTCAAGGCTTCCGTGTGCTTTTCCAGCGCTTCCAGCCGGTGAGAATTGGATTTCCCCCGCTGCTCTACAGCGGAAATCCACTTAGTGATCTCAGCTTCTTCCATTGGCATACTCCCTTCTCAGCCATTCCACCGGCTGTATTTGCCGTTGTCGATGTGTACGCCCCAGCTGTACAGGCCCAGCCCACCCCGGCCGGGGATCATCTCAGCCTGTACCTGCTCCGCGATCTGGCGCAGCTTGACCGGGGAGATGCTGCCGGACAGGTCCACGGCCTGGCCGGTCAGATGCAGGCTATTCCAAACGCCGCCAACGTTAGGGTCGGCATTGTGCTGCTTGCAACGCACGCCCGAGTTGACTTTCAGCGGCACACCGGCCTGGCGACGTATCTCGTCGGCCATCCGCACGGTTTCCTCCGCCGGTTCCGCCGGGAACCCGTTGCAGTATTTCCCGCCGCATTGGCACCGAAATTCCGCCCGACTGAAAAACTGGATATCGTCCCAAAACGTCCCCGTTTTCCCCGCCTCCTGGCCAGTCTGCGCGGGCCTGTCCACCTTGGCAGCCGTCCCGGCGATGGCCCCGATCAGCATCTTTTGTGTGGCGCTTCCGGGGTCACCGTCCGCCGTCAGGCCGTAGTCCGCCTGGAAGCGACGGACCGCCGCCTGGGTGTTCCGGCCCATGACCCCGTCGCAGTCGCCGGGGTCGTAGCCCAGATACGCCAGCAGGTGCTGGATTTGGATCACAGTCAATTTTTAGCCCTCCTTAAACCTTGATGATCTGCACGTTCCCTCCGATGTTCGCCTGGGCGGCGATCTCCGCCTCGGTCAGCACCGCCGCGCCATCGCGCATCCATTTCCCATCCTCCCAGCTGTCTCCGATGCGGATGGCGTACCCTTCATACTCCCGCAGCTCCGTCGTCTCCGGCTCACTGTCCGAGCACAATTCCAGATTGACCACCACGCCGTCTTCCAACCGTGCCATGTTCTTCGCCATCGTTGACCTCCTTCCATACTTGGCTCCCCCTTTGGGGGAGCTGTCGAGCAAAGCGAGACTGAGAGGGCCTTACCGATGCCCTCTTATGATCGCAATGCCCGAGTACCCGCTGCCGCCGGAGCCTTGGCCGCCGTGGCCCGTGTTCGCCGCCAGCGTACCGACCACCGGCACCGAGCCGCCGCCACCCGAGCCGCCGTAGGAGAACAGCTCTCCGCTGCTCTCCCCAAAGGCTCTCGTTGTAGTGCCCTGACCGCTGCCAGCGCTGTCCACCGGGAATACATTGGACTTGCCAGAGCTGCCGTTCCCGCCGTCGCTGCCGCCGGAACCGCCCGCGAATCCTCCTGAACTGGCCGAGCCACCGCCGGAACCGCCGGAACCGCCAGAACCGCACACAGTATTGTTTCCGTTAAACCATGGTGCGCCGCCCGCAGCACCGCCGCTTGCCGAATATGTGCTTCCGTTGACTTTGACCGTTGTCGTACCGCCGGAACTACCGGCACCGCCGCCAGCGCCGATGCTGACGGAAATGGCGGAATTGGCGCTCACACTGACCGACTTTTGGGTCTTGGTGTAACCGCCACCGCCGCCGCCGGAATGCACGGTGCCGTAATCCGTAGAGGTTGTCTTGGATGGCGAACCGCCGCCGCCACCCACCAGGAACACATCAATGCTGCTTGTTCCTCGGAGGTCCGTAAACGTCAACGTACCCGACGTCAGCAGCCGGATGTTCCAGTTGTTGGTGGTCGTGGACGTGATCTCATTGCCGCTGTCGTCAACGATCTTGAACTGCCCCGTGTACGTAAACGCTGGGATCTTGGTGTACGCCAGCGTTACGCTCTCGGACTGTCCGCTGGTTGTGATGGATACCGTGGCCGTGGCGCTGTTCCCGCCGCCGGAGCAGGAGATCACCCAGCTGCCTGCTGCGTGGACCGTAAAGGTATAGCTCCCGTTGGTATTGGGTGCCGTCAGCGTGGTACTCCCGCACTTGGCCGTGCAGGTGGAGCCGGACGGCCACGTCACCGCAATGGTGGCCGTAAAGTAGCTCAGCGTCACGCTCTTTTTCTGTCGGCGTTCCGTAATGCTCACCGTTGCCGTGGCGCTGTTGCCGCCCAGCGTTCCCTTGATGGCCCAGTTGCCCGCCCTGGGCACCCGGAACATCACCTGCCCGTTGCTGGCCGTGCCCGTCAGTACGCAGCTGCCCAGCGTGGCCGTCACCGTAGAGCCGGTGTCAACATTGACCATGATCCATGCCGCGAAGCGGTCCGCGTCCAGTAGATTAAAAATCATGCGCCCCGCCTCCTTACTGCTGAAGGATGATCACATTTACTGTGACGTCTCCCGTGGGCGTGGAGGCCGCCGTAAAGGTCAGCGTCCCCGCCCCCTGGGACGTGCACCGCACGTCGGAGTTGATGTAGGTGTCCCGGGAGGCAGGGGCGGGTGCAACGATCACGTGGTTTCCGGCTGTCACACCCGCCACGCCGACGGTCTGCGTCCCGCCTGACCACCCCGCCACCTCCAGCGTCACGGATGTGGATATGGGCAGCAGCTCGTACACCTCGTTGACCGCTTTTGGGGTTACCGCTCTGTCCGTGTCCGTGCTGGTGTAGCTGTTCACCAGGTAGGTGACGCCTTTAGCCTCCGTGCTGGCGCTGGGAAGGTCTACCGCGCCCAGCGTGTTCTCCTCGGTAAAACCCAAATACTTCCCCTTGGCCCCGGTGAACTTCACATCTCCGTTGTCGTCCGGGCTGATTCCGTTGACGCTGACCACGGAGCCGCTGCCGTCAACGCCAAAGCGGCTGACGGAGTAGGAGATCACGCTTTCGCCGGTGTTAAACTGGGTGGTGACCCGCGTCCACAGATACTGCCCCTGGGGCACCGTGGGCACCGTCTCGCTCCACGCCCCCGTGGGGGCCTCCGTGCCGGAGGTGCCCGCCTGGTAGACCGTCTCGGTGGACGTCACCGTGGCCGGGGTTCCGGGGTTGCCCTGGGGGCCTTGGGGGCCGGTGGCTCCCGTTTCGCCCTGTGCCCCGGTCTCACCCTGGGGACCCTGGGGTCCGGTCGCTCCCGTTTCCCCTTGCGGGCCGGTCTCGCCCTGGGGGCCTTGCGGGCCGGTGGCTCCCCGGGACGGCTCCCCGGAATCCTTAAACGCCCCCGTGGCCGTGTCCCACACGTACCAGTTGCCATTTTCCCCCACGTAGGGCGTCTTGACCGCGACCGCCTTTGTCTCCTTCAGGATTTCCCGCGCCTCTTCCACCATGGGGCGCACCGCCTCCGGGGTGGATGTGGGGTCCGATATCTCCGGCAGCAGCGCCTCGCAGTTGACGGCCAGCGCAAGGGGAATTTTGTTGCCGTTGATGGCGATTTGCAGCTCATTCCGACCCGGCGCGAAAAATCCGTATCCCGGCGTAAACTGCACCGTGTTCCCGCTGGCCGTGCCCGCCTGCTGATAGACCGTCTCCCGGTCCACGCTGGCATACACCATGACCGCTGCGCCGGTGGGGATGGTGTAGTCCATCAGCTTCAGCGTGACGGGCAGGGCGCTGCCATAAACAATGTCAATGGGCGGCACCCGCCGCCGGGTGAAAAGGTATATTTCCCGATAAACTTCCTCGGCCATTCTGTGCCTCCTTACTCGTTTTCAACTTCCAGGTCGTCCATGCCGTCAAAGGCAAAATTCTGGGTCGCCGTGCTGCCCGACTGGGCCAGAAACGTCTTGGTTTCCTCCTGTGGGGCGCTGGCGCTGGCGTAATAGCCCATGTAATCGTATTTGACATTGTCGGCCAGGTAGTAGTCGTCCCAGGTGGTACAATCGTATAAATTTGAGTATCCTGCGTTCGCCAAGTTGATTATCACTTTTGTGCCCTGCTTGATTGCATGGGGGGCAGTCCAGGAGATCGTTATCTGCTTTGTTGGGTCCTTCGGCTTCCGCTCCCGGGTGGGGGCGGAGGTCATGCGCTTGATGACGGTGGTAGCCCCCTGGCTGTCAAAACTGTCCTCGTACCGCGTCTTGTCGATCTGTCGTATCTGCGACGCGGTGTATCCCAAGCTCTTGTAATCGCTCCTACCCGCGCTTTCGCGCGGGGCTAGACTGTACCAAAGCTAGGCTCTGTCGCCCCAACCGTGCGGTCGTTGAGGGTTCCCCTGTGGGGTTTCCCTGCTGATTACCCATTCCGTGCAGCCCGTAGCACCGCTTACGCGGCTTTTTATTTCAGCCTAGGCCATCCCACTACTTTGTTTCCGCTTTCGCTCCATGTAGGCACCGGGGAGCTGCCCCGGCTTTTCGTGGGCTTTAGGATTTCCCAGCATTGAGTTGGTTCTTTTTTCGCACCCGACCATTTTTAGAGCCATCGGATACGCACCCCTGCGTTTAAGCCCCAAGTACCATATACTTGGTTCCGCTTTTTGAGGTGATTTCGGTGGGCACATACGGCTCGCCGCTGATGTACAGATTGTTTTTGTTGACAAACAGCTTCCCCGACACCGCCAGATCGCCCCAGATGTTGGAGTTGCCGTTGGCGATGATGCCCTTTGAGACCCGCAGCCGCCCGTCCGAGATGGTCAGATTGCCAACAACTTCCGTGTCGCCCTGGAGTTTGATGACGTCCGCTACGATGTCAGCGAGACTGTGCGCCTTTCCGTCACTGCCAGTGACGGCGTATACTCTGATTTCCGCTTTCGCCTTTTCCCCGATTTGTGCGAAAAGCGTGCTCACGGCGAATGCTTCGTCGTTTTTCAGGTCATAGCGTACATAGTTTTTTAGCCCCGACGCCAGGTCCTCGGGAACTCCGTCCTTGCCGTTCAGGGCGGCGATCAATTGGTTGTAGTTTTCAATGATGTTGCCCACGGCCTGCTTCGCGATCCGCTTCGCCGCGCGTCCAACGCCCCCGGCGCGGGCTGCGGTGGTGCGATAGGGGTACTTCCGGTTGATCTCATATTCCTCCGGCGCGCCCACGTCACCAACATAGGTGTCCATGTCAAAATAGTAGCTGCACATCAGCCCCGACGCGGCCCCGACGGCAATGTAGTCGCCCAGCTCCATGTGGGGCTTGATAATTGCCTGCCGGGCGGAAAACGCCTGATAGCGGTATCCGTTCACCGCGCTCAGCGCCTGACTTGCCGCCGCCTGGCTGGCCCACGGGCTTTCCGATTCCAGCATCTCCCCGCTTCCGGCGGTGTACTTGTTCCCCTCGCCGTCGTGCAGCACCACGCCGGATATCGCCGCAGCGGGAGCGCCCATTTTCAGCCTCTCCGCCTTTACCGTCTCCGGCGTCCCCGCCGTTTGCAGCGGGAGCAGCCGCAGCACCCCGCAGTCATCCACGGTAAAATTCCCGCCGTACAGCGCCGCGATTCCCCGCAGCACCTCGCAGCAGGTCTTTTCCTCCGGTGTGGCGATGGAAAAGCCGCCGGTCAGATTGCTGACGTCATACGCTGTTTCGATCTTTCCGGCAATGTCCGCAACCACCTGTATGTCCGTGGCGGGCCAACTCAGCGCGGAGGTGTCGTAGTCAATCGACGCTTTCAGCCCCGCGTCGTATGCCACGATGTCCACCGTCGCGGCCTGGGCGTCCACCATGGCCTTTTTTCTGGTGTCCACGTAGAAAATGCCCTTCGGTATCCACTCCGATACCCCGCTGTCGGAAACCAGCCGGGAGAACGGCACCAGGCGGCCCATGGTCGAAACCTGCTTGCTTGGGTCAAGCATGGTAACTTCCAGCTTCCGCGCCACGAAATACCCGATTCCCGGCGCTTCCCTGTCCAGAATATCGCCCTTCTGGCTGATTTTGGTAATCATATCCTCGCCGTAGACCGTGCCGGGAATCGACCAGCATACCGCCACATCGGCGTTTGACCCTACCTGGAGCACCGTTTCCACCCGGTGCGGCCCGGCAAGGATTTTTTGGTACGTGCTCGACGTTTGATGCATTTACCGGCTCACCCCCCTTGCCCGCAGCCGTATTTCGCCGCCCTTGTACCGCCGCATCCCGTCGCAGGACAGCAGCAGGAACATACTTTCAAGATCGCAGTCAAGGCTAAATTCTCTTTCCAGTATTTCGCCGTTTTTGTCATACTGCACCATCAGCGGAACTTCCTTCAGCGCCGCAAAATCGTCGTCCGAAAAATCCGTCATGGGCAGCAGTTTGAATTTCAGAATGTCCCGGCTCGTCCGCCCGAAGTAGTGTTCTGTCCCGTCAAGCGTGGTCACCTTTTCCCGGTATTTGATCTCTTCGGTGACGGAGTAGGAGGCCAGCAGCGGCGTAAAATACCGCTTGTTGATAAAGAGTTCTATGTCGATCATATCCCGTTCCTCCTGTCCTCGCTCCATGCGTATTGTGCCGCCGCCCTGCCGATCTGCTCTCCGTCCAGCATCAGAGGGATGGTGATCTCGATCGGTACGGCGCTGCCGCCCCGGTTCCCGTTGCGGTAGGCACTTGCCTCCGACGCCGTCAGCACCCGTTCCCCGGCGTGCAGCTGGGCCATGTACCCATCAAAGGGCACGTAGTCAAGGCCGCTGCGGTGGGAGCCGTCCGGCGTATCGCTGAGGCCGACCACCGCCTGGATGGTCAGAACAAAGTCGGCAAAGTCCGCCTGAAGCTTGGATTGCATCTCGGACGTAAGCACATCCAGCGACGACAGCACCCCGGAGGTGTTTTGGTCAATGCCGAAGATCAGGCCGTCCAGTGTTGCCTTCGCCGCTGCCACGGCTTCCTCGCTCTGGTCCATGCCCTCTACGCTCTTGGTGTATTCCTCCAGCAGCGCGTTTAATTGGTCATGCACCCCCGTGGCAGCCTCCGCCAGCGGTTGGGTCGCCCTGGATACGGAGGCAGAGTAATCCTGAAGCAGCGAATCCCAGTTTTCTATGACGCGCTGCCGGTCTTCGCCGCTTCCTGCTAACTCAATCTCTTCCCGCACACTGGAGAGAGCGCCCGCCGCGTCCTCTGTGCTCATGGAGCCAAGGATTTCCATCAGGGCGCTTAAATCCACTCCGGCATCCGCCGCCGCCCCCTGGACATATTCCAGGTCAGACGCGTATTGCTCATAAAACCGGGTGTTGGCCTCCAGATTTCCCCGCAGCTCCTCCGCCCCGGTCTGGTTCTTTTCCGCGTCCCCGAACTTCGTCGCCTCGGTGACCTGTGTAAACACATTCGCCGCGTTGAAAAGCCCGGTGTAAATGGAATTGTAGGTGTTCCAGTAGCTTGTTAAGATCTGCTGCGCGGAATCGGAAAAGGACTGGGCGGAATCCACCATCCCCTGCGCCTTTGCCTCAGCGTCCGCCTGCGCGGCCGCCAGCTCCTCCCGCTGCTTGTTCCACTGGAAAACCTCGTCCGTACTGGCTCCGTTGGAAAGCATCTCATAGGCTTCGGGGGAAATCGCCCGTAACGCCTCCATTAGCTTGTTGAGGTTTTGTTCTTCGGCGTCGATGGATGTTGCCAGATCAATATTTTCGCCAATCTTCCACCAGCTATAATCCCCGGCTTTTTCGTACAGATCATTAAGATCAAGACGGGCTTCCTTAATGCCGTATAGCAGGCTATTAAAATTGTCCTCCTGCACCGGCGTTTGCCGCATTGCATCGACCAACTGATCCCACGCCTTTTTCGCGGCGGTTACTTCCGTCGCCAGCACCGCGATAGATGCGATTGCAACGGCAGCAATGGGGTGCGCCAGCAGCGCGGCAACGGCCCCCGTGGCGATGTTCCATAGCTTTGTCGCCGCCCAGGCGGTTCCGATGCCAACCGCAAGCGTCTCAATGGTGGATATTGCCGCCCCCGCCGCCGTGCTGGTATCGGTGATCCTGTCATGTGCGGCGGAAAAAGCATCCGCAAACCCGCTGAAAATGTTTTCAACGATGGGGACGATGTTCCCAGCTACTGTTTTAAGCGATTCCAGCAGCGCGTCCGTTGCGCTTTTTACGCCGGTCTGATCTCCCGCACCGATGGCGGCAAGAAGATCCTCCCACGCCGCCCTGACGCTGGAAACCGAACCCTGGAGCGTCCCAGCCGATTCCATCGCCGCATAGCCGGAAAGGCCCTGCATTTCGATGTAGTCCACCAACGCCTGCTGGCAGTCCGCCAGATTGTCGATGGTGTAGTCGGTCATTCTGCCGTTCTGCTCGTTCCATTCGTTGACCTTGGCGATCAGGCTTTCAAAGCCCTCCTTGGTCGGCACGATGCCCAACTGCAAATTGTCCAGCATGGTGTAGTTGTTGCGCATGATGCCATTAAAGGCATTCTGCACGGCCTCCTGGCTGTTGCCCGTAGCCGCCACCACATCCGCCTCGGCGGTGACGATCTTATCCGCCAGCTCCGCCGCCGCCTTCGCATTGCCCCCCATAGAGGTCTTTAAGCCCGTGGCAAAGCCGTTGACCTGCCGCAGGTAGTCGTTCTGAGACATCTGGACATTTTTATAGGCCTGCCGGGATCGATCGCTGATATAGTCGTAGGCGTCCCCAAACATCAGCTGCGCGCCGCCCACCAGCTGCTCATAATCCCCATAGGCCGCCAGCGACGCCTTTCCAACGTCCAACACGGCACTCGCGATCTTTTTGATGCCGGAAATGATCGCTTCGCTGACCAGGTTGGCCTTTAGAACATCGCCAAAGGCGCTGGTCTGCTTTCCGGCCCGGGTCAAAGAATCCTCAAAATCATCGGTGCGCAGCACCAAGGACGCCGACAATTCGTATACATTCATTTTTTATCGGCCTCCTTAAACGATTTTCAGTCCCGCACCCCGGATCACGTCCGCCACGATCTCTTCGCCGGTGCGCTCGTCCTGCGGCTTCGGGTGGATAATGTCGGTGTAGCTGACAGTCAGATAGCTCCCGCCCGCGATCTTCGCCGTGTTCTCCGTCAGCATTTTAAGGCCCATGGCAATGTATTGTCCCCACATCTCCCGCTCTCCGTCCCGGTGGAGCCGGGCCATCAGCATAGGCAGCAGCGCCCCCGCCCTGAGCCGGGGGAGGGCGCTGAGTGCGTTCATCACTCGCCAGAATCCCCACGCTTTGACCAGCCGAAAAAATCCAGCAGGGGCTTGTCCTGCAAGATTTCCTTCATCTGCTGCATGGTGTCCAGCATATTTTGGGCCTTTACCTCCTCCACCGTAACGCCGCCCACGCTGGAAAGGATGTTGTATACGTCCTCCCGGTGGGCCTTGAACAGCAGCGGCACAGCGCCCACCAGCTTACTGGCCGCAGCCATCAGCACCCCCGCTTTGGTCAGCCCCTTTTTGTCGATGGCCTTCCCAAGCGCGGTCATGATGTCCTTGTCCTCCACAATGGCCTGGATGCTGGGCGCAATCGTGCACAGCACGTCCAGGCATTCATCCGTTCCCAGGTCAGATAACTTTCTCATGGCTTATGTACCCCCGTTCTGTTCGGTCTGGCCGGTCTGGGCCTGCGCCGCCTCGGCCTCGCCCGCCTTGATGTAGATTTCAAAGGGCGGGGTGTCCTGGGCATTGATGGAGTAGTGGCCAGTAAACTCAAAAGAAAACTGCCCCTTGCTCTTGTCGCCGGTTTTCAGCTGGAAGCCGCCGGTGGAAAGGCCGTTCAGCATATGGATTGCGATATATCCGCCGTTGGTCGCCCCGTTTTTGTCGGAGTAGTCGCCCACCAGCCAGATATCGGAGAAATCAGCATCCGCAATGTCGTTTCTCGGCGTGATCTTGCCGCCCGCCTCCTCAGCCGCCGCTACCATGGCTTTGGCGTTGGCGGCGTTGACTGATACAAAGGTGCCGGAAAGCTTGACCTCCCAGCTATCCAGCTTTTTCAGCTCCTTGGTGTTCTTGGGGCAATTGTCGATGTCGTCGCCGAAATCGTTAAACGTGGGCGACGCGGAAAAGGTCACGCCGCCGGTGGTCGCGCCCAGAATGGCGGTATCCTTCACCTCCGCCGTGCTGGGTGCGAATTCAGACAGCAGCACACCGGCATTCATCACCAGTTCCTTAAAGGTATCCTGGGGAATTTTTGTAAATTTCATTTGTCCTCCCTATATCGTGTTGTAAACTGCGGAAATATTCAGCGTCCGCAGCTTAATAGATTGGTCGCTTTCGTGGGTGGCGTTGATGCACCAGGGTTCCCCCCGCAGCAGCCACACCGTCCCCCGCTCACAGGGCAGCTGGATTCCGCCGCGCCCGATGGCCCGCCCGATCTCATCCGCCTTGGCGTTCGGCTCCGCCTCCCGCTCGGTGTGATACCAGAGCTTGCAGGTCAGCGATACCGGCATATCCCCCCAACCGCCGACGGAAACGGAATAGGTCAGATACGGCATTACCGTATCCTGGGGCACCGCCGTATCCGGGTAGGCAGGCAGGCCAAAGCCGGAAAAAAACTTGTAAAGCGCCTCGGTAGCCGTCATGTCGTCAGCTCCCAGCGCTCGGCGGTCACCTGGCACATATCCACGGTGCCCACAGCGGGTGACTGCTTGTCGCTTCCGTTGCTGGTCACCCGGAAAATCGCGCCATCGGAAAGCCGCTTGAATACGTCGTGAAAGGCCAGCGGCGTTGCTCGCCGGGTGGTCACCGTGTACACACTTGTGACCCCCTCCTTTTCCGCGATCCGCGACTGCATGGATGTGTCCAGGATCACCGCCGCGTCAAATTCGGCCCCCGGCGTCCATTCCACCACCCAGCCGCCCTCGCCGTCCGGCTTCCGGGCCTTTTCCATCAGGGTACATTTGTTGTTCAGATAGTAATCAAGCAGGCTCATAGCTTCCTCCATTGCCTCAGACGCGCCCCGAATACCGTCCGCCAGCTCAGGCCGCCGCCGTCGCCGGATGCTTCCCCGGCCTTGGTGTACGAGTAGCCGCCAAAGGATTCACTGGTGTATGGGCTTTCCAGCACGGCGGCATTTTTTTCCTGCCATGCGTTGATATCGCCCAGAGCCTCCAGCAGCGCCGCAGGGATTCGCAGCTCCGTCACCGTCCCGTCGGAGCTTTCCGGCCTCAGATCGCTTTCACCGTATACGTGGATTCCGTCGTTCCGGCGGCTGCCCTCGATCAGGTAATAGTCCCCGTTTTCCAGTCCGGGGAGGGCCAGGCGGCCCCCCCGGATGTCGGACGCGGAAAATCTCCATTTTTCGCCGGGGAAGAAATTCCGCAGATAGCGCAGCAGCTCCAAAAGCGTGATCTGTCCCGCGTTTTCCATTGCCAAAACTCCTTCCCCGACCCGTTAGGTTTTGGCCGTCACAGTGGCAGAGCCGGACTTGATGGCCTTGTAGCCGGAATCCGCCTCTACAACGGTGATTTTCTGCCCGTTGGTGGCGGTGATCTCGCTGGTGCCATCCCAGGCGGTCCAGGTGCGCACATTCTGGCCGTAGGTCACGGTCTCAGCGCTGGAGCCGACCTTGTACTTGTAGACATTGCCCGCGCTGGCCTTAGCGGGGGTCACCGTCAGGGCAGTGTTTCCGCTGGTCTTACCTGCGGCAGATGCGACCGTCAGGGTGCCGATGGTGGTGCCGTTGTCGCCGCCGCCGATGGTGGCAACGGCGATGCCGTCCAGGTACTCCGCCCACAGCTTCATGCCCATCAGGGCGTACATATCGCCGGTGGCGCGGGAATAATCGCCCTCCACGTGGATGCCGATCAGGTTCGTCTCGCCCTGCACGGTGTAGGTCAGGCCCAGCTTTGCAAAATCGCTGTCGCCGGGGTCGATGTAGTACAGGTCGATGTTTTCCACGGGCAGGGCGATCACCCGGCCCCTGGCGATGTACTTTTCGGGCAGCAGGAAAAGGGTGGAGTATCCCAGGAAATTCTGCACATAGGTCAGGCCGAAAACGGTCTGCATGGTGATTTCCTTTTCGCCCAGGTAGTCATACAGATCCAGCAGGTTGGCGAAACCGACGACCTCGGTCACGTCCTTGTCCATTTCCGCGAACTTGTTCAGCACATTGCCCTTTGCCAGTGCCAGCGCCTGCTGGAAGGTGGTCGCCGCCACGGACAGGGTGCCGGTGTTCAGGAACTCGTAGAAGTCCGCCAGAACCTTGTTTTGAAGTGCCACCAGGAAAGCATCGTCCGTCTTTTCCACGGCCACCTGCGCGCCGTACTTGGCAACGGCCTCAATGCTCACACTTTTGGCATGCTTGGCAACTTCAATGTCGCCATAGGCCACCGGCTCCACCTTCATTTTGGTAAAGGGGATCTCTTCGCCCTCGCCCACAGAGGTGCCGCCCTGGAGGGTGCCGTCAACACTGGTCTTGTAGGATACCAGCTTCGTGCCGGGTGCCTTTCGGATGGGCCGCATAATGCCCAGGATGGTGCGCAGCGCGTCCCAGTTGTCGTTGAACCGGGTAACGAAATCCACCTCGCGGGCGGTCACGTTAAACTGCGTTGATTTGGTCAAATTCTCTTTTGCAGCCATTAAATAGCTCCTTTCGTCTTAAAAAGTTTTGTTTTATTGGTTTTCGCTTGCCATCAGCTCGGAAAGCGCCTTTTGGCGCGCCTCAGTCGACAGCACATACCGGCCCTTATCGTCCTTTTTGTAGATATCGGCCCGGCTTTTCGCACCGCCGCCGGTGGTGTCGGGCGGCGTCTGGGTACTGGTGCCGCTGGTCGCAGTCCTGCCGATCAGGCCCTTGTAGTCGCCGGAAAGCAGACTATCCAGCGCGGCGGCGTCCTTGATCTTGTCGCCGTCCAGCTCCAGGCCGTCAATTTCCGCTTTCGCGCCCCGGATCACCAGCGCCATACTCTCGGCAGGGATGCCCTTGCCCGCAAAATAGGCCCGCGCAGCCTTTTCCTTGGCCGCCGCGTTCTCCTTCGCCGCGATACCGGCCTTGTAGCCCTGGAAATCCTTGTGCTCCTTTTCATACTTGGCCTTGTATCCGCCGTCAGCGCCCGCCTTTTTCAGGTCGTCCAGCTCCTTTTGGACGCCGGGCAGCTTCTCCGCGTCTGCCTTGTACGTGCTGACCTGGTCTTTCAGCCCCTCCACCGTCTCGGTGTGTGCCTCAATGATCTGGTCAATTTTCTCGTCTTCGATGCCCATTGCTTTCAGCATCTTTCTTGTAAGTGCCATTTGTCAGTCTCCTTTTCTTCGGCCCCAGTCCTTCGGGGGCGACTGTGATATCAAAAACCGCGCTGCTTTGCGGATTTTGCCAACAAAAAAAGAGCCAAACAACACGCAGATAATGCGTATTGCTTGGCTCCGATTGCCCTTTCCCGCGCCCAATTACGTGGGAGTTGTATATTTGATTTCCTTTTTTACCTCCAGAACGACGACTCCGCCGCCCCGGCGTCTGATCTCCGCGTCGTTTCCGCGTTTAAGGATGGCCTCGACGGCCTTAATCATTTCTGCGGTCATTTTGCCCCCCAAAAAATAAAATAGCCCTGCTGATACACCCATCTTAACGCATCAGCAGGGCCTTGATACACATTTTATATAGTCAAAAAATAATCAAAATTTTTTAAAAGAAGCACTTGACTTTCCACCCAATGGGTGGTATAATAAAGACACTTAAGGGGGACACCCGAACAAAAAAGGAGACCAGAACAATGAGGATGCATTATGAAGTTAGAGAATTCGCCACCGGCAAGTCCCAGCCCATGCTCGGCTGCTCCGACGCCTTCAGTTGCAAGGACATGCTGAAAGAAATGGGATTCAAATGGAATTCCATGAAACGGCAGTGGGAAAAAGCGGTATCGAAGGATGAAGTGACCACGTTGTTTTTCCAGCTGGCCGTCGCCTGCAAAATGAATGAAGACGACATTGCGAATTCCTGGCAGTTCATCCCCGCAGACATTGCGGAAATCGAACCCAGCGAAGAAGTCGTGAAAGCCTACGCTGATTACATTGGATACGAAATCTAATCACACCGAAATAAAAAAGGAGATTAAAAAAATGAAAACATGTCGTGACATGATGCGTGAAAACAATGATAACCTGGGCTGGTGCCGTCCTGAATCCTATCTTGACGGCCGCGTGATCCTGGCCATCAACGAGGGGACAGTAGTCGGGATTAACATCGACGGAGCGGACGATGCCATCACCCCCGACGCCATCCGCCGGGTCGCCAGAATGGTCAACGAGGACTATGACCTCTACGAGGGCTGGGACGACGTCCACATCATCCAGTGCGCCGCCCACGAAGAGCTTCCCTGCCGCCTCTGCCCCTGGTTCGACGTCTGTGACGCCATGGACGAAGAGGACGAAGAATGGGAGGGGGACGAGGAGGATTAACCATGACAAAAAAAGAGATCAACGCAATCAAGGCCGTAGCCTATGCGCAATGGGCGGCCACCGAAACTGGCCGGGAGTTGCTGACCAGAGAACCGGGGAACACGCCGTTTAAGTGTTGGCGGATCGCCGAAGGCGACAAGGTGGCATACATGCACACCACCAGCGACACGCAGCTTAACAAGCAGACGCTGGCGGCACGAGGATTTTCGGAGGCCGCCAGGGTTGACTATCAATTTACCGCGAACCGCCAGACCAAAACATTGTCTTGGGATTAACCTGACGCCTATCATCATTCCGCCCGCCCCCGCGAGAATTACCGAAAAAGGAAGGAAAAGAAGAATGACAAATAATCAATACTATACATGTGTTTCCCACTGCGCCGATTACACCGACCCGGACGCCTACGTCTCCGACCTGGCCCTGTCGTCCATCTGGGGCGACGCGCCGGACGCCGACATCCCCGCCGACCGTATAGATGCCCTGCGCGGCATCTACACCGCCGCCACCCGCCCGGTGAGGGAGATCGTCGCCGCTACCGGCCTGACCCAGGCAGCTTTCGCCGAGCACCTGTGCATCCCCTTGCGCACGGTGGAAAATTGGTGCGGCGGGCTGCGGGAGTGCCCTGTCTATGTCCGGCTGTTGATCCAAGAGAGCCTTGGCCAGTACACCCCGCCCCGGAGGAACGAGGGCAGAATGGGATAAATAAAAAAGAGGGGGCCGCGCCCTCTCTTTTTTATTTATTTGCTTTCCCCAATTCGTCTTTCAGGATATTCAGGTACGTCTTTGCATGGTCTGCAATCGCTGGCTTGATAAACGGATGTGCCCGGTTGCCCGCTGTCCAGTGCCATAGCCCCTGTTCATCCTGATAGCACCAGGGCGTGGGCCGCCCGTCTCCGTTTTCGGCATAGATGCCAGTGCCCATTTCCTGATAAATGCCGTAATACACATTTGTTCCGACGTGCATTTCCTTACCGTCAATCACAGTAGCGGCGATGTCATTTTTTAGTCTTCCAGTTCCGTCTCCTGCGCCCGGGCATAAATCCTTTGCATATCCCTCAGCCTTTCCTCCGCAGCGCCACAGGGCACGCTCACAGGTATCATGCAGCGCCGCGATTATTTCGGCGGAATTATCCACAAATTCAACGCTCATTGTCCATCATCGCTCTCAAGCACATCGTAGATCATCTTGTATCTCGTCTTGATGATCTCCAACATTTCCTGATACGCTTCCTGACGTCCACCTTCAAAGTCGGATTCGCTTGGATCAATTTCATCGTACCGATCCTTGATGGTTTGCATCATATCGATAATTTGTGTTTCCCACACAGAAATCTTATCATTTTCCATTTTTTCTTCCCTCCAATTCTTCCATTGCTTGGTGGATGTTGCGCTGGAAAGTTGCTATTTCTTTCCCCCAATGCTTCAATAGCCCTTCCTTTTGCGCAGCTGTTTTGCTGCCCCAGGTGTTATCATATTTTTGCGGCGATTCCAATTTTTTATTGTGCTCCTGTATTTGCTTTTGCCAGGATGCAATTGATTTATTAAGCTCTTTGCTGCTTTGTTTAGCAATCCCTTTATTTGCAAAAAATTGGATTCCAATTCCCTTAACTGTTGTCCTTTCTTGGGGCTCTCTCTCCGCTTCGGTTTTTGCCTTTGCATCCTGCATCTGTTTCCACCTATCGGCATTATTATACTTCAAATCCTGGAATTTTGCAAGTGTTTTTGGTGCTTTTCCCCCTAAAACATTCACAAAATCTGCATATTCCCGTTTGTCAGCCTGATAGTTCTTCCCTGCCCTTGCCAGTCCCGCCCATTTTTCCGGCGGGTACTGTGCCTGTTTTTCATCGTACCATTCCCGGTACGATTTTTTCTTTACAAGCTCGTACACGCCCGTTTCCGGGTCTTTGACCCGCATCATGTGATCCTCCGTCTCCAGATCGTCATCCGTGGCGGTGACCACCGTGCAGCGGCAGTTATACAGCTCATGCCCCGGAGCGCCCAACGAGCCATCACCAGGAAACATCATTTTATAGCCGCCGACATCAAATGGCTGATCGTAGTCCACAATCTGATTGTCGGCCATACCGTGATCGTGGCGGGTGCGCAGGTCTTTCGTTGCTACCCATTTTTTCCTGGATTTGATGCCCCATTGGGCATCGGCGGCGGCATAGCTGTCCATTCTCCCGGCGTTCTGGGCCGCCGTTACCGCCGTGCGGGCGCTGCGGATGGCGCTGACCCGGCTCATGGTGACAATTCGGTTTTGCAGGTGGTCCGCCATCTGCTTGATGCTGCGGCCCTGCAAAATGGAGCTTGTGACGCTGGCCGTGATCTGCTGCTTGCCAAACTGCAAATCAATGCCCCGCTTCACGGCCATCGCCTCCGGGTAGTATGGCATTACGTCCGGCTGCTCCACGATCAGCCGCTTTACCGTTTGCTCGTCAAAGAGCGTAAAATCCGCGTTGGGGTGGACGCTTTCGATGGTGTAGGCGGTATAGTTTCGGTTCAGGCTGTAAATTCCCGGCGTGGCGTCGTTGACGTAAGCAATGGCGGTTTCCTTTGCCTCGGTCATTCTCTGGGCCAGTTTGTCCCGCAGCGCTTCCAGCCGCTCCCCCCGCCCGATTTGGGCCAGTCTCCATTGCCGGTAGTCGCTTTCCGTCCACTCCTTGCCATTGTGCATGGTGCCAACCATCTTTTTCATTTTTTCGTCCAGCTTGGCAAAATGCTCAAAATAGTCATCTATCGTTTCCTGCAATTCCTTTGCCGCCCGGCCGTAAATCTCATTGACCCGCTTTTCCAGCTCCAGCAGCGCCCCATCGGTGCCCCTGTCGGCCTCACTGCGCCTCGCCATTGCCGTTTTCACCGCCCAGGACAATATTCATGTCCGCGTCCGCTTTCCGCGTCAGGATGTCCGGCACCTCCTCCGGCAGGAGCCACGGAAGATGCCGCAGAATGGTCTCGTCGTCAAGATAATTGGCCGCCGAAAGCACCATGTTTGTTACCTCCGCCTGATTGATAATCTTGTTCCAGTTGAAAGCAGGTTCCGCGTCGGTGATTCCCGCCAGCTCCGCGATCTGCTGCACAAAATCGATCAAAAAGTATTCAAAATCCGCGCATTTGTTATCCTGGGCCTGATACGCCGCCTCAATTTCTGTGGTGGTCTTTTCCACGGCAGACAGGGCCGATACATCCAGCAGCTGCGCGTCCTCATAGATGTCCCGGCGCAGGATCTCCAGCATGGTCTTTCTCGCCTCCACCGGCACATCCAGGGTGTGCGGCTCCGCCGCTACGCCGTCGTCAGTGTTGACCATGGCCGCCCGGACGGAGTACATCCGCTGCAAAAACCGCGCCAGGTCGGGATCATCCATTGCCCCGGTGTTTTTCAGTATCCAATACACGCCGGAGGCGTCGATCTGGTTTGCAAAGCCGGATTTGACAAAATCATAGCAGTCGATGGATTCCCGCAGCCCCACCAGCTCGCTTTCGTGGGTGTCGTTGCCCCATAACGTCACAATTGGCAGGCGGGTGTAGTTCTCGTCGCACTGGTCGATCACCCCCAGCGCGTTCCGCGTCTCCCGGCGCACATAGCCCCGCTTTGGGGCCATCAGCGCCGCCGTATCTGTCCCCTCCGCGCTCCACTCGCTGACCCCGTCCGGCTCATACAGCGTGGCCCGGAACACGGTTTTCCGCCCCGTCTCCCGGAACCAATAGCGGATGCCCGCCATCAGCTCCCCGTTGCCCTCGTCCCGCAGCGGAACAAAGCCGGGGCTGCCAGCCGTGTCGGCGAAGGAGAACACCTCCAAATGGTCAAGGTTCCAGTAGCCGAACGCGACGCCCTGCGCCAGCGCCAACTTCGCCGCCTGCTGCAATCTGTTGTCAAACGCTTTCCCCAGTTTCTCCTTTTTTGCTTCATCCATGTTGACGCCGTTGGCCAGAATATAACCCACCTCCTGCGTCACCAGCCGCCGGAAAACAAGGGATTTCAGCCGGTAATCACTCGACCAAATATCCGGCGTTTTGTTCCCTGAAAGTGTAAAAATAACTTTTTGCATCCGCTCGATGGTCAGATTGTGCTTGTTGTAATAGGCCATCCCCGCCACCGCGTCCTTGTATGCCTTTGTCCCCCGGTGCGCGTTCACCGCCTCCCGCAGGAAATCACCCACCCGCCCGGCGGCGATTGCCTCCTCCAAATCCTGGTATGTTTTCATCCGTTCCCTCCAATTTTAAAGCAGAGCCGCCGCAGCCGGTGGCAGCTCCGTGTTTTTCTTTACCTTGTACCGCATGATTGTGTTGCAAAAATAGCGGATATCGTCCATAGCATGGTCATTTTCTTTGACGACACTATCGTCATTCTTTTTTTCGTCCCAGCAATATAGGCCAAATTCCCGGATGCTGTCCACACATGAGCGGTGTATTTTGATGTTCCCATCCTTTAGGTAGGTCGCTGTCCGCCGGATGCCGTCAAGCACGTTGTTGTTTGCGGCCAAAACCTTAAATTTCCGTTTTTTCAAGGACGCGATAAAGGACGCCGCCGACGGGTCGATAATCACCCGCTTGATGGTGTACCCACTGGCCAGCGTCTCGATTGCGTCACAGTGCTCTTCGTCAGTTTTGTTCCGATTGCTGTCCCTGCCAGAGTAATAATACTCTTTGATTCTGACAGCCTTGTCCCCAGTGACACTCCACAGTCCGGCGGAACAGGGGTTCCGGGTGCCGTAGTCGATGGATATGTAATATTCCGCTCCTTTGGGGCGATCATCGGTAATGTTGTCCTCCCCAAAGTCGTACACAAGCCCTTCCGCCAGCACCCATAAGCCCAGGACATACCGCTGATAAAATACGCCAGTGTACATCCTCTCGTATCGCTCTCGGATTTTGGGGGAAAGGCTCAGGTTGTCGGCCATTGTAAAATGCACATGGAGCGCATTCATTTCTTTCGCCGCCAGCACCCACTTCTTGTTAAACCAATGTTCCGGGCCACCGGGGTTGCAGTTAAACCACAATTTGGAGCCATCAACGGAGCATCGGGCAGTGACCTGCTCCACAAAAGACTGGGGCATCAGCGCAACCTCGTCCAGCAGCGCACCTGCCAGGGTAATACCCTGGACCAGGGTATACGAACTTTCATCACGCCCGCCAAATAGGTAATAGACGTTCTCCCGACCACAACCATCAGTAACAATAAGCTTGTTTTCCTGCCGCTTTTCCACGATACGCAGGTCAGGCGGAACCCAATCGGCAAGGTGAATAATCACATTTCGCCGCAAACTTTGAATGGTTCTGCCACAGATTCCGAATACTTGCCCATTAAAACACGACATGCTCCACAGAATAAACCCTACGGACATACTAACAGTTTTACCTGAACGGATAGAACCGTCACAAATAATGGCGTCTCTGTCCCGAAACTTTGGCTGTTGCCACCAGAGCATAGCCAGCTTTTGGCGCTTACTCAACTTCTGGTAGATCATCCGTGTCTATCTCTCCAGTCTTTGCGATTGCTTCCAGCAGATTGTTCTTTTCACCGGCTACCGTCACGTCCACATTGTCACGCTGTCCAAGGTATTGTTTCCCTAAAAATATTGCCATGGATGCCGATTTTTCAGCCAATCGCCACTGGCTCCGCCGCAGTGAAATTTTCCCCACGCCGCGCTTTTGTGCAAAAACTTCCGAAAAACTTCTCTTATAGGTTCGTTTGCACCATGTTTCCAATGTGTCCGAGCATACATCAAACCAGCCGCAGATTTCCTCAAGCGTGCATTGCAGGCCGCAGAGGTTCTCGAACTGCTTCTGATCTATTTCCTTTCTTGGCCTTGCCATACGCGCCCTCCTTTCTCTGCTGGCGTTTAATAAACTTCTCCATGCCCAGCTTCTTTGCCGCCAGAGCGCGGCAATGCCCGATTACGATCACGCCGTCACGGTCAATCACAATCGGCTGCACAAAGCCGTATTGCTTGATACTCTCTGCCACATTGGCAATCTGCTTTTTATCGTGCTTCTTGGCGTTCTTCGCATACGGAACGATTTCGTTTAGTTTCTTCTGGATAACGTCCATATAATCCCTCCATTTGGATTTACAATATCATTTCTTTTCGGCTTTGATACACATTTTCACAGGAATCCGGCTTCTTTTGCCACGGCATACACAAATTCCCGATTCCAGTCCCTGGCCGTCCCCTCCGAAATATGCAGCTGCACGGCGGCACCGGGAACGTTATACCGCCGTTTTTTGTATACCAGCTCGATCAGCTTCAGCCGTTCCGTCCCCCGGTACTGCTTCGCTGTCTGGAGCAGCACTTTTTCCAACGCTTTGTCAAATTTCGCCTTTTGCCCCGGCCCCTGCGTTTGAACCATGTCGCAGCCAAAGCTATACATGATCGATTTTTTGACGTAATCATGCCATAAATATTTCGGTCTCGACATTCTTTGCTCCTTCCATATCTTATCGAATTCCTGTATAGACCTATAACAACACATACACAAGATATAAAATATATTATTAATATCTATACAGGGATCATGTAATTTATAAAGCCCTACGCGCCGTCAGACGCGAATTTACACAGGCCGGGGTAATCCTCTGCCGGGCACCACGCGCCCCTGGCGGGGCAATCCGGGTTAGCGCAACGTCCGCCCTTTTTCCGCCATACGCATTGACCCGCTCCATACACGGGCCTGGCTTCCATCGGCGGGGCCGGGATACCTGTCAAGCGCCGGTATTCCGCCACCCGCTCCCGGTTCGGCTCATACACGCAGCGGTTCCAGTGCTCGATGTCCTCCGGCTTTATCCATCCGCTTTCTTTTGTTGGCATTTCCGTTCCCTCGCTCTCTGTCTTAAATCCTTCGCCATTTCATGCCGCCTGGCCCTGCTGCACTCCGGGCTGCACGTGATCTGCTGCACCACTTTGGGCATAAATACTACGCCGCAGATCACGCATGGCCTGGCCTCCAATACCAGTGTGCCGCCCCGCGCCTTTCGCGCCCGGCCCCAGGCGTCGTTCTGCGCCTTCCGGCACTCGTCGCTGCAATATGCCTTGTTGCGGTTGGTCACCGCGAACACAGTCCCGCACCAGCGGCATGTCTGTGTTTTCGCCGCACCGCCATCAATACCGGCCAGGAGCCGCTCCAGCGGACTGAGCGGGGCTTTCGCTTCACGCGATGCGACGAGCTTTCCGTAGCTTGTCCCCGCCTCCACGGCGTCCTGAGCGGTCTGACACAGGCGGCACCGCCCGGCTTTGTTCACATTGTTTTCGGATTTGCAAATCCTGCACCTTTTTTTCACTTCGGCTCCCTCTGTTCCCCATAGTTGCAGAACCCATCATAACCGCAACCGTTGTAGCCATTCCACACCTTGCAAAACACACCAACGTTGTTACGGCACATATGCTTGCAGTCCCGGCACCTGACCACTGGGACGGCATCCACGGTCGGGGAATTGTCCAGGGAACATTTGCAGGAATGATATGGGATCATCAGTATTCCGTTGTTGTCAAATCCATACGGGAATTTGAATTTAACTTTGTCAGCGTCAATCAGCCTCATTGTACTCCTCCTCCGGCCAGTCCATTTTTGCACCGCAATGGCAATACGGGTATCTCCGGCAAGCCTCCCCGTATTCTCCGGCCTCCAGCAGATAGTGCAGATCGATGTTGTCCACTTTTCGCCCACACACGGAGCATTCCAGGCAGAGCGTCATTTCATCTGCAAGCCGAATATTCCAGTTCCCATGCCGCACCGGCTCCACGTCGGCGGCGGGGACAATATCGAAAACTGATGCAACCGCCTTTAACAGTTCCTGCCGTTTATACACCAAGTTAATTTGCCTTGCACCATCAGCAGCAGCCATAGCAAGATTCCATTCGCCGTATGCGTGTTCTGCTGCCTTTAGTGCCGCCTCCCGGCTGATATAATCACCCATCAGTAGCTCCCTCCCGTGTCCATGGGAATCCCACCCTGCGCCGCGCCGATCATTAGCCGAACCGTGTCAAAACTCTCGTCATAGACGGAGCTGTCCCCGTCTCGGTGCCAAAAACACGTTTCTCCCCCGAATGCAGTGATAGACGAAATATCGTCCAAGTTTAACAGATACGGGGCGTCGCCTTTGTGTACCTCGATAAATTTAGCCATTGTCAGCCCTCCGGTTCCAATCCTCCACCGCCATGTCAAAGGCCCGTTCCATTAATGCCGCACCATGCTGCACCGCTAGGTGTTCCCGCCGAAACAGTGGCTTGCACCGCACCTCCACCCAGCCCCCGCAGCACCCGAATGCACGATACCGTACCTTCGGCATTCGCCCGCAAAACGGGCAGGGCTTCAATTTGATTTCTCCCATCGTTATCTCCTTCCCGCCCGGGTTGCCCCGGGCTTATCGCTTGTTTCCATTCTCCCAAAAATCAGCGTATTTTCTCCCAACAATCACGGCGTTTGCCCATTCTCTCTGGAATTTCTTCCACTCTGGGTCACGCCGCCCGGTTTCATCACGGTACAACATGGCAAAGGGTAGAAATCCCAACCCCATGATTTGTTCCGCCCGTTTCTCCGCTGCATCCATGCTGTCCTCCGGGTATCCGCACAGCATATAGCACTTTACCTGATGGCTTTTCCAACTAAGCCCCGCATCATGCAGCATATCCGCCATAGCCCGCAAATGCTCGTAGTCGTCCATGGTATCATATGCAGTGTACATCGTCTGTGGCCTCACGGACATAAGCTGCCCCGCTTTCCATGGTGTCATATACTCTGGTTCCAGCCCGCCGGAAAACACAGGGCGGCGTTTTTGCCGTTTCAGCATTTTCGTGACCTCACGAAAATGGTCATCGCTGGTTGCCAAGATGTTATCGTCCAGGATATTCCACCCATCTCGAACCGGGAGTTCGATCACCCTCCCGTTGGCACATTTCCCCACGTCGCAAAACCAGCAGTCCTTCGGGCAGCCCCGGCTGGTGATGACCATTCCCTCCCGGAGGTACATCCCCGGCGTAAAGCTATCGCTCATGCGGTCGCCAAAAGCAGGTCCGCCGACTTCAACCGGCACCCCCAGCATTTCCCACTGGTAGTACAGGTCTTCCGCCTTTTGGAGATCCCAGGAGAAGGTTACGCTGATATGCACTGCATCTGGTTCTGCTGCTATGGCATCCAGTGTAGGTGCCCCGAAGAATGCCAACGGGTCAGTTGGCGACATGGTGGTTTTCGTAGGGAATACGCGGGCTACTCGCATGGTATGACACCCCACTGTTCCGACATGGCATCGGCAACGCCAGTGAAGGTTTTGGAACGTGTCTTCTGATCTCTGTGAGAAGCCAACGTATAGCCGCTTTTGATTCTTCCGGTCCCGGTGTTCCTGCCAGATGTGCTCCCTACCCAAAGCCCAAGCGGTTCCACCACATTCGTTGGTTCCAGAGGCGGCAGGTTTACCAGCCAGAGACAGGTCCGTTTCTTCCACGGGTCGCCGAACATATACGGCTCTATGATTTGGCTGTATTTAGGCAGCCGGAAATAGCTCAGAGGGCAGGGATTTTCAACGGCAATACGTTCTACCCCAGAAGAAAGGATCTGCAAGAAAAAACGCCTTGCGTCCCATCCCTTTTGCTCCCGCTCCCAATCTTTTATGCTGTGATCTGGATTAAAAAGCCGTACAGCACTGGCAGCAGTGAGATATGTGCACGGCGGGTGCGCTATCAGTAAATCCCACCGCCCTACATCATGCACCTGTCCGTCCATGGTGGTCACTTGCCCCCCCTCGATGGCCTTTATGGCATCCCCTAAGATATGCCATTCAGGTTTCCCGCCGGACGGCTCCTGGATGTCGCAGGAATAGGCTTCATGCCCTTTTGCCCGGAACGCCTTGCACACGGTTTGCGATTCCTCGCAGGCTATCAGAACCTTCACGGCTGCACCTCCACGAACTTTCCGTTTTCCAGCTTGTACGGTGTATCCGCTTTGATTTTTTCGCCATCGACATACTCCGTTTTTACACATACCGGAACGCATCGCTGCTTTGCTCCATCGTATTTCCACTCCGCAAGTGTAATCCAGCAACCAACTGGCGCTTTTACCACAGAGCCATGACCAGCGCAGCAAATCACGGAATCGCTTCCGGTGCAATTGATCTTGGCGGAGTCCCCGGAGCTGCCAATCTGGGCGGAGTTCCCGGAACTGCCAATCTGGGCGGAGTCCCCGGAGCTGCCAATCTGGGCGGAGTACCCGGAGCTGCCAATCTGGGCGGAGTACCCGGAACTGCCAATCTTGGCGTAGTTCCCGGAGCTGCCAATCTTGGCGGAGTACCCGGAGCTGCCAATCTGGGCGTAGTTCCCGGAGCTGCCAATCTTGGCGTAGTTCCCGGAGCTGCCAATCTTGGCGGAGTACCCGGAGCTGCCAATCTGGGCGGAGTACCCGGAGCTGCCAATCTGGGCGGAGTTCCCGGAACTGCCAATCTGGGCGTAGTTCCCGGAGCTGCCAATCTGGGCGTAGTTCCCTGAGCTGCCAATCTTGGCGGAGTTCCCGGAACTGCCAATCTGAGCGGAGTTCCCGGAATCAACGTTTTCACTCGGTGCCTCAGCAATAGTCTTTTCCAGCACAAAGTCCACACATGCTTTGATAAATCCAGATAGTCCAAGTTTTACGCCGATTTTCAGTTTTTTGGAGCAGAATTTTTTCTTGTCATCCGTCTTTGGCTCGTCCAATGCTTCAACTTCCGCGAACTCGTTCGGCGTGCCATCAGAGCGAATCAAATCATAATAGTCCAGCACGTCAAAGGGATTTTCGCAAAAGTGCATTCCCTTTTCACAGATTTTCGCCTCCGGCTCTTCGAAGACGGTATTTTCCTGATACTGCTTATCCTTGCAGATCAAGCCGGGGCCGAATCCTTTGTAACCTTTCATTTCCCATTTCCTTTCTGCGTTATTTGCTCCCCTCCGGGAGCCCTTCAAATTTCATCCCGCCCGCCAGCTCGGCGATAAAGCTCTTTACCGCTCCGGGGAGTTTCTGGTAATCGTCCTCCCGCTTCTGGCAAACCTGGAAGGAACGCTGAAAATTCGAGGCTGCCACGGACTGCACCGTCTCAGCGTCCATCAATGCCCATTCTTTCAGCTGGGCGGGGCTTCCAACTGTCCGCTGAACCGCCGGAGGAAGTTTTTGAAATTCTTCAGCTGCACCGTATATGCTGTTTTGCAAGGCCTTTGCAACCAACCCCCATGCCTCCATCTGGGTCATCTGCTGAGGCGACTGCATCCGATGGAGCATATCTTTCAGCTTCCCGATGGTGGGCATAAAGCCGCCGGTATCCGTCGCTATGTACGCTTTTGCAGCGGCGGCAACGGCCTCAAATGGCTCCTCGGCGAACATATCAGCCCAAAGATTGACTTTCACGTTTGCCGCCTCTTTGGACATTCCCCGGAAAGAATCTGGATAATTTGCCTGTAAAAGCGTGAGAATCTGGTACGCTTCCTGTTTATCCATTCCCAAATTCCTCCCTGTACATCTCCGCCAGACGGTCAACGCCGCTGGTGTAGCCGCTGCGGGTATTTTCGTTGCCAACTCTCCGCCTTTCGCTCTTTGTCCAGGTGACGACGGCGGACTTCCAATCCTTCATTGGGCTTTTGCCAACCATCCAGCCTTTGGACGCATAGAACGCTACAAAGGCTTCCGGGTCAATGTGGTAATCCTTTTCCTGGCAATACTCCGCCACCTGCTCCACCGTAGGCGGGGTGAATCGCTTTTTCTTTTCGCTCCCCCCCGCAAGGGGGTTAGGGGGATAACATTCGTTCTCTTTCTCGTTCTCTTTCTCGTCCTCTTTCTCTTTCTCGCTTGCGGGTTGCTCTTGCTTATCGTTTGCTTCCGCTTTGCTTCCGCTTTGCTTGCTCTTTCCTCCGCTTTTGCCAGACTTTGCTTTCCGTCTGCTTGCATCCAGATTTGGTTTGATAAGCATAAAGGCAATGGCGGCGGCATCGGACATTTTGTCTACGTCCGGGGCATCGTTAAACAGAGCGTATTTGCAAATAGCGTCATAGGCTTCTGCCCTTGCGGCCTTACTTTTTATCTTGGAAGCCGCTTCAAAAAACGAGCGGTAAAAAGTGAATTGGTTTCTTACTTCATCATCTTCCATATCTAATCCTCTTTGACAATGGAGTACCGCGCGAAACTCGTCCGCTCCCCGTATCGGTTCTTCCCAGTGACGGTTTCGCTCTTGATGGGAACGCCCTGGACTTTCAAATCCCAGATCCTTGCACCCAGCCGGTAACAGCCGTACTCGGTAACAGCCTCGGCCTGAGTGATACTTCCATAGTCCTGCAAATGCCGCAAGATACGCTCACACTGTGTCACGGGATGCCTCCTCTCCGGTGAGACGGACTGCCACGCATGGACGGATGCCGTACCGCTTGCAGACTGTGGCATCTGTGATAGCTGCATCATCCTTGTAGGCGATACCGTTCAGGGCATCACACACAATCTTGCCTATATTATCCCAGTCGGGCTTCACCATGGGAAGAATCCGATTGTCAATCGCTTCGGCCTGTTTGCGCTTGCTCCACGACTTAGGGACGGCGTACACCGCCGCTATATCCGCTCGGATTGGGCCGGTAAACTTTCTGCCGTGGGCTTCGCACTGGTATGCCCATGCCACCAGCTTTTCATAGTCCTTCGTTTTCTTTGGGGTGTATGTCGCACCGTTCTGGGTGAAGCGGGGGCGTTCCTTCCCCTGCGGAACACCGGGGATTGTAAATTCAACAGTCATTAGGGTTCTCCTTTCGTTGGAGTTGGCGGTTTCACCTCCCACCGCCAAGGTCTAGGAATCAGGAAATCACAATATAGCCATCTATGCCCTCAAGGGCCGCTTCCAGATACGCCTTGATTTTGCGCACGGCATCGATCTTCCATGCGCCGCCGTCCGCCTCGTAAAGGGCACACTGAATGCCGTTTCTGTCCTGCATACGGAAAATGTACAGGCTTTCCGGCTGCTCCACCTCAATGAAGGTACGGTAGGCAACCAGCGTAACAGGGTTCGGAATGACCGCTTCACCCTTCTTGGCAATTCCAACCTTCACTGTGGCTTTCTGGGTAACGCCATCGTCCCCATATTCGGCAATCGTGCCGCTTTCCACGGTTCCGGCGAACTTGAGCAGCAGTGACCGGTCTCCATTGGGCAGGAACTTAGACTGAAGGGCAATACAGAAGGATTCATGGTCAATCCAGCGATTAAAATCAAATTCCGGCACATTTGCTGTGACTTCCGCAATGTGTTCCCGCTCCCGGTTGCTGTTCAATGTGGAATACATTCTGACTTTCGTGGGGCTTACAACATGGATGAACATAGGGATTCCACATTCAGGGCCAAAGTTGTCCACGTTGGACTTGATATAGTCCACCAGGCTTTCCAGGGTGGAAAGCTGGATAGGCTCCGCAAGGGGCGTGAAGTCCACCCGTTTCAACGGCTTATCGGCATAGGTTTCACCGTTAATCTCCTGAACAACGGGGGCAGACAGGCTCACAATGTACTGCAATGCTTCTTTAATCATGTTTTGCCATCCTTTCTTATTCAGGCTTTCATAGCCTTGCGCATATCGATAACGGTTGCCGGAATCGGTTCAATAACCTCGCCGGTTTCGGGGTCACACGGGATTTCCGGTTCTGCGTCAATCTGCATCTGACCAGGAAGACGGTTATGCCGTCCATATTCCTCTGCGAATACCTGGCCGGTTTTCAGGTTCTTCCCGATCATGAAAGCGGTCTGCATAGGGGCTTGTGCCGCCAGCTTTTCAGAAACCTTGATTGCACAGGATACATCATCCCTGGCTTCGTTCTGGGTAAACTTCAGTTCGATGCAGATTTTCCGGCAATCCTTGAACGGGGTGTTCGGGTCAGAAAGATTCTCCACAACCCGCAGGAACGATTTTTCAAACTGTTCCTGAAGCGCACCGCCTACCATTTCCTGCAAAGAGATTTTTTCCATTGTTTATCCTTCCTTTTTGAATGTGTACTGTCAATATTTGGCAGAAAAGATTGATTTTTCCGGCTTAGAACGGCAATTGTCCGTCCTCTCCATCCAGTTCCGCAAAGTTCGCCGCAGGGGTGGGAGCCTGATACGCCGGTGTGCTGTATCCGTTGCCAGCCCCAGAGCTGGCCTGAGTGCCGCTTTCCTTGCTGCCGCAGAAATAGACGTTGCTCACAAGAATCTCCGCCTGACGGCGCTTCTGGCCGTTCTTGTCCGTCCAGTCCCGCAACTGCAATCTGCCGGTCGCTACGGCCATCTGGCCCTTATGGAAGTACTTCTCCACCATTTCGGCGGTGCCGCCCCAGGCTACACAGTCCAGAAAATCCACTTCCTTCTCCCCGGTCTGCTGATTCTTGAAATCCCGATCACAGGCCAGAGTGAAGCTGGTAACGGCTTTACCGGAGGCGGTTCTCCGCAACTCCGGGTCTCGCACCATCCGCCCCTGCAAAGAAACAATGTTAAGCATTCTCCGTTACCTCCTGGGGGATTACTTCGCCGGTGGTGGGGTCTACCGGGGCTTGTTGCGCAGACTGCTCGCTTGTTTTCACTTCATCGGCGTGGTATTCTTCTGCGTTGTTTACAACATTTTCCTCCGCAATTCCGAACTCCTCGGCGACATACAGGCCCTTGTATGTGTTCGGGAACGCTTCTCTAAGGGCCTGACACCTTGCGACCTTGCGAATCATTGTAGCGGGCTTCTTAGACCACTGGCTGTTGAGCGTTCCGTCTGCCTTTCTTCCTGCATATTCATCAAACGATACCTCGATGTGTGCGGGGTGAGAGCGATCTTTGCGGTAAACAGTCGCCCATGCACCAACGATTTTTTCGCCAGGCAAGCAGAAAGTTCCTTGAGCCCGCGTAACCGTTCCGTCATCTTCGTCCAAAACGATAATGCCGGATTCCATTCCATCATACTGGGGGTGTTCGTCCGCCCTTTTCATGTACGCCGTAACGCTAACGACCATTGTCGCCGGTTCGCTGCCATACTTGATGCAATAGGCTTCTTTCAGCCAGGGGTTAAGGCCAGAGAACTTGCACAGGTTGATGAACATTGCGATTTCCTGCATGGAAACTTTCTCTTTGTTCCCGGAAACAAGGTAATCCCGAACGATAGTAGGGGTTAAAGTAACCTCCATTCCGTTTACAACGAATGAAGTAGACTGCTCTTTCTTAACAGGTTTCTTTGCAACATTTGCTGCATTTTGAATGATATTTGCCATTATTTATCCTCCTTGATTTTGATGCGAAAAGTTCTACTTTCCGATGTTTTCAAATATTCTTCCGGGATTTCACCGTGGTCTTTCTCCCATTTATTGCGGTCAAAGGTTTGCCGTTTCTGGCTTTTCCAGCTCACAGAATAGCTGCCGTAGAAGCCCCTTTCTGCTTCGCCCAAGGTTTCCATGATTCTGCTCTGGGCGGCTTTCTTCTTTTCTTCCAGTTCCTTGATTTGCCGAGAGCATTCGTCCAGAATCGCAAGGTCTGCGGCGCAGCCGGTCAGGTCTACGGCATCTGCATCCGGGTTGCTCACCGGGAACGCAGCGTTCAGGGCATCCACCGTGGAATCCATGCCGTCAATCTCCGGGGGGAGGTCGTTCTGCACCTGGCGCCAGAAGTTTTCCTCTGCCATCCGCATGGCTTCAATCTCCGCTTCGTCCCGTTCGATGACGAACACCTTAAACTCGATTCCAAGAACCAGAACAGCCAGATACCAGCGCTCCAACCCAGAAACCATCATGTAGTGAATGCATTGGCAGTAGTAGTTCGCCGGAAACTCGCCATTCTTGAATTTCTTCAAATTCAAGGCATTGGTGGTTTTGATTTCCAGCCCAGCCTTTTCTCCAACAATCAAGCGGTCATAGTTTGCGTGGGCATAGGGCATATCGTCCCTGAATACCGTGTAATTCTCACGCCGTACCTTTTTCCCGGTAGCTTCCATGAACCTGTGTGCTACATAGTCCTCCAAGTCCGTGCCAAGCCGTACCGCCTCTTTTTGGGAAACGTCCTCCGGGATGATCTTCCCGGTTTTCTCAGCCCACAGGGCGTATGCGGACTTGTGGGGGTTCAGGCCCAGAATGGCGGCGGCATCGGAGCCGCCGATGGTGGTTGAGCGTAGCTTCTCCCAGTCCGCTTTCGCCATGTTGGCGGTGGGTATTTTTTTAATCACTTTGCGTCCCCCCAAACGGTTCGTCCCGCTTGATGGCGATGCCGCCCTTGTAGTGATAGCACTTAAACCGTGCCCCTTCTGGAACCATGCCGCGAAGCCAGATGACTGAAACGTAGGCATCGCGGTTGTGGTTCTTATAAACACGCCTTCTAATCCTGCTGTGGCAAATGTTGGAAGATGGCAAAAACACAATAAAGTGGGTGCTTACCATAACACGGGCATAATCAGCGTTCCCCAGCATCGGCGCTGCGAATATGTTGAAATGCGCAACTACGCTGTTCCCATTTCTATAAAATTTAACCACAGGGAAATCATACTTAACCGTGTGAGGCCGAATATCTTCAAACATTTCGGATTCGCCGATGAAAATATCATCCTCCATCACTCTACCTCCGCGGATTCGTTAATTTCGGTCATTGCGTCAACACAATCCAGGCAGTAGAACTCATCATGCTCGGGGATGTACAGCAATTTGCTGTCCACAATTGCTCTGCCGCAGCGTTCGCATTTTGGAAGCTCCGCTGCCCGTCTGTCTGCCTCGTAGGCCAGCTGCTCTGCCAAGCGGTACGGCTCCATTTTATCAAAAATATCCATCGACATTTTCCTCCCTGTCATTTATAATGACCCCGTAAATTTTTCCCCTTGCCGCTCTCTGGTCTCTCCCCAGGAGCGGCTTTTTTTATGCAATCGCCGCCGCTGTGAACACCGTCAGGCTCAATGCCAGCAGGAACAGCCAATTGTCAGTGAATGCCCTTGCCAGCAGGAACGCCACCGCCGAAGCGCTGAACGCCCTCCCAGCCGGAATCACGCGGCTCACATATTCTCGCTTTTCCAGTGGGGGTCATGCGCTCCTCCACCACCACCGGCAGCCGTTGGTGGACCATTCGGATTGCTTCATTGGCATCCCGGTCAAATTGCCGCTCCTCCTGCCGCTTCGCCAGCCGCGCTTTCATGGCCTGAATCTCCTGGGGGGTAGCATCTTTTGCGCTCATGTCGTTTTCTCCTTGTATGGCTTCACATCACGGTCGCTAACATACTGACATAAACCAAAATCATCTCGGTATTGGTTGCAACCATCACATTCCAAGTGGATGAGCGTTACAATTGTGTCTATATCAAACCCATGGAACGCACTTCTTCCAACGACAACGAACTTGTCTCCGATTTTAGGCTTGCCGGACGTTTTCTCGAACAACCGCTCAACGGCGACCCTCGCACCCTCCGCTCTGCTGTATTTGTCGGCGGGATTCCGGCGAGCGGTTGCGGTTTTTACAATGGTCTCGCCCCGCATCAGCCGTGCCGTGGTTTTATTGCCGTTAAAACTGATAACCACGCTCAGGCCATTGTCGCCATGCCGTTCCGTCTGAGGTTCAGCAAGACCGGCAATCCATTCTTCCTCGAAAATCCAGTCGTGGCGAATCCAAGGGAGCGAAACTGCCGCTTCGTTGAGTTTGTATATTGTACCGCAAGGCATTTCCTCCACGCTTTTTACCGTCAGGACTTTACCCAGATATTTGCACATGGACTGGACAAACGAAGGTTCATCAGGCCGCTGACTCACAATCCGCACCTTATCTCCCACTTTGTACTTTGCCATAACTAGCTCCTTTCACACGTCCTTCGGCATTCTGCCGTAAGTTTCAAAGTAAATCCGCTTGTAAGTTTCCGGTTGCTCCTTCATAAACGCTCTTGCCATTTTGCCTAGCTCCCGGATTGCGTTTGACCGAAGCAGCTGCTCTCGTATTTTTTGCAAATCCGTTCCGCTCGGCCCAGAAACTCGTCCGTTTTCGGGAACTGAGACCGAAGTGCCAGCGCATCGCACACCGTGGGTGGCTTGATGAAGAACCCCTCCCGCGCAAGCTGCTGGATCAGCCAGTTGTTCCGTAGGTTCTCCTGAACCAACGTTCGCCGGATAAACTCGGCTGCTTTCCTCCGCTCTCCATACGTCTGCGGAATCTTTAATTCCATTCGTTGCAACCTCCTCCTTTTGTGTTGCCGCAGCAATTTTTTGAAAACCCATTCACAAATATGTTGCAAAAGCGCGTGGCGTATGCTATATTAGTCTCGTCACAGATAACTAGCATTCGCCACTCGCCGGAGCCGGAACTTTTGAGAAATCAGGGTTCCTGCCCCGTGGCTTCTTGCACCATTTTTTGAGAACCGGTGTTCATGGAAGTATTATAGTTCAGTTAGTTAAGAAAGTCAAGTATCAAAGTCAATAAAGTTCTGTTTCTGCTTGTTGCACAAAAATGGAGGTCTTTTTTAGTCATGTTTTACAAAAAGTTTATCGAACTATGTAATAGCAGAGGGGTAACACCGTCTTATGTCGGGTTACAAGTAGGTGTTTCCAAATCCGCCGTTTCTGGGTGGAAAAACGGTTCTTCCCCAAGAGATACGCAGCTGAAAAAGATTATTGACTACTTCGGCGTGGACGAAGACTACTTCTCCGAGGAAGACCAGGAAACGGAAAAATCCCCGGCTCCCGACAAGGAAACCGAGGATTTCGCTAGATACTTTGCTATGCTCACTCCTGAGCATCAGCAGCAGATTCGTTCTGCAATGGCTGAGTTGATAAAAGAGCAGCTTCAAGGGTAAGTATCTCCCTCTTATTCTCTTCGTTTAGCTGTTCCCACATTTCCAAAACCTCTTCCAACATTGTCGCCGCTCCTTTGCATTGTTTTATTATCGAATGTTTGTTCGATTCATAACTTATGTATAGCACTTAATGTGCCCAATAAAACAGACAGATTAAAAATTGCCCGGCCACCGTGCCACAAGTGACCGGGCTGCCGCCGGTGGAGCCGTGTGTCCCATTCCTTTGGCTTGCTCACATCGTAATTGTGCAGGGCAAAAACATAAAGGTTTATATGGGTAATCAGATAGCTTTCCCGGAAATTGAGAATATTTTATGAGTAATAGAAGTGATTTACATGGAAAACAAGCAAATAATACAACAAATATCGACAATTTGTGATAATCTTCCCACAAAGATGAAATGGGCAAAGGAGGAGCAGCACAAAACCAATCAGCAGGTTATTGACAGCACCGGTTTGAGCGAATCCATGGTTAAAAAGTTTTTCTCCGGCCACCTGACTGGCCCCAGTATTTATGATGTGACCGCCATTGCCATTGACCTTGATCTGTCCCTGGATGAGCTGATGGAGCTGTCCCCGCCGAAGCAAGACCAGAGCGCGGAAATCGAACGGCTGAAAACGCAGGTAGCCCATAAAGAGGAGCTGCTTGCGGAAAAGGATAGGGCGATTTCACGGTTGGAGGAACGCAGCCGCATAATTGAAAAAGAGCTTTTTGCCGTCCGTAACTCTTGGAGGAGGATAACCTATGGGGCCGCAGGGCTTGCGACGCTGTTTGGGGCCTGCCTGATGATTTATGTATTCCTGGATATGAAAAATCCGAACCTCGGGCTTTTCCGAGGAACCCGTAGCAGCCCCGTTATTTATGCTGCTGCGTTCGCCATTGCTGGTGTCTGTCTGTTCGTCTGCCGAAAAATAGTAAAAAAAAGGATGGAGCAAAAGAAAAATGCAAACGATACCCATTGATTTATCCGCGCTCACCGCCCAGGAGCGGCAACAGTTTGCCGAAAATCCGTCTGTGCTGTCATCTGATTGTGATGCCGTCTGCTGCCTGTACCTGCGCTACAGCTCCGAGCGGCAAACGGAGCAGTCCATTGAAGGGCAGCTTCGGGAGTTGATCGCCCATTGCAAGCAGCACCGCTACCGGATAGCCGCTATTTATGTTGACCGCGCCATTTCAGCACACGCCAGCATGGAGAAGCGGCCATCCTTCCAGCAGATGCTTTCTGACAGCGTCAGAGCGCCATGGAAAACGGTTTTGGTTTACAAGCTGGATCGGTTTGCCCGGAATCGGGAAGATTCCGCAATCGCCCGTATGCGGCTCAGGAAAGCCGGGTGCAATGTGGAATCTGCCAAGGAAGGTATCTCCAAGAACCCAGAGGGCGTGATTCTGGAAGCCCTTCTGGAAGGAATGGCGGAGTATTATTCTCTGGAATTGTCCCAGAAAATAACCCGTGGTATGCGCGAATCCGCCATCAAGGGCAACTCTCTGGGCGGTCAAATCCCGCTGGGCTATAAGATTGAAAATAAAAAGTTCGTCATTGACCCGCTCACCGCACCGCTGGTGGTGGAGGCATTCAGCCGATATGGCGACGGCGAAACCGCCGCTTCCATTTGCGCAGATTTTAACGCTCGGGGCTACCGGACAGCCAGCGGCGCAAAATTTAACAGAAGCAGCTTTAAAAACATCTTTCGGAATGAGAAGTATATTGGAGTTTACAAATACAAGGAAATGCGGCAAGAAGGGATTATCCCCCGTCTAATCACTGATGATGCCTGGATTGCCGTTCAAAGCCGCCTGAAAGCCAATGAGGCCGCCCCAGCCAGGGGAAAAGCAAAAGCGGCATATTTGCTGGCAGGTAAAATATTCTGCGGTCACTGCGGCGCTCCGATGGTCGGAGAGTGCGGCAGGGGGAAGGGCGGCAAGATATACAATTACTATTCCTGCGCCACCAGAAAGAAAAGTCGTTCCTGCGAAAAAAAGCCAGTCTCGAAGGACTGGATTGAGGATGTTGTTGCTCAGGACGCGCTGAATGTCCTGACGGATGATATTATCGACTTTGTCGCGTCCATAGCCGCCCAACAGTCGGAGGACGAAATTAAAAAGAATACGCAGATTCCGGTCATTCGTCAGAAAATTGCAGAAATTGATAGCGGCATCCGTAACCTGACAAAAGCCATCGAAACAGCAGCCGTTGCCCCGGATGCAATTATAATGCGGATTTCCGAACTGGAAGCGCAAAAAAAAGCGCTGTCCGAACAACTCGTCAATGAAGAACGCGGCGTTATCCCGCTGGAAAAAGAAACGGTCGTTACCTACCTCCGTGCTGTGCGCGAAAAAGCAATCCCATTGGAAACGCAAAAGCCGATGTTAATAGATATGCTGGTTAATTCTGTCACTGTTTACGATAACGACCCCGGCTTTTTGACATTTGTCACCGCTTACCGCCTGTCCCAAATCCCAGCCAAAACATTCCGCATTCCTGTTTCCCATGCCCCTGGGTGTTCGGATATGGGGCTGAATGCTCTGCCATTGGGCGTAAATCCGAACACAATTGTTGTTGTGGGTATGGTTTTCGTCCAGACCAAAAAACACGCCCTGCCTTAATTGGCCGGGCGTGTTTCTTTATTTTTTATACATCCCCTGCACCACTCCGACGTTCTCCGCTCGTTCAATATCACGCTTGTGCAGGTACTCATAGACAGCCATCATGGCCGCAGGCGGTTCACCCTTCTGCTTGCGGTATTCCTCAATGTGGGAAACAACGGCTTTGTGCAGGGCGTTCATGTGGTTCATTTCTTCCCCGCTCAACCTGTAAAACAGGTCTGCCAGCTCCGGGTCGTCGTGCTTGTATTCCACGGCCAGC
>ERZ1034984.385-NODE-385-length-50259-cov-27.610748_pt1 | contig 50259 bp, 38 predicted proteins | sample MGYA00520589_ERZ1034984 | MGnify/ENA primary metagenome ERZ1034984 (study PRJEB33766, sample SAMN09781790) | gut metagenome | biome: gut microbiome | host: Homo sapiens | place: Madagascar | study: EMG produced TPA metagenomics assembly of the PRJNA485056 data...
GCGCCCCCCGCAGGGGCATTGGCGTGCGTTATCTGGCGGCGGCACCTTGCCGCACGCTGGTGGGCTTCGCCTCCCCCGCCCTCCGGAAAAAATCGGGAAGTGCTCCGCGCGCCCCCCGCAGGGGCATTGGCGTGCGTTATCTGGCGGCGGCACCTTGCCGCACGCTGGTGGGCTTCGCCTCCCCCGCCCTCCGGAAAAAATCGGGAAGTGCTCCGCGCGCCCCCCGCAGGGGCATTGGCGTGCGTTATCTGGCGGCGGCACCTTGCCGCACGCTGGTGGGCTTCGCCTCCCCCGCCCTCCGGAAAAAAACGCCATTTACCCTCATTGAGCTGCTCGTTGTGATAGCGATCATCGCGATTCTGGCGTCCATGCTGCTTCCGGCGCTGAACCAGGCGCGGGAGCGGGCCAAGAATATCAGCTGCGCCAGCCAGCTGAAACAACTCGGACAGTTTACGGTCCAGTACACCAACGATTTCAAAGACTATTTTCCACCGTCCCGCTGCGGCAACTGGTCCCGGAATTTCGGCTACGCCCTGATCGACCGGGCGCAGTACAATATCGACCGCAAATTGTTCCGCTGTCCTTCGATGAATTATACCGCCAATCTCGGTGAGGATCCGCTGTGGCTGCGTGGCAGTTACGGTTTCAACGCCTGTAACCAGACGGCGGTAAACGGCGAAACATTCGCCGGGCTGATGGTTAACCTGACCATGCTGCCGGATAAAACATATCCCTCCCGGAAAACCACGCAGGTGAAAAGCGCTTCTTCCGTATTGATGATTCTGGAACTTGCCCCTGATGCCATCGACTATAACTCCAGCGGCAATCTCAAAAAAGTTCACACCGCCTCCGGGCAAAGCGGCATCCGGCACAATGAAACGGCCAATTACACCTTTGTGGACGGGCACGTCAAAAATTACACCCTGCCCGTCATTTACGCCAATATCGCATACGACGCCGGGAACTACGACGGACCGTTGTGGTACAAATACACCGGCAGCATGCAGGTCAACCGTTAAAAGGAACTTATTGCAATGTCTCTTATGATTCTGGGGGCGGCGCTGCCGAACATCCCGTGGCAGGAGCGGCCCGCCGGCTCCTGCGAACTTGTCTGGCGTTACAGCGGCAATCCGGTGATCGGGCGCGATGCGACGCCGACCTCCAACAGCGTATTCAACAGTGCGGTCGTACCGTTCCGGGACGGCTTCGCGGGCGTGTTCCGCATCGACGACCGCCGCCGCTTCATGCAGCTTCACACCGGCTTCAGCCCGGACGGCATCCGGTGGGAACTGACGCCGGAGCCGATCAGCTTCACCCCGGAGTGTCCGTCGGCAGGCAGTTTCACGCAGGGATACGACCCGCGCGTGCTGTGGCTTGAAGACCGCTGGTACGTGATCTGGTGCAACTGCGTGAACGGCCCGACCATCGGACTCGGCTACACCTTCGATTTCAGGGAATTCCACCAGCTTCCCTGTGCATTTCCGCCCTTCAACCGCAACGGCGTGCTGTTTCCGCGCAAGATCGGCGGCAAATACGCGATGCTGAACCGCCCGAGCGACAACGGCCATACTCCGTTCGGCGACATCTTCTACTGCGAAAGCCCCGATCTGCGACACTGGGGCTATCACCGTCATGTGATGGGAGCCTCCAACGGCTGGCAGGCGACCAAAATCGGCGCCGGCCCGATTCCGATCGAGACCTCCGAAGGGTGGCTGCTCTTCTATCACGGCGTGCTGACCAGCTGCAACGGTTTCGTATACAGTTTCGGCGCGGCGCTGCTCGACCTTGATGAACCGTGGAAGGTGATCGCCCGCTCCGGCAGCTACCTGATCGCGCCGCGCGAACTTTACGAATGTGTCGGCGACGTGCCGAATGTGACCTTCCCCTGCGCCGCGCTGTGCGACGCCCCCACCGGCCGCATCGCGCTGTATTACGGCTGTGCGGATTCGGTGACCGGGCTGGCCTTCTGCAACGCTTCCGAAATCATCGGCGCCCTGAAACAGGGGTATTGACGCCGGAGGATTGGCGGAAGTTGAAGACGGGGGTGCTCCACGCGTGACAATGACTGTTGATCATCGGGTCGCGATAGGGGGAGCGCAGGGGCTCGGAGGGGACGAAGACTTCCCAGAAGGTGTCCGCGCCGAATTCAACCATTTTTCCCCAATATCGACGGGTCAGGACGCGGGCGGCTTCGTGCCGGCCGAATTGTTCCAGCGCCAACACCATCTGATTGTGCAGGAAGGGACCGCCGGGGCCTGTCGCCGCCGGTTCGGCGATCACCCGTAACAGCAGGTCGGCGGCCTGATCGCGGGGAACTGCTCCGGCCAGCGCCATCCAGAGCTGTGACGCCCAGGAGATCTGCCCGTCGGGACCGCAACGGAAAAAGCCGCTTTCCCGGTCCATCCAGAGCTCCACCGCCATCCGGCGGAGGCGTTCGGCGACTACCGGATATTCGAGGACTTCGGCTTCGATCCCCAGTTCGCGGGCCAGCTCGAAAGTGCGCTCCAGAGCGTAGATCATCACGCCGTGGGCGGCGCACTCCTTTTCCAGATTCTCCTGCCAGTCGATGAAGATCCAGCGGTCTTCCCGCTCGACCAGACGGTCGTCCTCGAACTCCTCGAAACCGAGTTCGCACTGCCGTTTGGCGACCGGCCACAGGTCGCGCACAAACTCCCGGTCGCCGGAGGCGCGCAGGTAATCCAGCAGCATATCGCCGTACAGCACCTGATAATCGTAGAGCAGATTCCCGGCCGCCGGCAGCGGATGCTTCAAATAGAGGCAGCCGGGCACGCGCCCCTCGTCCCCGGTCGCCGCCGCGAACAGCAGCAGGCAACGCTTTACCAGGTCGAGGTTGCCGAAACTCGGATAGTTCGCGAGCGCCTGAAGCCGGAGGTCGCCCAGCCAGAGCCGCCGGTCCCGCTTGGGGCCGTCTTCGAAACACTCCTGCATGCAGGCGGCCAGCGTGGCCATGCCGATGCGGTCGATCTCGCGGTCCAGCCCGTCGCAACTTGGGGCGGGCGGCGGCAGTTTGCTCCAGTCGGCGGAAGTGGTGGTGTCACAGCAGATATTCTTCAGGCGGAAGCGGTACGCGTCGGAACCGGCTTCCACCCGGAATTTCAGGTAGCGGAACGCATAGCGGCGCGGCAGACGGATCACGCCGCTCGGATCGTCGTACACGAACTCCTGCTCCTGCAGCCAGCCGCGGCCGAGCGTGCCGTGGTACGACGCGAAATCGCTCGCCAGTTCGAACGGGGTTTCCGCGAATTTGGCCCGGAAGCAGAACGGCGCATCGACCGGGCGGGTAAATTCAAATTCCAGCTCCAGATGGCCGACGCAGTATTCGCCGAAGTCGAAGGTGAATTCGCAGCTGCACGGCAGTTCCGCGCCGACGGCCTCCGTGAGTTCGCCGGCCTGGACGGTTTTCCACCCCTGCCAGGCGGCGGAATCGGCTTCGGGACGGACCAGCGCGACGGGGGCGACCCGGCGATGCCGGAGTTCGGGCAGCAGCCGGTCCGCTTCGGCGGCCCAGCGATGAACCTCTTTGAAGTACATGGAAGTTTCCTGTGCCGGATTATTTCTGGTCGTCGAATTTACCGGTCATGGCGACGCCGCGGTTGTAGGCCCATACGCCGGTGAGCATCGCGAAGAACGCCGCCAGCAAGTAGGCGTGGTGCAGCTCCATCCCGAAACCGACCGGACCGCCGTGGGCGGGGGAGATCCACAGGATGTAAGTGCACACGATGAAAGTCATGAATACTCCGGGAATCATCGGCACCCAGCCCGGCTTTTTCTGCGAAACCAGCCAGACCGTCGCACCGGTCAGCGTACAGGCGGAAAGCACCTGATTGCCCCACGCGAAGTAGTTCCAGAGCTGGTTGAAAGTTTTGGCGCTCTGATTCGACCACAACAACAGCAGCGCGACCGCCGCGATCAGCGGCAGGCAGAGCAGGACCCGGTTGAGGATGTGTTTCTGGTCGATGTGGAACATTTCGGCCAGGCTGAGCCGCAGACTGCGCATCGCGGTATCCCCGGAGGTGATCGCGAGGATGATCACGCTGATCACGGTCACGGCGCCCACCCAGGAACCGAGGAAGTACTTGGTGATTTCGCTGAGCACGTTGGTCGGGTTGTCCGCCATCATCTGCGGGAAGAGGTTGTAGATCGCCAGCCCCGCCGCCGCCCAGACCATCGCGATGACCCCCTCAACCACCATCATGCCGTAGAAGCTGGAGCGCGCCTGTTTTTCATGGGCCATCGTGCGGGCGATGATCGGCGACTGGGTCGCGTGAAAGCCGGAGAGGATGCCGCACGCGATCGTCACGAACAGCATCGGCAGGATCGGATGGTGGTTTTCCGGCGTGAACATGCCCGCCTTGAAACCGGCGGTTTCGGTCAGCAGTTCGGGCATGGAAACGCTCTTCCACATCAGCGCGCCGAAAATCGCGAATGTGCCGAGCAGCAGCAGCCCGCCGAACACCGGGTAGAGCGAACCGATGATCTTATCCACCGGAAACAGCGTCGCCGCAATATAGTAGAGGAAGATCGCCGCCACCGCCGTCCAGAACAGCGCGGTCGACGGCCAGAAACCGTCGATCAGCCGGGCCGGGACGTTGATGAACACCGCCACCACCAGCAGCAGCAGGAAAATCATGAAAACCGAAAAGATGCAGTAGAAGGTTTTGCCGGTGGTCATTTTTATCAGGGCGGGCAGGTTCGCGCCGTTGTTCCGCACCGACATCATTCCGGCGATGAAGTCGTGCACCGAGCCGCCGATGATATTGCCGATCGGGATGATCAGGAACGCGATCACGCCGAATTTGATGCCGAGAATCACGCCGATCACCGGACCGATTCCGGCGATGTTCAGCAGCTGGATCAGCATATTCTTCCAGTGCGGCAGTTCCAGATAGTCGACGCCGTCGTAGTTCTTTTTGGCGGGAGTCGGGCGGTCGTCCGGGGCGAGTATCCGCTCCACGAATTTCCCGTAAGTGAAGTAACCGATGACCAGAATCAGCAGACCGACCACAAAAAGCAACATGATTATTCGACCCCCATGCAACATTCTGAACCGGCGGATATTAGCCGGTTGATTTTCTGAAACGGATTAATATAATTCGCCCGCCTCCGATTTGCAACCGTCCGCGGTGAAAAATTCTACCGGAAACACTGGTGCAGCAGCGCGGCGAAACGCGCCGGAACCGTCAGGCGCCGCAGCCACTTCTGCGTGATTCCCAACCGGAAGAACGGCGAGCGGCCGAAGGTGAAATCGAGCAGGCGGACAGCCCGGTGCATGTGGGAGAATTCGATCCGATCCGCGTCCTCGGCGAATGCGAACCCCGCCGCAAACACCCGCGCCGCCGGAGCCGCCAGTAGCAAATGGCGCAGCCCGGTGTTGTAGGGCATCTGCTGGATCTGCGTGCCGCAGAACTCCATCGTGTCGAGTTTCGAGAACCAGAACTCCCCGAACATCGCGGCGGCTTCGGGGGACGGTTCAAACCGCCGGCCGACCGCCGGGCAGTTCAGCATCGAAATCCGGGGGGCCCGCGGGTTCAGCACCGTCAGCGGCGCGGCGCCGGTGTGCAGCCTGATATGATCGAGCGAACGTTTCAGCCGCCTGGCGACGCTCATATCCTCCGGGCGGTCGTCGCGCAGGTAGCCGGCCAGAATATTGCGGAATTCCGAACGGACCAGCGCGTCGCAGCGGATTGAGGAGGCCAGTTCACGCTCCAGCTCCGGCCGGGCCTTGGCGACGAATGCGGTCAGTTCCGGCGCGAAAGAGTCGTCCGCCTGCCGGATTGCATCGGCCATGCTCTTCTGATCGTGGAAGTCGAGGATGCGGGCCGCCGTGTAAAGCCGCAGCGGCCACGGCAGCTCCGGATCGCGCAGCAATTGCCGGAACCCGGCGTGGACCTTGCGCACCGTCGCCAGCGGGGCGGGGTTGGATTTCGAGTAGACCGCGTCATTCGCCATCCGGCGGCTGCCGAGCTGGCGCGCCAGAATCGCGATTTCGTCGAGCCGGTCGCCGAGCCGCCTGCCGCCGGGATGGACTCCGGGGCAGATGTAACGCAGCTCCGCCGAGATTCCTCCGTCCGCCCAGTGCTGGATGTGCAGCGGGAAGATCCGGCAGCTCAGCGGTTTGGCCGCATAGCCGTGAAGCCGGTGAATCTTGCAGAGCTTCCCGTCGGAAAAGACGCACCGGCCGTCGGCGCGCTTGCGCAGCGCGAATTCATCCGGTCGCTCCGACGGAGCGAAACAGCCGTCGAAATCCGGCACGTCCGGGAGCCGCAGCGCCATCAGGTCCGCCGCCTCCTGCCGGGTGACCAGCACCTCAAAGAGATTGCAGCAGCCGACCTCGCAGCAGAGGCAGCGCCCCGCCTGATCCGGATTCAGTGCGCAGTGGAAATTTCCCATCGGCAACGGTCAGGGCTTGACCTGCCAGTCGCCGCCGGCGGTCTGAATCCAGACGCCGGAAGGGGCGCGCTCCGCCATCCGGGCCGCCCAGCGCTGGGCGACGAATTCCGGCGTGCTGTTCTGCTTCTGGGCGACGACCTCGAAAACCAGCCGGCGGTCGCTGTTTTCGGCCTCCATCACCTTGCGGACCTGATCGGTGACCTTGCCGTTTTCGGTACGGACCTCCAGCAGTCCCTTGTTGTTTTCGCCGAGCAGCTGGGCGCTCTTGAAGGCCTTGATCTGGTCGCGGCGGGCCCGGCGGCGTTCCCGCACGTCGGAGCTGTTCGGGTCCGCCTTGAGGTCGGGCTTGCTGTCGGGACTCAGGGCCTGCGTCAGCTCCTTGTCCACTTTCAGGTTCACATTCAGGTCGATCTGCACCGGCTTGATCGTGACTTCGCTTTCGGTTTTGATGGTCGGCGTGCAGCCGCAGACGGCGGCTCCGACCGCCGCCGCCAGAAACAGTGGAACATATCTCATTTTTTACCCTCCGTGAGTGTTTTTACCTTTTCATTGAGCTTCAACAGATAGTTGAGCGGAATCGTGGTGTTGATATTGAGCTGGATCCCCTGGAAACGGGCCCGGGCCGCCGGATCGCGCCGGAGCTGGCCCGACTCCTCGTCATAGGCGAACGGCAGCGCCTGATTCGGCTGGCCGTCGAACTGGAGCTTGACCGCCAGCGCGTCCTTCTGCATCTCCAGATGGATTTTCGCCCAGCTGTAGGTGAAATCCTTCAACGCCTCCAGCGCGAAGTCGAACTGCGACTGCTGTGCGACCGCTCCCGCCATGCCGTTGACCATTTTTTCCGGTTCGGAGAGCCGGATCGTGTTGGAAACGCCGGGCCGTGTGTACAAATAACTCTGCCCGATCTGAAGCCCGCCGCGGGTCAGCCGCAGCGGAATCTTGCCGTACAGCGCGCCGGTTCCGGCGGCGGAGGCCAGATTGAGCTGGCTGACCAGTTCGGCCAGCTCCAGCCCCTCGCAGTAGAGCGAAGTCTCCCAGAACTGCCGGTCGGTCCGCAGCTGCAGCGAGTTGAGCATCACGTTGCCGCCGCACCAGTCGGCGCGCAAACTTTCGACGATGGTCTGGTTGCGCGACTCGATATCGAACCGCAGTTCGATGTTGTCGAGCTTCAGGCTGCCCGCATTCAGCTTCCCGATCGAAATGCGCTGTCCGGCCGGAGTATCGCAATTGAGCAGGTCGGTGAAGCGGACATCCAGCTTGATCCCTTCGGCATGGAGGCCGCTCTCCGGCATATCGAATTGCCCGTCATACACATAACAGTGTACGCCGGTGGTGAATTTGCCGTTTTCCAGCCGGGCCGCGCCGCCGAGCGACACGGTCCCGGTTGCGGTCGCATCGCCGAGCGCCGGCACGAACTCACCCAGCTTCAGCGGCTGCTTCGGCGTATAGGGCGGCACGGTCACTTCAAAGAGACAGTCCGGCAGTTCTCCGGCGCGCGGTGAAACCCGCCCGCGGAACTCCGCGTAAACGCCATCGACCAGTTTCGTGTCGAACCGGCCGGTCAGCGACAACCCGTGGTCCTTCACATACAGCGAAGCGGAGGTGTCGCCGATTTCCCTGCCGTCATACAGGATTTTGCCGACTTTCAACTCGGCGGGCAGTTCCGGGGTCGGGCGCAGCGGCATCGACAGCGAAATGCCGGAGACCGCCAGCTTCCGTTCCGGATTCACCACGCCGATCCCGCTGCCGGAGATCAGGAAAGAGCGATCCGCTCCGGTCAGCCGCAGCAGCGGTACGGTGGCGGTGAAACCGTGTGCGACGGCCTTTATGTTTCCGATCAGCAGTGAGGCGTCTTCGATCCGCCCGCCGTCGGCGGTCTGTGAAAACAGGAATTTCCAACTGACCGGGTCGAAGGACTCCACCCGGACCGCCCCCTTGTCGAACGAAAACGGACTCAGCGGGCTGGTGCCTTCCAGCCGCAGATGCAGCCCCCGGTTCTCCATGCCGTACCGCACATTGAATTTCTGCTGAATCCGTACCGGCCGGGCGAAGTTGACCGGTAATGCCCCCGCCGGAAAGTTGAGCGTCGCCTCCACATCGCCTGCGGCCTGCATATCGCCGCCCGCCAGCGTCAGCGCGGTATCGAATTTCAGGTCGGCGCTCCCGGAAGCCCGGAAGCCCAGCAGATCGGAGACCGCCTCAAGCTGCAATCGCGAATTTCCTTTCACATTCACCAGTTTCCGGTCGAGGTCGATTGCGGCGGAAATCCGCATATCCTGTCCGCGCGGAATCAGGTGCAGCTCCGCGCTGATCCGCTTCCAAGCGTTGTTCTCGCTGGTCAGGGTCGCATCGACCGGCAGCAGGACCCGGCGGCCGCCGATGTCGGCCAGCACCCGCACCGATTTTAATGTGATCTTTTCCAACACGACCATCGGGCCGGTCGCGTTTCCTTTCAGCGGCAGTGAAATCATAGTCCCCTCGCCCGATTCCCGTTTGCCGAACGCGGCGGCTCCCTGCCGCAGCTGCTCCAGATCAAGGCCGTCAACCGTCAGCCCGCTCTTGTCATGCCGGATCGCGAGCTGGGCGCCGCTTATGGTTATATTTCTGATGTCCAGCACCCTGGGATCGGTCCACGGGAAGTGGGGGACGTAATCGACCCGCACCGAATCCACCGACAGCTTCCGGCCCTTGGCGTCGGTCAGAATCAGGCCTTCAAGGTCCGTGCCGGTCACGCCGATCCGGCGGATCGTCATTTCGGTGCGCTCCAGACCCAGCTGTTTGAGATAGGGCGGCAGATAGCGGGCGGTCAATTCACCGGGCAGATACCAGTTCCAATAGATCAGCGCCCAGACCGCCCCGGCGCCGGTCGCGACGACCAGCAGCACGAGCAACGCCGCCAGAATTTTGGCGGTCACTTTCAGGATTTTACCGACTGTTTTCCACTTCGACATTTTATTTTCCTATGCAGAACCGGCTGAAAATATTGTCCAGAATATCCGGCTCGACCGTTTTTCCGATGATTTCGCCGACCGTGTGCAGCGCGTCGCGCAGCATCAGCCCGGCCAGCTCGAATTCCCCGCATTCAAAATGGGCGGCCGCGTCCGGCAGCAGCCCGGCGGCCTCCTCCAGCAGCCGGGCATGGCGGGCGTTGACCGCGACCTCCGGCAGTTCCGGCCGGGGCGTATCCACTGCTTCGCGCGCAAAGGCGTCCAGCAGTTCCTCAATCCCTTCGCCGGTTTTCGCCGAAATGCGCACCGTCGGGCCGTCCAGTTCCGGCAGAGCGCGTTGCGGCGCGAGGTCAAGCTTGTTCCAGACCGCGATCCGGCCGGGCGCTGGATGACGCGCCATCTCCGCGAGTTCAAGGTCGAGCTCGTCACCGGAGGCGTCCAGCAGCCAGAAGGTTACCTGCGCGCCCTCGATCGAACGGCGGCTGCGTTCGACTCCGAGCTGTTCGATCGGATCGCTGCTGGACCGGATGCCCGCCGTGTCGGTCAGGCGCACCGGCAGGCCGCGCAGCACCGTCGAAGCCTCGATGGTGTCGCGGGTGGTTCCCGGGATCGAGGTCACGATCGCGCGTTCCATGCCCAGCAGCCGGTTCAGCAAACTGGATTTGCCCGCGTTGGGCCGCCCGGCGATCACCAGATTCACCCCGTCGCGCAACGTCGCGCCGATGCCGCGGGTGGCGAGCAGCCGCTTCAACTCGTTCTCCACGGCGCGGATCCGCCCCGGGACCCCTTCCTCCCACGCCAGCTCCTCATCCGGGAAATCGAGGTGGGATTCGGCTTCGGCGCGCAGATTGTTCAGCTCCTCGTAAAGCGTTTCCAGCCGGGAGCTCAAAGCGCCCGCCAGCTGTTTTTCCGCGAGCTTGAACGCCATGTCGCTTCCGGCGGAAATCACGTCGCCGACCGCTTCGGCCTGCACCAGGTCAAGTTTGCCGTTCACAAAGGCGCGGAAGGTGAATTCGCCCGGCTCCGCCATCCGGCAGCCGGAGGCCAGCACCAGCTTCAGCGCCTGTTCCGCCGCCGCCGCGCCGCCGTGGCAGTGCAGTTCGACCACATCGTCGCCGGTGTAGCTGGCCGGGGCCTTCATATAGACCGCCAGCGCCGGGTCCGGCCCGACCTTGCCGAGCAGCATGGTCCGCGGCGGGGCCTCCGCGAGCGAAGTGCGGCTCCGCCAGACCCGGCCGCCGATCGCCAGCGCGTCGGGGCCGGAGAGCCGGAGAATCGTGATCGCTCCGCCGATTCCGGTCGCCGGAGCCGCGATGTTGTCAAAAGTATTCATATCAATAACATAGCACGGCAGTCAAGGCTTTGCCAGTCGTGGGGCCGCTTTTCAGCGTTCTCCGGGCACCAGCTGCGGCGTCGCGATCACCGCGACGTGGTCGGCCCGCCCCGGAGCGCCGGAGATGCGGCGCAGCAGTTCGTCCAGCGCCAGTTCCGCGAGCATCCGGTTGCCGAGGTCGATCGACGCGGGGCGCGGGTAGAGCCCCGCCAGATATTCCGGAGTATGGTTGCAGGAGACCACCGGAATCGTCACGCCGCCGCCGCGCCGGGTCAGCACCCGGTAGAACAGCGCGGTCAGCCGTTCCTCCGGCGAAAACAGCCCGTCGCAGCCGGAATAGTCGGCACCGTTGAGCGCCGCTTCGAGCACTTCCGCCGGAGCCGTCTCAAATCCGGCGGTTCCGCCGGGCAGGGTCACGGCGATCCGGCCGCATTCGCGTTCCTGTGCGAAAAATTCAAAGCGGAAACCGTCCACCCGGGCCGGAAAGCCCGGATTCACGCTGGCGACATCCAGCACCGCCGGCCGCCGGCAGCCGCGTTCGATCAGGTAGCGCGCCGCCAGCCGTCCGGCGAACTCGTTGCCCATCAGCACGGTCTGCCCCTCGTCGGCCAACCGGTGCGAATTGAGCCACACATGCGGAATCCGCGCGAACACCCGGCCCAGCTCCGGCGCACAGCCGCCGTGCCCGGCGATGATCAGCCCGGCCAGTTCGCCGCGCAGGTGGCGCGCCTCCAGCTCCAACGGCAGGATTTCGGAAGAGAGCAGTTGCAGACTCCATTTGCGCGGCAGTTTTTCCGTGATCGCGGAAAGTTTGTTCACGATCACGCGCGGATCGGATTCCGAACCGGGCAGCATCAGCACGCCGAGCGTTTTTCCCGCCGCGTTTGCGGAACGCCTGCGGCGCGGAGCGGCCTGCTGTTCGCCCAACACCGCCAGCACCTGTTCGCGCTTCTCCGGCGCGACCGCCCCGGTGCCGTTCACCACTCGCGAAACCGTTGCCGCCGACACTCCCGCCCGGGCGGCAATCTCCCTGATCGTCAGACCCATATCGAACTCTCCATAATTGTTGTTTATCATTGAATATACTGGTTGTTTCTGAATGTTTCAATGATTTGTTTCGGCGGTTTTGATTGAAAATCATTGCGGAGTCTCCGATTATGGATCATACTATACGGCAGACGGATACAATCAACCAGGATGGACCATGTCATGAAACGGAAACTTCAGGGAATTATCGTACCGCTGCTTACGGCGCTGGAAACGCCGGAAACTTTCGACCGCAAAGGCTGCGCCGGATTGATCGAACATGTGATTTCAGGAGGCGTCGACGGCATCTTCATTCTCGGCTCCACCGGGGAGGGGCCCGCCCTCTCCCGGAGTGTGCAGCGTGAGCTGATCGAACTTGCCGTGGAACAAGTGGCGGGACGGGTGCCGCTGCTGGCCGGGATTTCCGGCGCATCCGGCGCCGATTCGCTGGAGCTGGGGAAATTCGCCGCCAATTCCGGCGTCGATGCACTGGTCGCGGCTTCCCCCTGCTACCTGCCGCCGGATCAGGAGGAGCAGGTCGAATACTTCAGGCGGCTGGCCGGAGAGTGCGGCTCGCCTCTTTTCCTGTACAACATGCCTGCCCTGACCAGAGTGATGCTTACGCCGGAAACGGTGATCCGGCTCGCTTCGGTGGAGAATATCGTCGGCTGCAAGGACAGTTCCGGCGACCTGACGTTTTTCGGAACGCTGGTCCGCGAACTGGGAAGCCGCGATGATTTCACACTGCTGACCGGCCCGGAGGAGCTGCTGGCGGAATCAGTCCGCATGGGCGGCGACGGCGGCGTGAACGGCGGAGCCAATCTGTGCCCGGAACTGTTCGCCTCTCTCTACCGCGCCCTTCGGGACAGCGATTCGGAGCAGGTGCGGCGGCTTCAGGCGGAGGTGCTTGAACTCGGCAAACTGTACCGGAGCCGTCCCGGCGCGGCCGGAGTGATCCGCGGCCTGAAATACGAACTTTCCCGGCGCGGCCTGCTCAAAAACGTCCTCGCCTTCCCCGCGCTTCCGCTGCGGTGAGCTTTGCCTCCGGCGGCCGGGTGCGCTTCGCCCCCCGGTCCCCCCGACCGGCAAGGTGCCGGCGCCGGGTACGGTTTTGAATTTTTACTGCGTAAAAATTGCAAAACCGGGGGTATTATCTATCGGTTTATCTGCTCTATCGGCGTTACTCCGCACCGGCACGTTGCCGGTCGTGATCCAACGGCGAAAGCGTTGGCCGCCGGAGGCAACCTGTGCGCGTAGCGCCCAACTACCGGAGCCTGATTGAAAATCAGGCCGCGCAGCGCACAAGGTCTGCTGCCCGAAAGGGCAAGCAGACCCGCCTGCCTTCAAAACGGCAGGCTTCTCCCCCTGCGCCCGTCTTTACGCTTTGCGGGATCTCCGCATCACTCCAGAATGATCATTTTCCACATTAAATTGATGATTTTCCGCATTTTAAACCGCGCAAACCGTAATATATTTACTGTGCAATCGAATTTTATTGATCTGATCCGGTATAAAAGTGAGGTAAATCAAGATGAGCGACTCATTGTTGTCGAATGTCCGCTATCCGTCGGTTCCGTTGATCGTACATGATCCCTATTTCAGCATCTGGTCGGCCCATGACCATTTGAACGACGGCTGGGAAAGCCATTGGACCGGTTCCGGCGTGGGGCTTTGCGGGCTGCTGCGGGTGGACGGCTCCTGCTGCACGTTCGCGGGGGAGCCGGGGGTTGCCCCGGCGATTCCGCAGACCGGTGTGGAAGTGCTGCCGACCCGCACGGTTTACCGGTTTGAAAACGAACTCGTAAAACTGGCCGTGACTTTCCTGACTCCGGCGCTGCCGCACCGGCCCGATATCCTGTCGCGCCCGGTCACCTACATCATCTTTGAGGTGGAATCCGCCGACGGCAGGCCGCACCGGGCGCAGGTGTATTTCGATATGGGCGGCGAATCCTGCGTCGACCAGCCGGGAGATTCAGTCGTCTGGAGCCGCTACCGTCATGGGGATTTCGAGCTGATGAGCTTTGCTTCGGCTGTCCAGAATCCTTTGAACCGCTCCGGCGACAACCTGCGGATCGACTGGGGGCGCAGCTATCTCGGTGTGCCGAAGAAATTCAACGCCTGTACCGCGATGCGTCCGAACCGGGAGCTGCGCGGCGCATTCGCCGCTTCGGGAACCATTCCGGAAGACGATCTGCTCGACATGCCCCGCGCGGTCAGGCAGGGATGGGTCAGCGCCGCCGTCGCCATTGAACTGGAGGTGGCGGCGCAGGGGGCCGCTTCCGCCTGGATCGTCGCCGGTTATGACGACGTGTGGGCGATCGAATACCTCCACCGCAAACTGGCCGCCTACTGGAAGAGCTTTTTCAGGGATTTCGGCGGACTGCTGACCGCCGTTTATGCCGAATACGAAACGCTGAAATCCGAATGCGAAGCCTACGATGCCGAGCTGACGGCCGATGCGGTCAAGGTTGGCGGCGAACGGTATGCGGTGCTGCTCGGCGGGGCATTCCGGCAGGCGATCGCGGCTCACAAGCTGGTCGCGGATCTGGACGGGACTTTGCTGTTCTTCTCAAAGGAGAATTTCTCCAACGGCTGTATTGCGACGGTCGACGTGACCTATCCCTCCGCGCCGCTTTTTCTGCTGACCCAGCCGGCGCTGCTGAAGGGGATGCTGATTCCGATCCTCGAATATGCCGGAACCTCCCGCTGGAAGTTTCCGTTCGCGCCGCACGACATCGGCACTTACCCGCTGGCCAACGGTCAGGTGTACGGCGGCGGCGAAGAGACCGAGGAGGACCAGATGCCGGTCGAGGAGTGCGGCAATATGCTGATCCTCGCCGGAGCGCTGCTTAAGTTCTCCGGTGACAAAGCCTTTATCGACCGGTATCTCTCCACCTGGAAGAAGTGGGCGTATTATCTGCTCGACAAAGGGTACGATCCCGAAAACCAGCTCTGCACCGACGATTTCGCCGGACATCTCGCGCACAACACCAATTTGTCGCTGAAGGCGATTCTCGCGCTGGAATGCTACGCGCTGATCGCCCGCGAAAACGGCGAGGCCGCCGAAGCCGGCAAATTCCACAGCGCCGCGCAGGACGCCGCGAATCGCTGGTGCGTCGACGCGCTCGACGGCGACCACTACCGGCTGGCATTCGACCAGCCCGGCACCTGGAGCCAGAAGTACAACCTGATCTGGGACCGGCTGCTCGGCTTCGGCCTTTTCCCGGAGGAGGTCGCGAAGCGCGAGCTGGCGTTCTACCGCACGAAGCAGGAACGCTACGGCCTGCCGCTCGACAACCGCCGCACCTATACCAAGCTGGACTGGATCGTATGGAGCGCGACGCTGACCGGAGATGACGCCGATTTCCGCGCGTTGGTCGATCCGCTGTACGATTGGCTGAATGAAACTCCGAGCCGCGTGCCGATGAATGACTGGTATGAGGCCACCGACGGCAGGCAGGTCTGTTTTCAGGCCCGTTCCGTGGTAGGGGGGCTTTTCATCAAACTGCTGGCCGATCCTGGGGTGCGCGCGAAGTATCTCGCCAAACTCAAGATTCGCTCCTGAAAAGCAAGGATCGGGGATTTTGCCGCTGCCCGCTGCGGTCAGCGGCGAAATCCCGGCGGGGGAAAGAGGGCGGTGAAGTCGAACTCCGGTTCCAGCCCGGCCAGCACTTCGCGTTCCCGGCGGCGCATCCGGCGGCGCGGAGCGGGCGAAAGGTCGTCCTCTCCCGCCGAATGCAGCAGCCCGTGCACGATGTAAAGCACGACTTCGCGCGAATAGCTGGAGTCGGCGCGCTTCTCCCCTTCACGTCTGGCGGCGTCGAGACAGATCAGCAGTTCCACGGCGGCTTCGCCCGGAAACAGCGAGCCGGGATCGTCGAAGTAACTGAATGTGATCACATCGGTGGTGCCTTCGTGGCCGACGAATTCCGCGTTGGCCTGCGCCATTGTCCGGTCGCCGACGAACCGGATGTCCAGATCCCAGTCGAAATCGGCCGGCAGGCCGGCCAGCTCGGCGGCGCGGCGGGCGAGCCGGGTAAGTTCATTTCGTTTCGGCCGGGGGTACCGTCTGGTCTCCCACGAGCTGTTCAGATGCTTCATTGGCGGCGGGTTCTCCCTGGGCCGGTTCGCGCTGGTAGGCGATCCGGCCGTGTTTCATGCTGATCAAGGTATTGATGAAGCTCTGCCGGACTTTGTCCAGCTCGGCGAGCGTGATGTCGGCGCGGTTGAGCTGCCCGTCCTGATAACGTTTCAGGAAGATGTCGTCCACGACCTGTTCGATCTTGGCGGCGGAGGGCTTGTCCAGCGAGCGGCAGGCGGCTTCGCAGGCGTCGGCGAGGCTGATGATCGCCATCTCCTTGTCGCGCGGCGGCTGGCCGCCGTAGCGGAACTGGGACTCCAGCACCGGGGCGGTGCTGCTTTCGCGCCGCTTGTCCGCGAGCGCCTTCGCGTAGAAGTAGTGGACCAGATCGTTGCCGTGGTGCTGGCTGATCGCGTCGCGGACGGTGCGGCACATCCGGTACTGGCGGGCCAGCGCCAGCCCCTCCTTGACGTGGTCGCGGATGATGATGCTGCTCATCTGCGGATTCAAGTTCAGATGCTGGTTGGCGCTGTCGAGGTTGTTTTCGGTGAAATACTGCGGCATCGAGAGCTTGCCGATGTCGTGGAACAGCGCCCCCGCCTTCGCCTTGAGCGGATTCGCGCCGATTTCCCGGGCGGCGTCCTCGACCAGGGTTGCGACCATCAGGCTGTGGAAGAAGGTGCCGGGGGCCTCCCGCTTCAGCCGCTCCAGCAGCGGATGGTTGTAGTCGCAGAGCACCATCAGCGCCATATTGGTGCTGACGTTGAAGACGATTTCAAACAGGAAAATCAGCAGCAGCGCCAGAATGCCGGTCACGAAAGCGTTGGTGAAAGCCAAAGACAGCGCGACGAGCACCTCCTGCAGATGCGGGATCGAACGCTCCCAGAAGAGCAGGTTCAAATTCAGCACGAAGGTCAGCGGGAATACGGAAACGACGATGCGGAAGAAGTAGGAGCGGTAGTTGGTGGAGCTGCGCACCGCCAGCGCCGCCAGCGACGAGATCACCATCCCCTTGAGCGCGAGGTCGAACGTGCGCTCCGGCGTGACCATCATCGCGGTGATCGAAGCCACGAAGAACCCGGCGCACAGCGCGACCCGGTAACCGAAGATCACCGACAGCAGCACCGCGACCAGCGCCGCCGGAACCGCGATCACGGCCAGCGAGTTGTTGATGAAATTATTCTCGCTGACCAGATAGCTGAAAAGTCCGAGGCTGTAGTAGTTGATCAGCAGCGACAGGATCACCACCAGCGCTACCAGCGTGATGCGCTTGTTGACCCGGACCACATCGGGATGGAGATGGTGCAAATAAAAAGCCGCGAAAATCACCAGCACCAGACTCCAGACCATGTTCTGGAACAGCACCGGCAGTTCGGCGTCGATGTTCGCCGCGTCGTCCTCCGCGCGGCTGTAGTCCTGAAACATCTGCAGCATCTGCGGCGTGACCCGGTCGCCTTTGGTGACCAGCAGGTCGCCGCGCGATTTGGCGCGCAGACTTTCGGTGATCGCCGCCTGTGCGGCGCTGCGTCCGGCCTCGGTTCTGGCCGCGTCGAAGTCCAGATTGCCTTCGGAGCCGATCAGCTGCGTGAACAGCGCCGCCAGCTGCCGGCGCACCGGCGGCAGATCCTCGTTGGTGCTGTGCGACACGCTGCGGGCCAGACGGCGCCCGGCGGCGTCCGGGTCGGGCAGCTCCAGGACGGTCCGCTCGACCAGGCTGATCCGGTTGTTCTGGTCGACGGTGCGGATTTTCCGGCCGACGTTGCGGCCGGACTTGTCGGACGCGCCGATCACCCCCTGGGCGAGCATGGTGGCGAGGGTGCGTTTGAAGTCGCCGCTTTCGCGTTCCAGCGCGTTGATTTTCTCCAACTGGTCCAAAAGTTCCGGAGAGGCTTCCGCCGCCAGTCTGGCCGGGAGATTATCCGCTTCCGGCGTGAATTTTCCGCCGTCACGCTCCATGCGGAGCCGTTGTTCGGCTGCCTGCAGCAGCTCCTGAATCCGGTTCAATATCTGTTTGCTGCGCTCCGTGTTGATCCGGAAAAATTCCGGCTGCTCCTCCGCCGCTTCGCGCCGTTTCGCCGCCAGTTCTTCGAGATCGTTGTACTGGAAGTCCCGGCTGGCGTGGATGGTGCGGGTCGCCTTCTGGCCGACCACCCAGTCGCCCGGGTCTTTCAACTGTTTCTGTGCCGCCATCGACAGCAGCACCGAGGAGACCGCCCAGACCATCACCAGCATCACCACGGCGGGGGCGCTGGAACGGTCGAGGGCGTTGCCGAACTGTTCCAGATCGAACCACGGCTTGGAGTTGATCACCCCTTTGCGCCGCAGTTCGCGGCGGGCGCGGTAACGGGTCAGAAATTGTTTCAGCGAGGAAAACACGGCGGTTACTGCTCCTTTTCAGGCTGGGACGCAGGTTTGTCCTGATAGGCGAGGATGATTTTTTCCAGCAGCGCATGGCGCACCACATCGCGGGTTTCAAAGAAGATGAAAGCGATCTCCTGAATGTTCCGCAGATGGGAGATCGCGTGGCGCAGCCCGGAGCCTTCCCGGCTGCCGAGGTCGGACTGGGACGGGTCGCCGGTGATCACGCACTTCGAGTTGAACCCCATCCGGGTCAGGAACATCAGCATCTGCTCGGTGGTGGTGTTCTGCGCCTCGTCGAGGATGATGAAAGCGTTGTTCAGCGTCCGTCCCCGCATGAAAGCCAGCGGTGCGACTTCGATCACGTTGCGCTCGATCAGCGCCGAAACCTCGTCGAAGCTCATCATATCGTAGAGCGCGTCGTAGAGGGGGCGCAAATAGGGCATGATCTTCTCTTCGAGGCTGCCGGGCAGGAAGCCGAGATTCTCGCCGGACTCCCGGGCCGGGCGGGTCAGGATGATCCGGCTCACATTCCCTTTCAGGAATTCGGAGACCGCCATCGCCATCGCCAGATAGGTCTTGCCGGTCCCGGCCGGACCGATCCCGAACACCATATCCCTGCCGCGCATGGCCCGCACGTATTCCATCTGGCGGCGGGAACGGGGCATCACCTCGCGTTTTTTGGGGCTGACGGAGATCCGCTCGTTCCACAGATCGCGCAGGTCGTTCTCCCGGCGGTCGCGGAAGCTGCGGCACAGGAATTCGAAATCGCGGGTTTCAAGCTGATGTTTGCGCAGTTCGTAGAAACGGGAAAGCTCTTCGAGAAACGCCTTGACGCGGGCGGTTTCCGCGTCGCCGCCCCTGATTTCGACCCAGTTGTCGCGCGCGACCAGTTTTACGTCGAAGACACTCTCCAGATAACGCAGGTTCTTCACCTCATCACCGGCACAGGCGGTGTGAATGGTCAAGCCTTTTTCAAAATAAAAACGGTTGTCAGCAGCCATGATTCATTACAGATTCTCCGGCAGCGGGCCGGAAGTTGAAAAAGGCGGCGGGAAAATAGTTTCGCGCCGCCCGCTGGTTTGCCGATCCGCCGGATCAGAACTGCGGAATCTGCAGCTTCATGCCCGGCTTCAGGAAATTCGGATTCTTCAGGAGAACCGGATTCGCCTTGATGATCGCCTCATATTTGCGGCCGTCCTTGTAGACCTTCTGGGCGATGTACGACAGCGTGTCGCCGGGCTTCACGATATAGACCGTGGTTTTGCCGGCGGGAGCGGGCGTTTCCGTTTTGGCGGCGTCCGGAGCCGGTTGTTCCGGCTTGGCCGGAGCGTCTTTCGGCTCCGCACTCTTGTCGGCGGCAGCGTCGACATCGTCGGCCGGCGGGGTGTCGGTCACGACCTCCTCGACCACCTCGGTTTCAGTAACGACGGTTTCCTCTGCGGGAGGCGGCGTCACGGCTTCGCCGGCAAGCGGGGTCTCCGTCGCCTTGGGCGAAAACTTGTCCACGATCGCGGGGGGAGCGGTGCGCGGCGGTTTGAATCCGGAGTAGCTGCGGTCGACATACTGCTCCCACTGCTGCTCTTCTTCGCCGTATTTGACCCCCGCCAACTCCGGCTGGCAGCCGGCAGCCAGCACGACCAGACCCAATCCTCCGAGTCCCAAAGCCAACGCTTTCATTGTGTGCTCCCCTATGCTGTAATTTCTGGATTTTTACGAAAAAACATTCCATGCGGAAATGCCTATAATAAAATATAATCCAAAACTGCTCAAAAACAACCGCTTAACTCAAGATTTTTTCATTGTTCGCATTTTTATTCCGTCCGGTGCCGCCAAAGTGTTCCGGTTTCGGAATTCCGTATCCTGAAAAAAAACTCCCGGCAATCCGATCGGATAGCCGGGGAGGGATGGGAGTTGTCTGCTTCAAGTATTCTGTCAGTTGCGCCGCATCCTTCGGGCGGCCATGATGCCGCCTCCGATCAACAGTGTCGCCAGCACTCCCGGAAGCGGCTGGCCGCTCGGCGCGTCGCCGCCTTTCACCTCATAGATGAAGATGGGACCGACTTTCCCTTCATGGGGAGCGGAAAGCGTTCGTGCGAAATCAACTGCCGTGGAGGAAAAAGTCCCCAGCCAGCTCTCATACCAGATGCCGATCTGGGCGCCGGCATCAAAAGTTCCGCTTTGCCCCAGCTTTGCGCCGGTCGTCACGTCGAAAAAGCCGTAATCTCTGACATCCGCCGGCAGCAGGCGGTCACCGGCGGTGAAGGACAGCGTCGTGCTGCTGTCCATCAGATAATAGCCGCCGCCTTTGCCGTCGGAAGTATATTGGTAAGCCGCGAATATCGGAGCTGCCGCCAACAACATCAACCAGGTAATCGCAATTTTTTTCATCGTCCACTCCTGTAAAAAACGGGTGATTTCATACTTTTGTCTTTTATTTACTATATATGAAAATCTTTAAAAGTCAACTATAAAGATTGATTTTTTAATATAAAATATGGATAATCGCGCCGTGTGCAAATTTCTTAACTGACCCGTAGGGGCGAAGCGAAAAAAGGTCCGGCAAATAAATGCCGGGCCGGGGGAAAATGCCGGAATGTACACAATACATCCCGGCGGGGTTGGGGGAATCCATGTCGTCAGAAAAGCAGCTTCACCTCGTAGACCGGGTTGCGGCCGATCGCGGCCCGCCAACTGCCGGAAAGGCCGGGCGCCGTCAGCGCATCGGAGCCTTCCGGCCTGAGGGCGGTTCCGTTGAGGGCGGCGGAGACCTTTCCGCCGGCGAAGCTCAGCTCCACATTCTGCCACAGATCGCGCGCCGGCGAACCGAGATGGAAGGTGACGCTCTCTTTGCCATTGGCGGCCACGAGGCGGCCGGCGCCTTTCTCGGCGATCACCCGGATCGAGAAGGAGCCGTTGCGCAGCAAAGTTTCGGCGGCGTTCTTTTCCGTCAGGCGGAAGACGAGCTGCACGCCGCGCGGAGCCGCCGCCGGGCGGGGCAGGTCGAGCGTGACGGTTTCGGCGTCGGACCAGACGCCCCAGCGTCCCGGCTCCGGCCCCGCGGTGCGGATCAGTGTGGGCTGGTAGAACACCTTGCGGGAGAACGGCGACAGCGTGTCCAGATCGACGGCGGTGCCGGGGCCGGCCACGACCTGAAATTCGGTCCCGGCCGGAACCGCGCCGAGATCGACGGAGGCGTCCGGCTCCTCGAAGTCGAGGATTCCCCTGCCGCGGGCGGCGCTGTCGGAGGCGAGCCGGAAGTCCGGCTGTACTCCGGCCTGTTTCAGCGAATCGGTCCGCAGGCCGCCTTCGCCGGAGATGATGCCGGAGTGCGGATTGGCCGGATCGTTGCCGACTTCCAGATTCGCGTAGAATTCAAAGAGGCTGCCTCTCCAGTCCGGGCGCTTGTGCATCCGGTCGACCGCGAAGATATTGTTGAAATACCGGAAGTTCACATAGTCGCGAGCCGCCCGTCCATAGACCGGCTGCGGCGTGGTGAAAAGGTTGCCGTATGGCCACACGATCGTGTTGTTGAACACGAGAAAACCCGGATCGGGGGGCATCACGAACCGCTTGGAGACCCGCGCCGCGAGCTGTTCCACTCCGATTGCTCCCATTGCGGCGTGTTCCCAGTTGCGTCCTGCCACACCGAGCTTGAATACGCCCGGTCGGAACTCTCTGGGATTCAGGGCGTCGGCCAGTTTTTTGAATTCCGGCGTACAGGTCACGATGTTGCGGTAGACGTAGATCGGCCCAGGCCACGGCTTGCCGCCCAGCGGCTGCCAGGAGACCGGCTCGAAAACGTCTTCAAAGCGGTTGTTGAAAATCCGCATGTCGCTGGCGTGATTTTCGGTTTCGACCGCGTTGTCGACGATCCGGCGGAACGAGTTGCCGTACACCTGAAAGTGTTTGGCCCAGTCCACGCACCAGCAGGACATCCCTTCAAATGCGTCGTCGACCACATTGTTGCGCACGTGCCAGTTGCTTGCGACGCCGCCGATGATGCCGGTTTCGTAGTTTTTCATCTTGTCCCGGTCGACGTTGACCCCCTTGCGGGCCCAGAAGTAGTAGAAATGCTTCTTCTGGATATTGGTCCTGCCCCACTTTTCAACCGTGTCGAGCACATCGTTGTAGGTATAGGCGTGGTCATAGAGGCAGTTTTCCACGAAAACGGCGTTGGCGCCGCCGAATCCCCAGACTCCGCCGCGGCAGCCCTTGAAAATGCTGTCGCGCACCGCGATGTTGCTGCCGCCGGTGACCACGCCCGCCGAACCGGGGGTTTCAAAGGTGAAGCCGGAAAGGATCACATGGGCCGGCTTCCGCAGCGAGATGAAGAAATTCGCATCTTTTTTCTGGTAGATGTGCGTGCCGTTGGAACCGGGGGCGAACGGCGGCGAAACCGCGATCACATGGTCGTTCGGATCGGTCGAACCGTAGCGCCCGGAGGGATGGAGCCGCACGTAAAGTTTCTTTGCGGTTTCGTCGTAATAGAAACCGTTTTCGGGAGCCGGATAGCCGTCTTTGACCAGAAAGGTTTTCAACCCCTCCATCGTGGTGTAGGGATAGAGGTCGACCCCGGAATAGAGCACCCGCGACGGCGCCCGGCCGCACGGGGCGCTGTAGATGCCGAGCGCCTTGTCTTCCGGCTGCCAGCGGACCTTCTTCTCGCGGATCGCCCGGTCGGCGGCGGTCAGGACCACGCTGCCGGGCTTGCCGTCGGCGCGGAACGTGACCGGCTGTTCGGCGTTGCCGCCGCGCGCCAGCTCGACGGTTTCAAAGTAGATGCCCGGGGCGATCCACACGGTGTCGCCGGGATTCACCAGGTCTGCGGCCCGCTGGATGGTGCGGAACGGCTTCTCTCTGGACAACCCGTCGTTCGCGTCGTCGCCGGTCGCGGCATTCACGTACCGGTTCACCGGCGCGGCGTTGCGCACCGTGCCGCGCCCTTCTCCGGTCAGGCCCAGCTCCTCGTCGGACAGGGCGTCCTTCCAGACGGTGACGCCGCCGATCAGGGTGCCGGCCGGGGCGAGCATGGTGCAGTTTTTGCTGTTGTTCCGGCGGCCTCCGATTCCGATGAGCCCATCTCCGGCCGCCGGGATCACGGCTGTGACATCAGGGCATTCGACCATGCCGCGATAGAGCAGCTTCCCGGTGGCGTGATCGGTCACGGCCAGCGTCAGCGCGTCGCCGGGGGAGAAGCGCAGTACGCATTCATACCATTGATCCGGCTTAAGGTCGGGGGCGTTTTTGCCGAAGATTGCCCGGATCGAGTCGCGTTTCCCCGAGGAAATCTGGCCCGCCGGCTTGCCGCCGTCGAGTTCATAGGCGTTCTGTGAGCCGAATCCCATTTCGAAGCCGCGCATGCCGTCCTGCGGCCGGTGGCGGGAGATGACCGCACCTGCCGGTTCCCCCGGATACTTGACCAGCACCCGGACCGTCTGGGCGTCGTCATGGCGGAGGGGAACCGCCAGCATGGTGTTGCCGTCGAGCCGGATCACCTGTTTTTTAAGCTGTTCGTCCGCCGTGGTCGGCAAAGGGCGCTTCACCATCGTGCCGTCCGCCAGAATCTGGCGCAGGCCGGAGTCGCTTCTGGAACCGGCTCCCTGCCAGTCGAACGCGGCGGGCGTCGCCGCTCCCGCTGCGAGGAGACCGGCGGTGAACATTGCAATCAGGAATTTCATTTTCATAGGGGCATTTCTCCTTACCAGCTGTCCGCATCGTGCCAGAAAGGAGTCGGCAGATTTTTGGCGCCGGTGCTTCCCGATTTGATTGCCAGCAGATCCGCATGGTTCCGCCACGCGATATGGCCGTCCACGAAGCCGACATTCGCGCCGTCGTTGTGGCGGCGGGCGATGAAATTGCCGTTGTAGAGGTTCAGCGGCCGGGAGATTTTATAATCCTTGGCTCCATCGACGCCGGTGCTGGAACTCTCGGTGATCAACATGCGTTCGCTCGGCTTTTTGACTCTGGCGATTTTGCCGTAGCGGGCGTTCGTGACAGTCGATGAATAATTCAAATAGGTGTTGAACGAATAACTGTTGTTGGGCAGTCCTTCGTCATTCGGTGAAGTCAGTCCCATGCCGTCCCGCCTCCCGGAGGGGCAGAGCGCCACCTTGATGATTTCGGAACTGGAAAGTGAAGCACTGTCTTTGGCCAGGCTGCCGCCGAGGTACGGCAGGATCGTATGCCGATCCCGGGGGGCGTAGATCGGTCCGAAGAAGTACCGAGTGTAATATTCGTCCTCGGTCGAACCGATGATTCTTCCCCAGCCGTCAAACTCATTGGAATAAAATACCATCGCCATATTCAGCTGCTTCAGGTTGGAAGTGCAGCTGATGGCCTGCGCCCGTTCGCGCGCTTTGTTCAGCGCCGGCAACAGCATACCCGCCAGAATGGCGATGATCGCTATCACGACGAGCAGCTCAATGAGAGTAAAATTTTTCCTTTTCATGATTCGTGCTCCTTTGCCTTAACTGTCACATAATCACTGATATGTGAAGTTTCTTCGGTTGGACTGTTTTCAATTTTCCATAACATTTTCGAGGCTTCCTTTTTTATTTTTGCTCACATCGCCGTATTCTGTCTTAACATATCAGTGATTATACGTCCCTTCGCCGGAAAGAGCGGGCGGGCCGGGCGGCAGCAGGATGCGCCTCCGCCCGGTTTCGTGATAATCGGAGGCGGTGGATTCCCCGACCTGAAGCAGCGCTTCAGGAGGGAACTCCTCCAGTTCAAACCGGTAATGCAGCCGTTCCGGTGCGGGATTGATCCCGAGATAATGCTCGAAAATCCGGCTGATCAGCGGCATCAGGTCGGGAGTATTCACCACGGTGATCGAAGGGGTGTTGGACCGGGCAAGTTCGGGATTGCCGAAAGAGGTGACCGCGATGTCCTCCGGCACCCGGATGCCGTGGTCCGCGAGGCTGCGGATTACGCCGCGCGCGGCTTCCACCGAAGTACAGAAAATCGCATCGGCGCCCTCGAGTTTTCCTTCGCGCACCAGCCGGTCGGTCAGGCTGAGCGCATGGGCGATGGAGGTTTCCGGGGGGACGGCGCGGTCGTCCCAGACTTCGCCGGTGCAGCCGTATTGCTTCAGGGCGCGTTCCCAGACCGCCTGCCGGGGATTGGGATAGCTGAATCCCGGCTCCACGCTCAGGAAATCGATCCGGCGGCAGCCGCGCCGGTGCAGGAAGTTCATCAGGTGGCTGATTGCTTCGATGTTGATGCCGTCGAAACAGCGGATGCCGAACCGGGTCAGGTCGGTGAAGAGTGAAACGACCTGTTCCTTGCGCCGCCGCAGCTTGTCCAGCAGCAGTTGGTTGAGGGCGCTGATCTGGAAGAAGATCACGTCGAATTCCTTGTCCAGCGTTTCGTAGACCACGGCATCGTCACAGTAGCAGAAAGGGACATCCTGATAGCTGCAGCCGTATTTGCGGGCGGCTGCGGCGATGGCGCTGCGCCATTTGTCATTCAGCGCGATGGCGGAATGATGAATATAAGCAACCTGCAGCCTCGGAGTCCCTCCGGGGACGCCGGGAACCCCGAGGCGGCCATTGGCGGCCCGAACCACATCACCGTCATCGATCAACTTCTGCATGGCCTGGCGGATGGTCATATAGCTGATTCCGAATTCCTGCATCAGTTTCGGGGCCCCGGGGAGAGCGCCTGCGAAATAATCGCCGTGCTCAATCCGGCGCCGGAGCACCTCTGCGATCTGAACGTACTTGGGTATGGCCACGGTTTTACCTTTTTTGAAATCCAGTTTTCTATCTAGATATATTTCTGTCTATATTATGGCAAATTCCAATGAAATTGTCAAGAGTGGAATGTTGAAAAAAGTGATTTTTTTCCAGACAGCTGGTCGGGCCGGGCGGTATCGGCTGTTTTTATTTATTTTTTATTCGGACTCTTCTTGAAATCCCTGAAATGGGATGTATATTCTGTATCACATTCAACGGCAGGTTGAATTGCGTGCACCCATAGCTCAATTGGATAGAGCGTCTGGCTACGGACCAGAAGGTTAGGGGTTCAAATCCCTTTGGGTGTACCATTTTTTATCTTTTTTGAGGAACTTGTCCTGAGGTCGCTGTCATATCCGTTGTATTAATGAGTATGACACGGGATGTAACACATCCTCACGAAAGACGACATCATGCAAATCATCGAAATAGAAAATAGAAACGCTCCCCTGCTCGACAAGCTGCTGAACATCTGGGAGCAGTCGGTCCGAGCTACTCACCAATTTCTCTCCGAGCCGGAAATCCGGCGGATTGCAGAGTATGTTCCCGCCGCCCTCCGCGAAGTTCCGGTTCTGGCGGCTGCGGAAAACGCCGAAGGCGAACCCGTCGCCTTCATGGGAATCGCCGGAAACAAACTTGAGATGCTTTTCGTCTCGCCGGAGAGCAGGGGCAAGGGCGTCGGGAAGCGGCTGATTCTCCACGCCATCAACCGCTGCGGCATCCGCGAAGTCGACGTGAACGAGCAGAATCCACAGGCCCGGGGCTTCTACGAACATATCGGCTTTCGGATTTGTGGACGGAGCGAGACGGACGATCAGGGCAATCCATACCCGATCCTCCATATGCGTCTGCCCGATGCTTCCTGTCTTGCTTCCGCCGGAGCCAGCGAGGAGGGCCGCCCGGACAATCCGGAATTGTGACGAAATTCCGGCAAGCGGGAAGAACGGCGGATTTACCGGTGTTCAGACCAGCAGCATGCAGTCGCCGTAGCTGAAAAAGCGCATTCGCTCCCGAATCGCGACCTGATAGGCGGCCAGCACCTTCTCCCGGTCGCAGAAGCAGGAGACCAGCATCAGCAGTGTGCTTTTCGGCAGGTGGAAGTTGGTCAGCAGCATATCTTCTGCCAGCACCGGTTTGGGCGGGTAGAGGAAAATCCGCGTCTTGCCGTGCCCGGCGTGAACCGTGCCGTCGGGAGTGACGCAGCTCTCCAGCACCCGGACCGTGGTGGTGCCGACCGCCAGCACCTTATGCCCGGTGCGACGGGTGGAGTTGACCAGCTCCGCGGTTTCCGGCGTCAGGAAGTACTCCTCGGAATGCATCTGATGCTCCTCTGCGTTTTCGACGGATACCGGCTTGAAAGTGCCGGGACCGACGTGCAACGTCACCGCGGCTTCGCCCACTCCTCTGGCTTTCAGTTCGGCCAGGATTTCCGGCGTGAAGTGCAGCCCCGCGGTCGGAGCGGCCACCGCGCCCTCCTTTTGGGCATAGACGGTCTGGTAACGCTCGGCGTCGGCGTTTTCGTCGCCCCGAGAAATATACGGGGGCAGCGGAATATGTCCGTAACGCTGCTGGAGCCGGTCGGAGTCCGTTGTGGAAAATTCGATTTCAAAGGTGCCGTCCCCGTTGCGCCCGATCACGCAGAAACTGTCCCCGTCGGAGTTGATCGAGCCGTCATTGTCCAGCAATCCGGCCGTCACACCCGGAAGCGCGCGCTTGCCCGGCTTGAGCATCGCATTCCAGCGGCGGCGTTCGGAGTCGAGCGCTTCCACCAGCAGCAGCTCGAATTTCGCACCGGCCGGATCGGAATTTTTACGCGCGTACATGCGTCCCCGCAATACACGCGTGTCGTTGTAAATCAGCGCGTCTCCCGGTTCCAGATAGTCGACGATCGCGGAAAAGGGACGGATCACGCATTCGCCGGATTTCCGGTTCAGTACCATCATCCGGGAACCGTCGCGCCGGGCGGCCGGGTGCTGGGCGATCAACTCCTCCGGGAGTTCGTAGTCGAACAAAGCGGTGCTCAACATGATAACCGGCTTATCTCCACTGATTGCCGCGCATCTCTTCACGCGCCCGCCGCAGCCGGGCCAGTTCGTGCGCCGTCAGGCTGTTGATGCCGTTGCGGGAAATCTTGTCGAGCAGCGCATCAAGTTCATGCGAGGAAACCGGGCCTTCTCCCGGAGCCGGTTCCGGCCGGGAGTTGCTTTCGCCTCCCCATGACGGCGGCTGTTTCCAGTCGCCCGGACGCACCCGCCGCCGGAACGGGTCCCACGGCAGCCGGGCGCCGAACAGAATCTTCAAATAGAGGTAGCCGCCGAGGAATCCGCCCAGGTGCGCCAGATGCGCCACTCCGGACTGGGAGCCGGAGAGCTGGAGCAGAATCTCCAGCACCGTATAGCTGACCACCAGCGTCGGGGTGCGCAGCGGGAAGAACGGCATGAAAATCAGCACGAACTGCCGCCGGGGTTCCAGCATCGCCGCCGCCGCCATGATCGCGCAGACCGCGCCGGACGCGCCGAAGAGATAGGTCGGCACCGTGGAATTCCAGTTGAACAGCAAAAACAGCAGATTCCCGGAAACCACGCCGATCAGGTACAAAATCAGGAAGCGGGCGCTGCCCAGATGCGGCGCCACCAGCTTGCCGAACAGATAAAGCCCCCACATATTAAAGAAGATATGGGAAAAATCCTGATGGAAGAATCCGGCTGTCACCAGTTGGTAAACCTTGAAGCCGCGCAATCCGCCCCAGCTCAGGGCCAGAGTGGCGACTTCGGAACTGAACAGCAGATAGACCAGCACATTGGCCAGCAGCAGCGACCAGATCATCGAACTGCCGTCGTCCGGCTTGCCGCCGCGGGGCTGTTCGGGACGCATATAAGATCGATCGAATAAGCTCATTTGTGAAACCTCCTCATTATAACAATCAATAATATAACCCGCTACAACCGATTATTCCAGTTGAATTTATCCGTCTCCGGCGTTAAATTGGATAAGAACCGTTCGACAGAGGAGATTTGCCCTGAAATGAAGATTGTCGCCGATGATAAAATCCCTTTCCTGAAAGGGGTATTGGAACCGTTTTTTGAAATGGTCTATTTGCCCGGCGGAAAAATCGGCCCCGCGGACGTCCGGGATGCCGATGCGCTGATCACCCGCACCCGCACCCGCTGCGACCGCGCCCTTCTGGCCGGAAGCAAGGTCGGATTCATCGCGACCGCCACCATCGGTTTCGACCATATCGACACCGCCGCGTTGCGCGAACTCGGCATCGACTGGACCAACGCCCCCGGCTGCAATGCGGCCAGCGTCGCGCAATATCTCGCCTGCGTTCTGGCCGATTTCCGGATCCCGCTCGCCGGGAAAAACCTCGGTGTGGTCGGAGTCGGCAATGTCGGGAGCCGGGTGGTCAGGGTTGGGGAAGCATTTGGGATGCGGGTGCTGCAATGCGATCCGCCGCGCGCCGAACGGGAGGGCGGCTCCCGGTTCCGTCCGCTGGACGAGCTTGTCGCCGAAGCGGATTTCCTGACCTTCCACGTGCCGCTTGAGCGCGGCGGCGGCCATCCGACCTTTCATCTCGCCGACGCGGCGCTGCTGGCGGCGATGAAGCCCGGCGCCGTGCTGATCAACACTTCACGCGGCGAAGTTGTCGACGGAAGCGCCCTGAAAGCTGCGCTGCAAGCCGGTTCGATCGGCGGCGCCGTTCTTGACGTGTGGGAGCACGAGCCGGAGATCGATCTCGAACTGCTGGAACTCGTCCGCCTCGGCACTCCTCATATCGCCGGATATTCCACCGACGGCAAAGCCAACGGCACCGCGATGTCCGTGCAGGCGGTCGGCCGGCACTTCGGCGTGATCGAATACACCGGCTGGACGCCCTATTCGCTGCCTGCTCCCGAACAGCCGCTGATCCGGCTTGACGCGGCGCTCCCGGAATCCGAACAGTTGAGCGCCGCCTGTCGCGCTTCCTATGACATCCGGTTCGACGACGCGCAGCTTCGCGCTGATCCCGCCGGCTTCGAACGCCAGCGCGGCAACTACCGGATCCGCCGCGAACCGCCCGCCTACCGGATCGAGGGCGGCGCTCCCGCCGTTCGCGCCACTCTCGCCAAGCTCGGCTTCCGATTCGCGTGACGGGGAGATGCCTCCGGCGGCCGGGGGCACTTCGTCCCCCGGTCCCCCCGACCGGCAAGGTGCCGGCGCCGGGTGCGGTTTCGAGATTTTTGCTGCGCAAAAATCTCAAAACCGGGGTTGTTCTCTATCAGTTTATCAGGTCTATCGGCGGTATACGCCACCGGGTGCTACCCGGTCAGGATCAAGGGACGCCTTGATCGCCGAAGGCGAAATCCCCGATGCCGGCCGGGCTTGTTTATTGTAACATTTCGCGTAAGAGGCGGGCGATTACGGTATTGTCGTAACGGCCGGTGAACTTTTCGGAGTTGACGCCGATGGCGGCGGTGAGTACCGGGAGCGCGGTGTGCGCATAGGTGCTCCAGCCGAGACCGGCTTTGGCGGAGAAAATGCGGTTGGCGGCGGCGGCGATCGGTTCATAACCGCCGTAAAGCTCGTCAGCTTCCGCTTTCGGAAGCGTGCGTTTTTGCGTGGAGACTTCCCATGCCTGTTTCAGCGCCGCCTGTTCCGCGGTGGTGAGCTTGCCGTAATCCAGCCCGTAGTTCGTTTCGACCAGTTTGCAGGTTTCGTCGAAGGAGAGGCCGGAGCGTTTCCGCTTCTTCACCTCGGCCGAAAACTTCTGGAAAGAGAGTTTCTGCCGATTCAGCAGCGAATAGTCGTTCAGGTAGGGGATCTGGCCGTGGCCGAGGGTCAGGCCGCCGGTTTCGTGGTCGGCGGTGATCACAATCAAGGTTTCTCCGGGATGCCGTTCGGCAAATTTGACCGCCACCTCGACCGCCCGGTCGAAGGCAAGGGTTTCCTGAACTGCGGTGGCGGCATCGTTCGCGTGACAGGCCCAGTCGATCATACCGCCTTCGATCATCATGAAGAAACCGTTCGGATTCTGCAGCAGTTCGATCCCTTTCCGGGTGAAATCGGCGAGGGTGAGCGGGTTCGGCGCGACGGCCCGGTCGATCTCGTATTGGAGGCTTGCCTGCCTGGTCGGATTCGGCGCGACCGCGATCGCTTTGATGCCCGGCTTCAACGCCTCGAACTCTTTGACGGTGCGGGCCACGGTGTAGCCGTTCTTCCGGGCGAGTTCATAAGCGTCCGGCCGCCTGCCGTCTTTGCCTTTCGGCTGAAGCAGCCCGCCGCCCGCCAGATAATCGATGTCGCTCTGCGCCATCTGGCAGGCGATGTCGTAGTAGCTGCTGCGGCTCGGCACGTGGGCATAGAACGCCGCCGGAGTCGCATGGTCGAGGCTGACGCTGGTCACCACGCCGATCTTTTTGCCGCGCCGGACGGCTTCGGCGGCGTAGGATTCGATCCGCCTGCCGTCGGGTGATTGGCCGATCATGCCGGAATTGGTTTTTTCCCCCGCGGCCAGCGCGGTTCCGGCGGCGGCGGAGTCGGTGATGAAGCGGTTCAGCGACCGGGTTGCGGTCACGCCGCCGGTCGGCAGGCTGCCGAGGGTGAGCTTCTCTCTGGCGTACTCCGTGGCCAGCGCGACCTGGGGAGCGCCCATGCCGTCGCCGATGAAGAGAAAGATGTATTTCGGGTTTGCCGCCGCCAGCGGCAGCACGGCGGCCAATGCGGTGGCCGCGAACAGTTTTTTCATGATTTTCATTTCCTCTTATTTGATTTCCAGTTCGGCCAGTTTGAGGCCGTCGATTTCGCATCCGGCGGCGGTGAAGCGCAGGCCGTTCACATTTTCCGGGATCAGGGTGACCTCCCTGAACTCCTTCTTCGTTCCGGCCGGGACAAAGAAAGTCAGCAAACTGCGGTTGATCCAGCCGCGTTCCGGGTCGTGAAATTCGACCGTCACTTTTCCGCCGTTTTCTCCGCCCTGCGCGGCAAAGGCGATCACCTGATAGCTGTCGCTTTTGACGGCGAGGTCGCCGGAATTCCGGCCGGGCTGGAACGGAGCCGGACGCAGGGAATCCAGATATGCTTTGCCGTCGGCCGGATCGAGTTTTTCCAGCATGATATCTTTCAGCTCCACGGTTCCGGCGGAGTCGAGCCGGAAATCGATCCGGGCCAGATTCACGTCCGGCGGTACCTGAAAGACCAGCTTCCCGGCGGTCCACTCGCCGTTGACCAGCGGCGTCACGTCGGTCAGGCGGCTCTTGTCCCGCCACTTGCCGTCGTCGCCGCGGAAGATCACCAGCAGCTTGTCGAGCGCGCCGTGTTCGGTGCGCTGCGCGTAAGTCAACGAATAGTACGCGCCGCGTTCAAGCTCCACGTCCTGGTAGAGCCGGGCGAACTCCGCTCCGGCGAATCGCCGGAACCGCACCGTGCCGTCCCCGGCGATTTTTACCGTCGACAGTTTCCTTTCGGGGCGGCACTCGTGCTTCCACTGTTCCGGGGAGAGCAGTTCTCCGGCCTGCGAGAGTGCCGCAAGTGCGAAAAGCGCCGACAGCAGCAGGAATTTCTTCACCATTACTTCACCTCATCGTTTCGGGTATGGAGATTCTTCAGGGTCAGGATCACCGGATAGTGGTCGGAAAGGGTCTGGAAAAACTCCCGGCGGGTGGTGTCCACATACGCTTCGACCACCTGATCCTCCAGATTTCTGCTCAGCATCGCCATGTCGATCCGCACGCCGACATCGGACCTGTAATTGTGTTTTTTCATCCAGAAAAAGCAGACCTCCTCCAGCCCCGCTTCGAGCAGGTTGTCCATACACTGGAAGTCGAAGAAGCCGTTGCGGAGATTTTCGATGTGGGGGCGGGTCTCATAGCGGCGCGCTTCCAGCGCGGCGGCGTTGGAGTTGGCCCGCGCCGCGTCGTAGGGCGACGGATTGTTGAAGTCGCCCATCATGATGACCTTTTCTCCCGCCGCCAGCAGCGGTTTCAGCCGTTTCGCGTAGATTTCGGTCTCCCTGATCCGCACCGCGTACCTGAAGGGGGAGAGGTGGATCGACATATAGTAGACGCCGTCGATTCTGGCGAGGATATAGCCGTGGTGCAGCCCGTCGATCCGCATTTCGAGCATCTCGAAGGGGCGCTTGCTGGTCATGCCGATCGAATAATCCTGCCACGGTTTGCAGACGGCGGCGTAGGAGTGATCCCACAGCTTCGCCTGCCGGGCGAAGGATTCGCTGCTCTGCCGGGCGATTTCCTGAAACAGGATCACATCGGGTTTTCGGCTGCGCAGCCAGTTCGCGGTCTCCTCAATCCGCTCGGCGCGGTTGAAGCCGATCAATACATTGTAACCGATCACTCTGGTGAGTTCGTCCGCGGCGGGGGCCGCGAGTGCGATACCGGCGCCCAGCGCCACCAACAGTCGTTTGAACTTCATAAAATCACATCACTCCTGTTCTGTTGTTGTGATGAGGTAACATACCTCCGCCGTGTTAGGGGACGGTTACGGAATGATTCGTTTTCAAAGAGGAGTGAAAAAAGCGCCAGTGAATTTTCCTTTGATGGCTTGCAACTTGTACAAGCGATGGTATTGTTCTGCAAAACGGGAATGCAGGACATGAACCGATCAGGAAAAAGAGTGGTATGGCTGGCCGTCGCCGGAGTGCTGCTGGCGCTGGCCGCCTGGATTCAGCCTTATGAGCTGATCCGGGTCACCGGCAGCTCGATGACGCCGACCTATCGGGACGGGCAACTGCTGGTCGGAGTGAAGGCGTTCTGGCTGCGCGGCGAACCGTTCCGGCACGGCGAGGTGGTGATGTGCCGGGTCGGAGGAGAAAAGCTGCTCAAGCGGATCTATGCGCTGCCCGGAGACGAGGTGGTGATCTTCTCGCTGGATGACGGTTTTCACGTGATGGTGCAGGCCGAAAATTATCTGCGCTACTACCAGTTGGCCGAAGGCATCGGCCACGCGCGGATCCGCCGCTTCGAGGTGCCGGAGCACGGGCTTTTCCTGCTCGGCGACGCTCCGAATGTGTCGCTGGACAGCCGTGACTTCGGGCCGGTTCCGGAGGCCGACGTGATCGCCCGCATCCGCTGAATTTCTAGGAGTGTTTGACCGTCACGTCGAGCTGGTTGAACGGGATTTCGATGCCGTTTTCGCGGAAAATTTCCAGTACCCGGCAGCGAAGCCGGGCCTGCGTCTGCCACCAGCGCGGCTCTGCCGCCCAGAAGAACACCGCGAACCGGATCGAACTCGCCTCCAGCCCCCGGCACAGGATTTCCGGCACCGGGAAGCTCTGCACTCCCTCGGTGTTTGCGACCACCTTGCGCAGCAGTTCGGTCACCTTGGTCAGGTCGCTGTTGTAGGCGACGTCGACCAGCAGCTCCACCCGCCGCAGCGGATTGGAACGGGTCCAGTTCAGGAACTTCGAGTCGACCAGCTGGGTGTTCGGGATGGTCAGCACCGCGCCTTCCTCGGTCTCCATCACAGTGGAGCGGAAGCCGATTTTGCGCACGCAGCCGTAGATGCCGTCCACCTCGATATAGTCGCCGTTGCGCACCAGCTGGCCGGCCAGAATGGTCAGCGCGGCGAGGCAGTTTTCCAGCGAACTTTTCAGGGCGAGGCCGACACCCATGCTCAAACCGCCGAGCATCACCAGCAGACTGGAATACTTCGCCTCCATCAGCATCAGGCCGGTCAGGGCGAACAGCACCCAGGCCAGATAGGCTCCCAGCGTCAGCACCGAGGCCAGAAAGCCGGAACCGATCCGCCGGTCATATTTGCGATGAACCAGTTCCCGCAGCGATTTCAGCACGAAACGCAGCACCAGCGCCGCGATCAGCAGCCCGGCCAGCCGGGCGGGCGTGATACTCAGCAGGTCCTGCGGCAGGCTGATCCGGCTTCCCATCCAGTTGAAGGTGGATTCCTGCACATAGTAGGTCGCGGTCACCCACAGGAAAATCTGGACCGCGCTCCAGATCCACAGCAGCGGCAGCAGCAGGTTGTTGATCAGGATCTTTTTCTGCGGCCCCGGTTTTTTCCTTTCATGATTCAGCAATGCGCGGGTCAGCACCAGCGTGACCTGAATCCGGGCGATCACCAGCAGCCAGCCGAGCGTGACGGTGAAGCCGAGGTAAGGCTGGCCGGCGGCGGCGAACACAACCGCCAGCAGTGCCGCCGCGATGGTGGCGACACCGAAGAGCAGGTCGATCCAGTCGAGTTTCCGGCGGCAAACGATCATCGCGACCGAGAGTGCCACCAGCAGATTGACCGGAATCACCACCAGCTGCAATACGTCAAAGGGCGCCAGCGCCAGATAGAGCCCGGCTCCGATCAGGTGCTGGATCACCACCGGCACGTACAGCTCCATGCTGCGCCGGGCGTTTTCCACTTTGAGCCGGAAGGCGATGGAGAAGACCAGCATCGTGAAAGCGCTGAACGAAGTGGTCAGCGTTTCGATGAAACTGCTGTCGCTGCCGTTCAGCCAGCCGGGGGCGCACCACAGCGCCGCCGTCGCCGAACCGAGCAGCAGCCCGGCGGAGAACCAGCCCCGGCTTACCTCATCCTCGTGAATCACCGCGAGCCGGTTGAACCACGGGTAGATCAGCCGCCGTCCCAGCGGCACGACCGGAATCGCGATCGCCAGAAAGACGGTCAGCAGCCTGGCCCAGAAGCTGCCGGTGGTCGGGATGCGCAGTTCAAGCCAGTTGGTCAGGTTCAGCCGCCAGAGAGTGAAGATTTCCCGGATGCCGGTCCGGAAGCCGCTCCAACTGCCCCAGTTGCGAACGCGTTCCCACAACGAGGTCCCCCGTTTCATGAAAATGCCGTCCACGATTTGCCGTCGTTTCTGTTCGGCCAACGTATTCAGGGCATCGACCTTCCGGTCGGTCTCGGTGAATTTCTTCAGATAGGCCTGACTTTCCTTCAGCAGGGAGGCAAATTCGTTTTCGAGGCGTTCGGCGGCGGTCAGACACTGCCGCAGCTGGGCTTGAAAGGGAGCGGCGGAAGCGGTGTTGAAATCCTCTTCCAGATCTGCTTTCAGCCGTTTCAGCCGTTCAAGTGCATCGGAAAGGATTTCGCAGTTGCGTTCGAGCTGGAGAAGGTAATCGTCGAACTGCTGTTTGAGATCGCTGATCTGCCGGCAGCGCATCAGCGCTTCAAAGCCGCCGGTGTCGCCGTAGGAATCAAGCAGAAAATCGAATTTGGCGCTCTGGTTCTCAGTGAACGTCAGGATCCGGTCGTACTCGCCGAACTGCTTCAGGATGGAGCCGCGCCGGTCGCGGATCATCGCGTTGTAGTTGTCCGCGAGCAGTTGGAAATGCTTCAGCATCACATCCCAGTCGGGAGCGCGCTCGTCGAGCGCCGCCGAACGGCCGGGAACCGACAGTGCGCCAAGCGTCAGAATCAGCAGCAGCCAGCGATACATTTCTCTCTCCCGCAAGGTCAGGCCCGTTTTGCGGCGGCAAGCGCCAGGTATTCCGCTTCAAGGATATCGGCCATGCGGCGCCAGTCGAAACGCTCGCGCACCAGTTCACGGCCGTTGCGGCCCATGGTTTCGCGCAGCGCGTCGTCCCGCCAGATTTTCCGGGTCGCTTCGACGACCTGTTCGACCTTTTCCGGTTCGATGCAGAAGCCGGTTTGGCCGTCGAGGATCACTTCCGGCGTGCCGTCCAGCCGGTAGCCGATCGCCGGAATCCCGGTTGCGAGCGCCTGCACCACCGAACGCGGCAGCCCCTCGCGCAGCGACAGATGCCACAGCAGATCCGCCTGCGCCAGATGGCGGGCCACCTGGTCCGGTGCAATCAGCCCGGCGAAGTGGAAGTGCCCGGTCAGGCCGAGCCCCGCGATCCGCCGCCGGAGCTCATCGTACATCGGGCCGTCGCCGATGATCAGCAAATGGGTGTCGGGGAACTCCCGGATCAGCTCCGCCGCCGCCGGGATCACATATTCGTAGCCTTTCAGCGGAAAGAGCCGGGCGACCGTCGCGATCACCCGCGCCCGCTCCGGAATCCCCAGCTCCCGGCGCAGTTCCGGTTCCCGCGATGCGTTCGCAAAGCGGGAGGTATCCATGCCGCTGTAGACAACCATATACTTTTCTCGCGGCGCGATGCGGGCGGCGACGCACTGGTCGATCATCGCCTGCGCGACCGCGTAAATCTTGTCGCACTGTTTCGCGGCCAGCCGTTCGGAGAGCTTGTAAAGGGAGTTCCTCCACCCCTTTTCATACGGGTGGAACGCCTGTCCGTGCACGGTGTGCACCACCACCGGGATTCCGGCGGCGCGCGCCGCGAAGCGGCCGACCACCCCGGCCTTGGAGCTGTGGGTATGCACCACGTCGAAGTTCCGCTCCCGGAAGAACCGCTTGAGTCTGCCGTATGCTTCCAGATCGCGCACCGGATTCAGCTCCCGGACCAGTTCGGGCATCTCGACGATCTCGAACTCCGGGAAATCGACGTGGGCCAGCAGCCTGCCCTCCCGTCCCGGCGACGGCCCGGTGACCAGCACGACCTCGTGCCCCTTCTGCAGGTGGCCGAGACAGGTCAGCAGCGTATTCTCCTGCGCGCCGCCGACGATCATGCGGGTGATCACGTGGCATATTTTCAATTTTCGCGGTTCAGAACTCATGTTCCCAAATCTCCAGCACGCTGCCGTAGGCGATGACCCGGACGGTGTCCGGGGCTTCCGGGCGGCGCAGCGTGAACCGCCAGCCCGAATCGCATTGATCGACCGATATCTTCACTTTAAAAGTAGACCCGGGATTGAAATATTCAACCTCGAAATGTGTTTTTTGATCGAGAATCCGGCAGAATCCGCCGCCGCTCCGGTCCGACGGCAGCAGCGGCGTCTCCGGCGCGTACCGTTCCAGAGAATCGGTGAACCGCCAGCCGTGGCGGTCGAGTTCCGGCAGAACGATCCGCCTGACCGGCAGTGTGCGCAGCAGCGCCGGAAGTCCCGCCACCGCATCCCGGCGCGGCCGGGTCAGGTAAGCCGCCTCCAGTTCCGTGACGCCGCGGCGGCGCAGCAGTTCGGCCAGCATCGCGCCGCTGTCGCCGCCCGGCAGGTTCACCGCCACCGCGAGATTGCGGGCAGGCTCGGCGACGGCGACCAGCGGGATATCGCTGCGGCCGCCCGCCATCGCGATCACCGCCGGCGGTTCGCAATTCGCCCGGAATATCCATGAAACGGCAAGCAGCAGCATCACGGCGCCGCCGGAGAACGCAATCCTGCGGGATCTCACCCCGAGCAGCAGGAAAAGCCCCAGATAGAAGAGCCAGACTTCGAACAGCGAGGGGCGGACCGCCGGAATCCGGTCGAACAGTTCCGCCGTCGCCGAGGTGATCGCTCCGAGCAGATCGAATACCGCGGTCAGCAGCCACGCTCCCGCCGCATTCAGCGCACCGCCGCAGAAGCTCAGCGTCAGCTTCAGGAACAGGATCGGGAAAAGCAGCGCCACCACCGGCAGCAGCAGCAAATTCGCCGCGATCGACCCCGGCAGCAGCAGCCCCTGCATCCGCAGCGAAATCGCCGCCCCGCCCAGAAAGGCGACGGTGCAGCCGGCGACCGCGAACAGCAGATGGTTCAGCCGGTAGAGCCGGGCGGCGGCGCCGCCCCGTCCCGCGCCGAGCATATAGTTGAGCTGCTCGCCGGTCAGCTCCTTATAATCGTGGAACCGCTGCGATGCGAGGATCAGCACACCGGTGATCACGAACGAATACTGGAAACCGACATCGAACACCAGCGGCGGGTTGGCCAGCACCAGCAGCGCCGCCGCCAGGCAGAGGGTGTTGAACGTGGGTGTGTACAGCAGCAGCGTCCGCAGCAGGCACATCAGGGCGATCATATGGAACGCCCGCATCGCCGGGGCGTTGGCTCCGGTGGAGATCACATAGAGCAGCACCAGCCCCGCCAGCAGCGGATAGCGGACCCGAAACGGGAATAACCGCAATCCCCACAGCAGCAGCCCGGCCAGAATCGCCACATGCATGCCGCTGACCGAAAAAAGGTGCACGGTCCCGGAGTCGATGAACGCGCGCCGCGAACCGGAGTCCAGCCCGCCGGAAACGCCGAAAAAGAGCGCGGCGGCGAGGCGGCGCACCGAATCGGAGGAAACTTGCGACAGCACCCGCTCCAGCACCGCGTCGCGGATGCGGCACAACCCGGCGTCGAAGCCGGAGGGCGGTTCCTTCATCTGTATTTGTTCCGCCCGCAGGCTCCGACTCGCGCCGCGTCCGGCGAGATAGGAGGCGAAATCCATGCCGCCGGTTTCGATCTGCAACTTGCCGTCTACGCGGCGGACCGCCTGATGGGTGGGGAGTTCCAGCGTCCCTTCCACTTCGGCGACGCTGCCGACCGGCGGGGCAGCCTGTTCGGGATCGGGCTGCCGCAGCAGCACGGTGCCGGAGAGCGGCCGGAATTCCGGCTCGCCGGTCAGCCGCCGCGAGAGCAATTCGGCTGAAAAGAGCCGGGGAGGCGGGATACCCGGCACCGCCGTGATCCGCCGGTCTGTGACCTTGACCCGGAACGTGCCGTAGACATTGCGTTCCGGCAGTCCGTCCAATTTCAGCGACCGGTGATCATGGACGGCGGCGGCTCCGGCCAGAACCGCGCCGGCTGCCGCCGCCAGCGCGATCCGGGGCGGCAGCAGCAAACCCGCCGCGGCGAGGAATACGGCGGCGGTCACGGTTCCCGCCGCGGAAAAGCCGGAGGCAAAGCAGCAGGCTCCCGCGATGATTCCGGCGGCGAACGCGAGTTCCGCCCGTACCGGCAGCTCCGGCTTTTTCCATTGTCGCATCATGCAATCCTCATGTTCAGGCAGATAATCCTAGCACCGATTCGGGGATTTGCAATCCGTTTCGGCGCAAATCGGCTGGAAAAAGCGGGCGTGGAATGATAAATTATCAAAAATCGTCCCGATTTATAACCTGCAACCGTGTGGTCTATGAAAACTGTGTTCTGGAAGCAACTGTACGCCTCGTTTGAAGCCTTTCTTGATGCGGACGGCTCCCGTCCCGACGAGGGCAGGCTCGAAAAAATCTTTTACATCCTTGCCGCGGGGTGGCTGGTGCTGTGGACGCTGCTTCCGTCGCTCTGCGTCGGCAACGCCTTCATCGACGTTTCGGAGAACGTCGCGTGGGGGCAGCATTTCCAGTTCGGCTACGACAAGAATCCCTACTTCGGCGCCTGGCTCACCTATTGGAGTTACCGGCTGATCCCCTCCGAGTGCGTCAGCTACTTCCTGAGCCAATGCTCGGTGCTGCTGGCGGTGGTTTCGATGTGGAAGCTGGGGCTGGACATCTTCCGGAGCCGCTTTCACGCGCTGGCGGCGGTGCTGCTGATGCTGCTGATCCCGTACCATTCGCACTCCGCGTGCGAGTTCAACGACGACGTGATCGAAATCGGTTTGTGGGCGCTGTTCATCCTCTTTTTCCACCGCGCGGTGGAAAAGCAGCGCATCGGCGACTGGCTGATGGTCGGGCTGGCCGCCGGACTCGCTTTCATGACCAAATATCTCGGCGCGGCGCTGTTCCTGTCGCTCGGAGTGCTGCTGGTGTTCACCGCCAGAGGGCGGCAGTCGTGGAAGCGGTGGGGAATCTATCTGGCCGGCGCGGTGTTTCTGGTGCTGGTGCTGCCGAACATCGTGTGGCTGTTCCGGAACGACTTCATCGCGTTCCGCTATGCGGCGCAGCGGGCGGAGCTGGATCAGGAGATCACCCTCCTCAGCCACCTGACCCGGCCGCTGGAGCTGCTGCTCGGCTTCGCGTCGCGGCTGATCCTGCCGTTTGCGGCGGTACTGCTCTTTTTCCGGCGCGGGCGCGAAAGGATCGCTTCCAAGTATGATGTGTGGTTTCTGTCGCTGGCGGCGTTCGGCCCCGCCGCGCTGTCGGCGCTGTTCGCGGCGGTGACCGGGGGCGAGGTGCTCTCGTCGTGGACCACGCCGTACTACGTCGCCTCCGGCGTGTTCCTGGTGATGCTGATGCGCCCGGAGCCGGGGCGGTTCCGGCTGAAGCTCTTTTTGATCTTCTTCACGGTCCTCTCCGTCATTTTTGCAATCGTGTTCGGTTATGAATATCTGTTGAAACGGCCCTACCTGAAAAAGCGGATCGCCTACGACACCTATCCGGGCCGGGAGTCCGCCGAATACCTGACCGCCGAGTGGCGCAGGCGTTACAACCGGCCGCTCAAATACGCGGTCGGCATGCGGCGCGAGGCGTGCAACCTGACCTTCTATTCGCCGGATATGCCGGTCTCGTACTTCGACGCAGACGTGGCGCTGAGCCAGTGGATCGACCCGGCGGAGGTCGACCGGGAGGGGGCGGTCTTTTTATGGCCGGCAGATGCGGCGCCCGGCTGGCTGGAGCCGTATCAGGGGAGGCTGGTGCATCTTCCCGAGCTGGAATTCGGCCGCGCCGTCGCGCCGTGGTTCCGGGCCGTCGCGGGAAAAACGCCGCCTTTCCGGCTGAAAGCCGCCTTTCTGCCGCCGCAAAAACCGTAATTTCCGGCAAATCCCCTTGATATTGCCGGAAAAACGGTTATAGTCAGTTTTGAAATCTGAACTATCAGGAGGCTCAAAATGAAATATCCGGCCGGAATCGTTGCACTCATGGCGGCGGCCGCTGCGCTGTTCGCGTATGAATGGGCGCCGATGGAGATCAGGACCAGGGACGGACAGGTGTTTCCCGAAGCCTCGGTGGAACAACTGACGCCGTCGATGATCGACATCAGCTATGTGAAAGACGGGCATGTGGCCCTGAAAGGACTCAACCTGTCCGAGTTGACGCCGGAGCTTCAGGAGAAGTTCCACTATGACCCGAAAGCGGCGGCGGAGTATCAGGCCAGAATTGAAAAATATAAGAACATCGATCTTGCGCGCGGCACTTCCGAGGACCTTGCAGCGCTGCCGCCGCGGGAGGAGACGGAGGAGGAAAAACTCGCCCGGATCCGCCGCAGCATCGAAAGCCGGCTGGCCGGAAAGGACATCGAAATCAATCCGGACGATCTCGATTACGTGCTCACCGCCGGCCGCCGCGCGGTGACCGTCAGCACCGTCGAACCGGCCCGGAACGGCACGGTGGTCCGGGTGCTGGAGGACCAGAGCACCCGCGAGAAGCTGCCCGGTATGATCATGATCCACGATGTGAAGCTGGCCGAAGGGCGGCCGTGGACCGGTTTCATCTACCCGACCGGGCTGAAGGCGCGGCTGCGCGGGGAAAACCAGCTGCCGGTTTTCTGCGATTCGCTGGAGGCGGCGCGGGAGCTGCTCGATATCTATCTGGATATCTACAGCGAATTCGCGCTGAACAACACCCCCGCCTCCCCGGACGCGCAGCAGGCCGCCCAGCCTCCCGACCAGAGCGTCGCCGATGCGCAGCAACAGACGCAGCAGCAGACTTCGGCGGCCGACAACTCCAGCGGAATCGATTACAAAGGGTACGGCTACTCCTATTATCTGGGCGGCAGTTACTGGCCGGTATACTGGTATCGGAATTACCATCCGTGGCGGCCCCGCCCGCCGAGACCGCCACGGCCGCCGTGGCCGGGACCTCCTCCGCCGCGTCCGCCTCATCCGGGCCATCGGCCGGACAGGCCGGATCAGCCCGACAGACCGCACCGGCCGGACAGACCCGACAGGCCGGATCGGCCCGACAGACCAGACCGGCCCAATCCTCCGCCGCGTCCGCAGCCCAGGCCGGTTTCGCCGCTGCAGCAGTTCCAGCAGCAGCTGAAGCCGCGGCCGGTCTCCCCGCCGCCCCGGACAGGATACCGTGAAATCCCGGTGCGTTCGACCATCTCCGGCCACGAGCTGGAGCGCAGCGGCCGGTTCCGGCGGTAAACAGTACGGGCTTTTCCGATATGCCGGAAAAGCCCGTGTTTTCAATCAGTCTGCGACCACCGAGTAGCACGCCTCCGCCGCCTGGCGGGCGGCGCTGGAGCTGTTGGGCGTCAGCAACTGCCTGACCTCAGCCATGCCCCGCTCCACCTCCTCCCGGCGTTCGCCGCCGGGCAGTATGCGTTCGACGGCGGGAATCAGTTTTCCGGGCGCGAAACGGTGCTGCAGGAACTCCTCGAACACCGCCCGGTTCGCGATGATGTTCACCATCGTGAAAAAGCCGCGGTAGAGCTTCACCACCAGCGACGCCATCAGGATCGTGATCCAGTTGAGCTTGTAGCCGACCACCAGCGGCAGTCCCGCGATCGCGGATTCGACGGTCACGGTGCCGCTGGCGGCAAGACCGGTTCCGGCGCGCTGCTGCCAGAAGCTGGTGTCGCCGCAGGTGATTTCGACTTCGGGGACATCAGGATGCTTCCGGCGGTATGCCGCGGACTTTTCCCGGCAGAGCCGGGCGATCTTCTCACGCGGCGCGGAGAGGTGGAATTTCAGCTCCGGATGGCGTTTCGCCAGTTCCGTTACGGTATCGAGCATCGGATACAGCAGGAAATTGATCTCCATGGTGCGGCTTCCCGGCAGCAGCAGGAAATCCTCCGGGTTGCGTTCGACGCCGGGAATGCGCCGGTCGGCGACGATGTCGATCAGCGGATGCCCGACGAATTCGGTGCGCAGCTTCGTATGGGCGAACACTTCCGTTTCAAACGGGAAGATCACCAGCATTTTCGTGCAGATTTTCGCCAGCACCGGCAGCCGCCATTTGCCCCATACCCACAGATGCGGGCAGACGTACCAGATCACCGGAATCCGGTGGCGGTACATCATCAGCGCGAACAGCAGATTGAAGCCCGGATAATCGATCAGCACCACCGCTCCGGGCCGTTCCCGCTTCGCCTGTCCGACCAGCCGGAAAAAGATCCCGATGAAGGTGAAGATGTGTTTCAGCACTTCGATCACCCCGACCACGCCCAGCTCGGTCGAATCCACCCGGATATCGATGTCCGCCTTGCGCATTTCGGGGCCGCCCATTCCGACGATTTCGATGGTTTCGCCGCGTTCGGCGGCGATCAGGCGCAGTTCGCGCGCAAGCTTCGCGCCGTAGACGTCGCCGGAGGCTTCGCCGGAGAGAATCCAGATCTTTTTCGCAGTTCGCATTGCAGACTCAGTTCTTTTCTTCCGGCTGGAACGTGTCGACCGCCAGCTGGGCGGTTTCGCGCAGGAAAGCGGCGTCGCCGCCGCCGATTTCGTCCGGCACGAACTTCACCTCGGAGACGGGCCGGTTGTACAGAAACGCGAACCACACGCACGCCTGAAGATATTCGCCGCGCAAATTCAGGTGGATCAGGTCGCGGCAGATTTTCAGCTCGCCGGTCGCCGGATTCTTGTCCCACCAGCTTTTGCCGACTACGTCGCCCGCCTGCGGAGGCAGGTCCGGCCAGTTCAGGGTGTCGATCAGCGCCGGATCGTAATTCTGAAACTTCACTTTGCCGTTCCGGCGGGTCAGCTCCACCGCGAAGCCGGTCGGGATGATCCGCAGCCGGCACTCCGCGCCGAGTTTGCGGTAGTTGGCGGTGAGTTGGTCGTACATCTGCTGTTGGCTGATTCCCCACGGGCTGCCGGGCAGGAACTGCGGATGGTCGGCGCGGTAGGCCCAGGTCTGCTGGATCACCACCTCCGCCTGCGGCGCATGATTCCCGACGTAGCCGATCAGGTTGTCCGCATAGGGCTGAAAGGTCTCCGGCCGCCAGCTGTCATGGCTGGCCTGCTGGATGGTCACGATGTCCCACGGTTCCCGCTCAAGAATGTCGCACAGCCGCTTGCCGCCCTGATACACGCGGCAGAGCGGATTGTTCTTTTCCGCTTCGACGTAGCTCCAGTGGCGGGCCAGCTCGCAGCCGCCGAAGTTGGCGCGGTCGAAGGTCAGGCCGCAGCCGGCCGATTCGACCACCTGTTTGAAATAACGGGTCAGGCTGTCGGTGAAGCTGTTGCCGATGGTGAGAATTTTCAGCGCGTCCATCAGAACTCCTCCTGTTATTTGAGACCGAGCACGTCCTGCATGTCGTACAGTCCGGGCTGGGCGTTGTGCAGGAACTCCACCGCCCGCAGCGCGCCCTTCACGAAGGTGTCGCGGCTGGATGCCTTGTGGGTCAGTTCGACCCGTTCGCCGTCGATCGCGAAGATCACGGTGTGGTCGCCGACCACGTCGCCGCCGCGCAGCGAGTGCATGCCGATCTCATGTTTGGTGCGGGCGCCGACCAGCCCTTCGCGGCCGTGGCGGACGTCGGTGCCGTAATTCCAGCCCCGCGCCTCGCAGACGACTTCGGCGAGCCGGACGGCGGTGCCGGAGGGGGCGTCCTTTTTCTGGTTGTGGTGCATTTCGATGATTTCGCAGTCGTAGTCGAGGCCGAGGGTGCGGGCGGCTTCGCCGACCAGCTTGAAAAGCAGGTTCACGCCGACGCTCATATTGTAGGAGGAGACGATCCGGCCGCCGTTGTCGGCCAGTTCGGCCAGCTGTCCTTTCTCGGCCTGGGAAAGCGCGGTGGTGCCGATCACGACGGCGCAGCCGTTCGCGACGGCGAGTTTGGTGCTTTCCACCACACCGGCGGTTGCGAAGTTGATCACGGCGTCGGCGTTTTTCACAAGTTCTTCGAGGTTGGCGGTGATCTTGACGCCGGCGGGGCCGCAGCCGGCGACAAGACCGGCATCTTCGCCGAGCAGCGGGGATTCGACGAATTCGGTCGCTCCCGCGAGGGTGAGGGTTTCGCTGGCCATGATGTTGGCGACGAGGCGGCGGCCCATGCGGCCGGCGGCGCCGATGACGATGGTACGAATCATAAACTCTTTCTCCTGAAAATAAAAATTAAAAAAGCCGCTTTAGCGGCGTCGCCACCGGCAGCTTGCCGGGCTCGGTCCAGCGGAGAAGCGCTGGTCGCTTCGCGCAGGAGCGCGCAGGCGCGGGTCCGAAGCGGAGCGAAATGTAAGGTCCGCGAATGCGGACCGCAACCGCAACAGTACCACCCGCGCAAAAGCGCTTGCCGGAATCAAAAATAAGCAACGCGAATTTTTGTTTCCGGCGGTAAGCGCGTTGCCGCCGCCATCACCTTTACGGCCACCGAAAACCGCAGCAAAGCTCAATCAGCCTTGCCTGTCTCTCTGACACATCACCGCAAACAATCGCACCGCACCTTAGACGCTTCGCGGCGCGGGGGACGCTCTCGCGTCCGCGTGGTTGCGTCTGCAATTACCATCCGCTGTCGCCGCCCCTCGCGGCGGCTCCGCGCTCTGAACCGATCACTCAAAGGCGCTTTGCTTCTTTGAGTGATCGCGCGCTCCGCCGGGCGGTACTGCTGCATTGCGGTCGGCATTCGCCGACCTTACATTTCGAAGGCTCCGGGAGCCGCGCCAGCGCGCTCCCTCCGCCTTCGACCAGCGCATTTCGCGCGCTGGACTGCGACCGGCAAGCTGCCGGCGGCAACGGCGGCTTGGCCGCCTGTTCTTTATATTTTTTATTTTTTAATGCGCTTTGCTACGCTCTTTTCGTACTCTTTCAAGTCCTCGATCTTCAGCTGCGCCACACCCGTCTTCATCGCCGCCTCCGCCACGCGCATCGCCACGCGCGGCACCACCCGCGGGTCAAACGGCTTCGGAATCACATACGTCGCCTTCAGCTGCGATTCCCCCTCAAACATCCCCGCCGCCGCATCCGCCGGATACGCCGCCGTCAGCTGCTCCTTCACATCCGCCGGAATCGGCTCCGCCGCCAGCTCCGCCAGCGCATTCGCCGCCGCCAGCTTCATCGCCTCATTGATGTCCCTCGCGCGCACATCCAGCGCCCCGCGGAAAATCCCCGGGAATCCCAGCACGTTGTTGATCTGGTTCGGGAAGTCGCTGCGGCCCGTTCCGACCACCGCCGCTCCCGCCGCCAGCGCCACATCCGGGAAAATCTCCGGCACCGGATTCGCCATCGCGAAGATCACCGCCCCCTTGTTCATCGACTTGACCATCTCGGCCGTCACGCAGTTCGGAGCCGAGAAGCCGAGGAAGATATCCGCTCCCTTCATCGCGTCGGCCAGTGTGCGCGCATCGGTTTCGGCGGCAAACTCCTGCTTTTCCGGATTCAGGTCGGTGCGCCCCTTGTAAATCACGCCCTTCGAATCGCACATGATGAAGTTGGAACGTTTCGCCCCGGCGGTGATGTAGAAGCGGCTGCACGCGATTCCCGCCGCTCCCGCGCCGTTGACCACGAATCTGCAATCTTCGATCTTCTTGCCGACCATCTTCAGCGCATTGATGATCGCGGCCAGAGAAATGATCGCCGTGCCGTGCTGGTCGTCGTGGAAAACCGGAATGTTCATCCGCTTTTTCAAAGTCTGTTCGACCTCGAAACAGGCGGGCGCGCCGATGTCTTCAAGGTTGATTCCGCCGAAGGTCGGTTCGAGTCGCTCGACGGTCTCGATCACTTTGGCCGCGTCGGTGCGCCCTTTCTCATTGAACACCTTGCCGAGGCAGACCGGAACCGCGTCGATATCCGCGAAGTGCTTGAAAAGCACCGCTTTGCCCTCCATCACCGGCAGACCGGCCTCCGGACCGATATTGCCGAGGCCCAGTACGGCGGTACTGTCGCTGACCACCGCGACGAGATTGCCGCGCGAGGTATAGTTCCAGACATCGGCGGGAGTCTCCTTGATCGCGAGGCAGGGCTGCGCGACGCCGGGCGTGTAGGCGAGCGAAAGGTCCTGTGCGGTGTTGCACGGTTTGGTCGCGACGACGGAAATTTTGCCGGGAGCGCCGTCGTGATGGTAAGCGAGGGCGGCTTTCCTGAGTTCTTCGGGGGTCATAATCTGTGTCTCCTGATATAAAGTGTCAAACGGTAAAATCGTTACAGGACCGGGCGCACCGGAATCCCTTTCGCCTTCAAAAACTCCTTCGCCTGCGGAACCGTGAAGGTGCCGAAGTGAAAGATGCTCGCCGCCAGCACCGCGTCGGCGCGCCCCCTGTCCAGCACCTCGGCCAGATGTTCGAGGGTTCCCGCGCCGCCGGAGGCGATCACCGGCACGCCGACCGCGTCGGAAACCGCGCGGGTCAGCCCGCAGTCGTAGCCGGCGCAGGTGCCGTCGGCGTCCATGCTGGTCAGCAGGATTTCGCCCGCCCCCAGCTCCACGCCGCGCACCGCCCACTCGACCGCGTCGAGTTCCGTTTCGTTGCGCCCGCCGTGGGTGAAAACCTTCCAGCGGTTTTCGCCGGGAACCCGCCGCGCGTCGATCGCCAGCACGATGCACTGGCTGCCGAACCGCTCGGCCCCTTCCCGGATCAGGTCGGGGCGCAGGATCGCGGCGGTATTCACCGAAGTCTTGTCCGCCCCGGCCAGCAGCATCCGGCGGATGTCGTCGGCGGTGCGGATGCCGCCGCCGACCGTCAGCGGGATAAAGACCTGTTCCGCGGTCCGCCGTACCACCTCCACCATCGTTCCGCGGGCGTCGCTGCTCGCGGTGATATCGAGGAACACCAGTTCATCGGCGCCCTGCGCGTCGTAGTTCCGGGCGATTTCGACCGGATCGCCCGCATCGACCAGGTCGACGAAATTGATCCCCTTGACCACGCGGCCGCCGGTCACGTCCAGACAGGGTATGATTCTTTTTGCCAGCACCGCTGATACCTCTTTATGCAGATTGCTTTCGGATATTTTCTGTAATATACCACCGGATTCATGATTTTGCACGGCAAAAACCGGGGAAAATCGCCGGGAAAAACTTGCTTTTTCCCGGTTTTCACGGTAAGTTCTATCCGACGCATACTGAATTTCAACGAGAGAGGTAATTATGGATTTCTATGATGTTGTAAACTATCGCCGCAGCATCCGCAGCTACAAAAAAGATCCGGTGCCGGACGACGCGCTCGAACGCATCGCCAAAGCCGCTTCCGCCGCCCCCTCCGCCTGCAACCGCCAGCCGGTCAAACTGGTTGCGGTCAAAAGCCCCGACAAGCTCGCCAGACTCTATCAGGCCTGCCCTATGAAGTTCATCGCCGAAGCCCCGATGGTGCTGCTGGCGCTCGGCAATCCGAAACAGGCGTGGCAGCGCCCCGGCGATGACCATTCGATTGTCGAAGTGGATCTCGGCATCATGTTCGAGCACGTGATCCTCGCCGCGGAAGCCGAAGGGCTGGCGACCTGCTGGGTCTGCGCCTACACCCGCGCCAACGTTGACGCCGCGCTGGAGATTCCTGCGCCGTGGACCGTGCTGGCGCTGAGTCCGCTCGGTTACGCGAACGCCGATCCGCTCCCCTTCAACCGCAAGCCGCTCGCGGAAACCTTTGAAATCATTTAAGCCATGCCCACAGAAGAACATCTGATCCACGGAGCGGACTTCACGTTCCGCTCGCTTCCGAACGGCAAGGATTCACTGATCCTCGAAGTCGCCGGACGCCCCCGGCTGCGCTGCGGCCGGGTCCGCTGTGCGGAGTTCAGCGAACTCGGCGCGCTCTCCCGGAAATTCCGCCTCCACGGTTCGATCGACAACCTGACCGCCTCTTTTGAAACGCTGTCGGTGATTCCCTTCGGCTGCGAATACGAGGTCGAACGCGATCTGGAAGCGGTGGACGGCTTCGCGACCGCGACCGTCGACATCCGCGCCGTGAACCACGGCAAAGTCGGCAACCTCGCGCTGGAGGATCTCGAATTCGACGGCCCGTGGAACAAGCTGGAGTTTCTGGTCTGGGGCGAAGAACAGTTCCGTACCGTCGAACCCGCCGCTGATGAGCAGGAGTTTCACCATTCCCCCGAAACGCTGGTGATGATCCGCCTGACCGCCGACGACGGCGTCAGGGTGGAATTCGCGACCGGCAGCGACCTGTGGCGGCACCGCTCCGGCTTCCGCACTCCGGGAGCCTCCGGCGAATTCGTGCTGTCGGGCAGCCGCGACAAAATCGTGTTCCGGCGGCAGATCCTGACCTATGAAGCGGAAGCGGAGATCGAAAAGCGCCCGTGGCGTTTCCAGACCGTGTTCGCGTGGAGCGTTCCGGGCCGGGAAGCCGATTCCGAAGCCGGGGTGCGGAGCATCAACCTTGCGTCCGCTTCCATCGCCGAATCCGGCCGCCGGATCGGCTGCGGCGGCAAGGTTCTGCCCGAACTCTGCCTCGCCAGCGCACCCGCCCGGAAATTCTTCCGCACGCAGGTGCGCCAGGCGTCGTCTCCGCTCCGCTTCGAGCACGCGAATTTCGGGCTTTGCATGTCCGCCGCCCATCTGGAACGGCCCAACAAAAAGGAGCTTGAACATCTCGACCTCGAAGACTGGATCGCGTTTTATGTCTGGGGCAACCGGCAGTTATTGAAGAACGGCCACTGGCTGACGATGCACTGCGACTGCGGCCAATTCGCCGACTCGGTCAGCGCCGCGAACCTCGCCCGCCGTCCCCGCCCGCTGCCGGACAGCGAATAACGCGGGAAGGGGCGAGAGCCTCCGGCGGCCGGGGGCGCTTCGCCCCCCGGTCCCCCAGACCGGCAAGGTGCC
>ERZ1034984.387-NODE-387-length-50194-cov-21.974451_pt1 | contig 50194 bp, 37 predicted proteins | sample MGYA00520589_ERZ1034984 | MGnify/ENA primary metagenome ERZ1034984 (study PRJEB33766, sample SAMN09781790) | gut metagenome | biome: gut microbiome | host: Homo sapiens | place: Madagascar | study: EMG produced TPA metagenomics assembly of the PRJNA485056 data...
CGAAAGGACCGAAGCTTATGGCGATTACCATCGATATCGACACCGCACGCCCCTATCAGGTGCATGTGGGCACGTTTTTGCTGGAGCAGGCAGGCCCGCTCGTCCGCGCCACCGCCGGCGGCACCAAGGCCGTCATCGTGACGGACACCAACGTGGGCCCCCTCTACCAGATGCCCGTTAAGCAGAGCCTGGAGGCGTCAGGCTACGAGGTGAGCATCTGCACCTTCGAAGCCGGCGAGGCCCATAAGCGCGCCGAAACCTATGTTGCCATTTTGGAGTTTGTGGCCGAGCACGAGCTTTCGCGCTCCGACGTGATCGTGGCACTCGGCGGCGGTGTCGTGGGCGACGTGGCGGGCTTTGTGGCCGCCACCTACATGCGCGGCTGCAAGTTTGTGCAGATCCCGACGAGCCTGCTCGCCATGGTGGATTCGTCGGTGGGCGGCAAGACCGCCATCGACCTGGCTGCCGGCAAGAACTTGGCCGGCGCCTTTTGGCAGCCAAGCGTGGTTATCGCCGACGTGGGATGCCTGGCGACCCTCACGCCCGAGCAGTTCGCCGACGGCTGCGGCGAGGTCGTCAAGCACGCCGTGATCGCCGACCCGGAGCTCTTCGCCGAGCTGGAGAAGACCCCGCTCACGCTGGAGCTGCTCAACCGCGACGTGGCCCGCGTAGCGCTCATCATCGCCCGCAATATCGACATCAAGCGCGCCGTGGTCGTCGCCGACGAGCGCGAAACCAACCAGCGCAAGCTCCTCAACTTTGGACACAGCGCCGGACACGCCGTCGAGGCCTGCGAGCACTTTGAGCTCGGACACGGCAACTGTGTGTCGATCGGCATGGGCATCATCACGCGCGCCGCGGCCCTGCACGGCGTTTGCGATGCCGCACTGCCCGGTCGTATTGAGGAACTCTGCGCCCGCCATGGCCTCAAGACCCGCTGCGACCTAGATGCCGATGCCGTCTTTGCCGAAGCGCTCCACGACAAGAAGCGCGCGGGCGACACCATCGACCTGGTGATTCCGCACGGCATTGGCCGCTGCAGCATCGACCGCACGCCACTTTCCACTTTCCACGAACTCATTGCCGAGGGCCTCGGCCAGAAGGGAGACGCATCCGCATGCTAGCCCGCATCACCCCGTCCCCGCTCAAGGGCACCGTTCCCGCCATCGCGTCCAAGTCGATGGCGCATCGCCTCATCATCTGCGCCGCACTCGCCAACGGCGAGACACACGTCACCTGCAACACCACCTGCGCCGACATCGAGGCTACGGTGCGCTGCCTTACGGCACTGGGTGCTCGCATCGAGACCGTCGAGGACGGCTTCCAGGTCCACCCCACCATGAAGAGTATTGAGTTTGGCCTGCTCAAGGCCCTTGCCGGCGGCACGCTAGACTGCGGTGAAAGCGGCTCCACGCTCCGCTTTATGTTACCCGTCGCCTGCGCGCTGGGTGCGGAGGCCACTTTTGTGGGCCAGGGTCGCTTGGGCGCCCGCCCGCTCTCCCCGCTCTCGGACGAGATCATCGCCGCCGGCTGCGACCTACAGGGTCTGGGCGGTTTTCCGCTCAAGACGAGTGGACGCATGCGCCCGGGCACCTTTGTGCTTCCAGGCAACGTGAGCTCGCAGTATATCTCCGGCCTGCTGCTGGCAGCCCCGCTGCTGGCCCAGCCCTCCTGCGTGCAGGTAACCGGCCTCATCGAGAGCCGTCCCTACATCAACCTGACGATCCAGGCCATGAAGGCCTTCGGCGTCGAGGTCAACGTCGAGCGTATTCCGGCCAAGGACGGCCAGCCCGAGGTCACGAACTTCCGCGTGAACAGCGGCTCGTACCGCACGCCCGGCAGCGTTGCTGTCGAGGGCGACTGGTCCAACGCCGCCTTTTGGCTGTGCGCCGGCGCCATCGGCACCGACCCCATCACCGTCGAGGGCGTGTCGCTGAGCTCCGCACAGGGCGACCGCAACGTGCTCGCCGCGCTTTCACGCTTTGGCGCCCGCATCGTGCGCTCCACGAACGCCGCCACCGTCCAGTCCGACAAGCTCGCCGGCTTTGAGATGAGCGCCCACGACATTCCGGACCTGGTGCCCGTTATCTCGGCCGTAGCATCGCTGGCGCAGGGCCGCACCTTTATCCGCGATTGCGCCCGTCTGCGCATCAAGGAATCCGACCGCCTGGTCACGACCACCCGCGAGCTCACCGCGCTGGGCGCGCAGGCGCGCATTGCCGGCGACGACCTTATCATCAAGGGTGTCGATGCCTTCACCGGCGGCGAGGTCGATTCGCACAACGACCATCGCATCGCCATGATGGCCGCTATCGCCGCGAGCCGCGCCACCGGCGAGGTCGTGATCCACGGCGCCGAGGCCGTCAACAAGTCCTATCCCGATTTCTTCGACCACTACCGCCTGCTGGGCGGCAAGGTCACACTCGAGGAGGAATAGCATGTCCTCGACCTTTGGCAACGTCTTGCATCTGAGCATTTTCGGCCAGTCGCACTCCCCCGCCATCGGCTGCTCACTCGATGGCATTCCAGCGGGCATCGCCGTCGACCAGGAAGCGCTGCAGGCCTTTTTGGACCGTCGCGCCCCCGGTCGCGACGAGACCGCGACCAAACGCCGCGAGGCCGACGCCGTGCACATCATCGCCGGTGTGGTCGATGGACACACCACCGGCGCGCCCATCGCCGCGATTATCGAGAACACCAACACGCGCTCCAAGGATTACTCCGAGCTGCGCCGCAAGCCCCGCCCCGGACATGCGGACTTCCCTGCGCGCGTGAAGTATCACAACATGCACGATGTCGCCGGTGGCGGGCATTTCTCCGGCCGCCTAACGGCACCCCTGTGCATCGCCGGCGGCATTGCGCTGCAGGCACTCGAGGCCCGCGGCATTAAAGTGATGGCGCATGTGGCGCAGATCGGCGGCATCTCCGATCTGCCCATGGACGATATGGTCTATCGCGAGGCCGACCGCAAAGCAATCCTGACGAACGATCTGCCGTGCATTGACGCCGCCGCAGCCGGCCGCATGCGCGAGGAAATCCTAGCCGCGCGCGACGAACTCGACAGCATCGGCGGCATCGTGGAGTGCGGCATTTACGGGCTTCCCGCGGGCATCGGCGACCCCATGTTCGACGGCATCGAGAACCGCATCGCGCAGATCGCGTTTGGCATTCCCGCCGTAAAGGGCGTGGAGTTTGGCATGGGCTTTGCCGTGGCCGCCATCCGCGGCAGCGAGAACAATGATCCGTATCGCATCGATGCCGAGACCGGCGAGATCGAGGTCGAGTCCAACAACGCCGGCGGCATCCTGGGCGGTATTTCGACCGGCGCGCCCGTCATGTGGCGCATGGCCGTAAAGCCGACGCCCTCCATTGGCCGCGAGCAGCAGACGGTGGACATGGACGCTATGGAAAATGCCGAGCTCTCGGTCCACGGCCGCCACGATCCCTGCATCGTCCCCCGAGCTGTCCCCGTAGCCGAAGCAGCCGCTGCCCTCGCCATCTGGGACGCCCTCCTCGAAGACGCCGCCCAGCGCTAACTACCCACCCCTCAACATCCCCCGACACGTGAAAGGGGTCTCCATGGACCTTGCTGACATCCGCCAGGCCATCGATGGCATCGACACCACGCTCCTCAACAGCTTTGTCGAGCGCATGGACATTGCCACCGAGGTCGCCAAGTCAAAAATCGAGATGGGCAAGGCCGTCTTCGACCCCGCCCGTGAGCGCTCCAAGCTCAACAACCTCGCCAGCCGCGCGCCCGAGCGCTACGAGGCGCAGACCATCACCCTGTTCCGTCTCCTCATGAGCATGAGCAAGGCCGAGCAGCAGCGCTACATCAACGAACTCAAGGGCATTACCGTCTCGCAAAAGGCCCACGCCACGGCTGCAGCCTCCGACACGCCCTTCCCTCAAACGGCCACCGTTGCCTGCCAGGGTGTGGAAGGTGCCTATAGCCAGATAGCCGCGTGCAAGCTCTTCGACGTGCCCGACATCGCGTTTTTCGAGACCTTCGAAGGCGTTATGCGCGCCGTGCGCGACGGCTTCTGCGAGTTTGGCGTGCTGCCCATCGAGAACTCCACCGCCGGCTCGGTCAACGCCGTCTACGACCTGCTCGCCCAGTTCGACTTCCATATCGTGCGCTCGCTGCGCCTCAAGATCGACCACAACTTGCTCGTCAAGCCCGGCACCAAGCTTGCTGACGTGCACGAGGTCTACAGCCACGGCCAGGCCATTGCCCAATGCGCCGGCTTTATCGAGGCGCACGACCTGCACGCCACCAAGTACCCCAACACGGCCATGTCGGCCGAGATGGTCGCCAGCTCCGAGCGCATCGATGTTGCCGCCATCGCATCGCGCAGCTGCGCGGCACTCTACGGCCTGGAGGTACTGGAGCCCAACATCCAGGACTCGAACAACAACTACACGCGCTTTGTCGTCATCAGCCGCGAGCCGCGCGTCTACCCCGGCGCCAACCGCACCTCGCTCATGATCACTACGACCAACGAGCCGGGAGCCCTCTACCGCGTGCTCGAGCGCTTCTACGCACTCAACATCAACCTCATCAAGCTCGAGAGCCGACCCATCCCCGGGCACGACTTTGAGTTTATGTTCTACTTTGACCTGGACTGCCCCTTTGGCAGCAAGGCCCTCGACGACCTGCTCGATTCCATCGACGACGTGTGCGAGAGCTTCACCTACTTTGGCAGTTACACGGAGGTGCTCTAGATGACCGATGTCGCCGCAACCCGCCCCTACGGCGTGCTGGGCCGCGTGCTGGGCCACAGCTACACCCCGACCATCTACAAGGAGCTCGCGGGGCTAGAGTATGTGCGTTTTGAGCGCGAGCCCGAGGACCTCCAGGCTTTTATGACGGGTGACGAATGGGAGGGCACCAACGTGACCATCCCCTACAAGCGCGCCGTCATGGAATACCTGGACGAGCTGAGTCCACTCGCCGAGCGTATGGGAAACGTCAACACCATCACGCGCCTGGCCGACGGTCGCCTGCGCGGCGACAACACCGACTACTTCGGCTTTCAGTGCCTAGTCGAGGAGCTGGGCGTTGAGGTCGCCGGCAAGAAGGCCCTCGTGCTCGGTGCCACCGGTGGCGCCGGCACCACTGCCAGCATGGTGCTCGGCGACCTGGGCGCCATCGTCGTGCCGGTGGGCCGCACGAGCGAAGTCAACTACGACAACATCGCGCAGCAGTCCGACGCCGCACTGCTCGTCAACTGCACGCCCGCCGGCATGTTCCCCCACTGTCCCGATGCCCCCTGCACGCTCGAGGGGCTCGATGCGCTCGAGGGCGTCATCGACATTGTCTACAACCCTGCACGCACGGGCCTGATGCTCGAGGCAGAGCGCCGCGGTATCCCCTGCATCGGCGGTCTGCTGATGCTCGTGGCCCAAGCGGCACAGGCCGTCGAGCGCTATACCGGCCAGATCACCCCGCGCGAGCGCATCCTGGATGTGACGGAGCGCCTGTCCCACCGCGAACAGAACATCGCGCTGATCGGCATGCCGGGTTCGGGCAAGACCCGCGTGGGCGAGCAAATCGCCCTGCTCACGGGACGCGAGCACATCGACCTGGACCGCGCCCTCGAGGAACGCCTGGGCATGCCCTGTGCCGACTTTATCGTCGAGCGCGGCGAGCCGACCTTCCGTGAGCAGGAGACGGCGGCGCTGGCCGACATCTCCAGGCGCAGCGGCCTGGTGCTTTCCACCGGCGGCGGTGTGGTCACGCGCGACGAGGACTACCCGCTGCTGCACCAGAACAGCCAGATTGTGATGCTCAACCGCAAGCTCGACGAGCTCGCCCACAAGGGCCGCCCCATCACCGCGCGCGACGGCATCGATAAGCTGGCCGAGCAGCGCATGCCACGCTACCGCGCCTGGGCCGATTACATCATCGACTCGCGTGAATGCGCCGCCGACACCGCCCAAGCCCTCCTCGACACCCTCCCACCCGCTCTCTAATCAAAACCACCACAAAGGGGACAGGCACCTTTGTGGTGGTTTTCCAACCGCAAAGGAAGCAGCCATGAAAGCACTCGTCATCAACGGCCCCAACCTCAACATGCTCGGCATTCGCGAGCCGGGCATCTACGGCAGCGACAACTACGACCGCTTGGTCCAGATTTGCCAGGAGGCAGGCGCCGCACAGGGCTTTGACGAGGTCGAGGTCTTCCAGTCCAACCACGAGGGCAGCATCGTCGACAAAATCCAGGAGGCTTACGGCAAGGTCGACGGCATCGTCATCAACCCGGCCGCCTACACGCACACGAGCGTCGCGATCCTCGACGCCCTCAAAGCCGTCGCCATCCCTGCCGTCGAGGTCCACATCAGCGCCGTCGAGACGCGCGAGGACTTCCGCCAGGTGAGCTATGCACGCCTGGCCTGCTTCGCCACCATCACCGGCGAAGGCCTCCAAGGCTACGCCCACGCGTTGGAGCTGCTGAAAGAGCATCTCGAAAAGTAAGACCGCAACACTACTGAATAACTAACAGCGGGGACGATCAAGTTGGTCGCCCCCGCTTTTGTTACGCCTTTTTGATCACGTATGCTAGGCCGATATCACAGGCGCAGCGCACGATTGATGCGAAGAGCCATGACACCGGTAGCGCCATGAGTAGCGGCATAGTCTGCCAGGGGATAAACCAATCGACCGCGTGGATTGCAAAGATGGCAAGACTGGCCTGTCCGCAGAACACGAGAGCTTGTTCAAAGGACCCCAAAACCCACACGTCTTTCAACTTCTCCAGCGCCATGGAAACCCAGCACACGCAGTAGCTGCCGGCAAGAGCGGCAACTGTCGCAACCACAAACCCATCCACGCGGCGGCTCGAAAGCCCAAGCCCACTCAGCGCGGCAAGGACAAGCCAAGCGACACCGGCTCCAATAAACAGCAGGGGCTTGCTCACGCTCGGCTCCAGCCCCTTTTGGCGCGCCGTATAGCCAACCCACATCAGCAGCAAAATATAGCAGCTCAGATCCAAATCGAGCGGCAGGTAAACACCCATTAATCGAGACACGCTCAATCCGCAAAAGGCAATCGCGGCACAGACAACGCCCCGCCAAACAACCCCAATTCCGCGGCGATCAAACAGCCGCACGAGCACATTAAACAACAGGCGCGACGTAAACAGCGCCGCCAAAAACCATGCCATGCCAACGGCGGTAACGCCAAGCCCAGGCACATCAACGCCCGAGGCAAACACAAGCGTCTTAAGCCCCGCAACCAGCGTACCGCTCGTCAAAGGAGCGCCGCTCATCAAGAACGTCGGCACCTGCCACGCCAGTGCAAGAACCACATACGGCACCAGCAGGCGCGACACCGAACCACTCAGCAGCTCGCGCCACGGCTTCGGCCTAAACGTATACCCGGCAAGAATAAAGAACACCGGCATATGAAACGAGAAGATCGCGTGCCGCAAGGGAGAGGGATTTGGGACGGTGTGCCCCACAATGACCAGAATAATTGCAATTCCCTTTGCAATATCGATCCAGTCGAGCCTTTTGCTTCCCATTGCAAACCCTTCAAAACCGCAGCACACAAGATGAAAAAAGCCCAGACCACCAAGCGGTCCGGGCTTAATAAACGATGGTGCTCCATGGCGGATTCGAACCGTCGACCTTGGGATTAGAAGTCCCCTGCTCTATCCAACTGAGCTAATGGAGCAAATAACCGCACGCCCAAGCAAGCGCAAACCTGTCAGGCGCAAGTAATTATAACCTAGTTGAACTGCTCGCGGTACGCCTTGCAGACCTCATCGACCGGGCCGTCCATGCGAAGGTCACCCTTCTCAATCCAAACTGCACGCTGGCAGATGCGCTCAACCTGCTCCATGGAGTGCGAAACGAACAGAACCGTCACGTCGCCGCTCTGGATAAAGTGCTGGATGCGGGCCTCGCACTTCTGCTGGAAGAACACGTCACCGACGGACAGCGTCTCGTCAACGATCAGAATATCGGGCTCGGTAATCGTCGCGATTGCAAAGGCGATACGCGCCACCATACCCGAGGAGAAGTTCTTAAGCGGCATATCAACAAAGTTCTGCAGCTCAGCGAACTCGATAATGCCGTCAAAGTTGGCATCGATGAACTCCTTGGTATAGCCGAGCAGGGCGCCGTTCAGATAGATGTTCTCACGGGCAGTCAGCTCGGGGTCAAAGCCTGCGCCAAGCTCAATCAACGGTGCGATGTTACCATGCACCTTAACGCTGCCCTCGCTAGGCTCAAGCACGCCAGCGATGATCTTGAGCATCGTAGACTTGCCGGAGCCATTGGTGCCAACCAGACCGACAACTTCGCCGCGATGAATCTCGAACGAGATGTGCTTAAGCGCCCTAAACTCCTCAAAGAACAGCTCGTGCTTGGCGAGCTTGATGAAGTACTCCTTGAGGTTGGTCAGCGACTCAGACGCCATGTTAAAGATCATGGTGACGTCGTCGACCTCGACAGCCAGAGGCTGCTCGCTGTAATCAACAACAGATTCAGTCATCACAGCACTCCTTAGATGTAGAGGATAAATTTGCGCTCGGACTTATGGAACACGGTGTAGCCAATAATAAGCGCAAGAACCGCCCAGGCAACGCACATACCAAACGTCATGAGCGAGGGCGTAGTCTGGAACAGAAAGATATCGCGCATAAACTGCAGGTAGTTGAACATGGGGTTCGCATACATCAAGATACGCACGAGATGCGGCATTTGCGCAATATAGTCAGTCGTCCAGAAGATGGGCGTAATGTAAGTCCACGCCGTAATGACGACGCTCCATAGATGCATAACGTCGCGGAAAAAGACCGTAAGGGCAGAGAGCATCATGCCCAGGCCCATGCAGAAGCACATAAGCAGCAGCAGGCAAACCGGCAGCAGAATCAGGTGCCAAGAAGGCATAACGCGGAACCACAGCATGACGATGGCGACGGCGACCAGCGAGAAGGCAAAGTTGACCAGCGAGAAGAGCACCTTTTGCACCGGGAAGACCCAGCGGTGCACCTTAACCTTCTTGAGCAGAGGGGCAGCGCCCACGATAGACGTCAGAGCCTGGTTCGTAGACTCGGACATGACGGCAAAGGTAATGTTACCCACGATCAAGTACAGCGGGTACATCTCGGGCGTCATTGAGCCATTGCGGCCCTGGCCAAAAATCGTCGAGAACACGATGGCCATGACGATCATCATCAGCAACGGATTGAGCACCGACCATGCGACGCCCAGAACGCTACGGCGATACTTGATCTTAAAATCCTTGGTAACCAGCTGACGAAGGATAAACGCGTCCTTCTCAAATTCGTTCTTAGCAAACGTCGCAGGCAGACTGCGAGTTTCTTGTTGCTTTGTCTGATCCGACACGGATGCAACTCCTTTACTCGTAATCGTTGACAAACGAACAGTATAGACCCGACGGCCATGCAAACGATTCGCGCAACAAAACTGGAGAACTAACCCACATCTTAGGATGCCAAGCCCAAACGGCTATACTTTCAAGGATGAAAGTATAAGGAGCATTGAGTGAATTCTGAATCCATCGCCGTCATCATCCCTTGCTACAACGAAGCCCTCACGATCGGCAAAGTCATCGACGACTTTCACCGCGAGCTTCCGCAAGCGACGGTCTATGTCTATGACAACAACTCGTCGGACGATACCTCACGCATCGCCACCGAGCACGGCGCCACGGTCCGCTTTGAGCCCCGTCAGGGAAAGGGCAACGTGTGCCGCCAGATGTTTCGCGATATCGACGCCGATTGCTACCTGATGGTCGACGGCGACGACACCTACCCCGCCGAGGCGGCAAAGGCCCTCTGCGAGCCTATCCTCAACGGCGCGGCCGATATGACCGTAGGCGACCGCCTTTCCAACGGCACCTACGCCGAGGAAAACAAGCGTGCTTTCCACGGCTTTGGCAACAATCTGGTCCGCGCCATGATCAAGTGGATCTATGGCTACAGCTTCGATGATGTCATGACCGGCTACCGCGCCATGAGCCGCCCGTTCGTTAAAACCTTCCCTGTGCTTTCCGAGGGCTTCCAGATCGAAACCGAGCTCTCGATCCACGCCGTCGACCACCGCTGGCGCATCAAAGATGTGCCCATCGAGTACCGCGACCGTCCGGAAGGCTCCGAGTCCAAGCTCAATACCGTGAGCGACGGCATTAAAGTCGTCGCGATGATCGGCACGCTGTTCAAGGACTACCGCCCGCTGAAGTTCTTCAGCCTCGTCGCGCTTCTGTTTGCGGTGATCGGCCTCGCCCTGGGCATGCCCATCGTTGTCGAGTATTTCCAGACCGGCCTCGTTCCGCGCTTCCCCACCGCAATGCTCGCCGCATCTTTCATGTTCCTTTGTGGCCTGAGTCTCGCGACGGGGCTTATCCTTGATTCCGTTGCAAAGGTTGAGCGTAAACAGTGGGAGGTCAACGTGTATAACACATATGGCTGCAGCATTCCCTCCAGCGCAAATAAAAACGAGAGGTAAGTCGCATGCCGCTCATTTCCATTGTCGTGCCGTGCTACAACGAGCAAGAATCGCTTCCGATCTTTCTTAAAGAGTTCGACAACGTCGTTCGCACCATGACGCAGCAAGACCCCGGCATTTCCTTTGAAGCCGTCCTCATCGACGATGGCTCGGCAGACAAAACGCTCGCCGTCATGAAAGCAGAAGCCGCGGCGGCGCATCCATACGCCATCCGCTGGCACTCTTTCTCGCGCAACTTTGGCAAGGAGGCGGCGCTACTCGCCGGACTCCAGCACGCAAAGGGCGACTATGTCGCCACCATGGACGCCGACATGCAGGACCCGCCCTCGCTCCTGCCGCAGATGTACGAGATCCTGCAGACCGAAAACTACGATAACGTCGCCACACGCAGGACCACCCGCGAAGGCGAGCCTCCCATCAGGTCGTTCTGCGCCCGTATGTTCTACAAGATCATCAACCGCATTTCCAAGGCCGACATCGTCGACGGAGCACGCGATTTTAGGCTCATGAAGCGACCTATGGTCAACGCCATCATCTCTATGGGCGAATACAACCGATTCTCCAAGGGCATTTACGGCTGGGTTGGCTTCAAGACCAAATGGCTCCCCTACGTAAACGTCAACCGCGTGGCCGGCGAGACCAAATGGAGCTTTTGGTCGCTGCTCCTCTATTCCATCGACGGCATCGTCGCGTTTTCCACGGCGCCGCTCTCCCTCGCCGCCCTCACGGGTATCGTTTTCTGTCTCATCGCCATCCTGGGATTCGTCGTCATCCTAGTAAAGACGCTTGTCTGGGGCGATCCCGTCGGCGGATGGCCGTCGCTCGCCTGCCTCATAACGCTGTTTGGTGGCATGCAGCTCCTGTGCCTAGGAATCATTGGCGAGTACTTGGCAAAAGCCTACTTGGAGGCCAAGCGCCGCCCCATCTATATCATTCGAGAATCCAACGAGGAATCTGATGACACGGCCCAATAACAGCACGCTCAAGAATGTGGCGTTCTACGCCGCCTGCTTCGCATTTTCCGTCGCACTCTTTGTCGCACTTGCAGTGGCAGGGCATGTCTACCCCTTTGGCGACAACTCGTTTCTCACCAACGATCTCAAATACCAATACATCGACTTCTTTGCCTGGTTCCGGCGCGTCCTTTTAGGCGAGGCAAGCCTTCGCTATTCCTTCTCGCAGGGACTCGGCATGAACACATGGGGGCTCTATAGCTACTACCTCGCCAGCCCCTTCAACCTGCTCTGCGCGCTGTTTCCCGCAGACAAGCTGACGCTCTTCGTGTTTGTTATCTCCGCGCTCAAACTGGGCTGCATCCACATCAGCAGCGCTTGGTATGTGCAAAAGCGCTTTGACCTACCCAAGCCCGCAGCATTCCTGCTTTCCCTCTCATTCACGTTTTGCAGCTGGACCATCAGCAACCTACGCAACCCGCTCTGGATCGATTGCCTCATCCTGCTGCCCATCTGCGCCTACGGATGCTACGAGCTCATCCGCAAGCAGCGCATGATCCGCCTCGTCATCGCAACGGCGCTCAATGTCATGTTCTGCTGGTATACGGCCTACATCAGCATCCTGTTCCTCTGCATCTTCGTATTGGTCGAATTTGTCGATTATGTTGCAGAAGAAGGTTTTAGCTGGAAGCTCATGCTCGATCGGGCCCTGCGATTCGCCGGGGCTATCGTGCTTGGACTGCTTCTGTCCGCCTGGACCTTTTTGCCGACCATCCTTGCCATGTCCAAGGGCGGTCCCGTTCTAGCACTCGGCCCCCTACTTAAAACCAGCCTCAAGTCGCTCATCAGGGGCTTTCTTCCCTGCATGTGGGTAAGCAACGAAAGCACACCGCAGTTCTATTGCGGCATCATCATGATACTACTTGCGGTGAGCCTGCTGGTTAACCGCACGGTTTCAATCAAGACGCGCATCGCAACACTCGTCGTCACGATAATCCTGGTCGCAAGCTCCGTTTTGAGCCCGCTCGAGTACATCTGGTGCGGCATGCGCGTTCCCAACGGCTTCTACTCGCGCACGGCTTTTTTGCTGAGCTTCTTTACGCTGTGGACCGCAGGATACGCGCTGCAGGCGCTCAAAAACCAGCCCAAATTGCGTCAAGCCTATCGCCCCGTCGTCATCATGCCCCTCCTGGCACTAACCGCCATTGAGTTGTTTGCCAACGCCCATGTCATTTGGAATCAGCTGTACGTAGGCTATTCCGAAGAAGCCAACAGCACCTATGTCGCCACCGCAACCGACACGATCACGGCCATTCAAGACCAGACTTCGGCGTCGTTCTATCGCATCGACCGCACGACCACGCGCGCCGATAGCGCTGCTCTCAACGAAGGCCTAGCGCTCGGGTACAACCAGCTGTCCTCGTATTCGTCTGCCAACAACCCGCAGGCCATCGCACTGCTCAACTCCCTTGGATACAGCAGCGTCGGCGAATTCTCGACCCGTTATGCCGAGCCCATTCTCGCCGTCGATGCCCTACTGGGAGTCAAGTATGCCATTCCCGAGAACGCGCCTGCGGGATACGTTTCGGCCAAGACGAATCAGGTCGACTCCACAAGCGCGGTGTACGAGAACCCCTATGCGCTCAGCATTGGCGTCGCAGCCTCAAGCGATATCCAAAACAGCAAGCTGAAGAGCGAGAACCCCTTCGAAAAGCAGAACGACCTCTACAGCAAAATCCTAGGCCGCGAGGTCGAGCTCTATACCAAAATCGAGGCCACGAGCACGGGAAATAGCGATAGCTTAAAGCAATGGAGCGTTACTGTACCGGCAAGCTCCATCGGGTATCTCTACATCAACAAAGATGCGACCGCCGGCAGTTATTGGCCCGTCACCCTTACCATCGACCAGCGAACGATTGAAAACGAGGCCTGGAGATTCGACAATAATATCCGCCAGATTGCGGATGCATCGGACTCCCCGAGCCAGCATACGGTGTCAATCGGAGTCGCGGAGGGCTATACAGACATGCCCCAAGACAATGAGCCGGTCTTTTACGCCCTCAATCTGGACGTTTTCGAGCAGATTATTAGCGAGCTTAAGACGAGCGAGTTTATTCCGACGGTTTTTAAGGACGGAAGGATCGAAGGCGAGTATACCGCCAAGGATGACGACAACCTGCTGCTGAGCGTTCCGTACGATGAGGGCTGGAACGTAACGGTAAACGGAACCGCCGCAGAACTAACGCCCGCCGCCGATAAGGGTTTGTCGTCCCTGAACATACAGAAAGGCGCGAATAGGATCGTGATGACCTACAAGACTCCGGGCGCCCTTGCGGGGCTTGCAGTGAGTCTGGCGACCGCTGCCGCCCTTGTTGCAGCGGGGCTATTCACCAGGCATAAGAAAAGCCGCCGTTAACAAGCGGCGGCTTTTACTCTCGAAAAGTTAATAGCGGCTAGAGCGTCTTGAGGTACTCCCCCAGCTCTTCCTCCCAGTCGGGCATGTGGAAGCCCGTCGACTCGAGCCTGGAAAGGTCGAGCGCGGAGTGGACCGGGCGCGGGGCAACGGGGCCGGCGGCGTTCGCGTAGTAGTCGGCGGTCGATACCGGCACGACCTTGTCCCCGTTGCCGTTGGCGGCCTCGAAGACGGCGCGGGCGATGTCGGCCCAGCTCCTCACGGCGCCGGAACCGGTGCAGTTATAGGTGCCGTAGGGGGCCTTCGCGTCCAGCACGTGGAAGATTGCCTGCGCCATGTCGCGCGTGAAGGTCAGGCGTCCCAGCTGGTCGTCCACGACGGTGACCCGCTCGAGCCCGTCCTCGGGGTCGGCGACGCGGTCGGACAGCCCCTTCATGGTCTTCACGAAGTTGCGCCCCTCGCCGATGACCCAGGAGCTGCGCATGATGTAGTGGCGGGGGCACCCCGCCACGGCGATGTCGCCGGCTGCCTTGGTCTGGCCGTAGACGGACAGCGGGCTGAAGGGCTCGTCCTCGTCATGGACCTCGGCCGTGCCGTCGAAGACGTAGTCGGAGGACACGTGGACGAGCGTGATGCCGTGCTCGGCGCAGGTGCGGGCGAGCAGTGCGGGGCCGGTGGCGTTGGCCTTCCAGGCGATGGCGCGGCCCTCGGGGGCCTCGGCCCTGTCCACCGCCGTGTAGGCGCCGCAGTTGATCACGGTGCCGTAGAGCGACCAGTCGTACTGAGCGTAGGCCTCGGGGTCGGACATGTCGAAGGTGTCGATGTCGCAGAAGTCGAAGTCCTTGGCGACGCCGCGCCCCTCGGCGAGCGCGCGCACCGCGTGGCCCAGCTGGCCGTTACAGCCGGTGACGAGGGTGCGCTTCGGCGCCATGGGGACGACGTCCCTGAGCATCGGGTGGTTGAGGTCGGCCTCGGAGACGGTGGCCTGATCCAGCGGGATCGGCCACTCGATGGCGAGCTCGGGGTCGGCGAGGTTCACGAAGGTGTACGTCTTCTTGAGCTCCAGCGACCAGTGGGCGTCCACCAGGTAGGTGTAGGCGGTGCCGTCCTCCAGGGCCTGGAAGGAGTTGCCCACGCCGCGCGGGACGTAGATGGCCTTGGACGGGTCCAGGGTGCAGGTGTAGACCTTCCCGTAGGTGGCGCTGCCCTCGCGCAGGTCGACCCATGCGCCGAAGACCGAGCCGCGGGCCACGGAGATGAACTTGTCCCAGGGCTCCGCGTGGATGCCGCGGGTGACGCCGCGGCTGTCGTTGTAGGAGATGTTGTTCTGGACGACCCTGAGGTCAGGGATGCCCAGGGCGGTCATCTTGGCGCGCTGCCAGTTCTCCTTGAACCAGCCGCGCGAGTCGCCGTGGACGGCCAGGTCGACGACCATCAGGCCCTCGATGCCGGTCTCGGCGACGGAGAGGTCCTTCTCGAATGCGATGTCTGCCATGTGGGAAAAGCTCCTATCGAAGAGGTTGGATAACCGGGGGCGCCCGCGCGGGGACGCAGGATCATCCCCATGCCCCGCGGCCCCGCGCGGGCGCCCCGCGGTGCGGTTCGCCGGGATGCGGCCTACTGGCCCTGCGCCTTATACCTGGCCTCGGTGGCCTCCTTGGCCGGGCGCCACCAAGACTCGTTGGCCACGTACCAGTCGATGGTGGCCTTCAGGCCCTCGGCGAAGTCGGTGTGGGCCGGCCTCCAGCCCAGCTCGCGCTGGAGCTTGGTCGAGTCGATGGCGTAGCGGCGGTCGTGGCCGGGGCGGTCGGCGACCCAGTCGAAGTCCTCGGGGTCGCGGCCCATGGCCTCCAGGATCATGCGCAGGACGGTGATGTTGTTCTTCTCCCCATTGGCGCCGATGAGGTAGGTCTCCCCCATGCGGCCCTTGGTGAGGATGTCCCACACCGCGGAGCTGTGGTCCTCGGTGTGGATCCAGTCGCGGACGTTCTCGCCCTTCCCGTAGAGCTTGGGGCGGACGCCGTCGACGATGTTCGTGATCTGCCTGGGGATGAACTTCTCCACGTGCTGGTAGGGGCCGTAGTTGTTGGAGCAGTTGGAGATCGTGGTGTGCAGGCCGTAGGTGCGGGTCCATGCGCGCACGAGCATGTCGGAACTCGCCTTGGTGGAGCTATAGGGGCTCGAGGGCTTATACGGCGTCTCCTCGGTGAACTTGGCGGGGTCGTCGAGCGCCAGGTCGCCGTAGACCTCGTCGGTGGAGACGTGGTGGTAGCGGACGCCATATTTGCGGACGGCCTCCAGCAGGCGGAAGGTGCCCTCCACGTTGGTGCGCAAGAACGGCTCCGGGTCGGCGATGGAGTTGTCGTTGTGGCTCTCTGCGGCGTAGTGCACGATCGCGTCGTGGCCGGGGACGATCCTATCGAGCAGCTCCGCGTCGCAGATGTCACCGACGACGAGCTCGACCCTGTCCTCGGGCAGCCCCGCGATGTTCTCGGGGTTGCCGGCGTAGGTCAGCTTGTCCAGTACGGTCACGTGGACGCCCGGGTGGTTCTTCACCACGTAGTGCACGAAGTTGCTGCCGATGAAGCCGCAACCGCCCGTGACGATGATGTTCTTAGGTTCAAAAATCTCAGACATGAAAATCCAATCTGAAGCAAGTACAGCTTCTTTAGTATGCCGCAGGAAGTGACGCCGCGACACTATTCAACAAAACTATCGGACATTTCGGCATGCGATAAGAGCCATGACCTTCGCAGAATTACTTCCCCTACAAAACGCCTCCGGAATGCAGTCTTTGTCGTACCGGAAGACCGAATTCCCAGTTTTATCGCGTAAGTACTTATAGAAGAAGTCTTCCCAGCTTTTAAACTTCTCACTGTTTACAAAGGCTTCTGGGGTTTCCAAAACCGCCTTAACATCTAACCCTGAAATTACGCCAGAGCTCAGCAGAAGCCACTCGAATGACTCGGGAAGACAAACCGTAACAGTATCGCGATGAATGTCTTGCAGCTTAAGGACGCGGTCCGCATAGCACCCAAATGCCGCTCCGTCCGCGACAACAAACACGCGATCGCCGAAATGCTGATCCAACCAGCCCAAAATCGCGCTGTTCGTCATGGCCGAAGCACAGGTAAGCTCACTATCAGCGAAATGCCGTTCAAAGAACTGGAAACCAGACTTACTGTCCTCGCATAGAAGGATAGAAAAGTCCTGTTTTGGCGCCGATCGGGAAATAGCATAACGATGATTTCCGCGATCTTGATAAACAGGGACGAAGGAATGGTATTTTCCGCTCGTCTTAATCTTGTAAATCTCATCCACGCTATACGGAAGATTGGGGAAATCAGCCCTTGAGATCAGCACGAAATAATTCGAGGAATACAGCACATGATGGGCAAACTCATCAGAATGGATCTCTTTTAAGCCCTCATCGACAAATACAATCGAGTCATGAACGGACGAAAGCTGGTTTCGCCAATCATAATCGGTCAGGGCGACACAGGGACAATCGCATTGCAAGGAGACACCCGACTGCTCGCCCGTTCGCATGTAGTCTGCGACCATGTCAAACAGTGTCGTCTTACCCGTGCCACTATCGCCACGCACAATAGTGATGTTCCGCTTGATGGTAAATGTGTACTTAGTTCCCCTGCGGCGGGAAATCTTAACGAGATGCGAACCGTTCATAAGCAGTACCTACAGATACGGAATCGACTCGTGAATCAATTCGGCCATGTTGTGAACGATTCGGCCGCTATTCACGACTTTAATTTTAAAATCCTCGCGACCAAAGTCCATCACATGATAGAGATTCACAACGAGCTTGCGGTCTTTCGCCATGTCAAGAATCCACTTGGCACAGTTGTCACCACAGGTAGAGGCGTTAAAAATATGCTTACGATCAAATCTCATAAGCAGCAGCGTTTTCACGCCACCAGAAAGCTGGAGTGGGGAGATGGATCCAAGCACGGGGCTTTCGATGACGTTTTCGGAGACAACATCCGATCGATCGACATCTTTAATTATCGAGACTGCATAGGGATCCGTAATCCAAGTAGACCGGTAAGAGTTTTTGAAATATGTCGCTGTGTTGTAAATCGCTTCTGGCATATCGCCAAAGTAGACGCTTAACACATCCACTCCCAATCATATTATCTTTATGGTCAACGTAATCATAACGAAAGGGGCCACCAGATAAACGGTGACCCCTAAAAGAAAACAAGCTGGCGCTAGTACTCGCGCGGGCTGTTGACGATCTCGCCGGCAGCGACCTTCTTCAGGTGCTGCCCGTAGACCGACTTGCCGTAGGCCTTCGCGGCCTCCTCCAGCCCGGCGGTCGTGATCCAGCCGTTCTCCCAGGCGATCTCCTCGGGCACGGACACCGGCAGGTCCTGGGAGTGCTCCACGGCGCGGACGAACTCCGCGGCCTCGTGCAGGCTCTCCATGGTGCCGGTGTCCAGCCACGCGTAGCCGCGGCCGAGGGTGACCACGGACAGCGTCCCCTCCTCCAGGTACATCTGGTTGAGCGTGGTGATCTCCAGCTCGCCGCGGGCGGAGGGCCTCACCTCGTGCGCCTTGGCCGCCACGTCGCCCGGGTAGAAGTACAGGCCGGTGACGGCGTAGGAGCTCTTGGGGCGCTCGGGCTTCTCCTCGATGGAGACGGCGCGGCCCTCGCGGTCGAACTCCACGACGCCGAAGCGCTCGGGGTCGTCCACGTGGTAGCCGAAGACCGTGGCGCGGCCCGACTCGGCGTTCTGGACGGCGCGCGTCAGGTGGCGCGACAGGCCGTTGCCGTAGAAGATGTTGTCGCCGAGCACCAGGGCGCACGGCTCGCCGGCGATGAACTCCTCGCCGATGGTGAAGGCCTGCGCCAGGCCGTCCGGCGAGGGCTGCTCGGCGTAGGACAGGTTCACGCCGTAGCGCGAGCCGTCCCCGAGCAGGCGCTCGAAGTTGGGGAGGTCCGTCGGGGTGGAGATGACCAGGATGTCCCGGATGCCCGCCAGCATGAGGGTGCTAAGCGGGTAGTAGATCATGGGCTTGTCGTAGACCGGCAGCAGCTGCTTGGAGGTCACGAGCGTGAGCGGGTACAGGCGCGTGCCGGACCCGCCGGCGAGGATGATGCCTTTCATATGAACTGTCCTCCGCAATCGAAATGCTTATAAATCGAGCGATTAATAAGACTTTGATATCCTATCTAGCTAACATGTTTCAATATTAGCGAAAGAAGCAATTAATGGAGAACCGCAGGGAAACAACCCGTAGAGACGACATAACGAATGTAAGAGCCCTTGCGATATTCCTTGTAGTCTTAGGTCACAGCATTATTCTGTATTCAAGTGCATGGGGATATTATCCGACTGAACAAAAATCAATCCTACTAGACAATCTCAAATTCCTAATTAACGGAATCCAAATGCCCTTGTTCTTTTCGTTATCTGGCTTCTGTTTTCAATGGAGCTGGAATCGGTCCAACAGTTTTATAGATCAGGCCATTAAAAAAGCTCAACGTCTGATCATCCCCTATATCGTAATTGGAATTTGTTGGCTCTTCCCCATCAGAATGCTCGTTAAGTATCCTTATTACAATGGTCTGTCTATACCGCACGTTATTTTTAAATCAATTCTGCTAGGGGAAGACAATGGACATCTTTGGTTTCTTCCGACCCTTTTCATAATTACAGTTGCAACAGCAGGCGCATTTCAAATCCTCGAAAAGGCTTCTCTTGGGAGATTTAAGGTTCCGATCGTTCTCTGCGCCTCCGTCTATCTATATCATTGCGGAATGCCCTCACCGATGAGATTTATCAATTTGGCAGCAGCAAATGCGATTTGGTTTTCACTTGGCTTAGCAATCCACTCCATTGAAACTAAAGCTTGGTTCGAAGGCTTCAAAAAACATAAAAGCATATGCATATGTCTAATAATAGTTTTCTTTATAAACCTACTAAAACAAGTGGTGCCCTCCATTGCCTCCACGGCCCTAACCTGCATGGCTGTTGCATCAATCTATTGCGTTATCCCCCAAAAGACAAACCAGTTAATCGAGAAAACAAGTCAAAACAGCATGGGAATATACCTATTTCATTCCCCGCTGGTTTATATATCTTTTACCTATTGGCCTAACATAGCTCCAATAGCGATGACGGTAATTAACCTGCTTGGTTTTGGAACTGTCGCCTATATGTTGACGAATCTAATTCGAGCCATAAATATGGGTTGGATAATCGGAGAAACGCCAAGGGCGCCGCACGTTAAGAAATAGGGAAAGCAATAACCAAGGAATACGACTAATTAAACTGTTTCTTCCATTTATCAATGCTTGCCCAGGGAAGATCGATCTCCGTTTTTACGGGATGGTTTATCCAATCAGCCATTTTAAGGAGATAACCAGCCTCTCGCTCAAGAACGGGGAGCCCTGTATCCTCGCCGATCTGACGGGCTCGATTATCAATTGCAATGATTAGGGAGCGATGCCCTCCGTTTAAACAGCGAATGCCCGCGTGGAGACGCGTCCCCACGTAATCAAAGTCTTCAGCTTCGATAAAACGATTAAGATCTTCAATATTGGGGCCAATGATATTAAATTGAGTCAAATCGACTATTTGCTCAAGACACCAATCAACATCATGACTTCCCTGAATCCAAATCGTTACTTTCTCGTATTCTGAAGATAGCATCTCGAGCATCCTGCGATCGAGTTCCGCATCAAAGCAGTAATCAGTAATGGACGTAACAACATTTTTAGAACGCTTGGAGGAAATCTCGAGTTGCTTTGAAGGGGTTAACGACCACATGGTCGGACACGCGGTATTAAGAACATTCTCTATACCAATAGAGTTAAGCCTCTTCTTAGTCATTTCATCTCGAACGCTATGAAGATATTCATCGGATAGCAAAGTTTTATAGAACTTATTTGTATAAGCGTCAATAGCATCGTCCACCCCAATGTCAGACATGCCCACGCCAAATAAAACAACATTTCTATTATTGCCCAACCGTTTGGCAAGCGCCCATTGCTGCTGATCAGCCATATGCGTATACAGAATATTGGTGCCGCACAACAGCTTTACATGTTCAGGATACATTTCAAGCTCTTTGGAATAATAGTGCGTTGCCACATGAGGCAAATCACCGCCAAAGATTTGGTCCGCGATACAGCCGCAAGCATCCATGATCACATGGTCGCCAGAGTTCTCGCTTCCCATAGCCGTATCCAAAAGGAGATAGCGTTCTTGCTTAACACCATCGGTTTTTTCATCGTGCCTACGCGATGTCGCAGAGGCTTTAAGTAGCTGAGTCCATTGGTTAAAGCGCGCCATTAGTTTCTCCGAAATAAACGTTTGAGTAGAGCAACGTGACCGCCTTCAGCACCCGTTGAAACAGAGGGCTGACGCGGTTCATAATCATCAAATGGGTTAAAAATAGCAGACAAGCTGCATGCGCCGCTTTCAACCGAACGAACAACAGGACGAGCATTACGAGAAGGCGAAAGACAGACAAGTTGGCTTAGCTCGGCAACACAAAGCCGATTCTTGCCGTCTTCCGCAAAAGAGTATATATGAATGCGAAGATAGGCCTCTTCACCATCGTTTAAAAACAGCGAAACATGCCCTGCAAAAAGACCGTCCTTAGATTCAAGACTAATCCAGCGAATATCGGACTGATCAGGGGCGCACCAAACAGCCGCGCGAACATCCACAGGCATCAAAGACGACTCAAAGCGCACAGTCAAATCAACAGAAGAAGTCTGAATGAGCGTTTGAGACATGGCAGAGGATCGCAATTGAACATCAGCAAGATGATCGCTGAGCAAAAAGACCTTACTCTGTTCTTCTGTTTTTAGTACATTCCCGAAGGCGGACTTCCCGTTAACTAAGGATGGCTCTTCATTCAGATAACGCGTAAAGGCCTCAAAGAACATTTCATTTTCGCGCTCAATCGACGAGCAGCTAAATCGATTAGGCGAATCGCATATTGAGCCTGAAAGGACCTCAAGAATAGAAGAAGCAATGCCACAAGCAGAAGGCTCAGCGAGATGGATGGTACCCTCCGGAAAGTCGAGAAGATTATTCTCGCGGTTTATTTCAATTACCGAGAGTTTCGATGCAAGCATTTCGAAAGGCAAGCGAGAGGGATTAGTCACGCTCAACGATACGCCGGCAACACACTTGGCATAAAGCGAGGCGCATTCATCAGCAGTCAGGATGCCGAGGCTGCGTACACGTGGATCACGAATGGGGGGCATCGCGTCTTCGCCGTATAAATATACGACAACTGTATCGTCAAGCTTGAGAAGCAATTTAATCGCATCAAGCAACATGCCAGACAAACGCCGATCCTTATTGGATTGATAAATAGCACAGACGGCATACTCTCTGCTTGGATTTTGCTTCTGCGCAGTATATATATCACTAACGCCAAAATCACAATATGGAACTTCATGCGAATAATAGGGTTCAACTTTTTTAGAGAGCCATCTACCTATCGTTATGGGGTTTAGTTCATAACGATAACTTGCCTCGGCATTTAGATACATCTCCCCCATCGGATAGAACCAAGGTTCAAAATCCTGAATGAAGTAAAACCTATGGGCGCACTTCTGCATAGATGCAAAGCGCGCCGTATTCCAAGCGGTGGCGATTACTGCAAAAGAATCCTCGGGCACACTCGGCGCCACAAGAACCTCTTTAGGCGAATAGCCAAACCAATCCTTAATTTCAGCCTGGACTCTACGAGCGCTCTTGTATGCCTCACAACCCGGCATAATGTAGAAGTAATTCTCATATCCACGAGAATCTAGATAGGCAGCCTTACTGCAGATGGTTCGAAAGCCGCCAGAACCCTTTGCAGGAGGAGATATTATCCAGGCAATTCGTTTCATTTAAAGCACTCAAATCGCTTCGTAGTCAAAAGGATCGAACTTATACAACGCTGCGCGCTTAGGATCTCGAGAAAAATTAACAGAGAACCAAGGGTCACCCTCAGAGAAACGCTCGGACCATTTATGCAACAATCGCGCTTTATCCTCAAAGTGTTTGTGAGAGCGAGATTTGCTATCAAGGGACTTATCAACACATGCCAAATGGTAGAGACACGCCTCTGGTGTATAGATGACTTTTAAACCAGTCTGAGAAGACTTAAAGCAAATATCAACATCCGAATAGTCAAGAAGGTACGACTCGTCAAAACCGCCCAGACGATTAAAATGCTCGCGAGAAATAGCTAAACAGACACCACTCACCGCTGAAACATCTCTCACGGTTAATGGCATATAGATATAACCAGGAGACGAGCGGTGAATGCCTTGGGATAGGTTGACGATTGATTCTCCAACATAAGACAGGCCCGCCTGCTGCACAATGCCGTCAAGATCACACGTCATTGTTCCAACAACACCAACGTCCTCTCGTTGGGAAAAACCAACGAGAGTCTTTAGCCACGAGGCGTCTAGCGCCCGAATATCGTCATGAACAAAAACGAGTTGATTGCCATGTGCAGCGAGAGCACCGGCATTTCTCCAAACAGATATATTAAACGGGTCATCAAGCGCGTGAACGATATAGCGACAACGAAGTCCAGAGCTCAACTGCTTAACGGCGGCTTCCGCATCTTGCGAGCACACGAATACAACTTCAAGATTATCAAAATCGGTGTCATTGATTGAAGATACTAGAGTCGAAAGAACCGAAGAATCACCGCGAGTTGCAACGATTAATGAGCAAGACTCAGATGGATCAACATCATAAATGGGGCTATATCGAAAAGCACGATTATGGGAGTTGACAACAGTCGCCTTGATACCGCATCTATCAAGGTGCTCCTGAACCGCTTTTATTCCAGCAAGGGTTGCATACGGTTTACTATCAGAATTACCAGCAGTCGAATTCTCACTTATTCTCCAGTGATACAAGATTTTAGGAACATGGTGGATTGCCCCGCCGAGTTCAGCAATCTTCAGCACCATGGCATGATCTTGAGCACCATCCAGGTCACTGCTAGAAAGGTCAATGCTGTATAGACAGGCCTTTTTAACAGTAAGAAGATGACAAATATAATTATTGTCGCGAGCCATGTCTAAGCTAAAGTCTGGCTTAAAAGTAGGATGAGCCAAGGACCCGTCAGGCAATAGCTTGTCTTCATCACAATAAAGAAGATTGATGTCCGCATTTTTATTTAAAGCGCAGGCGTACTCAAACAGGATATTCGGTTCCAGAACATCATCATGATCAAAAAAGCAAAGGTAATCACCCTTGGCCATTTTGATTCCAACATTGGTGTTCTCCGTGATACCGAGATTACCCTCAAGTTCAGTCACTTTAATTCTAGAGTCTGCAGCCATATACTCGGAAACCAAGTCACTAAGGCCGTCGTAATCGGGCGTAGAGTTGACTAGAATCAGTTCCCAATTCGAATACGTCTGAGCAATCACAGAATCAGCCATGTCCCTAAAGAAATTCAAGGGAGTCTTATACAGAGGAACGATAATTGAAAACAAGGGCTGATACGTAAATTCAATATTCGTTTGAGCGAGCGCATCAGATCCAGTCAATCTACGCCCAGAAAACCAAGACAGATAACGGGGCTGATTGAATGCGCAAGCATGATCCCGATCAGCCTCGTCCAAAAGTTCCTTAAGCATATCTTTCTTAAGATTGATAAACGTATCTAGATGACCAGAAGCCCTATGCATGCAAATGCATAGGCTATCCCCGACCTCAGGAATGTGGAGGGAGAAATGTGCGAAGCCAAGACTCGAATCGGTTATTGAGTTATTCAATAACAAAGATTCCCCAACAACGCATGCTTCTTCATTAAAAGCGACAATACGATCTCCCTCTAGGAAATCAGTACCCGAAAGAACACCTCTAACTATTAGCCCGTCATCGCAGGGAATAAAGCCCTCAATTTGAATAGAAGCGAGCGCATGCACGCCAGAGCGGTCAATATTGCGAAATTGCCCACAATGCCCTGCATGCAGCAAACCGTTAATTTTCGACTCAATCGAAAACATACCAGGATTGATACAACGCTGATAAATAATATTTTCGCCGGTAAAGAAGGACACAGATTGATCGACACCAAAATCGGCAAGGATAACTACAAATTCAGTCTCTGAAAAAGAGATGATGCGTGCCGGCAGAATTTGGCCATTGGCCGATTGCGACTCAACGGCATCCGGGAAAACAGAGCCAGTCTCATATAGTAGATAAAGCTTGCCGTCACCACGACAATTGAGCTTATTGTTAAATTCAGTATTAAAAACAATACCCATATCAGAAACACTTTCCAACAACTAAAACAAACTCGCAAATCGTAGCCAAAGCAAACGGGAATACGAGGCATACCAATATGAATCGATTACCATCCCCAAAGACCAAGCGACTCTGGTTAAGAATAAACGATAAGCACGGAACCAGAAGTGGCAAAAGGTAACGACTCTGGCAACCATTAACTGTCCCCAATCCAACGGGAGTAAAAGACACATAAAGTGCAGTTGCCACCAAAATTACCGTAAACAAAAACACAAATGAGCCCCAAAGAAATTGTGCGAAACTAGCATGCTTAACGCTAATCGAATCGGCTGAAAATAGACCGAACAACAACAGGCAAATAGCCGGAAGCACCTGAACCAAACCACGAATTGCATTTACAGAAATCTGAGCAGCAAGTGACCCAAGATATGCAAAGTTCAATGCATATCCTGAAGAGGTTATCGGATTCAAATAATAAGTTAGAAAATAATTAGCAAGTATTCCTGCGTAACGCAATGGATCGGCAATAATAAAAGCGATTTGTTGACCAGAGTTGACTTCAGAGCCACCTCGCATATCGCCAACGTTAGATCCACTAGCCGTTGAAAACAAAAACGGTAGCGCAAAGGAAGCAAAAGCAACCAAGCCCAAGAAAAACACGGCGGTATAGTAATGGCTGCGTTGCTTCGAGTTCACAAAACGATTACGCGGAACCATAAAGAAAAGCCCGATTATTGGAAAATACACAGCTTTAACTGCAAGTCCTACAAAGGTAAAAATAAATGCGAGCGATATATTGCGAACTGTAAAGTCTTTTAAATCTCCCCACGCATATCTCAAGAAAAAGGCAAAACCGAGAATAGTAAACGAAATGAGCCATGCATCATATGAGAAGCACGATGCAAGAAATATCGAAGTTGGCAGCATTCCAGCAAAAGCAAATAGCCCCTTTTTTGAGGGCGTGACCTTGATTGCAATGGCAATTGCAAGACAGTAACTAAATAAATTGCAGATTCGCGCAAATTGAATCATTGAAGAAAAATCGAAATGTAAAAGACGAGCGAGCCAGAGGCCAATTGCTGACGGAATATAGCCAATGCTGCTAAGCGTATAAACGAATTCTTCATGCTTGTTAACTTTCACATGACCAGAAGCAATATCAGATTTATAGGAGGCATTCAGCTCCCCGGCATGCTCAAGAATTTCCGCTCGATCAAACCGTGAAAGAGAGGACTCTTCATAGCCCTGCGCACGACGGACCGCTTCGTCAGTAAAGTTAATATCTGTATCAGTTTTTTGAGTTTCAAATAAATAAGATGTCGAGAGGGCATTGGAATAGTGAATCTGATCATCCCATGAAATACCCGTCGTTATCGGAGTACTCACTACGAGGAAAACACCGATTGAGAATGCAGCAATAAAGAAAGCAACGGGAAGGGCAGAAGTTCGCCCTCGAATGCCTGAACAAGCCGTGAAAACTGAAGTTGTGATTACCAGCAGAAAATAAACAGCAGCATTAATAAATCCAATCACAAATGCAGTCGTAGAACAACCAAAAACAATAAAGAATGCGATAGCCAACAGGGAAACGTGGTCGACAGCCTTAACCCTCGCCGCAATAGAATGGAATGACGCTTTCAGAGAAAAGCCGCTTTGGAATAAATAGAATATCGAGCTGTAAGAGATCAGAAAAAAGAAGATGAGCCGCTTTTTATTCCAGTCAGCAATATTCGAAAAATGAGAAGCCGGCGATCCAAGGACGGTACAACCCTCCCAAATGACCGCCACGGCAAATGCCGCAAGCAGCAGAAGTAATAATTGAGTGCAGCGGCCAGAGCAGTTGCATCGTTTTTTTACACCTTCAGAGGAAAGGAAGACACGATATGATTGCCAAATAACAACATCTGAAACGGTGCAATAGAGCACTAAAACAAATAGCTGTGAGACAGAATGGTTCCCATAAAAGTGTTTCATGCCCAGAAGCTCGACAATAAAGAGAAGGACAGCAAAGACAACTTTCAATATTTGTTTTTGGTTTACGTATCGAGACAACACAGAGCCAATTCACCTTTATCCAAATCAAGCTGCAAGGGCCCTCGAAGAATCGTTCCCATTCATCTGGATGATAAGCATGGGCACCAAGCACTGTTCGCAATTATTGCAAGTAATAAAGCAGGACATTCACTGTCAGCTGATTAATAGTCAAAGCGAGACGCTTAGCCTACTTTTCCTTCTTTCCGCTTAACGCAACAGCCTGAACAAGCGAGTTTAATCGCTCTTCTTGTCGAGAGAGACGAAGGGAGTTACAAAAATCACGGACCACAAGAACGGCAATAACGTAAAGGAAAACGAAATTTGAAGCCGACATGAAACCAAATAGACCTGAAAGCCACATTGCAACTTGTGGAAAAACGCCCAAGATAACAAAACTGACACTAAATAGCAGCCAAAACAAAGAATCCAAAACTTGCATTTGGGATTTTTTTAATTTGCGCAATACGAACACGAATACTAAAACAGCGCAAACGAGAAGCAAAATACGAAGAGAGATTGGCAAATTGATCACCTAAACCACTGAACGATAAGGAGAGTAACGAAAACGCGAACCATATACTGCACAGACCTAACGGGATTAAGATAGCTCTCGCCACCTTGGCGCTCGCGCATCTTAACCTGTACCTCTGAAATGGAATACCCTTGCTTTAAAAAGCGGGCAAGGGATTCTGGTTCCGGATTTAGGGTATTGTCGTAATAATATTTCTTAAGAATATCTCGCCCAAACAGCCTAAACCCAGACGTGGGATCGCTAATCCTCTTACCGGTCAGAACCTTAATTAACACCGTAATCATGCGAGAGCCAATCATGCGAAGTGTCTTGTCCTTGCGCACGGTTACAAACCTCGAACCAATGACAATATCAGCCTCATCGGATTGAGCTTTATCAACAAGGGCCTTTAAATATTCAGGACGATGCTGGCCGTCAGCATCAAACTGAACCATATAGTCATATCCACGATCAACCGCGTAACGCGCAGCCGTCTGAAACCCAACAGTCAATCCGCAATTAATTGGCATATCAATAATGTCACAACCAAGGTCCTTGCAGATAGCCAATGTTCGATCTCGAGACCCATCATTGATGACTACAAAATCAAACTCAGGTGCAATTTGCCTGAGCTCGCTTACAGTATTTCTAATGCAATCCTCTTCGTTGTAAGCAGGTATAGCAACAAGAGTTCTAGCTGTATTAGACAAAACAAACCATTCTCTAGCTTATATGTTCTTTAATTATACCAAGCCAGTCAGAAACAACCGCCAAACACACAGACCGTTACTCAAGCTCAAATTAAAGGATCTGAAACAGCAATAGGAGACGAACAGCTATTTCGCCAGGCAAACTTTGTCTATACCTTCCAGAATGAAACGCCTTGGACCAGCAATTACCTTCAACGCTCGTCTCGAGCAGCGATAAACGGTCACGAGAGGAAATTTCCGTTTTATATGAATAAAGATGCCTTAATTGTTTTTTAACAAACGTAAGCCCATCCCCCTTAGCAAAAGTCTTAAAGCGTTGGGCCATTATCTTTGCGAAAGAGGTTCCAGTAGCGCTCGCGTTATCACCAGTTCGTCGGTAATAGAGCGAGGGATAGTCATCATATATGATGTCGCCAAAGGCAGAAGCGACAAGCGCTATCCACCAGTCATGCCAACCATATACTTCATAACCAATTTGGTTCAAAATTTGATACAATTTTTTATTTAGAACCATTGTATTGCCGGAGCAAGAATTCTCATAAAGCATCTTCTGGAAAGACACTCCTGTTTTATTCAATTTTGATTTAGAAACAACATCGAGATCGCTGTCACAAAAATAGTATTCCGAGCAATACAGCAGCGGCTCTTCCTCACCCGCATTCAAACGCTTCAACTTGCCAATGGCCCGAATTAGCTTGTCTTGCAGCCAAACATCATCCTGATCGCATAGGGCTATATAGTCGTAACAATCCGGCGTATCTTTCAGCAGTGAAAAGAATGAAGCGGTGACGCCAATATTTTCACCAAAGGAAACTGTAACTCGCTTATCGTTCTGAAGACCACTTAAATAGTCTAGAGTTTCGTCATGCGATCCGTCGTCTCGAATGTACAGGTGAAGTGATGCACCGTCTTCCAAGATTTGATTCAAGACACTATCAACCTGATCAGAAATATAAGGAAAACCGTTATAAGAAGACATTAAAACGGCGATTTGAATATTATCCATTAGTAATCCTCTGTTTGCGTGCATTTCAAAATAGCAAACCTGCGAATGACCTTAAAAACCAAAAAGAGTACGGAGCAGCCGTAGGAAACTAATAAAGTGACATTAATGCCATTCATTCCAATAAATGACTCGAAGGGATACACGAATAGGCAACAAGCAGCCAATGAAATTATTGAAGCAAATAGAGGGGTCCTATAGTCCTCACATACAACAAGAAAGTCAGACAGGTAGTTTATAAACGCGTTCAAAAAAGTTGCGAACAGCATAAAGTCAAAGACATTAGCCAACTTAGAGACGCTTGGACCAAATAGCAAGTTAAGCAATTGAGGTGCGAAAAAGAGCAAAACCAGGCCTATGAAAACGGTGGCAGAAACCAGGCGAGACGTATATCGACAAAAAGCAGTTTTTAATTTGCTATAGCCATCACGATAAGCTAAGGCCAATGGAGTTAGCAACGGAGCATAAAGATATCGCGAAGCCGCCTGAATTAAAATTGCGGGCGTGGCAATTGACGCGTAAATGCCGAGCTGCTCAGCTCCATAAGTATTTCCAAATAACTGCCTTGCTATAGTTGTCGCCATACTAAACATCAAAGCCGAAATGGCCAACGGAAGGCATGACTTAAAAACGTCGACAAATTCTCTTCGATGAATATTTATATCTAAATCAGTTAAGCGCCTGACATGTGGAATGTCATAGAAAACAGTCATCAAGAAGCAAGGAAGCCACATCCCGATTATTCCATATGTAACATTACCGCTAACGTAAGCACCAATTGAAAAGCCAGCAAGAAGCAACACGCCGCGCAGAAACTGTGAAACTCCTATATAGTCCATCCGTTGGAATCTCTGATCGACTCCGGAAAGAACATCGCAAACGGACTCATCTATTTTAAATAGTAAATAAGCGAGAATACTAGGAACAAAGGAGATATCCTTTACCGTTATTAACGAATAGACGCAAGTTGCGACCAAAGCGAACAATATCATTCGAACTCGAAAGGCAAAATAGCACCCATGAGAATATTTGTCGCTGACATCAGATACCTGAAATGTTCTTAGATTAAATGTGGCCAACGGCAGGAATACATTTCCGATTGCCATTGCAAACGCGAGATATCCAGATGCCTCAAATCCGGCAATATAAACAACAAGAATAGTCACTAGCCACTGACAGCCTTGATATGCCAAGCAACCAATTAAATTAAATATAGTATTTCGTGCCGCAGATTGAGGCGGAGTATTAAAACCGTTTACTTTAGAAATATACATGCGCGCATTTTCAAACAGAGTTAGCAGTTAAAGGTATTAAATAGAGAGATGGCGTTTGCGCACTCGCTCTGAAAACGATCCAGCTCTTCGGCGATTGAACGCCTATACTCAAGAAAATCAAGAGTGGCTTTATTGTAGTTATTCATAACAAAGTCAATTGTTTGACGAATCTGATCAATATTAAAGTCGTCAAACTTATAGAAATCTGATATGGGAATATCCACGTCGTTTGCCGCCGCCCCGCGCATCCCTGTCACGACACAGCATCCGCAAGTAGCTGCCTCGCGGGGAAGTCGATCCTTTCCGGGGTGTGCGCCAAAATCTACATATAGTTTCGCTTTCTGCATCGTAGCCAACAGTTCGGAGAAAGACATTCCCTGAAGCGGAACCCACTCGTAATTTGAAATAGAGTTGATGAGCTGTTTGGTATATTTAATGCCCTTCTTAGGGTTATATAGAATCGTATTACCCTTTACCGCTTTCTCATCTGCCTTATATCTCAAATCTATAAAGTCGGACAAAGGGTAAACGCGAGATGCATCTATATTCAACTTATCAGTGATATATAAACGCGCGTATTCGCTTTGATAAAAATGAATGCACTTTTTAAACTGGCTCAAATTAAGCAAATGAACTGGTTTATAGGCCAGACGTCGAGAAATTCTATAAACATCTTTATACGAATACCCATCCGCCTGATAAGCCGCACCCCAGTAATTGTCTACGCTCATCCACCAAACGGCAGTTTTGGACTGGCGAAACCTAGAAACGTATCCAGCAAAATGCTCAGGAATTACTACGCAACAGCCAGGCTTATCAATCAGGCCCACAACGTAGGGGTTCTCGTAGATAGGCTGGAACTTATTATAGATAGGCTTATCAACAGGATCGGACAGATACATCATGAATGCATTGCCGCCGAGTTTATTGATTTGAGAACAGAACTGCTGAAGCAACTCGGTTCCACCCGTCGGTCCAACTACCGGACTCAGAACATAAATTTCCATTAGTGCATCCTTATTAACATAAATATCTAAACCGAATGAGCGTATAAAGGGTAAGCCCAAACTAACGATTTAACACATTTTCCTTGAAACGATACGACGAAGCGATGGCCAATCGCGATATCTTATCTAAATAACTCCAAGACAATAGGGGGATTTTTAATAGCTGTAAAACCGCGGCGACAATTCGTTTATAATGCAAATTCGCTACGGCCTCGTTGAACGCAACGTTTGCTTTTAAGTAGCCTTGTTCTTTACTGGAGCTACAGCCCTCCACTTCATTCCAAGCTTCCTCTATGGATGGCAAAGTGTTTTTGCGAAATGAAGAAGTCAAATAGCGTTGTGCAATAAATTGCTTGAATAAATTTGACCTAGATAAGCTATCGGAACCCATCCTATATTGCAAAACACGAAATCCGCAATTTCCAATACGTTCCCCCGCCAATAACGAACGCAGGAGAAAATCATAGTCCTCGCAAAAGGGGAAATTGCGATATTTCTTCTGGAAAACTGATCGTTTCCCCAGCCACGTAGGATGTGGTACGCAATTATTCCAGCGAAGAGCCTGATTAACATGTTTGCACTCTAAAGGAAGCTGGACACTATATTGAAAACATCCAGCCTCATCAATGACATCCATCTCTCCGCCGATTAAATCCAAGTTATCCTTATTCAAAGTGTTAACCTGAATTTCGATACGTTGCACATCCGCGATATCATCCGCATCCATGCGACAAATATAATCTCCGGTTGACAAATCGATGCCCTGATTCAGATTATCAACAATCCCAAGATTGTGCTCGTTCACTACAGCCCTAACTCGAGCGTCGGACTCCGCATATGATTTAATTAAGCTACATAGATCCTTATTGGATGGGTCATCCAACAGAAGTAGTATCTCAAGTTTTTCATACGATTGTCTCAGGATTGATTCAATCGCACACTGAGCAACAGACAGTGACTCCCTATAGAGCGGCAATAAAACAGAAACTAAGTCCATTGTGATTCCTTAAAAAGCTACTGTGAAATTCCCAGCAGATAAGTCAGCGAGGGGCTGGAGCCAGTTTGACAACCAGGATCGCGAAGCACGCCGTTCTGGAACCGCTGCTGGGAGCCGCCGCCGGGGAGCGCCTCGGCCTCCGCCACGGGCCACCCGAGGGGGCCGGCCTGCCAGCCCCTCCTGACGTACTCGCTCCTTATCGCGCCGCTGCGGACGGAGACGGCATGGTGGCTCGAGGTCCACGCGATCGAGCCCCTCTCGAAATCGGTCGAGTAGCCTCCCCCGTTCTGGGGGAACCACGCCGCATTGCTGAGGGGGTAGCCCAGCCCGTCGACCCCGCCCAGGGACGTCCAAAGGTCCAGCATCTCGCCGTCCATCTCGAACGTGCCCTTGGAAGACGTGACGATGGTGCCGTTCTGGAACCGCTGCTGGGAGCCGCCGCCGGGGAGCGCCTCGGCCTCCGCCACGGGCCACCCGAGGGGGCCGGCCTGCCAGCCCCTCCTGACGTACTCGCTCCTTATCGCGCCGCCGCGGACGGAGACGAACCCATATTCATTAGTCCAATGTAAAGACCCATTTTGAAAATCCTGGGCAGAGCCCGATCCATTGGACGAGCTAAACGTTTCATCGCCAACCGGAAGACCTAGCTCAGAAGACTCCATCCCCAAATCGCACCATTTTTGGAAAAATGAACCGCAAATAGAATGGGCACCGGACTTCTTAGTCCAATACACTCTTCCAAATTCACATTTCAAATAGGAATAAGTGCCCTCGTGAACAATCCCTCCGTCTTTATTGCCCAGCTGAGCAGAGTGCGCTTCGTAATAGGAATTAATTTCCCAGGCCGCTTTATCCTGATCAGACATTACTCCAATGGCACCATACGCATAGTTCATATCAACGGAACCGCTGATTCCATCAACGCTTCCGTCACTCGCATACTGCCAAAAACTGTACTTGCCCGCATAATCACATTGATAATTATATTGTGCAATCCAATGGTCCCATGACGGCGAATTAAACACGGGGTCGGTCAGGATGTTGTTAAACCAATTTAAGTTGGCATAAATGCCGACCTTATAGCCAGCATTTATAATCCGATTGCAAAAAACTGAAGCCCTTGAGGCGATACCTCCTTGGCGACCGTCAGCAATAATCGAATTATCCTCAAGATCATAGTAGATAGGCAGCTGTGGGCTGTGGCCCGCGATGTTGCTAATAACGAATGCCGCTTCATCTGCCGCCTGTCCATCATCCCACGCATACGAGTAAAGATAGATACCGTACGGAATCCCCAAGCGCTCACACTCAGAGATATTACGCTGGAACTGATAATCAGTTCTTCCCCCGAAAGACGGCGCGCCAAAGCCAACACGGAGAATAGCGAAATCAACACCGCTCGCCTTAACGGCATCCCAATTGATATTGCCCTGGTGCTCGCTCACATCGATACCCTGAGCAGTGACACCGTCAGGTAGTCTGCTGAGCGAATACGCTGAAATTCCAGCATCTTCAGAGTCTTCTTCGGGAGTAATTGACTGACCATCTTGAAAGCGCCAAGAATTTTCAACAAGAACTCTCGAAGATTCGTCAGCAAAAGACGGTGCCGCGAAGACAACCAATGACACGACCATCGTAATGATGAAGACGAACGCCCTCTTAAACTGACACATAGCTATTCCAAATTCTCGTAACAAGCCAAAGTTAATCAAAAGTGCATTTTAACGAATACGCGTTGACGCAGACAACGCATCTGCTTAATAACAGATTTAATAGGAGGCCGAATTCAGGAGTCAAAATACATCAACTCCCGCAACATACAAAGGAATACGTCATCCATTGCGTCAAGACTAGATTTACCAAGGAAAGGAGTGCAACAAGATATGGTTTATGGCGGCGCCTAGATACATTGTCTATTCATTGGCATGCCCCCATGAAATACTATTTTTATCACGCCCGTTTCTCTTTTTATCCCAAGAGTCAAATAAGAAACAATCGAACTCATAGAACTCTGTTTCCTGAAAGGAAAACTGTCTATCTTCATTGTTCGTGGAGATATTCACGATGAACGGGTTATTTACCGATCGCAATTCATATTGAACAGCTCTCGCACAGGTCAACAATTGTTTAAAAACAGAGTAATTAAACGAATCATCAAGTTTAATGTGATCCACCAGATCGGGATAGTTATCTTCTTTTCGGTAGTTCATAAACAACGCTAGGTTTATTGCGCATAAGCTAAAAGCATCGTTACTAACCCGTTTTGAATAATACGCATCTCCATCAAAACCAAGCTTCTTGGCACCCAACATGAGTGACCGCGAAACAATATACTCGGATTTAAATGACCTTCCAGGCTCTTTAACGCGATATGAGGTCGCAAACATTAGAATAATCAACTTAAGCCAGCAGTGCACTTCGTCGTTTCCGAAATTATTCAGAAGCGAAAAATTACGTGAAGAGACACCGAGATTTAAGATTTATTGTTTTCCGTCCAACAATTACAGGTGAAGCATTAAAATCTGCTTCAGGAGGAAATCCCGTTTCAATCCAACAGCCATAAGAAGAGTTTGATAAATAATGGCAGGGATTCCCCGGGATACTAAATCTATAGTTACCTGATTTTGATCTAAGCGAGCGCGGAAGCGGAAGCATCTCCTTTGCGCCATACATCAATGAGGCATTCCCCGTTCTGCTTCGGAACAACTGAAGCTCACTGCCGCGTGTACCCAGAAATGCAGGTGAATCACAAAGGTATGAGGAAGCTAAAGGAAACCCATCCAATTTTACAATCAAGTTTTTAATGACGGCATTCGATTGTTTCCGGCCACGTGGCCGCGCGGCTTCGCCGATTCCAGCGCGGCGACCGCTATGTCGGCGGTCATGCGCCCGCATGGCGACCGGCCGACCGCCATGCGGGCGCACGGGTCGATGGCGTCGGCAAGGCGGAGCCAGCCCCTGCAGGCTCGCAGGCGCGCGATGCCGCCCGCGAGCCTGCAGGCGGGCGCGGGGCCCGTAAAGTCGCGGCGCGCCGGGTCGGGGCCTGGCGTTTGGGCCCGGGATCGCGGCCCTCTTCCCGGTGTATTCCGTCAAGTTAACGTCGACAAAAACCGCTGTCGATTTTCGACACACGTTCTTGCATGCTGGCGTCGACGGGCCGGACGGGACGCACGCCCGGCCCGTCTCCATCTAAAACGATATTATGAGGCGGTTACCTGTCTTTGCGGCAAACGGCTTTTCCGGCATGCTCTCCTGCTTTTTCATCCTTATTGCGCCTTCATTACATGAGATAATACACAATCATCGACAATGGAAAGGGTGCGTGTATGAAGCCTGAATGTTTATCAGAGCAGCTGTTATTCAATACGGTTCGACTTACAGCTAGCAACGGTAGCTGTGGCACTGGATCGTACTTCAACTTCAAAGCAAACGGAAAGACCTTCCCAACCATCATCACTAACAAGCACGTCATTAACAACAACCCAGACGAGGAAATGACATTCTTCGTTCATCTGGTTGAAGAGGGCGGCTCAACCGAAGAAAGTTACCGAGTTACGTACAAGGCACAATGGATTTTCCATCCCACACACGACTTGGCATTTTGCTTCGCAGCTCCCGTATTCAATGCTGTCAAGCAAATTACGGGTAAAGATGTCTTTTATATCGGGAACGACATGAGCATTATAGCAACGGAAGAAAAGTTGAGAGACGTTCGCGCGGTCGAGGAATTGACCATGGTCGGTTACCCCATCGGATTGTGGGACGAGGTTAACAACCTTCCGATTTTCCGGCACGGCTACACTGCATCACATCCAGCCTATGACTTCAACGGCCCTGGAATTGGGCTTGTTGACATGGCGTGCTTCCCGGGGTCTTCGGGTTCGCCCGTCTATATCCTCAATGAAGGAAGCTTTCAAGACAAGCACGGCAATATGAATATCGGCATTTCGAGATTGATCTTCCTAGGCATACTCTATGCAGGTCCTGAATATACGGCAGCTGGAAAGCTGCAGGCACGAGATGTTCCGACGAAAATGGTGATTGAGCCCCAGACCAATATAATGACCAACCTTGGCTACTACATCCGAGCCCACGAATTGAACGCCTTTCAGGAAATTATCGATGGCATAGACTAACGCCGCCCGCATATAAGGCCGCAACGCGTCAAGGCCTTCAATTAGCCTGAGCAGACTCCACCGTGCTTGTATTGCCCGTGAAAGAAAGAGGGTAGGGCGACCAAAAGCAAAGAAAGAAATTAGGCCAGCGGAACACGCGCGATCTCAATTAATCGTATGGCGACGAGAGTCCCGATGCTCTTTGGGTTATCAGCAGCCATGGGGCTATCCTGTCCCATCTCTCGACTTGTTGCGAGGCGTCCCTTAGACAGTCCCCTCCTTCACAAAATGCATCCTCATGATCTTTAGCGAGACGAACGCACCGACAAGGCTCATCACCGCCGTAAGGACAACTATTCCGACGTACATGGGACCCAAGAGCATCGCGACGAACTGCGCCATGGTCCTCATCGGTGAGTCGCAGTATTTCTTGGCACTCGGAAAGATACTGAGCAGCTGAAAGGTATATGGGAAGGGTGTAGGGCGCCGACTGCAGTGTGCAACCGACGACGTAAGCCGCAACGAGACCTTTCCTATACGAGTACCCGATCCGCGTGGCAACCACCTCCGCAAGAGCCCAGCCCGCGATACTGTCGATGACACCGAAGACGTTTGCCACCATCAGGCCGGGCAGCACGTTTATGATCCCCATGATGAGGGAAGCCCCGGGATGCCTCCCGCTACGAAGATGATTAGGAGGGACAGCGCTCCGAAGACGCCAATGAATACGAGAGCTCGAGTCCCTATGGTCGAGGTTCCGCGTTTTTTCATAATGAGTCCTTTCTTTCGTTCTGGTTTAAGGCGTACAAGTTTGACGAGGCAAGTCTCGTCCTGAACCCCTCTATCGCGGTCCGAATTGAAGCCACGCAAGCACTCCGGTTGTCAGGAGAGTGAAGGCGGCCGCCACGGCGTCCCTCTCTCCGAAATACAGGGGCTGTAGCACCGTCGCTTGGGTCCCGCCGTCTAAGCCGCGGGCAAGCGCGGATGCCGTCAGCTCATCGGATACCCTCACGCTCCTCATGAGGAGCGGAACTATCAGAAGCTCGCATGTGAGAGCTGGGTGTCGGAATGCGAACCCTCCTCCTGCGAGCACGCGCCGCGTCTTCAGGCTTTCCATGAGATGCGAGGCATCCCTGCGTATAGTTGGAAAGAATCGCAGAATGACATGCATGGAATGAGAACTACCTGCGGAGTTCCCATAGACTGCAGCACAGCGAGAAGATCCTGCATCGAGGTCAGTTTAGAAAGGGAGATACCCAGAAGAGCCAGAACTACGAACTTCTGGGCCATGTAGCTCAACATGACCGTGGCGATTACAAGCGTCGTGTTGCCCGCCCCTTCGGCGAGGGCCATTACGGCGGCTATGAGGCCATAGGCGGCAGATAGGGCGATGCACGGCCGCCATGCCCCGGAGACAAGCGCGCATAGGGCCCCGATAGCGCATGCCGCATGAGCTGCCTCCGGCTGGTTGGAGAGCACTGCGGCAATGCCCAGAAGGCAGGTTGCAAGCAGAGCCGTCCGCGGGTCTACGCGTCTGCATGAGCGCCCCATTGCACAGCTCCCTTCCAAAGCGACCTCAAGAGCCTCTCTCGCGCCGAGCCGTCAAGGGTGAAGACGTCAGCGATGATCCCATCCCTCAGATGGAGGATGCAGTCGCAGGCGGAGAGGAGGAACTCAGGATCGTGCGAGACGGCGAATACGACGCTTCCCGATTGTGCGAGCGATCGGATCGCGAAAGAGACTCTCTCCATGTTCTCCCTGTCCAAGTCACTCGTCGGCTCGTCAAAGAAATAGGAGGCAGCCTCATTGACGGCAGCGCATGCTATCGCGAAGCGCTGCTTCTATCCTCGCGAAAGTGTTGAGGGGATGAGCTTCCCTCATATCCCATAGCCCCAGCCTTCTGAGTGCTCGTTCACAGGCATCGGCGTCTCTCCGCCCGCCCAACGAGAGCTCTCCCAGCACGCTATCGGAGAAAAGCTAGTAGTCGGGATCCTGCATGACTAGTCCGATGCGCCCCAGCCGCTCCTTTGGCGAAAGGGGCCTGCCGTCTACGAACTGAACTACGCCCCAAAACTTGGACGACTTAAATAAAGACTACGCCACTAGGGACTGGCTCCGAAACTCCTCCGGGGTCAGTCCCTTAAGTTTGACCTGGCGCCTCCAGGTGTTCCAGTGGACGACATACGCGTCGAGGTCCGCCATGAAGGACTCGAAGTCGGGCCATGCCCTTCCCCGGAAGAACTCGTCTTTCTAGTGGCCGAGCACCTGCTCGGTGGCGCCGTTGTCGATGCAGCTCCCCTTGCGCGACATGCTCTGGGCTATCTCCTCCCTCCTCAGGCGGCGCGTCCACCTCTCGTGCTGGTACTGCCAGACCATATCCGAGTGCAGTGACCTGTATCGTCGTTTCGGACACGCATGTCAGAGGGGCAAATCATCCAGAATGCAACGCGATGACGACGAGAGGACGGCAGACATGGCCGACCCGGCCGCCAAGCACACCGACGAATTCGGGCACGAGACCGCCGACCACGCGATCTCGACAGGAAGGCCGATCCTGGGACGCCGCAGGGAATTGGGCTTCGATTCCAAGACGGTCAACCGATGGGCGATAAAGCGCTGGCGGGGCTTTCCGGCCAGCCCAACCCGAAGGTCGAGGACCGCAAGCCGCGCGGGGTGCGCAGGCGCGTACGCGAGCTCAAGACGGGGAACGCGTTCCCAAAAAGAGCCGCGGCCTTCTCCGCCGGCAGGGGCAGCCGCGCGCTATCGGCCCATGCCGGCGGAGAAGGCCGAATTCCCGTGAAGGTGATGGCCCGCGTACCGGGAGCGGGCGGGCCGGGCCTCCACGTGTGGCTGGCCGGGGGCCGCGGCGAGGACGGCCGGTCCGCCGAGGGGGCGCCGCGATGGGCGCGCGGCCGGAATCCGACCGAGGGCTCGGCCTCCGCCTCGCGCACGCGATGCCGCCGCGTTTCGACCGCCTTACGCGCTGCAGGGCGCTGGAGCCGATGCAGGAGCTGGGGATACGCTGCCGTACGCCCAATGCCGGGTGTATCCTGCTTCATGTCGAGCGTCGGCTCGACGTAGCTGTACCGGCTGAACGGGAGGCAGGCCACGAACAGGTACACCTTCCTGACCTCGCCGGTCGCGGGGTCCACGAGCCGCATCGTGGGCCCCGACCAGTCGACCTCCATGTTCCTGCCCGCCTTGTGCCCGACGCGGCTCACCACGTTGCGCGACACCGTGTACTGGCGGTAGCGCTTGCAGAACCTGTCGTAGGACATCGACGGCGCGCCGGCCTCCGCGCACCCGTCGGCATACTCCGCGTGCAGGAGCTTGAGCGTGACGCCGGTCCTCGCGAGCTCGCGGTGGACGCGTGCCCAGTCGGGGTCGGCGTGCACCGGCCCGGCGTCGCCCCTGCCGGGGAACAGCAGCGCGTAGGCGGCCTCCTCGGACATCCCCTCGACGTCCTCCCAGGAGACGCCCCGCTCCCTCGCGGCTTCCAGCACGTCCTGGACGCTGTGCTTCGAGACGTGGGCGGTGCGGGCGATCGCGTTCTGCGAAAGCCCGTTCACCGACCTCAGCCTCAGGACCTCCCTGGCCCTGATCCTTCTCGCCATGTGGAACCTCCTCGTTCTCTGGACTGCATGGTAGCCCGAGCGTAACGGGGATGCACGGGAAGGTGTTTAATGGCGGTGCCGAACGGCAATATTCGGCCGGGTGGACGGCGGTGCCGATTCGCAATACAGGTGGTGCCGAAAGGGCCTAGGACTCAACTTACCGCAGCTTGGGGTAGGTGCGGCATCACCTGTTATCTAAACCGTTAGATTTAATAAATCGAAAGCGCCGACAAGACGTATGAAGAAGCCTACCAAGAGCCTCCTGAGACCCTCCAACATCAAGCAAATCGCAAACACAGCCGTTGGAACCAGAAGCACCTGCAATATTCCCAGTCCAACGCCGACACGCGTAAAGGGAAACAGCGAGCTCCAAAGCCAACTTCGGATACGCTCATAGTCAGAAATAAGATAAGTAGCAAAACAAAGCCTCGCTACAGCGTTAACGAAACGGGAGGAAAAATGCGGCATCTTTAAATCGATCAACAAGACCGAAACTGCTATAACTAACGAAAAAAATAGACGCCGGTGAACCGAAAAAACCGCTATACAAATTCGCAAAGGTCGAGCCCAGCAAACCATCAAAATGGAATTGACCATAAAACGAGATTGCAACTCCCACAAAGGAAGCAATGCAGCAACCAACCAGGCGCCGCATATCCACTATTGACAAGTCTACATACCAGCGAATATAGCAAACAAGAATGCAAATTATAATAAAATCCACTAGTAGCCCGTCGATGGGAATTCAAAAGAGCGGCACATAACGCAGGAATCCAAAGACAGAGACCAGAAAAACTATTAGATACAGATGTAGTTTCTGGCCCAACGCATGCAAAGCCGGAAGTATAAAGGGCAGCAAAAATACAAGCCAAGCATAGACGGTTACAAACCACCAACTAGAACCAGTAAGAGTTGGTGCAAAAATATCTATCAAATTGGTTGGACTAACTTGAATATCGCCGCGAAACATGAAGAAAAACCCAGCACAATACTATAAAAGAGAACCGTGCCTTCGATTGAAGCTATCTGTTTAACAGCCTTGTTTATGGAGTATTCGACTTTCCCCGCAACAAACCAGATTGTTATGGCAACAAAGCAGCCGACGGCAGTTCTTCCAATTGGATAGAAAAAGATATTGTAGAAAAACCTAGTAAAAGAACTAGGAAATACGGAAACAGGATCAGCGTTGTGAACGACAAAATGATGGGCCATTACCGTTCACATAAGGACAATGCGAAGTAATTCGATACGGGAATCTCGTATTTTTACCATAATGCTCCCAAGTAAAATCAAAACCTAACAAGGCCTCGACCTAGAACCGTTCGAGAATTTCCTCGGCATTCTCTCGCAGATAGATATCTAGGTCCGGCACGGCAAACTGTACGTAACCCCTCTGTGGTGCCTGAATAACCTCTCTTTGTAGCAATTTGGCCCTAATAGAGCTGATCTCATTGGTCTTTTTACCCATGCGCTTAGCAATCTCGGCTGATTTGGACTGTTGTTTATCCTCGCACATGGCAAAAAGGTATTTGATATCGTTAAGTCCCAGTCCAGAAATCGCGGGCTCGTGAACAACATCGTGAAAACGAGCTTCTGCCAGTGCAATGCCTTCGGAAACATCGCGCTCACTCACGATGGCACTTTTGTCACGATGCAAATTGGCGCGCTGCCAAATGGAGTAACCGACCAGTTGCACCAGATAGGCATAGCCCTTAGTGGCCTTAGCGGATTTCGACAACAGATCGTCATCTATGGTCAAGCCGGTCGCAATAAAACTGTCGCCCATAGAAAGCGCCACCTCCACCTGGTTGATAGGCGCTAGATCTTCGGGGAGGGCACGACGCAAGAACGTAAGCGCCTTGCCGTTAATAAGATCCATAACACCAGCGGGTAAACCGGCAAAGGCAAGTGCGATATCTACTCTTTCCCCTATCAAAAGCTGAACCGTAGACGCAATGGTACGCATATCGTCAATCGGGGCGTCCTGAACTTCATCGATGGCAATAAAAAGACCCTTGGACGACTTCGCTGCCGAACTCAGCAACTTTCTAAGGCTCGGCTCTTGGGGCGCAACGTCAACTTTCGCGGAAACAAAGCCGGCGTTTACGCCGACCGAAGCATTGGCCGTAAGGGAAGAATCAGCAACCTGATCCCTCAAGTCCAGCAATAGGTTAGGGCCAGCAGAAACAATAGCGGTCTTCCAACCAAGCTCTCGCGCACGATCCCTAAGGTTGCAGAGCAAAACAGTTTTTCCGGAGCCCCTCGGTCCAGCAATGCGCATGAGCCTCGCAGGTGCACCAATTCCCGCATTCAAACTCTCGGTAAACTCAAGGGCGATATCATCACGACCAATTATGCGCGGAGGCTCAGCGCCGGCAGTGGGACGAAAGGGGTTATGGAATGCTGTGACGCTCACTCGTTTGCCTTTCTGGGGAATCGATTAACAGTCGATCATTGCTTATATTATTATCGTAGACTATATCGGATAATATCGAGTTATATAAGCCCGTATAAACTTATCGCGGAAGTATCGAGCTTTCGTAATTTGCCTTAGTTAGTAGTCCAATGTTGCTTTCTTCCAAGCTCATAGCGAAAGAAAGGTAAGGGCTTCCTAAAAACCATTGTCTTAGACCGAGAAATACTCGCTCTCGGCAGATAGGTTTGGCCCGAGCCAGGGGTCGCCGTTGAGGAAGAACTCCGGCCAGCGCTGCGTGAACAGTGCCTGTTCGCGTTTCCAACGGCGCAGCTTCTCCTCGTTGGCCTCTTCCCTGCCGCGCGAGGTGAACTCGTAGTGGTACAGCTCGGCATAGGGCGTAAAGATGGTGCGGTAGCCAGCTTCCCGCACGCGCAGGCAAAAGTCAGCGTCGTTAAAACCGACGGCAAATTCCTCGTTGTAGCCGCCGACCTGCTCAAATACGTCGCGTCGCACCATCTGACAGGCACCTGTTACGGCGCTAAAGTTACCCGGACGTACGGCGCGGGCAAGATAGCCCTCGCGCTTTGCCGAGAAATCCTGGTTGGCATGGGCAAGTGCGCCACGCACACCAACCAATATGCCAGCGTGTTGCACCAGATGGTCGGCAAAGTAGAGTTTGGCGCCCACCACGCCCGCATCGGGACGCTGCAGATAGCCCATCATCTCTTCGATAAAGCCGGGGCTTATGACCTCGGTATCGTTGTTCAGCAGCAGCAGATAGTCGCCCTTGGCATGCTCAACACCAAAGTTGATGATCTGGGAGTAATTGAACTCGCCCGGCCAGTACACAACGCGCACAGCACCCTTACCGTCAGATGCAACGGCTACGCGCTCCGGCAGCGATTCGTAATACGCAAACGTCTCCGGGGCTTCGCTGTTGTTCTCCACCAAGACGATCTCGTAGTTGGCATACGTTGCCTTCTGGGCGATCGACATCACACAGGCGTCAAGCGTCTCAATGTGATCCTTGGTGGGAATCACAATACTCACCAGCGGCGCAGGCTCCGGCAGCGCATAGCGCATGCGGTAGACAAACGGCGTATCGGCCTCCTCGGCCGTTCCGCAAATGCCCAGCGAGTCAAAGTGGCGCTGAAGGGCAAGGCGCCCGGCTTCAATAGCATACGGCTTGCTATCGGCAGAGCCATCGGCAGTTGAACCGGGATGCACGCGCCAGTGATACAGCACATGTGCAACGTGCTCAAAGCGCGCGCCGGCTGCAAGGCAGCGAAGCGTAAGGTCGTAATCCTGGGCGCCCGCGACGTCTTCCGGCGACATGCCAATACGGTCGATGAGTGCCTTCTCCACCATCAGAAAATGCGTCACGCAGTTATGGCTATAGAGCAGGTCGACGTTGAGCTTAGTCTTAAAGACCGGCTGGCCCCACTCCCCCGTTTTCTGGAACATGTCCTCGTCGCAGAACAGGACCTGGGGACGCTCGCCCTCGGCAGCCTTGTTCAACGCGGCAACATAGTGGAATAACGCGTCCGGTTCCAGGATGTCATCATGGTCCAAGAACGCGATGTAGTCGCCCGTCGCTTGCTCAATACCAGCGTTGGTGTTGACCACAATGCCGCCGTTGCCGGGAAGCTCGATGCGACGGATGCGCTCGTCATTGGCATCCGCCGCAAGATTGGCCACCGCATCCCATTCAGGCGAGGCATCCATAAGGAGCAATTCCCAGTTGTCATAGCTCTGGGCTAGCACCGAGTCCAGCAGCTCGCGCAGGTAGACCCGATCAGTCTTGTAGCACGGCACCACAATGCTCACGAGCGGCCTATAGGCAAAGGCCGCCGAAGCGACACGCTGGCACGCCATATCGCCCGGCTTTGCGCGATGTTGCTCAAACCAACGTCGATAAGCTGCGTCGTCTGCACGCGCATCCTTCATGCGGTTCCAGCTGTCGTCAACCATGCCGTTGTACAGGCGACCATCCATGGCGCAAAAACCGCTCTGGATTAGGCCCGTGGGATCGCTCACAATCGCGACAAAATCTCGTATATCCCGAGGCATCTCTACGCTCAGATACGTTTTATTGACACGGCATCCGTTCTGCTGCGGCACATCGAACTGCGATTCAAACACATGCACGGTGGCATCGATGGCGTTCATATGCGTATCGAAGATCAGGAGCTCAGGTGCGCACTGGGGGTCTCCCGCCCAGGTAACCTCATAGCGCCACACCGCGCCGGCGTCTGCCGGCAAATAGCGAATGGCATCGATCTCGTAGAGGCCGCAGTGTTCGCCACGATGCGCATCGCGGATAAGCGCACACAGCGCAGGCTTAGCTTTGTAGTTAATCTTGGATTCCAGCTTGGCCACGCGGCTATCGAGGCGAATGGAGCCCAACCTTTGGTCACCGGATGCAAATGTGACGTCAATCGTAGAGCCGTCCAGAAAGGGAAGCACCAAGACGGCGAGCTCGCGCTCGTAATCGGAAACGGAAGGGCAAAGCGCCAGTACACGGCCATGATCGACCGGGAGCACCAGCGACGGCACAGAAGAACCGCTCGTCGTCGCATGGGCAAACGCTTGAGAACCCTCCCGCTCAATAAGCGCGGCGACATCCTGACCGGCAAAACGAAGCAGCACAAACAGACGGCCCTGACTGCGGCAAAGTGCCAAACGCTTGATACTCATCTACACTTCTCGCTTTCCCAGGGCGTTCGCTGCCATGCGCTTGCAGGCACCCAGACGCCCAAACCTCAAGACGTCGTAATCGAACATGAGCTTTTTGCACTCACGGGCATTGGGGGCCTTGCTGGTAAGCGCCGCACGCACCATAGCGGCAACAGAAGGAGCGCATTGTGCGAGCGCAGCATCGCTGCCCACGGCAGAACCGGCAAGCGCCGTGGCAACGGCGGCAAACACCTTGCCGCAGTCCGAACCCAGCAACCTGAGCGCATCGTACAGCACCAGATCGCAGAGGAAGTACGCCAGGTCCTCGGCATGCTGTACATCGAGACCGTCGCGCTGCCAGTCAGCCATCACCGCGGAGTAAATCTTCACGTGCTCCAGCAGTCGCGTCTCGTCGTCGTAGCGCATGGTGTCCATGAGCGAACCCTTGCGCGCCACGCGGTAGTCATACAGCTTGTTCGAGATAAGCGCGGTCTTGTACGAACGACCGTACACGGCAAAATCGAAGACCTGGTCCTCGCCATACTTGACGGTTTCATCGAACACGATCCCGTTGCCCAGCAAAAACTCACGCTTGCAGGCGGTGCGCCATGCAAAGGGGCGAGATGCTTCCTTAAACAGCAAGTCAGAGTTATAGCCTTCAAACGACACATCGCGTGGGCTCAGCACATAGTTAAGCCACGGATACCCTGCCTCGAGCGGATACGGATTCGCGCCAAAGGTCAACACGTCGCAATCCTCGCGCTCAAAGGCATCGACGATCACACGGCACGCATCGGGCGTAAACCGGTCGTCGGAATCCAAAAACGCGACGATAGGCGCCGTGGACGCGGCGATGCCTGCATTACGCGCACTCGACAGGCCGCCGTTCTCCTTATCGACCAGCGTAAAGCGCGCGTCCTTTTCGCAATAGGCAGCCGCAATATCGCGCGAACCGTCCGGCGAGCCGTCGTTGACCAGCACGCCTTCCCAATCGGGCATGTCCTGCGCAAGCAGGGAGTCCAGGCACCAGGCCAGGTACTCCTCCACGTTATAGATGGGAACGACAACGGAAATCTTGGGGGTAGCCATAGTCAAGTGCTCCTACTGTGCGACCGGAACGTCATCGGGGTGCGGATTATCACCGTAGGTGCGCTGATACGTCAGCACGCGCCAGACCAGCGGCAGGCCGCCGAGCTTAAAGTAGTGCTTAAACGTATTGATCTTGCCCGGCTTCTTAAAGTCAAAGCGCGAATCGATATAGGCGCGGGGCGATTTGACCATCAGGCGCAAGTCGGTCTCGCCACGCGGATCAAACAGCGACAGGTCAAAGCGACCGGCATCCCAATCGGACTTGAGCTCGGGAGAGGCCTTCTCCCAAAACTGCTCGCGCAACTCATCGACCAGGCGCTCATCATTCCAACGGTACGTATCGACCTTCATGCGCATTAAAATGCCCTGGAGCTGAGCCTTGAGCTCGGGACGCTCGTCCAAAAAACGTTGCATCTCGGCATATTCATCGCAAACGCAAAACACCTTGTTGGGCGAATTAACGGAGCTCTTCTCGTTGTCCTGGCGATAGCACAAAATGGGGTCCGCGATAAACGCGGCACGCTCGGCGCATGCCCAGACCTTAAAGTTAAAACCCGCATCCTGATACGAAGCACCCGGCGTGGGAAGGAACCGAATCTGATTGTCGTTGAGGAACTCGCGCCGATAGATAGCCGACCAAATGGAAGGTTTGCGGTAGAAGATGCCCGGGCGATCGACGGGGCGATACGCGGCGCCCGTCATATGCTCGTCGACAATCCCAAACAGCTCACGGCGCTCGCCGGGCGTGGACCAATACAAGTAAAAGTCGCCCTTTACCACATCGGCATGTTCAGCATCGGCCTTGGCGACCAGCTTTTGGAGCGAATCCTCAAACATAAAGTCATCGGACTCAAGGATGCCCACGTACTCGCCGCGCGCCATCTCCAGGCCGCGGTTCATCGAGTCGCCGTAGCCGCTGTTGGCTTTGTCGATCATCTTTACACGAGAGTCGCGCTCCATGTACTCGCGGATGATATGCGGCGAGCTATCGGTGGAGCCGTCGTTGATACAGATGATCTCGATGTCCTTGAGCGTCTGAGCCACGGCGGAATCGAGGCACTCGCGCAGGTAGCGTTCGACATTGCAGATGGGGACAAGCAGCGAAACTTTAGGGGTATCAGAGTTCTGCAAGAGAACCTCCTGTTGAATAGCGTGTAACAGGGTTATTTTAGCAGCCGAGTTGCGGCGGGCGGCAGCGCTTGGAATTAGAGAAAGCGCTCCAGGCAGGCTTTGAGACCGCGAGTCGAAAGATAGAACAGCGTGGCGTCTGCCATCGAAACGCCCGAGGTCGTCGCAACGAACTTGTGGGCAACACGGCAAACGGCGCCCTTGGCAGGCATATCCGTCCACTCCGTTCCCAAAAACGTCGTAAGGTCCATGTTGACGCGAGCCGCCACGCGATGGAAGTCATCGGCATCCAAGCGCGCCAGGTCGAACACAATGAGGTCTAAAAACCAAGTTATCAGCTCGCCGGGGCACAGGTCCAAAAGACCGTAGGCCGCCCAGTCCTCCAAAACCTCCTCGAGCATCCTCATGTGGGCGTCAAGTTTTTTGGCGCGAGCCTCGGCACTGTTGAACTCGTGCGTCGCCGATTCGCTCTCCATCACGTAGTGGTAGAACTTGTCCGGCATGACGACGGTCCTGCGGGCAAGCGCATAAGCCGCAAATTGGAAGACGACGTCTTCGCCCAAAGCCAAACCGGGGGCGAAGCGAATGCCTTCGCGATTGAGCAGCTCGCGCGAAAAAGCCGCACGGCAGGCATAGGGCTGCGCATTCGAATGGAACAGCAGTTGAGGATCACGGGCACCGAAGGCACCAGCTTTGGGGCTCATGAGTTGCTGGACGCGTTTGGGGGCAGCATCGGCAGGTTCACAGACGCCGCCAAAGACGGCGACCTCGGCATCTGCAGACTCCATGGCATGCAGCACGCGCTCGACCGTCTGGACATCGATGTAATCGTCGGCGTCCACAAAAAAGACGGTCTCGCCCTCGGCGGCATCGATACCGGCATTTCGAGCACACGAGACGCCCGCGTTTTCCTGGTCAATAACCAGTACGCGATCGTCGGCCAGCGCGATCTGGCGCAACACGTTCAACGAATCATCGGTCGAACCGTCGTTGACGCAGACAACCTGAATCGAGCGCTCGGACTGGGCCAACAGCGAATCGACGCATCGCTGAATGGAGCGCGCAGAGTTGTAAACGGGGACGACAATGGTAGCTTTAGGACACGCGGCCTCTCCCATGCCGACCTACCCCCTCAGCGATTCGATGAGGAAGGCGGCGACCACGCCTGGGCCTCCAACCGAGGCGTAATACTTAGCACGCCCCAAGGCACCATCCGTCGCAAAACTCGGATGTTCGTCAACCCAGCCCTCAGGATCTTTGAGGATGGCAGCGAGATTCGCGCGCTTCCACGGCTTGAGGTCGTCAAGCGAAAACTCCCCCGCGTCCAAAGCCGCCTGAAATTCTTTGGCCATCTGCACCAGGAACTCCTTATAGAACTTGGGCGCCAGGCGCACGTAGTTCCACATGTACGAATCGTACTTAATGAGCTGATTGAACTTGAGCATGCGCGCGACGTCATCACCTGCGTGGTCGCGGGCATAATCCTCTCGAATCCAACGCTCAATCTCGGCATACTCGGAATTGACGCAAAAGACCTTAGCCGAAGAATTGACCGAGGAATTCTCGTTGTCCTGGCGATACGACAACACGGCATCATGCAGGTAAACAGCCTTATCGGCGCACGCGATCACCTTAAAGGCGAATGACGTGTCCTGAAAGGATGCCCCCGGAGTCGGCAGGAACTTAATGCCGTTGCGCTCAAGAAAATCGCGACGGTACACGGCCGACCAAATCGACGGCTTTTGCTTAAAGAACTGAGTCGTATCGCTCGGGTGCACCGGCTTGCCGCAATCCTGAGGTCTAAACATCTCGTGCAGCGAGCGGCGCTCCTCGGGCTTAGACCAGTAGAAATCAAAGTTCGCCTTCGCAAAGTCGGCATTATTGCTATCGGCGGCCGAGACAAGCTTTTCGAGTGCGTCGGGCGCCATAAAGTCATCGGACTCCAAGATGCCAACGTACTTGCCACGCGCCATCTCCAGACCGTGGTTCATCGAGTCGCCGTAGCCGCTGTTGGCCTTGTCGATCATCTTGACGCGCCCATCGCGCTCCATATACTCGCGGATAATCGCCGGCGAGTTGTCGGTCGACCCGTCGTTTATGCAGATGATCTCAATATCCTTGAGCGTCTGCGCCAGGGCGGAATCGAGGCACTCGCGCAGGTAGCGCTGAACATTGTAAATGGGAATAAGCAGCGACAGAACAGGGCTGCCAGAGGCGTTAGTAGACAAATGTGCTCCTTAGGAAATACCTGTCGTTTCATGGTATCAAAGGGTCAGCGCGCCAGCCGGCGTTTATATAATCTATGGAGCTCGCAGAGGAAAAACCGATACGAAAGGACGTCATGCAGCCCAAAGCCGCGCGCAACATACCCATCGAAGCGCTGCGTTTGGTCGCGGTCGCCGGCATCGCGGTGTTTCACACCTTTCAGTGGACCTTCCAAGCGACCTGCGTCGGCTTGCCGGAATACGCGCCGCTTGCCGCCTTCCCCCATTCCGGCGTGCTCGGTTTTATTAACCTGCTGGG
>ERZ1034984.389-NODE-389-length-50030-cov-8.281721_pt1 | contig 50030 bp, 41 predicted proteins | sample MGYA00520589_ERZ1034984 | MGnify/ENA primary metagenome ERZ1034984 (study PRJEB33766, sample SAMN09781790) | gut metagenome | biome: gut microbiome | host: Homo sapiens | place: Madagascar | study: EMG produced TPA metagenomics assembly of the PRJNA485056 data set...
GCGCGCGAGCGCCTCAGCCGGGCGCCACTAATCGGCCGAGCCCTTCGGGACGCATACAAAGTCCCCTCCGCTCCCGACCGTTCTCAAGAGAGCCTCTTCCCCAAGCGCTGTGCGGCCCCCAGGGCGCCCGCGTCACCAAAAGGCCCTCCGGGGCCTTTTCGCGTTTATGAGACTTTTCTCAATGAATTTTCGTTTGGATCTGCTGCTCCTCGGTTTCTTGACCTGCCGCTGCGACGCCCGCCTGGTTTTTCACCCCCTACAGGGGCTTTCCCGTTCAATATGCGTATAATACCTGTGTCCTACCACCAAGTATGGAGAGGTTAACATGGCTATTGATCGCGTTAAGGTAGTTCAGATTATTGAGATTATGCGTGAGTCGCTTCAGGCCGACGGTGGCGATATCTCCTTGGTCGACATTTCTGAAGACGGCGTTGTCACGGTTGAGCTGCATGGCGCCTGCGCTTCTTGCGCGCTTTCCTCCTACGATCTTTCGATGGGTGTTGAGCGCGTGCTAAAGGAGCGCGTGCCTGGCGTCACGAAGGTCGTTGCTCTCGAGGATGATTAATCATGGCTGAGCCTCGTTGCTGGGAACTTCGCGGGTGCGATGGCCTTATGGGCTTGACTGCCCCGATGACGGAGGAGTGCCCGCACTGTCGCAGCGACTGCTATAACCCTTGTCCGAGCGAGTGCCACTACACCGCTTGCAGCAGGCCCACGCATAAGGTTGCAACCGACATCAATTTGCTTCTTGATGCCACGGTTGATCGGTATGCAGCTATCAAACAGGCCTGTTATACATGCGAATTCTTTCTCAAGCATGCCCCTCGTGTTGGACAAGTAGATCGTACGAGTGTGGTTGTGCCTGAGGCTGCGCAGAGTGATTCCGAATCCAGCGTCTCTATTCACTGCTTCTAATTTGGAGGCTCGTTGCTTGATCAGATCTATCACGCAATCAGCCCCATTGCGTTTTCAATCGGTCCCGTAGATGTTCGCTGGTATGGTCTGGCATATCTTGCCGGTTTCTTTTTCGCTGCCCTGGTTATGTATCGTGTTGCCCGGCGTTGGAAGCTGCCGATGAGCATCGACGATGTGTTCGTGCTCATCGTTTTTATTGCCTTTGGCGTCATTATCGGCGCGCGTGCGGCCTATGTGCTGTTCTATAACCTGGATTACTATCTGAGCAATCCGGCGCACATTTTGATGTTCAACGAAGGTGGCATGTCCTTCCATGGCGGGTTTGTCGGCGCGGTTCTTGGCGGCCTGTGTGCATGCAAGTATCTTAAGCTGTCATTTGTGACCATGTGCGACCTCGGGGCAATTGCAGCTCCCATTGGTTTGTTCTTCGGCCGTTGTGCGAACTTCATCAATGGCGAGCTGTGGGGTAAGCCCTGCGATCTTCCTTGGGCTGTGACGTTTGAGTCGGGTGGGGGAGTTCCTCGCCATCCGTCGCAGTTGTATGAGGCATTGCTCGAGGGGGTTGTTCTCTTTTGCATCCTCTTTGCCATGTCACGTCGTCGTCCTGCGTTTCCCCAAGGCACATTTATCGGCATGTTCATGGCGTGCTATGGGGTGTTCCGCTTTCTCATTGAGTTCGTGCGTGTGCCCGACGCTCAGCTTGGGTATCTTTTTGGGCCCATCACCATGGGGCAGATGCTCTCTTTGCCACTGATGATACTGGGCATAGCCCTGGTCATAGTGGCGCATAAGCGCAACTCAGCCCAGAGACTTCATGTTGAGCCGTGATCTCTCTAGTGATTTGCTAAAAAGATGAGATTTTCTATTCCAGATGCTTGCAAGATTTTGTAGCATAGGAACGTTATGTCTGGTGTGTTTTGCTGTTCTCATGGCGACGGAACACGCCTTGGTCAATTGAGTCAGGTTAGAAGGAGCATGCATGTCCGGACACTCCAAGTGGGCCACCACCAAGCATCGTAAGTTTGCGCAGGATGCAAAGCGCTCGGCGCTTTTCTCTAAGTTCTCGCGCATCATCACTGTTGCCGCTCGTACGGGTGGCGACCCCAACCCCGAAAACAACTTCGCCCTTGCTGCGGCCATCGAGAAGGCCCGCATGAACTCCATGCCCAAGGACAAGATTGACGCTGCTATCAAGAAGGCCTTTGGTTCTGGTTCTGATGCAGCCAACTACTCCGAGATCACCTATGAGGGCTATGGCCCCGCTGGTGTCGCCGTGTACGTTGACTGCCTGACCGACAACAAGAACCGCACCGCTGCCGATGTCCGTTCTGCCTTCAGCCATGCTGGCGGCTCCCTGGGCACCACTGGTTCGGTTGCCTTCCAGTTCGAGCGCAAGGGCTCCATCGCCGTCGAGAAGGTCATTCACTCCGACGACAAGAAGGTTGCCGACCGCGAGAACGCCGTCGATGAGGACGAGTTCATGATGGCCGTCGCCGAGGCCGAGGGCGAGGACTACGACGACAACGGTGACGAGTGGATTGTTTGGACCGCTTACGACAAGATGCAGGATGTCCACAAGGCTCTTGAGGCCCAGGGCATCGAGGTCAAGGGCAGCGAGCTTACCATGGTTCCTACCACCCCGACCGCTGTCTCCGTGTCTGACGCCAAGAAGGTCCAGCGTCTCATCGACCGCCTTGAGGAGCTCGACGACGTTCAGAACGTCTACCACACCATGGAGATGACCGACGAGATCGCCGCGGCTCTCGAGGAAGAGTAAGCTTCCACGCGCAAGCATGGTGAATCTTGAAGGCCCCGGGCATCTGCCTGGGGCCTTTTCGCTTAATATAGCCTGTGACGTCTCGTGCAACCTGCTCGTAGGTAAGAGAGGATGGTCCCTATGAAGGGATGGAAAAAGACCGTCACGTCGGTGTTCCTGATTTGCTCCGTGCTCGTGCTTGTAGGTTTCTTCTTGCTTGTTTGCAGCTCTGAGCTTGCCAGTGTCGTCAAGGGCTTGCTTTTCGCGCTCGGCATCGTGCAGGCATTGGGCATCCTGTTGTTCTCTGCCGTCTATGTGTACTCGCTTCGTCATCAGGCAGGCGTGCTTGCCGCAGGTCCCGATGGCCGCATTGCCATTGAATACACTGCGCTGCGCTCTGTTGCCGCGTATTCTCTCAAGAACCTTGAGGGCATACAGGTGCTCAAGATCGTTCCTAAGGTCGTGCGCAAGGGCGACACGTCGTTTGTCGACTTCAAGGTCGACGTGAGCGTGCTTTCCGAGCCCAGGATGAGCTCGGCTGCCGCACAGATTCAGACGTGCGTGAAGAAGAGCGTCGAGGCATTTTGCGACAGCCAGGTGCGCAACGTGAACGTTCATTTTGTTCTGCCCAAGGCCAGCTCTGTGAAGCGCCCCGCCTCGAAGGTAAAGGCCCTGCTCGAGGATTTGTCCTCTCAAGACTAGAAAGGCTGAGACCATGCATAGGAACAAGAAGTCCTGCGAGATTGAAGACGTACCCGTTGAGGTTGTTGAGCTCGATGACGAGCAGCAGGCTGCAAGCGACGAGGATATCGCCGAGATTCATGCGGAAGTTGAAGTCGAGGACGAAGACGAGGCTGCTCTTGAACAGTCCGAGGCTGACGATGGGCTGATTCAGGACCCCGCCGAAGGCGACGCCCCGGCCTGCGACACGATTGAGCAGGCATGCACCGAGGTCAACATCAACGACGAGAGCACGCTTTCCATCGACGGTGGCGTGGTCGAGAAGATTGTCGCCATGACTGCTCGCGAGGTTGACGGCGTGCTGCAGCTGAAGGGCAACCTGATTAACTCCCTTCCTGGACTTCGTGGCTCCGACACGACCAAGGGCGTTTCCGTCGAGATGTCGGGCGACGACGCCTGCACGGTCAACATCGCGGTCATTCTCGAGTACGGCAAGTCCGCACCGCGTGTGTTCCAGGAACTGCATGACAAGGTCGCCGGTGCTATTGAAACTATGACGGGCCTTAAGGTTACCGCGGTGAACGTCCGTGTGACCAATGTGCTCACGCGTGCCGAGATCGAGGGCGGCAGGCGCAAGGACAAGAGCGAGGCATAGCCGTCGTTGCGATAACGACATGCAGGAAAGGTTGGCAGAATGAGTTTTCGCCGCTCAATCGCGGTTGGTTCGGGCAGGTTGGGTGCCTGGACGTTAAAGAACGTCTTCCACCGCAATGCCTCGACGCTCCCCGGGCGCATTGCGCTTTCGGTAGATTCGCATGTGCTCGACGAGCTCGGGTCGCGCCCTTCCAAGGGCAACATCGTCGTGTGTGGTACAAATGGCAAGACGACGACAACCAACTTGCTTGCCCATGTGGTGCAAGACAGCGGCCAGCGAGTCGCCTGTAACTGGGCGGGGGCAAACATGGCGACGGGCGTTACGACGGCGCTTTTGCCCTCGACGCCCGTTGAGTGGGGCGTATTCGAGAACGACGAGCTTTCGACGATTCATATCGTGCCCCATGTGAAGCCCCAGACGCTGCTGCTTCTCAACCTGTTCCGCGACCAGCTCGACCGATGCGGCGAAATTGACCATGTTCAGGACGTCATTGTGCAGGCCTTGTCCGCCTCTCCTTCGACGACCCTTCTGTATGACGCCGACGATCCTCTATGCGCGGGCATTGCGGTAAAGATCAAGAGGGCTGGCGGCAAGGTCCTGTCGTTTGGTATCGGCGAGGATTTGAACCTGCCGCAGGAACGTGTGCGAGGGGGAGCGTTTTGCCAGGAGTGTGGAGCGCCTCTCACGTACACCTATCACCACTACGGCCAGCTGGGAGATTTCTCCTGTCTCTCATGCGGATTTGAGCGCGGCAAGCTTGACTATGCTGCGCGCAACGTCCGCGTGGGCATTGACGGCGTCTCGTTTGACGTTGTGACTCGCGATGGGTCCTGCATGGGTCGCATCCACGCGCCGTGGGGCGGCGTGTACATGGTGTACAACCTCCTCGGCGCTTTCGTTGCGGCACTGAGTGCCGGCGTGGACCTCGAGCAATTCCAGAAGACGGTTGACGCGTACGATCCCAAGAACGGCCGCCTGCAGCGCTTCTCGGTGAAGGGCAGGCATGTGACGCTCAATCTGGCAAAGAACCCCACGGGATTCAACCAGAACCTGGGCCTGCTCATGTCCGATCCTGCTCCCAAGGCAATCTACATTGTCATCAATGACAATGCCAACGACGGCACTGATGTCTCTTGGTTGTGGGATGTCGACTTCGAGCGCCTGGGCGATCTGAAAGACAAGGTCGTCTATGTCGGAGGCTTACGTGCAAACGACATGCAGGTGCGATTGAAGTACGCTGGCATCGATGCGCAGATCGCAGGCGACGTCGCTGAATTTCTGTCAAAGACCCAAGAGCTTCCCAGCGATTGGAACGCCTGGGCGCTTACGAACTACTCGGCCCTTTGGCCTGTGAAAGCCGACCTTGAGAAGTTAGGGGATGTGCAGTGAGCCGCAAGTTGAGAATCGCCCACCTCTTCCCTGAGCTGCTTAACCTCTATGGTGACGGCGGCAACATCATCACGCTGCAGAGGCGCTGCGAATGGCGGGGCATCGAATGCGAGGTCGTTCCCGTTCATTTCGGCCATCGCCCCGACTTTTCAGACATCGACATTGCGTTTATCGGAGGCGGTAGCGACCGTGAGCAGCGCATTGTCTGCAACGAGTTGCTTGCCGTGGGTACTGAGCTGCGCTCGTATGTCAATGATGGCGGCGTGCTGCTTGCTGTGTGTGGCGGCTATCAGCTCCTGGGGCACAGCTACGTCATGGGCGAGGAAACCCTCAAGGGCCTGTCGCTTGTCGACATGTACACGGACCGGGGAACCCCTCGTCTTATTGGTAACATCATGATTCAAACCGAGCTTTTCGACATGCCTGTGGTGGGTTATGAGAACCATGGCGGAAGGACCCATCTCGCCGACGGGGTTAAGCCCCTCGGCCGCGTCGTTCACGGCCATGGCAATGACGGCGCCTCCGGCTACGAGGGCTGCCGTTGGAAAAACGTCGTCGGTACCTACATTCATGGGCCCCTTTTGCCCAAGAACCCTGAGCTTGCCGACTGGTTGCTTGCCCGTGCGCTCGAGCGTCAAGGAGTGTCCTGCGACCTTGCCAAGCTCGACGATTCGCAGGAGCGCGCAGCCAATGCCGTCATGGTATCGCGGATGGAAGCCGGGGAGGCGTAGAGCATGGGGCAGGCCGTTTCCCTGCTGAGCGACCCGTCGTGCCTGGATGCCTGCGAGCTGTGCCCCAGACAGTGTGGGGCCAATAGGAATTCTGGTAAAACGGGTGTGTGCGGGGCTGATGACAAGCTGCGCGTCGCGCGTGCCGCCCTTCATTTTTGGGAGGAACCGCCGATTTCGGGAGAGCGGGGTTCGGGCGCCGTGTTCTTCTCTCACTGTCCGCTCAAGTGCATCTTCTGCCAAAACCGTGACATCTCTTCGGCGGGATGGGGCAAAGAAGTCACCGTCGAGGAGCTTGCCCAGGCAATGCTGGGGCTGCAGGCCCAGGGTGCGCACAATATCAACCTTGTGACGCCGACGCACTACGCGCCGCATATCCATCGCGCGCTTGAGATTGCCCGCCGGGACGGCCTGGACCTTCCTGTGGTGTACAACACGTCCTCGTATGAGCGTCCCTGTGTGTTGCATGCGCTCAATGATGATGTGCACGTGTGGTTGCCCGACTTCAAGTACGCATCTCCGGACCTTGCCTGGGAGTTGAGCCGCGCACGGGATTATCCCGAGGTCGCACTCGAAGCTATTGGGGTCATGGTCGAGCAGGTGCGGCGTGCAGGCGGCAGGCGGGTGGACGACGACGGCATCATGCAGCGCGGCGTCATCGTGCGCCATCTCGTACTGCCGGGCCATCTCGACGATACGTTCCGTGTCCTGCAGATGCTGTGGGCGCGCTTTGGCAACGACATCGACATCTCGATCATGAACCAATACACTCCCGTCGCCTCTGCCGAGGTACTCGGGAGCCATACGGAGCTCTCTGTGCCGCTTCCTCAAGAAGACTACGAGGCAGCCCTGGACTTCTCCGACATGCTTGGGTTTGAAAACCTCTGGTGGCAACAGGGCGGTACGGTGGGGGAGAGCTTCATCCCTGCTTTTGACGGCTCGGGTGTCGTGTCCGGCGGCCAGGCATGAGTCGACATCGCGTTGCCCATGCTGCCAGGTTGATGCCCCTTTGGGCTGGTTTTGCCATCGCCGTGACTCTCATTGCCTGGGTACCGTGCACCTTTGCCGATCAACCTGCTCCCGCGCCCGCTGCGTCAAGCAAAGAGTCGCTCATTGACACCTTCATTGCAGGTACCAACCAGACCAGCGGAGTGGCGGTAGCCGTTTCAGCCGATGGGGCCGTGCAGCTGAGAAACAACTATGGATACGAGGCAGGGCCGGATTCCGCCGAGGTCGGAGAGCGCACGGCCTTCGAATGGGGCCGCACAAGTGACCTGCTTGTGTGGGCTGCTGTCATGCAGTTGGTTGAGGCGGGACAGCTCAACCTCAACACAAACCTCAGCGCCTATCTGCCTGAGGGGCTGGACCTGCCCGAAGGTTACGAGTCCCTGGACTTGCTCGACCTCATGAACCATGTCAGCGGCTTAGACGTTGCCATGGTGGGCAATGCCTCCTCGCTTGCCGACGGCTTGACCGACGCCACGGTTGCGCTTTCGCTCTTCGAGGTAGAGGCGGGGTTTGAGCCTGGCTCTATCGTGGGATACACCCCCTATGACGCGCTTCTTGCGGCCGTTGTCGTACAACAGGTGAGCAAAGTTGACTTCGTCGAGTACGTCCAGACGCATATTTTCGATGTGTTGGGAATGACGAGCACGAGACTCATGGTGGGCGGCGATGCAAGCAGGGCCGCGGCTGACGACCTTTATGGCGAATCGGGTTATCGCTTGGCAAAAGGCGCGGTGGGGCCTACGAGCGTTTCCTCTCCGCGCGCCACAACCTCCTCGGCCTTTACCTGCTATGGCTCGGTTGATGATCTGCTCGTGCTCGGTCAGGCGCTCATGGGCCAGGGCGACCGTGCGCTTTTCAGCAATCCTCAGACGGTGCAGACATTCTTCTCGGTGACGCGCACCTATCCGAGCCTCGGTGTGGCCCGCATCGCGCACGGCATGTTCAGCTTTCCCTTTACGGCGAGTGTGTTGGGCGAGTCAGGTACAACAGCATCAGGTTTTACCAGCTCGCTGTATATGGATCCCGACAGCGGCCTTGTTGTTGCCGTTATGACGAACCAGTCCGGTCGATTCGACCTCACCCAAGGCATACCGCGCGTGCTTTTCGGCCGCACGGACATCTCGGTGGGCGCAGCGGACTCCCCGGATAACTATGTGTGGGTGGGAACCTACCAAAGCGCCGGCAACGCTGCCTTGGGCCCGGCCAAGTTCCTCACTGCACTTGACCGCGTCGTGGTGTCGGTGAACGCCCAGGGCGTTCTTATGCTCGACAACCTGACCGCGACCAACCTCGGCGCTGGCGTGTACTCAGTGGATACGGCGGTTGACCAGGACGTATATCGCTTCCATGTGAGCCTTGCGCGTGGCAGCGAGTTCTCCCGCGCTGACGAGGACTACTACCTGGTGCCCGATTACACGCTTAACGTTGAGTTCACCTTGCTTCTTCTCGCCGCGCTTGGAGGCGTCTTCTGCCTTGGGTATGTGCTGAGGGGAGTTCTGAGCTGTTTTGCCGGCTTGCGGAGACACCGCCGCCCTCGCATACAAATTGCCCCGCTTCTTCTTGCTTTTGCCACGGTTGTTTCCCTTTCGGCCGCGGTTTGGGGAATATACAGCCTGTCGGTTGGCATTGCGCCTGCTGCGCTCGGAGCACTGCTCGTTGGCGAGAGGGTGTACTGCGTCTTGGCCGCGGCGATCATCGTGTGGATGCTCGTGACGCGCTGGCGCGGCTCCACGTGGACGCGTGGCCAGAACGTCGTGGCCGTGCTCGTTGCGCTTGCGGGGTTTATGATGATGCTAAACCTTGTGTACTGGGATATGCTGGCCTGATGTGTGGGGTTGGCGGTTATAATGGGCCGTCAACATTGAGGAAGGAAATCCAATGAGCGACAACGACACCCCCCTGAGCGACGAAGAGCGTGCCGAGCTTGAAGCCCTGCGCGAGGCGAAGCGCGCCGCCGACGAGGCCCAGCGCGAGCGAGCCGCACGTGCCGAGCTCGAGAACCTGCGCAAGGCTCAGAAGTACGCGAAGGAAGACGCGGAGTACTACGCTGAGAAGGAGCGCCGCAAGGAGGAGCGCCGTCGCGCCCGGGAGAATCCCGACTATGGTCTGGACGATCTCGAGCCGATGCCTGCCAAGCAGAAGATCGTCATCGGCGTCATTCTCGCCATGTTCGTCCTTCTTGTGATTTACCTCGTAATGTTCAACATGGGCAAATAACGCCAATGAAGTCTGCGGACTTTGGTGGCGACGGTGATGGGAGATTGCACATGGGGCAGACTGCCCTCGATGCGGCATTGCGCGCGTCGAGCTTTGAGCCTGACGGCGAGAACGGAATCGGCCTGCTGACCGACCTGTATGAGCTGACTATGGCGGAAGGCTATTGGAGAAGCGGCCTGGCCGACATGGAGGCATGCTTTACCTCGTTCTTTAGGGAGAATCCTTACGAGGGCGGTTTCACGCTCGTCTGCGGAACGGGTCAGTTGGCGTCGCTTGTCGAGAACTTCCGCTACTCACAGGCCGACATTGCCTATCTCGGCAACCTCCAGGCCCCGGGCGGCGGCCCCATGTTCTCGCCGGAGTTTCTCGAGTGGCTCTCGCAGTGGCGCCCTCGTGTCACGATCGACGCCTTGCGCGACGGCGATCTGGCTTTTCCTCGTGAGCCTGTGGTTCGCGTCTGTGGTCCCATCATCGACTGTCAGCTGCTTGAGTCGCCGTTGCTCAACCTCGTGAACTTCGAGACGCTTGTTGCAACGAAGGCCGCGCGTGTATGCCAGGCGGCCCAGGGCCGCCCCGTGGCGGAGTTTGGCCTGCGCCGTGCCCAGGGTCCCGACGGTGCCCTTTCGGCGGCGCGCGCTGCCTATGTGGGCGGATGCGCCTCGACGTCTAACGTGCTGGCCGCGAAGCGCTACTCCATCCCGGCCTCCGGCACCCATGCCCATGCCTGGGTCATGGCGTTTCCCGACGAGCTCTCGGCGTTTCGTGCCTATGCTGAGGCGAGCCCTAAGAACTGCACCCTGCTCATTGACACCTACGACGTCATGCGCGGTGTTGAAAACGCCATTATCGTTGCCCACGAGATGGAAGGCCGCGGCGAGCGTCTGGCTGGCGTTCGTATCGATTCCGGTGACCTGTGTGCCCTGTCGCAGCGCGCCCGCGCCCGTCTTGACGAGGCCGGCCTGCCCTATGTCAAGGTTATCGTCTCAAACGACCTCGACGAGCATCTTGTCGAGTCGCTGTTGCTGCAGGGAGCCCGCGTCGACGGCTTCGGCATCGGCACGAAGCTTGTGACCTGCTTTGACCAGCCGGCGCTGTCGGGCGTGTACAAGCTCTCCGCCAAAAGGATGCCTGGCCAGGACTGGATTCCTGTGCTTAAGGTGTCCGAGCAGGTATACAAGCGCACCATTCCTGGCGTGCAGGATCTGCGTCGGTACTTCGACGAGTCAGGTGCGCCCGTGGCCGATATGATCTGTACCGTCGACTACCCGCACGGTGTGCCCGCCACGATCGTCGACGTGAACGACCCACTGCTCACGCGCTCGCTTGACGGCCTGCGCTGCGAGTCCATGCTGCATCGCTTCACGCAAGACGGTCAACGCGTGGCACAGCCCGAGGACCTGTCCTGCGCCCGTTCCCGCGCTGCGGCAAACCTTGCGACCCTCAAGCCGGCAAGCAAGCGACTGCTCAACCCGCAGGTGTATCCCGTGGGTATCGAAGCCGGTCTCTCCGAACTGCGTCAATCCATGATTGCCCAGGCGCGTTCCACCCAGAACGACCTCACCTGGCGTTAAAGCACAATGAAAGGCATGTTCATGAATCAGGAATCTACCGCTGTTGCCTCAAACTCCTATGACGATCGCGGAATGAGGGCACGTATTGCCGGCCTCGTCTCGTGTGCCATCGCCCAGGCTCAGGCCGCAGGCGAGCTGCCCGAGTTCGAGGTGAGCGACTTCGGCATCGAGAGGACCAATGACGCCCAGAAGGGTGACTGGACCTCCACTGTTGCTATGCGCAGCTCCAAGGCCGCGCACCGCGCTCCCCGCGACATCGCCGCCGCCATCATCGCTCACATGCCTGCCGATGAGGCTGTCGTGTCCGTTGAGGCAGCGGGTCCAGGCTTTCTGAACTTCAGCCTTGCCCCTGAGGCCATCTGCGGTGTCTTTGGCCAGGTCATCCGCGAGGGTGCTGACTTCGGCCGCTGCAACGACGGTCAGGGCAAGAAGGTCGACGTCGAGTTCGTCAGTGCCAACCCCGTGGGCCCCATGCATGTGGGTCATGGACGCTGGGCGGCTTTGGGCGACTCCATGTGCCGTACTCTCGAGTTCTGCGGTTGGGATGTCACGCGCGAGTTCTATATCAACGACGCCGGCAACCAGATGAACACGTTTGCCCGCTCTATCGAGAAGCGCTATCGTCAGATTGTCGAGCTTGTTGCTGGTGGTAAGACGGTCGACGAGGCTCTCGAGACCCTCGAGGCCGACCGCGTCGCCGCGCTCGATGATGCCGACGGCACGCTTGACACCCACCCCCTGACTGATGACTTCGCCGGTGAGCTTGGCGGTGACGCATACGGCGGTTCGTATATTTGGGACATCGCCCGCGTCTTCTACGACCAGGACGGCACCGCGCCTCTTGACATGCCGGTCGAGGAGCGCCTGCACGACTTCCGCGAGCGTGGTTACCAGGCCATGCTTGCAAACATCAAGGATGTACTTGCCCAGTGTGGCTGCGACTTCGACGTCTGGTTCTCCGAGCGTACGCTCCATACTCCCGATGCGCAGGGCAAGACGGCCGTCACACGTGCCTTTGACAAGCTTCGCGCGGCCGACAAGCTGTATGAGGCCGAGGGTGCCCTTTGGTTCCGCACGACCGATTATGGCGACGACAAGGACCGCGTCCTTATGAAGTCCGATGGCTCGCACACCTATTTCGCCTCGGACATCGCCTATCACTCCAACAAGTTCGACCGCGGCTTCGACCGTCTCATCGACATTTGGGGTGCCGACCACCATGGCTATATCCCCCGTATGCAGGCCGCTGTGGAGGCTATGGGCCACAAGGGCCAGCTCGACGTGCCGCTTGGCCAGCTTGTGAACCTGCTGCGTGCCGGCAAGCCCGTGCGTATGAGCAAGCGCAAGGGCACTATGATTACGTTCGAGGAGCTGCTCGAGATGGTGGGTAGGGACGCTACGCGTTTCACGCTGCTGTCGCGTTCGAGCGACCAGGAAGTTGACTTCGACATCGACGTCGTCACGCGCCAGAGTTCCGACAACCCCGTGTTTTACGTACAGTATGCGCACGCCCGCATCTGCTCCATCCTGCGCAAGGCTGCTGAGCAGGCGGGTATTGCCGATACGTCCGATCTCGACGCGACGGCGCATGCCCTCATCGGCGACGATCCGAACCTGGCACTTCTCACCGACCCGGCCGAGCTTGCCCTTGCCCGTCACCTCGCCCACTTCGGCGAGATGGTTGCCGGCTGTGCTAAGGACCTGGCGCCCTTCAGGCTTACGCACTATGCTACGGGCACTGCGGCGGCCTTCCATGGCTTCTATACCAACTGCCACGTGCTGACTGACGACGCCGAGCTTACGCGCGCGCGTCTGGCTGCCTGCGACGCCGCAAGGCGCGTGCTTGCCCAGACGCTTTCTCTCATCGGTGTAAGTGCGCCGGTGAGCATGGAGCAGCGTGGCGAGGAAGCCGCGCAGTAGTACTATCTACCCAGCAAGCCAGGCCCGGCACGGCGTTGTCGGGCCTTTTTCTTTTTTGAGCTCACCAAGGAGGCATTCACATGGGCGTGGTGAACATTGCGGTTATCGGTCTGGGCACTGTCGGCGGCGGTCTCGTGAGGCTGCTCCAGCGTCATCATGACGACTACCTTGCCTCGTATGGGATCGACCTGCGCTTGAAGCGGGCCTGCGCTCGCAGCGCGCGCCATGCCGAGGAGCTGGGACTTCCTGAGGGTGTCTTTACAACGGACTGGCACGAGGCTGTGTCCGACCCCGAGGTTGACATCGTGGTGGAGCTCATCGGCGGTGACCATCCTGCCCGTGAGATTTTCGAGGCTGCGTTTGCGGCAGGCAAGCATGTGGTTAGCGCCAACAAGTCGATGCTCTCGCATTGCATGGGCGAGCTTGCGGGTATGGCCCACGAGTCGGGCGTTCAGCTGCGCTGCGAGGCTGCAGTGGCTGGTGGCATTCCCATTGTCGAGACGCTTGAGCATGCGCTTGCTGGCAACGAAGTCCTCACCATTGCCGGTATCGTGAACGGTACGACGAACTACATGCTTACGCGCATCGAGCGCGAGGGTTTGTCGTTTGACGAAGTTCTGGCGGATGCCCAACGCCTGGGTTATGCCGAGGCGGACCCCACGGCCGATGTCGACGGCTTCGACGCTGCCGCAAAGATTGCCATCCTGGCAACCATCGGTTTCAACACGCGCGTCACGATGGACGACGTGTCGCTCATCGAGGGTATCCGTGGTGTCTCGCCCGTCGATGTTGCCTGTGCCCGGGAGTGGGGCTACCGTGTGAAGCTCCTGGCTGTGGCGCGCAGCACCGCTTCGGGTGTCGATGTGCGCGTGCATCCTGCGATGCTGCCTGCGGGCCATCAGCTCGCAAGCGTCGATGGCGTTTTCAACGCTGTCTACGTTGTGGGCGACGCAGTGGGCGAGACGATGTACTTTGGCCCCGGCGCCGGCGACTTCCCCACGGCAAGCGCCGTTATGGGAGACGTTCTGGCCTTGGCCACGCCTCTTGCCCACGGCAGCAAGCCCCTTGCGGAGGCAAAGCCGTTCGACCGCGTGCTGCCCGTTTGCAACCCGCTCGACCTTACGGCCCGCTACTATGTGCGCCTCGCGCTTGAGGACAGGCCTGGTATCCTGGGTCCTGTTGCCAGCGTCTTTGGCGACGAAGGTGTCTCCATCGCCTTGGTGAGCCAGCCTTCGCACGATGAGAACGCTGCCGCTTCTCTCGTACTGCTGACCCAGCCCGCGCAAGAGCGCGCCGTTCAGGCGGCGCTTGCCAAGGTGCGCGAGGTCGAGGGCGTACAGGAAGTGTGCTCGGTGATTCGCGTGGAGGATACCGAAGCCTGGAAGGCTGGCAAGCTGGCGAGGTAGCTCATCTTTCACTGGCGTTGCCATACATGCGGCGTGCCGCCGCGCGTCGGTGCTGCCGCCCTGCTGAGCGAGGCCTCGGCGGGGCGGTTTCGTTTTTCTTGCACCTTGGGTACGACAAGGGAGGGTTTCAACGTGAAGGACGCGCGTGACCTGCGCTATCAGCTTGAAGATATCGACCGCAGGGGTTATCCGGCCTACAAGGGGCTTCGAGGGTGCTATCGCTTTGAGGCCTATGAGCTGTGCGTCAACCATGTCCAGGGCGACCCGTTTGCGGCACCTTCCGACGTGTCGGTGTACCTCACCCACGACAGTGCCGGGTGGCCCGCTGGTCTGTACGACACTCCCTGGCGCGCTCGGGCGTTCTCCGATTTCCTCATCAGGCGCTTTGGTCGCGCGGCGGCGCGGTACTCGTTCAAGGTGTCGGGGTCGGGCAAGAGCGGCGCGCTGTACACGAGCCGCCCCGGACCCGAGGTATTGGAGCGCAGTGCCTGTATGCTGGGGGAGGAAGGGTTCGAGCTCTGTTTCAAGGTCGGGTTCCCCGCTAACGGCAGGTCGGTGGACGCCTCCGCTCTCAAGCGCATTCTGTTCGACTTTGTTCCGCGCATGGTCGATGAGGCGCTCGTGTGTGACGCAGGCGGGCTCAAGCTCGCTCAAGCCGCGTGCGACCTTGCAGACGACCAACATTTCATGCGCGGCGAGCTCGAGCGTCTGGGTCTGGTGGCTTTTGTCGCGGACGGCAGCATCCTGCCACGCGAGAGCGGGTCTTCCTCAAGGCCCATGCGCGACGCCCTGCCGTTCGAGGCCCCGTGCGAGCAGGAGGTCGTGCTTGACCTTCCGCATCATGGTCCCACGCGAGGCATGGGCATCCGACGCGGCGTGACGCTTATCGTGGGCGGCGGATACCATGGCAAGTCGACGCTGCTACAGGCCCTGCAAGAAGGGGTGTACGACCATGTGGCAGGTGACGGGCGCGAGTATGTGGCGTGCGATGCCACGGCTGTGAAGCTGCGTGCCGAGGACCGCCGTGCAGTCCACGAGGTGGACATCTCCCTGTTCATTGACAACCTGCCTAACGGTTGCGACACGACGTGCTTCAGCACGCTCGACGCAAGCGGTTCTACTTCCCAGGCAGCCAGTGCAATCGAGGCGCTTGAGGCAGGATGCCGCGCGTTGCTTATCGACGAGGACACCTCTGCCACGAACTTCATGGTGCGCGATGCGCTCATGGCTGCCGTGGTGAGTCCCGAGCATGAGCCCATCACGCCTTTCGTGGCGCGCGTGCGCGACCTTTGGGAGAAGGCGGGTATCTCAAGCGTTATCGTTGCCGGTAGTTCGGGTGCGTTTTTCGAGGTGGCCGACACCGTGTTGCAGATGGAACGCTACGAGGCGCATGACATTACCGCGAGGGCGCGTGAAGTTTGCCACGGCAGGGGAGCCGCCCCGGTCGCATGCGCTTCGGGGTTTGCCTTGCCGGTAAGCGGTAAACGCCATGTGCATCTGAACCTGCCGACGACTCGGCGCATCTCAACGCGAGATGAGGGGGCTGAAGGGGAAACGATTGATGCAGCAAGCGGAGCCACGGGGCGTTCTAGTCGCAAAGGCGGAGGTTCTGGCAAGGAGCGCCGTCTCAAGGTTCGTGCGAGTCGCGATGAGGTGAGTGTGGGCGACGGAGGCGCCGACCTGCGGCTGGTGGAGCAGATTGTAGATGCCGAGCAGGCCGCAGCGCTTGCCCAAATGGCACGCGTGGCTCTGACACGCGGGCTGCTCGATGGCCGCCGAAACATGGGAGGCGTTGTGGAGGCCGTGTATGAGGAATGGCACCGGGGTGGCTGGGAGGCGCTCGATGAACACGGAACGCCTGCCTGTGGCCTTGCGATGCCGCGCTCCCAAGAGCTGGCCGCCATGCTCAACCGCTGGAGGGCGTAAGTGGTGTGGAGCTGTTGGATCCTAGTGCCATCAGCGTCTGGAAACGCTCCAGCCCATACGCAAACCGCCCGTCGACCATTCCCTGGGCTGCTTGGGATGGTCGACGGGCGGTTTTTCGTCTTGGGGCTCAGGATGGAAAAGGGGAGATGCGCCCTACTCGCTTTTGGCGCTCGCGCTTGTCGCAGGCTTGCTGTCGGACGCGGAGCTGCCCGACGTCTCCGATGTGTTCTGGCCGGAGGCCTTTGCGCCCTCCGAGCCGTCCTTGCCGGCACCGGTTGCGGGGGTAGCCGAGGAGCTGCCGCGTTGGTCGGTGTTGTAGAAGCCGCTGCCCTTGAGCACGATGCCGCTTGCGGAAAACTCGCGCGAGGCGACAGCGCCGCAGTCGGGGCATACGACTTCGGGATGCTCGCGCATTCCATGGGAGACCTCGAACACCTTGCCGCAGGACGTGCAGCGATAATCGTAGCGTGCCATTCTTCAGAACTCCTTGCTTGGGTGTGGCCACGTGGGCCGCATGGGTAGGCTTCGTTTGTTTGAAACTACTGTATCCAATGCCATTGGCAAAATTACGGTGGCAGTGTGGGTTCCATATGCTTTACGATAACAAATTGCGCCCGCAGGGCGTTTCTATACAACGGGAGCCGCGACAGGCGGCTGAGAGGCAGGCCACAATGCGCCTGCGACCGAGACGACCGTGCCGGTAATGCGGCACGAGCAGAAAGGGGTTGCATGCCCATGCTCGCAGAGCGATTCGAAGCAGTTCGTAAGTCGGTACCCTTGGTTCACAACATCACGAACTATGTGACCGTCCACGATGTGGCCAACGTTATCATCGCGTGCGGCGGCTCTCCCATCATGAGCGACGAACCCGACGACGTGGAGGACATCACCTCCATTTGCGGTGCGCTCAACATCAACATCGGCACGCTCAACTCCCAGTCCATCCGCGCCATGGTGCTTGCCAGTGCTCGCGCCGAGCAGCTCGGTCATCCCATCGTGCTCGACCCGGTGGGCGCCGGTGCCAGCAAGTTGCGTACCTCCACGGCCTCTACGCTCCTCGCGCAGCGCAAGATTTCCGTTGTGCGCGGCAACATGAGCGAGATCAAGGCCCTTGCTGCCGGTACCTCCACCACGCGCGGTGTCGACGTGGCTGCCGATGACGTGGTCACTACCAGCAACCTCGACGAAATGGTGCGCTTCGTGCGCCAATTCAGCGCCGCGTCGGGCTCCATCGTTGCGGCTTCTGGCGTCATCGACCTGGTAAGCGACGCCGAGCATACCTACGTCATCTCCAACGGCCACCGTCTCATGGGTCAGATTACGGGTTCTGGCTGTATGCTGAGCGGCGTTGTGGGCGCCTATATTGCGGCGAACCCCGACAACATGCTCGAAGCCGTTGCGTCGGCCTTCTGCATGTACGGCCTGGCCGGCAAGTTTGCCGCCGACCGCGCCCTTGAAGAGGGCGTCGGCAACGCGACGTATTCGAACTATCTCATCGACGAGGTCTTCAAGATGACCGCCGACAAGGTGGAGCAGGGCGCCATCTATGACCTCCTCTAAGTGGGCCCCTGCCGATCGTGGCAGCGCCGCATATGAAGACGCCCTGCGTCGCCGTCTTGCGGTATATGCCGTGACTGACCCCCGTTGGCTCGGTGGACGACGTCTTTGCGATGTCGTTGAGCAGGCCATCTTGGGTGGGGCGACATTCGTGCAGCTGCGCGAGAAGGACGTCAGCCATGCGCGTCGCTGCGAGCTTGCCCGCGAAGTGCTTGCCGTGTGCCGTGCCCACAACGTTCCCTTCGTGGTGAATGATGACGTCGAGTGCGCGCTCGAGGTGGGGGCCGACGGCGTTCATGTGGGGCAGTCGGACCTCGCCTGCGCTCAGGCTCGGGAGATGCTGGGGCCCGACGCGATCGTTGGCGTGAGCGCCGACAATCCCGCCCAGGCGCTGGCCGCCTACGAGGCCGGTGCCGATTACCTGGGATGTGCGGTCTACGCAACGCCTACCAAGGGCAATGCCGAGCACGTGGGTCTGGCGGGCCTCGCTCAGGTCGTTTCCGCCACGCCCCTGCCTGTTGTCGCCATCGGCGGCATCAACCAGGGCAACGTCGCTTCCTTTGGCCCTGCGGGCGCGGCGGGTGTGGCGGTGGTCTCGGCCATCTTTGCCGCAGCCGATCCGCGTCAGGCTGCCTGCGACCTTGCCGCGGCAGTCGCGGCCTGGCCGCATCACAAGTCGCTCTAGCGAGTTTGAGAGCAGCTTCCCATCCGCTCGCGTGGCAATTGCCCTTGTGCGGCCTGTCCTGGACGTGCGTCGGTGCCCGACGCGTTCGGGGCAGGCCGTTTTTCCTGTATTGGAGGACCCATGCAGCTTCCTTCCGTTCTCACTGTCGCCGGCAGCGACTCGTCGGGTGGCGCCGGCATCCAAGCCGACCTCAAGACCATCGCCGCCCTGGGCTTGTATGGCCAGAGCGTGATTTGCGCGCTCACGGCGCAGAACACCTGCGGGGTTCGCTCCATACAGGAGACGGACGCGCAGATTGTGGCCGACCAGATGGATGCCGTGTTTGAGGACATCCGTCCCGCCTCCATCAAGATCGGCATGCTTTCAAGCGCCCGGGTCGCCCGCACAGTTGCGCAGGGCCTGCGCCGCCATGAGGCAGGCAGCATCGTTGTCGACCCGGTCATGGTCGCCACGAGCGGGGCGGCGCTCATGGCTGACGGGACGGCGCGGGCCATGGTGGACGAGCTGTTCTGCCTTGCACAGGTCGTGACTCCCAACATCCCCGAGGCGAGTGTCTTGGCCGGCATCGACGCCTCTGCCCAGGGTCTGGACTCCATGGTGCAGGCCGCTCGCATCATCGCGCGCACGACTCCCGGTGCGGTCCTCGTAAAGGGCGGCCATCTGGCGGGGGAGGACCGTGCGACCGACGTGCTCTTGCTGCCGGGCGCCGACGATCCTGTCATTTTGCGTGGGGAGGCAGTGCAGACGCGCGGCACCCACGGCACGGGCTGCACGCTCTCAAGTGCCATCGCGTGCTTCTTGGCGTATGGCCTGCCGGTTGAAGAAGCCGTCCGTCGGGCGAAGGATTACCTCGCGATGTGTTTGCGCGCAGGTCTTGACCTGGGGCGAGGAAACGGCCCGCTTGACCATATGGCGCCCCTGCGGCCCCATATTGACGTCCCGCAGGCTCAAGGCGCCGCGCCTCGGAGTGCGGCCGTCAGCCCGTGCACGACTGGTCCCGCCCTGATTGTCGGCGGTTCCCCCGAGACTCCGGCGCCTGAGTTTCTCCGGAGCTGCGCACAAGGGTGTTCGCTTGTCGTCGCCTGCGACTCCGGCGCCGACGCCTGCATGTGTGCTGGCCTGCATGTCGACGCGCTTGTGGGCGACGGTGACTCGCTGAGTCGCGAAGCCCTGGCGTATGTGCGAGCAGGTGCCGCACGGGAGCTCGGTTTTCCCATGGACAAGGACGATACCGACCTGGGCCTGGCGCTTTCCTGGCTCGCCAATCATGCGATCGAACTCGGAGTGTCTGGTATCGTTGCGACTGGCATCACCGGTGGAAGAGTCGACCACGAGTTGGGCGTTTTTGGTGTTCTTGCACGCATGGTGACACTGCCCATTCGTATCGAGACGCCCGCGAGCACGGTTCACGTCTTGACGTGTCAAAGCAATCCCCGTGTAAAATTTTGCGCCCAGGACGTGGGCCGCACCCTGAGTGTGGTCGCGCTGCCCGCCCCTGCCTGCCTGAGCGAGTCGGGCATGCGTTGGAACCTTGACCATGCCACCCTCAACACCCTCGATGACCTGGGTATTTCCAATGTTATCGAGCAGGATGGCGCTGTTGTTGAAGTTCACGCGGGCACGGTGTTTGTCATTGTCGAACGCGAGCGCATCCATAAGGAGAGCATCCTTTAATGGCGGTTTTGCGTACGCGACCTCTGGAATATCTGCGACTAGGATATGAAGTTTTGCATCTTTGCCCCGGTGTGTGCTAATCTTCTAAAGTTGCCGATTTAAGCGGGCGGGCAGAGCGTCCCGCAAGCAGTTAGAAGGAGTTTTCGAGATGTCCCAGGTTTGCGAAGTCTGCGGTAAGCACCCGGTGTTCAGCCGCTCCATCAGCCACTCCCACCGCGTCACCAACCGCCAGCACCGTGCCAACGTGCAGTCCCTGTACTGCATTGTTGACGGCGAGCGCAAGAAGGTCAAGGTCTGCACCAAGTGCCTCAAGGCTGGCAAGGTCGTTCGCGGCTAGTCTTCACGCGTAAAGTGTGAGTTGTAAGGCCTCCGTACGGGGGCCTTTTTTGTGTCTCGGTGTATACTTCCTTGAATTGAGTGCAAACGGCTATCAGTGACGGGAGCAAGACTATGGCAGACAAAACGAACGGTGCCCTCATCGTCTCCGATGACGTGCTCGCCGACCTGGTCGGTTATGCCGCCAAGGAATGCTATGGCGTTGTTGGCATGACGTCCCCCGCCCCCACGAGCGTGCAGGAGGGCATCGCCGGGCTTCTGCCCGCACAGCGCCTGCGCAGGGGCATTGAAATCGACCGCGACGAGAACGGCAAGCTTTCCGTCGCCCTGCACGTCGTGCTCGAGTACGGCGTGAACCTCACCGCTGTCAGCCAGAACCTTGTGGACGCGGTCCAGTATGTCCTTAAGAACATCGCCCAGATCGACGACGCTCACGTGATCGTCCATGTCGACGCGATGAAGGTCCGCGAGGCGTAAAGCCCTGCCAACGTATCTATGGGAGAAGTCTGATGATCGAGCAGACCGTACGCAACAGCTTCATCGTTGCCGCTCGCGCCGTCAAGGAGCGCAGCGAGGAGATCAACAAGCTTAACGTCTTCCCGGTGCCCGACGGTGACACCGGTACGAACATGTCGCTCACCCTGGCCACGGTTGTCTCTGAGATTGAGGCGCTGCCGGCCGACGCCACGATGCCCAAGCTCGCGGCTGCCGTGACGCACGGCTCCCTCATGGGCGCCCGCGGCAACTCCGGCGTCATCACGAGCCAGATTCTTCGCGGTCTGGCCGAGGGTCTGGCTGAGGTCGAGGGTCCCGCCGACGCCGGCGTCGTCGCTTCGGCGTTCCGCCGAGCCGTCAAGGTGGCCTTTGCCGCCGTGCGCAAGCCTGTTGAGGGCACCATCCTCACCGTGCTGCGTGACGTCTCCAAGCGTGCCGACATGTGCGAGAAGAAGCATGCGACCCTCGAGGAGACGCTCGACGCCCTGGTGGCCGAGGCTTTCGAGAGCGTCGCGCGCACGCCCGACCTGCTCCCCGTTCTCAAGGAGAACGGCGTCGTCGACTCGGGCGCGTTTGGCTTCGCCATTTTCCTTGAAGCTTTCTGCGCCAACGCGCTCGGTCGCGAGGGCGGGGTCTCCTCGGCTGCAGACAAGGCAATGGCTCAGGCCAACGCCAAGGTTGCCATCGAGCTCAACGATGACTGGGAGGGCTCGGAGTTCCGCTACTGCACGGAGTTCCTCTTCAAGGCCGAGCAGGCCTTCGACGAGGACGCCACGCGTGACTTCCTTGCCACGCAGGGCGACTGCGAGCTTCTTGTTGGTGCGTACCCCGACTACAAGATTCACGTCCACACCGACCGTCCCGACCATGTGCTCGACCACATGCTCGCCATCGGTCAGATTTTCAACGTCTTCATCCATAACATGGACATGGAGGCTCACGAGCGTACCGAGAAGATCGCTCAGGACAAGGCCGCCGAGGCCCCGGTCAAGCCGCTCGGCGTCATCGCCGTGGCTGCCGGTTCCGGCCAGGCCGAAATCCTGCGCTCTTTGGGCGTCGACGTCGTCGTCGAGGGCGGCCAGACCATGAACCCCTCCACCGCCGACATCCTTGCTGCCGCCAAGCAGGCGCGTGCTGAGCAGGTTATCGTGCTGCCCAACAACGGCAACATCATCATGGCTGCACAGTCTGCCGCCGCAGCCGCCGACTTCCCCGTGGCGGTTGTCACCACGCGCAGCGTCCCTCAGGGCTTCTCGGCGATGTTCGCCTTCAACCCGACTGCCTCGCTCGAGGACAACGCTGCTGCCATGGCCGAGGTCCTGCCCGGTGTGCATGACGGTGAGATCACCCATGCCGTGCGCGATTCGCAGACGGTCAACGGCGACGCCATCCATTCCGGTGACGTCATCGGCCTTGTCGACGACAAGGTGACCTACGTCGGTTCCGACGTCTGCGACATGTGCGTCGAGATGGTCAAGGCCATGCAGGCCGACATTGAGGGCGACACTCTCACCATCCTTGCGGGCCTCGACATGCCCCAGGACGAGTTCGAGGCCCTGGTTGAGCGCCTCGAGGACGCCGTGCCTGACCTCGACGTCGACGCCCATCGCGGCGAGCAGCCCCTGTATCCCATCGTGCTTTCCATCGAGTAGCCCGCTCGGCTCTCGTGTTCAGACGTATATGAGTTGCGCGCAGGCCGTCTCATCCGCCGACCGTCTCAAGCAGACGGCGGGTATGGGGCGGCCTGTGTCGTTTATCCGTGGCGTAGGGCCCGCCAAGGGTGCCCTGCTGGCAAAAATCGGCGTACGCTCGGTCTTCGACGAGCTCATGGCAGCCCCCATGCGTTATCTCGACTTGAGCCAGCTCGTCGATGTGGCGCATGCTCGTGTGGGCGACCAGGCCAGTTTCGTGGTGCATGTCGACAAAGTAGAGCTCAAGCGCCCCCGTCCCCGTGTGACGGTGGTTGAGCTGTCGTGCTATGACGACACCGGCGTCGTCATGGTGTGCTTCTTCGGGCAGCCTTGGCTTGCCCAGAAGTTCGCTGAGGGTCAGACGCTGCTTCTCTTTGGCAAGGTGAGCTTCGGATACGGTTTCAAGCGTCTGAACTCGCCCTATTGGGAGGCGCTCGAGGGTGACGGCCCTGGGTTTGCCTGCGCATGCGCCGGGCATCCCATGCTTCCCGTCTATCACGCCACCGAGGGGCTCACGGGCCAGTGGCTGCGCAGGTTGTCGTCGGAGTGCCTGACGTCTTTCGCTGACGTGTTGGACCCCTGGCCCGCCGCCGTGCGGGCTCCGCGGCTCCTTATGCCGATCTCGCGCGCGTTGCGTGCGATGCACTACCCCTGCGACGGTGGCGACGTCGAGGACGCCCGTCGCAGGCTCGCCTTTGATGAGGCAGCTTTTCTCCAGGTGGCGCTTCGTGCCCGCCGCGACGTGCGCGTTATGGGGGTCAAGCCTGTCGAGCATGTGGTGGACGGCCCCCACGAGCGTGCCCTGCGTGCCGCTTTGCCGTTTGCCCTCACTGCCGACCAGCAGGTGGCCGTTGATGAGATCCTCCTCGATATGGCAAGCCCACAGGCCATGAGCAGGCTGCTTTTGGGAGACGTGGGCACGGGCAAGACCGCTGTGGCGACCTTGGCTCTGGGAGCCGTGGCCGACTCAGGCGGCCAAGCCGCCCTCATGGCTCCCACGACCGTGCTTGCCCAGCAGTATGCCGACAAGGTGGGGCCCCTGCTCGATGCGGCGGACATCACCTGGGCGCTGCTCACGGGCGCCACGACCAAAGCGCAGAGGGAGTCCATCCTCGAGGGTCTCGCGCAAGGCCGTACCTGTGTGCTTTTCGGCACGCATGCGGCTCTCTCCGAGGATGTCCGTTTCAACCGCCTCACGCTTGCCGTCATCGACGAGCAGCAGCGATTCGGCGTGAACCAGCGCAATGCACTGCGTGAGAAGGGTCGCGGGGCCGACTTGCTCATCATGAGCGCCACCCCCATTCCGCGCACGATGGCACTGGCACTTTACGGCGATCTTGACCGCAGCTACCTGCGCATGCGCCCCGTGAAAGGTGCCGGCATCACCACCGAGGTCATCGCCAAGCGCAATCGCGCCGATGCCTACGCCGCCATGCTTGAGGAGATTGCCCAGGGTCGCCAGGCCTATGTGGTCTGCCCCTTGGTTGGCGCGCCGGCAGGGGAGGGCGACGAGCCCGACCAGGCGGCTCTTGAGCTTGAGGCAGGCGAGGACCCCAGCGACCCCCAGGCGGCCCAAAAGGTTGCCCGCTCCCTTGCTGGCAGCGTCTTTGGGGCCTATGAGGTGGGGCTTCTCACCGGTCGCATGAAGCCTCAGGAAAAAGCCCAGGTCATGGCCGATTTCAAGGCGGGTGCGATTCAAGTGCTCGTCTCGACCACCGTCATCGAGGTCGGTGTCGACGTCCCCAACGCAACGGTCATGCTCATCGAGGATGCGGAGCGTTTCGGTCTGGCACAGCTCCATCAGCTGCGCGGCCGTGTGGGGCGAGGCAAGTACCCCGGCCATGTCTTCCTGTGCACGAGCGCCACTTCGGCCAATGCCAAGCGACGCATGAAGGCGCTCGTCGATACTTCCGATGGTTTTGAACTTGCCGAGCAGGACCTGCAATTGCGTCGAGAAGGCGATATCATGGGCGTCCGCCAGTCGGGCGAGGTCTCGCTTCGCTTTGTGGACCTCGCCCGCGACGCGGACCTTTTGCAGGATGCGCACGACTTGGCATGCGACATGCTCCAGGCGGATCCTCTCATGCAAGACCCATGCCATGTTCCCATCAAAGCGGAGGTCGTCGCACGATACGGCGACGTTTTCCGCGACGTAAGTGGAGGTTAAGCAGATGACACCCACTGCTATTGCCGATACGGCGTCCCAGACCCGCGCACCCCGGCGGTTCCTCGTGCCTGGCACGTTCGACCCCATCACGCGTGGACATCTCGACGTCATCGAGCGCGCAAGCAGGCTCTGCGACGAGGTGATCGTCGCGGTCGCCGAGTCCAAGCACAAGCGGGGGGGCACCGCCTTCACCCTTGAGGAACGCGTGCAGCTTGTGCGCGAGGCCACGGCTCATATGCCCAGCGTCTCGGTCATGCCGTTCCAAGGGCTCCTCGTGACGTTCGCGCGCTCGCTGGGCGGTGTGACGGCGGTGGTCAAAGGGCTTCGCCTCACAACTGACTTCGAGTACGAGCTGCAGCAAGCCAACCTCAACTACCGCATGGCCCCCGAGCTCGAAGAGATCTTCGTCATGGGCGGCGCCGACTACGGCTACGTCTCGAGTTCGGCCGTGCGAGAGATAGCGGAGCTGGGCGGCGACGTCGCGCAGTTCGTCACGCCCAACGTCGAAGCCGCGCTTCGTCGACGTTACCCGTTGAATGGCTGATATTTCACAGCCTGCCCTTAAAGCGCGGCCTATCTTCTGCTATTCTTAGCTGCTTGAAGATAGGCAATCCGCGTCCATGCGTTAGCCGCCCATGCGTTAGCAACACGTCGCCATCGGAGGACATCCCATGCCCGGTACTGAAATTGAAGCCTTCATTGAAGAGCTGGAAGATCTGATTAACAACGCCAAGTCCCCCCTGTCCGGCGGCGGTTCCAAGAAGATCATCGAGGCAGACACGGCATATGCCATCCTCGATGACATCAAGCGCTCGCTGCCCGAGGAGTTCCAGAAGGCGCGTCGCATTCTGCGTGAGCGCGACGAGATTATCGAAGAGGCCAACACCCAGGCCAACCACACCATCGACGATGCCAATGCTCAGGCGTCCATCATGGTCAGCGAGCAGGAGGTCGTGCGCCTAGCCAACAACATGGCCGCCGACATCAAGCGTCACGCTGAGGAAGACGCCCGTGACACCCGTTACTGGGCCGAGGGCGTTGCCGACAAGACCCTCGAGCAGCTCCAGAACCAGCTGCACGTCGTCATCGACATGGCCTCGCATCTGCTTGACCAGACCCAGGAGTGCCGCAACCTGCTGACTGGCGTGGCTCAGGCTGACGAGCCGGCCGAGTACCAGGACGACCGCGATGTCCAATAAGCTTTCCTTCCCTCAGGTCAAGCTTTCCATCGAGAGCGGCCTGGCGAGTCCCGGCGACACGATTTCGGTGCAGGACACCATTGATGTCGACGCCTTCTCCATCGGTGGGCGCGACCTCAAGGTGAGCGATGGCATCTCGTACGATATCGTGCTCACCAATACCGGCGACGGCATCCTCGCCACGGGTATGGCCCGCTTTGAGGCGGACACGGCGTGCGACAGGTGCCTCGGTCCCGCTCACCTCGACGTTAATGCCGAGATTTCGTGCTATTACCTGCACGAGGAGCCTGAAGACGAGGTGGAGGACGAGAGCGATTTCGGTCTCATCGACGCTTCCGACGGCACGGTGGACCTCGGCGAGGCTATCCAGGGCGGCCTTGCCATGGAAATCCCCTATGTGATCACTTGCACCGATGACTGCAAGGGCCTGTGCCCGCAGTGTGGCGCCAACCTCAACGACGGTCCGTGCGGCTGTGTCATCGTGCATGACCCCGACTTCGATCGACCCAACCCCTTCGCGGCACTGGCTGCCCTCAAGTTCGATGATGCCGAGGCTGCCCACGATGTGGACGACCTCGAGGACGTCTTCGATGACGACTCCGACGATTTGGACGACGAGGAGTTCGAAAAGGAGTGGGAGAGCCGCGAGGCGGAGCAGGGTGAGCCCCGCTAGGTGTGAAGGGGCTGCGCAGGTTCTTTTGACCTTTTGAACGTATGGACTTTTGTGTTATTATAACCAACCGTGCAATGAGCAGTTCGCCCTCCCAGGGGGAGGAGCGAGTTTTAAGAGAGGTACACGATGGCAGTTCCCAAGCGTAAAACCGGTCGTAGCAAGACTCGTTCGCGTCGTGCCGCGAACACCAAGGTCCAGACGATGCAGACCTGCATCTGCCCCCAGTGCGGCGCCGCTAAGCTCCCTCACCGCGTTTGCCCCACCTGCGGCACCTATAAGGGCCGTCAGGTCATCGCAGTCGACTAACGACTATTTCAGGGTTTGCCCAAAGGCCGGCGTTCGCATCTGCGACGTCGGCCTTTTTTGTCCCTTTTCATTTCAAACGAAAGAAGGAACATGAGCGCAGAAGACATGAAGGATGCAACCCATACCTGTGTGTGCGTCGACGCCGCTGGTGGCGACCGTCCCGTGAGCTGTGTGCTCGAGGGCGTCGCGCTCGCCCTTGAGGCCGATGAGAACCTTAAAGTTGTTCTCACCGGCCCCAGTGACGAGATCGTCCCCTTCGCTGAGGCCCATGAGCGCTGCGAGGCCCGTCCCACAACGCAGGTCATTGCCATGGAAGAGCATCCCGTGCAGGCGGTGCGTTCCAAGTCCGACTCCAGCATCGTTGTCGGGTGCAAGCTCGTGCGCGAGGGTGTGGCCGACGGCTTCTTCTCCGCCGGCTCCACGGGTGCCGTCATGACTGCGGCGGTGCTGGGCATCGGCCGCATCAGGGGCATCGACCGTCCGGCGCTTACTGCCGTGCTGCCCGGCCCCAAGCCCACGGTCTTCCTCGACCTGGGTGCCAACGCCGACTGCAAGGCCGAGAACCTCGTTCAGTTTGCGCAGATGGGCCTTGCCTATGCGCGCATTGTCCTGGATGTCGACGAGCCGCGCGTGGCGCTGCTCAACAACGGCTCCGAGGAGACGAAGGGCTCCATGTTCGCCCAGGAGTGCCATGCCCGTCTGAAGGAGACCGTACCCCAGTTTGCTGGCAATGCCGAGGGCAACGACCTGCTTGCAGGCGCCTTCGACGTCATCGTGACCGATGGCTTCACGGGCAACACGGTCCTCAAAGGCCTTGAGGGTATGTCTAAGTTCCTCATGGGCACTATCATGGGTGCCGCAAAGGCAGATCCCGCCCTCGCCGCTGCGGCTGGCGCTCTCAAGCCCGTCTTCGGCAAGGCCAAGGACGCCCTCAGCGGCGACAAGTACGGTGGAGCCATCCTGCTCGGCGTCAAGGGCGTCGTTGCCATCGGCCACGGTGCCACCTCGCCCCAGGCAGTCATGAACGGCACGCTGTGCGTCGCCCAGGCCGCGCGTGCTCAGCTCGTCGACAAGATCGCGCAGAGCTGCGGTCGATAGGGAGGCGCCCGTATGTCTACCATCAACGAAAAGCTTCATCTGGCCCAGCAGATCTTGGGCTATCAGTTCATGGACACGCAGCTTCTGCGCAGCGCAATTACGCATCCCTCCGCCGTGGAGAACAAGCCTGTTACCGCAGGTTACGAGCGTCTTGAGTTCCTCGGCGACTCGGTCGTGGGCTTTTTGGTTGCCGACGAGATCTACCGCAAGTTCCCCGACATCGACGAGGGTGGTCTCACGCGTCTCAAGGTGTCCATCATCTCGGGCGAGACCCTCTCGAAGGTCGCCCATGAGCGCGGCTTCGAAGACATCATCATCATGGGCCTTTCCGAGAAGGGTACGGGAGCCCGCGGCATGCATTCTGCCTTGGAGAACGTCTATGAGGCTGTAACGGGCGCTATCTTCATTGACGGCGGCCTCGAGCCTGCCAGGCGTTGGGTGCTCGACACCCTCGGCCCCCTCATGGTTGCGGGTCGTGCGCTTCCCAAGGAGAACCCCAAGTCGCTGCTGCAGGAAAAAACCCAGGCACAGTTCCGCGAAGCTCCTCGCTACGAGCTTATCAGCGTGGGTGGCCTGGCTCATGTTCCTGTGTTTACCTGCGATTGTCTGCTCGGCGAGCGTCATGTCGGGCGCGGCGTGGGCTCCTCCAAGAAGGAGGCCGAGGCTGCGGCCGCCCAGGAGGCGCTCAAGAACCTCGGTTACGTCAAGGTTGCAGGCGCCGACGAGTCTCCTGTCGTCGAGGGGCTTGACGCGCAGGGCGATGCGAGCCCTACGGACGGGGAGTAGCCGGTGTATCTCAAGTCGCTCACCCTCAAGGGATTCAAATCGTTTGCAGACAGGGCGCATATGGTGTTCGAGCCGGGACTCACGGTTATCGTGGGCCCCAACGGCTCGGGCAAGTCCAACGTCAGCGACGCCATCCGCTGGGTCCTGGGCGAGCAGAGCGCCAAGCAGCTGCGCGGCGCCGCGATGGAGGACGTGGTCTTTGCGGGCTCCTCGGCGCGCAAGCCGGTGGGCATGGCCGAGGTTGATTTGACACTCGACAATTCCGATCACGTGCTGCCCGTCGACTTCGAGGAGGTCGTGGTCACCCGCCGCATGTACCGTTCCGGCGAGAGCGAGTACCTCATCAACGGTGCTCCTGCCCGCCTGCTTGACATCACCGACATCCTGCACGACACGGGTTTGGGCAAGGAGACGCACTCCATCATTGGCCAGGGCAAGCTCGACTCCATCCTTGCCAGCAAGCCTGAGGAGCGCCGCGCCCTCATCGAGGAAGCGGCGGGCATCTCCAAGCACAAGCGTCGTCGCGAACGTTCGCTCAAGCGTCTGGAAAGTATGGAGAGCCACCTGCAGCGCGTCCTCGACGTGCAGAAAGAGGTCTCCCGCCAGCTCAAGCCCCTGGAGCGCCAGGTTGACAAGGCCAAACGCGCCTCGGAGATTTCCGAGCGCGCTCGAGAGCTGCGCTGCATCCTCGCTGTGGACGACCTGCGTCGCCTGCAGGCCCGCTGGGACGAGGTGCAGCGTGCCGAGCGCGAGCGTTCCTCGGAGCGCGACGTGACCAACGCCGTTGTGGCTCAGCGCACCCAGGAGCTCGACAACCTGCGATTGCTGCTTGAGGAAAAGGGCATCTTCGCCGGCGACCTGTCTGAGCAGCGCCGCCGTGCCCAGCTTGTCTGTGAGAAGCTCGAGGGCTCGTTGCGCCTTCTCGACGAGAAGGGCCGCAGCATGGCTCAGCGTACGAGCCAGCTCTCCTCGCTTGTGGCTGACGACGAGGCCCGCGGCAAGCAGATTCTCGAAGAGTGCGAGCGAGCTCGTGTCGACTACGACGAGGCCATGGCGGCGCTCAAGACGCTGCGCGAACGTTCCAGCGAGACGAAGCAGGCGGTGGATGCCGCGCGTAAGGTGCGACGCAAGGCCGAGGAGGAACTCGACCGCGCCCGTTCAAACTACCGTGCCACACAGCGCGATCGCGACATGTGCGCCGTGGCGCTTGCCAAGGCGCAGGACGCCGTGAAGAACGCCGAGGTACAAGACGGAATCTTTGCCACGCGCGCCGATCAGCTCGACGAGACCATCACCCAGCTTGCCTCGCAGCTTTCCCAGGCTACAGAGAAACTCGACACGTGCCGGACGGCAATCGAGGGTGCGCGCCGCGAGCAGGAGTCCGCGGCCATTGCGTTCAAGCAGGCCAAGGATGCCCTTGGAACTGCTCAGGCAGAAGCCGCCGAGGCCCAGCGTGCCTTGGCAAGCGCTGAGGCGCGTGCGAGCGCTGCCCGAGAGACGGTCATGCAGGCCGAGAACTCCGTGCCGCTCGCCAAGCGCCTGTGCTCCGATGCGGCTGCGAAGGCCTGCGCAGCCAGGACGAGCGAGGTTCTCAATGTTCCTGGCGAGCTCGAAGGCCTGGTCGAGCGCCTTCTGGGTGACGGTCTTACTGGCTTTGTGGTCGAGGGCGCCCAGGGTCTTGTGGGCCTGGGCCAGGCGGCCCAGCGTCTTGCGGCAGACTCTGCCGGCACCATTCATATCGTTGAGGCGGCTTTTGAAGCCCCGCAGCCTGAAGAGGAGGGCGTGCCCGGCTATCGCCTGCTCGACCGCGTCTCGACTCGCCCTGGGTTCGAGTCGGTGGCACGTGCCTATCTGCAGGACGTCTGGGTGGTGGGCAGCGTCGAAGAGGCGTGCCGTGCCGCAGCCCTTTTCCCGCAGCTGCGCTTTGCCACGCCCGACGGCGCCGTTGCCTCCCGAGGCGGCCTGCTCGATGTGGGCAAGATTGGCTCAAACTCGCAGAGCCTGTTTGAGCGCCGTCGTGTGCTTTCGGAGCTTGAGGAGGGCCTGCCTCGCCTGCGCGAGGACCTCGCCTCGGCGCGCGCAGCTCAAGAGGCGGCGGAGGCCCAACTTTCTCAGGCGCGCGATGCCCAGGCAAACGCCTCCACCCAGGTGGCTCGCCTTACTGGTGAGGAGCGTTCCTGCACCTCCGAGGTTGCGCGTCTTGAAAAAGCGTGCGCGGCAAGCAAAGCCGAGCTCGAGGGCGTGAACAAGAAGCGCGAGGAGGCTCGCGAGAAGTCCAAGAAGGCCTTCACTGAGCTGACCCGCCAGCAGGAGCGTCTCAACCTTCTCGTCAAGATGCTCGAGGACGCCGAGTCGCTGCGCATCCAGCTTGAGGAGGCGTTCGATGACGCGCGCCGCTCTGAGCGTCTGGCACATGAGGACGCCAACAGTGTGCAGCTTGAGCTTGCCCGCGTGCAGGAGCGCTCGAACTCCCTGCAGCGCGGCAATGATCGGCTCGAGCGCGAAGGCGCCGAGTTGGCGCAGCGCATCACGGAGTCCCGTGCAAGCCTGCGCACTCTCAAGGTGACCTCGCAGCGTGTCGAGCCCCTGCGCGCCCAGATTGCGGCACTTCTCGATGCTGCTCGCGCCGTGGGCGTCACGCTCAATGACCGCGCCAGCCTCGCCGAGGCCGACTCCGCTCAAATCAAGGAGACGATCGACGCTGCCAAGGCTGCTGTGACCCAGGCCGAGGAGGCGCGCACCCGTGCCACGTCGGCCCTGGCCGACATTCGCGTGCAAAAAGGCCGCCTGGAGGTTCAGGTGGACCAGGCGGTGAAGTCCATCACCTCGCAGCCTGGCGTCGTGCTCGAAGAGGCGCTTGAGCTTCCCGAGCCCGAGGACCGCGAGGCCGATGCGCGGGAGCTTCAGCGCCTCGAGCGCCAGCTTGCCGAGATCGGTCCTGTCAACCAGGTCGCTTTCGACGAATACGAGACCCTCAAGGCTCGTTCGGACTACCTGTCCGCCCAGGTTGAGGACTTGCAGCATGCTCGCAGTGACCTGCGTAAGATTCTCGCGGCTATCGACCGCAAGATGCGCGACGGTTTCCTCGAGGCCTTCGACACGGTCAACAAGAACTTCGGCGAGATATTCGGCCTGCTCTTCCCGGGCGGTCAGGGTCATTTGGAGATGACCGACCCCGAGGACCCCTCCTCCACCGGTATTGAGGTCGTTGCCCAGCCCCGCGGCAAGCGTGTCACGAAGATGTCGTTGCTGTCGGGTGGTGAGCGTTCTCTCACGGCACTCGGCCTGCTCTTCGCCGTGTACAAGACCCGCTCGGTTCCCTTCTATGTGCTCGACGAGGTTGAGGCCGCCCTTGACGATTCCAACCTCGACAGGCTGCTGGGCGCCATTGAGCGCCTGCGCACGAACACGCAGCTTATTGTCATCTCTCACCAGAGGCGTACTATGGAGGCGGCCGACGTGCTCTACGGCGTCTCGATGAAGTCCGACGGTGTCAGTCAGGTAATTTCTCAAAAGCTCGAACGCAAGTAGCGAAAGGCGGTGTGGCCGCATGGGTTGGTTCCAACGGCTCTCAGAGGGCCTCAACAAGACGAGGAAGAAGATTTCCGGCGAGCTCAACGTGCTCTTCGAGATTGGTCCGCAGGTAGGCGACGAGTTTTGGGACGACCTTGAGGCGACCCTTCTCATGGCTGACATCGGTGTGGGCGCCACCGACCAGGTTGTCACGCGCCTGCGCGAGCGCTCTCAGCGCGAGTCGCTCACCGGCGTGCGCGAGGTCAAGGAGGCCCTCGTGGAGCTTCTCGCCGAGGCGTTCACGCAGGCCGAGTCCGACCCCATAGCCGCCAACCCTTCGTGCGTGCTCTTTGTGGGCGTCAACGGCGCGGGCAAAACCACCACGGTGGGCAAGATCGCTTCCGAGGCCAAGCAGTTGGGTCGCAAACCCATCATCGGCAGTGCCGACACCTTCCGCGCCGCTGCCATCGAGCAGCTTGAGGTTTGGGGCGAGCGCGCCAACGTCGAGGTCATCAAGCGCGAGCGCGGCGCTGACCCGGCGAGCGTGTGCTACGACACCATCGAAGCCGCCGAGCGCACGGGAGCCGACCTCGTGCTCATTGACACGGCGGGGCGCTTGCACACCTCTACCGACCTGCTGCATGAGCTTGGCAAGGTCGTGCAGGTCACGAGGAAGCGCGCGGGCATGCCTGTCTCGGTGGTTCTCGTCATTGACTCCACCACGGGTCAAAACGGCCTCAACCAGGCCAAGGAGTTTAACCGCGCCCTGGGTCTGGACGGCGTCATCATGACGAAGCTCGACGGCACGGCGAAGGGCGGCATCGCGCTTGCGGTGAGCCACGACCTGGGCCTTCCCATCCTGCGCGTCGGTGTGGGCGAGTCCATCGAGGACCTGCGCCCCTTCGATGCCCATGAGTTCGCGCGCGCCCTCATCACGGGCGAGGAGGAGTAAGCCACCATGGCAATGTTTGAGAGCCTTTCCAATCGCCTGCAAGACACCTTCGAGGGCCTGCGCGGCAAGGGAAAGCTGAATGAAGCCGACATCGATGCAGCGATGCGCGAAGTGCGCATGGCCTTGCTTGAGGCCGACGTCAACTTCAAGGTCGTCAAGGAGTTCGTCGCCAAGTGCAAGGCTCGCTGTCTGACCAGCGAGGTGCTCGAGTCGCTGTCGCCCGCACAGAACGTCGTTAAGATCGTGCTCGATGAGCTCACGGAGCTCCTCGGCTCTACGGAGAGCCGCCTGGTGCTCACGAGCCGCATCCCCAACGTTATCATGCTCGTGGGTCTGCAAGGCTCGGGTAAGACGACGGCTGCGGCCAAGCTTGCTCTGCTGCTCAAGTCCCAAGGTCATGCGCCTTTGCTTGCGGCCTGCGACGTGTACCGCCCCGCTGCTGCCGATCAGCTCGAGACGCTCGGCGGTGAGCTCGGCGTCAAGGTCTACCGCGGCGATGGCAAGCATCCTGTCGACATCGCCAAGGGTGCCATTCGCGCCGCAATCGACGACATGAAAGATGTCGTCATCGTCGATACCGCGGGCCGTTTGCAAATCGATGAGACGATGATGAAAGAGGCCGCCGATATCAAGGCGGCCGTTAAGCCCGACCAGATTCTTATGGTCGTGGACTCCATGACCGGCCAGGACATCGTCAACGTCGTCCAGGTGTTTGCCGAGCGTGTCGACTTCGACGGTGTCATCATGACCAAGCTCGATGGTGACTCGCGTGGCGGCGGTGCCTTGTCGGTACGCAGCGTCACCGGCAAGCCCATCAAGTTCATCTCCACTGGCGAGAAGCCCGACCAGTTCCAGGTGTTCTATCCCGAGCGCATGGCTCGCCGCATCCTGGGCATGGGCGACATGATCTCCATCATCGAGAAGGCCCAACAGCAGGTTGACGAGAAGCAGGCTCAGGTTGCCGAGCGCATGCTCAACCAGGGCCTCACCTTCGACGACTTCCTGATGCAGATGAAGTCGATTAAGAAGATGGGTGGTTTCACCTCGATTCTGTCCGCGCTTCCCGGTGGTGATCGCCTCATGCAGAAGGCCGATGGGCAGATCGACGACTCCATCATGGACAAGACTGAGGCCATCATCATGTCCATGACCAAGGAGGAGCGCGCCAAACCCCGCATCATCAACGGCAGCCGCCGTGCCCGTATTGCCAAGGGTGCAGGCGTCGAGGTCTACGACGTCAACAGCCTCATCAAGCAGTTCGATCAGATGAACAAGATGATGAGCAAACTGCGCTCAGCCAGCAATCAGCCTCAGGGTAAAGGTAAGGGTAAGGGTAAGAACAAAGGTCGCAACAGCATGAAGTCGCTGGGCCGCATGATGGGCGGCTTGGGCGGCATGAACCCGGGGGATATGGCGCAGATGCAGAAAATGATGCGCGATATGATGAAGTAGGGCTCCCAGAGGGGCGCCGCATTGCCTCAGTGCTCAGACAGTCCTCGCAATAAGGCCGCTCATGCGGCCTTATTGCTGCGGAACTGCGCCTGAGGCAATGCGGTGCCCCAGCGCGCTACGGCATCATGATCGGTTGAGGGCCGAAGGGCGGGGGCTTGCGGGACTGCGGGGTTCTCACGGGGCCCCGCAGTGTTCCTCAGTGCTCAGACAGTCCTCGCAATAAAGCCGCGTGGGCGGCATTATTGCTGCGGAACTACGCCTGAGGAACATCGTGGGGCCTTGCACGGCACTGCGCCATGATCGGTTGAGGGCTAAGGGCAGAAGCTTGCGGAACTGCCGTTCAGTTTCATTTGCTCAAGTATGAGTTGAGGGTAGTAATACGCTCCTGAATGCTATTTGTAAGGTTTAAGTTTAAGGTTATAGATGAGAGTGAGCTGCGTGGGCGTGACTAAGGGATGTGTGCCGGTGCAGGGGGTCATTTTTGATTGCGATGGGACGCTCATGGACACCATGGGGCTGTGGCTGGAGGTTGAAGACCAGCTGGCGGCGCGTGTGGGGCATGTGTTCAGCGCCTCTGAGCAGGACATGATGCGTACGCTCACCATATCTGAGACGGGGGAGTACCTGCACGGCGAGTTGGGCATTCTAGGGTCAGCTCAGGAGGTTGTCGACGAGATCAATCGTCTGGCACGCGACTACTATGCCACCCGAGCAACGCTGAAACCCGGCGTGCTCGAGTTTGTGAGTGAACTGCATCGCCGTGGTATTCCATGTGCCATCGCTTCGTCGAGTCCGCACACCTTGCTTGATCCCGGTGTCGAGCACACGGGGCTCTCCGATATGCTCGCGGCTGTTGTCTCGACTGATGACGTTCAGGCCTCGAAGCGCGAGCCTGCGGTATACGACCGTGCGCGTGGGCTGCTCGGCTCGGACCTTGATGCCACATGGGTGTTCGAGGATGGTTCGTACACGTTTGCAACTACGGTACCTGCTGGCTATCGCACCGTTGGGGTGTATGACTGCGATGAGTCAGGTACGTTCGAGGAACTTTCGCGCCTCGCCGACGTGGCCGTCCACAGTTTCGAGGAGCTTGATGTTGACAGGTTCTTGGCGGGGGAGTATGCCAAGGCTTGCGCATAGCTTCCGAGACTTCGGTTCGCTCTGCTTGGGACGGAGGGTGCTGGGAACGTATGCCGAAGTCCGTGCGCCGTTTTGCCAGGTTCGGACATGACAGGCTTTGTGCGGGTGCGTCAGGGTTGCCTGCACGCTCGTTCGAGGCGACTGATTTTGCTAGGTCTGCGCCGCAGGGGCAGACCAAGTCGGTACATGCCTTTGGGGCCTTTGGTTTTGATGGACCTTGCAGTGCGAGAGCCCAATGGAATTGTGCCTGCTCTTTCAGTCGTCGCTCAAGAATGTGAATTAGAGGGCGGCGGTCTTCTGGATTCGCCTGTGGGGTACAAGGGTACGGACACACATAGAGACTGGGGAGGAGCCTTAGCCTTATGGATATGAACGAAAGCAAAAAACGCCGAGCCATGATCACCTATGTCCTCATAGGTTTGGTCGTGCTTGCCGTGCTCAACGCCGTGGTGGCTCCGGCCATCAACACGAATCCCGTGCAAGAGGTCCCTTATACGCAGCTGCTCTCCATGGCTGACGAGGGCAAGGTCGACGAGGTCGAGTACAACCTGTCCTCCGGTGAGATCAAGTACAGCTCCAAGGCGGATGACGGTACCACGAGCTATTACAGCACCACGTACTGGCCCAACGACTCCACGCTGCTGCCGCGTCTTGAGAAGGCTGGCGCCACGGCGACCACCCACATCGAGGTCAACAACAGCGGCATGTTCATCTACCTGCTCACCTTCTTCCTGCCGATTATCATTTTCATCGCTTTCGGTTGGTGGATGAACAAGAAGCTGCGCAAGGCCATGGGCGACGACAACCCCACGATGAGCTTCGGCGGTTTCGGCCAGGGTTTGGGTGCTTCCAACTCTAAGATTGTCGCCGAGAAGGAGACGGGCGTCACGTTCGACGACGTCGCCGGTCAGGACGAGGCCAAGGAGGCTTTGACCGAGATCGTTGACTTCCTCGACCGTCCCGAGCGCTATGAGGAAATCGGCGCGAAGCTGCCGCGTGGCGCTCTGCTGGTGGGCCCTCCCGGCACGGGCAAGACGCTGCTCGCCAAGGCTGTTGCCGGCGAGGCAAAGGTGCCGTTCTTCTCCATTTCCGGCTCCGAGTTCGTTGAGATGTTCGTAGGCCGCGGCGCGGCTCGTGTGCGTGACCTGTTCAAACAGGCCAAGGAAAAGGCCCCCTGCATCGTCTTCATCGACGAGATCGACACCATCGGCAAACGTCGCGACACCGCCGGCTTCTCTTCCAATGACGAGCGCGAGCAGACGCTCAACCAGCTGCTCACCGAGATGGACGGCTTTGACAACCACAAGGGTATCGTCGTGCTGGGCGCCACGAACCGCCCCGAGACGCTCGACCCCGCTCTGCTGCGTCCCGGCCGTTTCGACAGGCGCGTGCATGTCGAGCTTCCCGACCTTACGGGACGCAAGGCGATTCTGAAGCTCCATGCCAAGAACGTTAAGATGGCAGGCTCTATCGACTTTGGTGCAATTGCGAAGGCGACCTCCGGTGCGTCCGGTGCCGACTTGGCCAACATCGTGAACGAGGCCGCCCTGCGCGCTGTGCGCGAGGGACGCAAGGGCATCCTGCAAGAGGACCTCTACGAGTCGGTCGAGACGGTCATCGCCGGCCAGCAGCGCAAGAGCCAGGTTCTCTCCGACAAGGAGAAGAAGATCGTCGCGTACCACGAGATTGGCCATGCGCTTGTCGCAGCAAAGCAGACTGCTTCAGCTCCCGTGACGAAGATTACCATCATCCCGCGCACTTCCGGTGCCCTGGGCTATACGATGCAGGTTGACGATGACGAACATTTCCTCACTACGCGCGAGGAAGCAGTCAACAAGCTGGCGACGCTGTGCGGCGGTCGCGCAGCGGAGGAAATCATTTTCGACCAGGCCACGACCGGCGCGTCCAACGACATCGAGCAGGCCACGAAGCTTGCGCGCAACATGGTCACGCGCTTCGGTATGTCTTCGCAGTTTGGCATGGTGGCGCTCGGTACGGTCAACAATCCCTACCTCAGCTCCGACTCGTCGCTCACCTGCAGTGAGGGCACGGCCGAAAAGGTCGATGAGGAGGTCGTCGAGCTCGTGGGACAGGCGCATGCGAAAGCGACGCAGATCCTGCGCGAGAACATCCTCAAGCTCCATGAGCTTGCCGCGTACCTGCTCAAGAAAGAGACCATAACCGGTGACGAGTTCATGGCTATCTTAAACGACGCCCCTCAGCAGGCATAGAGGTCATACAATGGGCGGATGTGTTTGGTAGATGCGAATCTGCCGCACATCCGCCCTTTTTCGTATAGCTGGGAGACCCATTGCCACGCATGCAGCAGGACAACACGAATAACTCAGCTCAATCTGCCGCGCCCAAGAAGGCGCAGCTTGGTCGCGGTGCCCAGGTCGCAAGTATGATTGCCGGTGCACTCATCGGGCTTGTGGCACTCGTCTACCTCTTGGGTTGCGTGTATTACTACGACCGATTCTGGCCCAACACCAAGATCGGTGATGCGAACCTCTCCAACATGACAGAGGCCGATGCCGTCTCCACGCTTGACCAGGTATCACGCAGTCGTACGGTTGCCGTATCGGGTCAGGGTGTTTCGTTTACGCTCACCGGCGGCACTGCCGGTCTTGAGATCAACTCCTCCTCGGCGGTCAAGACCGCGCTCGATGACAACGCCTGCTGGCAGTGGCCTTTCCAGGTATTTGCTGCCCACGATGAAACCGATGCATTGAGCTCGTCTTTCGATCTCGACCTGTTGCGTTCTGCCATTGAGTCCTCCGTCTCGTCGTTCAACGCAAGCGCCTCCGACCCCATCGATGCGACGCTGTATTTCGACGAGTCCACCAATCGCTATGAGATCAACCCCGGTTCTTTGGGCACGAAGCTCGACATCGACTCGATTATGGAGACTGTGCAGACGGCTCTTGCCCAGCGCAACCCCTATGCTGCGCTTACGAGCGTGAACCTGGTTCATCAGTCCGTCAAGGCTGACGACCCGTATCTCATTACGAAGCGCGACACGGCGAACGCCTATCTCTCCTGCTCGCTTGACCTCACGCTCAACGGCACGCTTGTGGCATCCGTCAACCCTTCGGTGGTGAAGGATTGGATCACCTTTGGTGAGGACGGCACGGCAGCTCTCGACGAGGCGCAGCTTGTCGCTTGGGTCGACGGCGTCGAGTCTCTCGTCGATTCGGTTGGCTCCACCCGCACCTATACGCGTCCTAACGACGGCCAGGTGTTCACGGTGTCGCGCGGTAACTATGGTTGGATCAGCGACGGCGAGGCGCTTGAGGATCTCGTGCGCAACGCTGTGTACAGTTCGACCGTCGGTTCCTCTGAGATTCCCACCAAGCAGTCGGCAAGCGCGTACAACCCCGGCGGCGCCGATTGGGCCGGCAGCTCCTGGATTGACGTCGACTTGGGCGAGCAGTACGTGCGCTACTTCGACCCGGATGGCAATGTGTTGTGGGAAAGCCCCTGTGTCAGCGGCGCTTATGGCGTGCATGACACTCCTTTGGGCGTGTATTCCATTTACAATAAGGCACTTGACCAGACGCTTCTGGGCAACATCGTCCCAGAGACGGGCAAGCGCGAGTATGAGACTCCTGTCAGCTACTGGATTCCGTTCAATGACGGTGTGGGCTTGCATGACGCCAATTGGCAGCCCGACTTCGGTGGTTCCATGTATATGAGCGGCTACGGCTCCCACGGCTGCATCAACCTGCCGTCCTCCGCAGCTGCTGAGCTGTACTCTCTGTGTTCTATCGGCGACGTCGTCGTCGTTCATTATTAATGGTATGCCCAGGTAACACTCGATGTCCTTTTGCGTAGGACCCACCTGCGCAGCGTTATGAAAGGGTTTGGACAAGTGGCAAAAGAGAACGACTTCAGCTCGACGCTGAACCTTCCCAAAACCGACTTCCCCATGAGGGGCGGCCTTGCCAAGAGCGAGCCCGTCCGTTTGGCGAAGTGGAACGAGGAGGGCGTCTACGAGCTCACCCTCAAGAAGAACGAGGGTCATCCCTCCTTCGTGCTTCATGACGGCCCGCCTTATGCGAACGGCCCGATTCACATCGGCCACGCCATGAACAAGATTTCGAAGGACATCATCAACCGTTATTGGACGATGCAGGGTCGCTATGTGCCCTACATCCCCGGTTGGGACTGTCACGGCCAGCCCATTGAGCACAAGGTTGAGACGAAGCTCGGCACGAAGAAGTTCAACGAGACGCCCGTTGAGAAGATTCGCGAGATGTGCAACGAGTTCGCCGTTGAGAACATCGAGCTCCAGAAGGCCGGTTTCCGCAGGCTCGGCGTGCTGGGCGACTGGGACAACCCTTACCTGACGCTGTACCATCAGCATGACGCCGCCGACATCGAGGTCTTCAAGGCCATGTTCGACCGCGGCATGGTCTACCGTGGTCACAAGCCGGTGCACTGGTGCAAGCATTGCCACACCGCTCTCGCCGAGGCTGAGATCGAGTATGGCGACGAGACGTCGCCCTCCATCTTCGTACGCTTCGAGATGACCTCCACGCCTGCGGGCCTGGAGTCCTTCGAGGGTCCGGCTGACTTCATCATTTGGACCACCACGCCTTGGACCATCCCTTCCGACCAGGCCATCTCCATGAAGCCCGGCGCACTGTACGTCGCCGTTGAGCATGACGGCCGCGCCGAGGTCATGCTTGAGGCCCTTGCCCCCAAGCTCTGCGAGGAGTTTGGTTGGGACTACACGCCTGTCATGGTCGACGGCCAGCCCTACATCCAGCCGGCTGAGACCTTCGAGGGCCTCCACTACAAGCAGCCTGTCTTCGACGGTGTCGAGGGCGTCGCGCTTTTGGCCGACTACGTTGGCGTCGATGATGGTACGGGTATCGTCCACAACTCGCCCGGTCACGGCGTCGACGACTACTTCGCCTGCCTCAAGGCTGGCATTACCGACATCTGCATGCCGGTCGACGACGACGGCAAGTTCTACGTCGGCGACGAGTTCGGCTGCGGCGGTCCCTTCTCCGGCATGGACACCGACGAGGCCAACCCCCACGTCATCGAGTTCCTACGCGAGCGCGGCACGCTCGTGCGCGAGAAGAAGATCACGCACAGCTACCCGCACTGCTGGCGCTGCAAGAACCCCGTTCTGTTCCGCGCGACCGACCAGTGGTTCGTCTCCATGGGCAAGACGGGGCTGCGCGCTGAGGCTCTCGACGAGATTCAGAACAAGGTGACCTGGTACCCGGCCCATGCTGCCAACCGTATCGGTTCGATGGTCGAGCAACGTCCCGACTGGTGCATCTCCCGTCAGCGCAACTGGGGCGTGCCGATTCCGAGCTACACCTGCCAGGACTGCGGCACGAAGGTCATGAACGACGACACGCTCGACGCCGTCATCGCACTGTTCCATGAGAAGGGCTCCGACGCTTGGTTCACCGAGGACCCCAAGTCCTATCTGGGTGAAGCCTGCGTGTGCCCCAAGTGCGGCGGTGCGAACCTCAAGATCGACCGCGATATTCTCGACGTGTGGTGGGACTCCGGTGTCTCTTGGAAGGCCGTCTGCGAGTACCGTCCTGAGCTCACCTATCCCGCCGACATGTATCTCGAGGGTTCCGACCAGCATCGCGGTTGGTTCCAGAGCTCCCTGCTGACGAGCGTAGGCGCCAACGACCACGCTCCTTATCGCGCCGTTATCTCCCAGGGCTTCACGCTCGACGGCCAGGGCCGCAAGATGAGCAAGTCGCTGGGCAACGTCATCGACCCCAACAAGGTCTGTGACGAGATGGGCGCCGACATCATTCGTCTGTGGGTCTCCTCTGTGGACACCTCCACCGACGTCGCCATCGACCACGAGATCCTGAAGCGCACGAGCGACGCCTACCGCCGTTTCCGCAACTGCTTCCGCTTCCTGCTCTCCGAGCTGTACGACTTCGATCCTGCGACTGACGCAGTGTCTGCCGAGCAGCTTCTGGCGGTCGACGCCGTTGCCCTTTCCAGGATGTGCGCCGTTCATGCTAAGGTTGAGGAGGCCTATGCGGGCTATCGCTTCAACCAGGTCTATCGCACGCTCTACGACTATGTCGTGACCGAGCTTTCCAACGTGTATATGGACGTCGTGAAGGACCGCACGTACTGCTGCGCGGCTACGAGCGTCGAGCGCCGCAGCGCCCAGACGGTCCTGGCTGAGATTCTCTCGATGCTCCTGCACGACCTGCAGCCCATCCTTGCCTTTACGTGCGACGAGGTTCTCGGCTACCTGCCCGAGTCTATGCGCGAGGGCCAGAAGTACGCCGCCCTGCTCGATTGGTACCACGCCCCCATGAGCGCCGAAGAGGCTGCCAAGCTTGCTCCCGCTTGGGATGCGGCCGACCTTGTGCGCGACGCCGTGAAGAAGGTCCTCGAGCCCGTTCTTGCGCAGAAGACCATCGCCAAGAGCCAGGAGGCGTGCGTGAGCGTCGTCGCCCCCGAGGCGGTTGTTGAGACGGTGGCTTCATCCGGCATCGATATGGCCGAGTTCTGCATCGTTGCTGGCGTCGATCTTGTTGCCGGTGAGGTGGAAGAGCCCCAGGCCCAGGTCGAGGTTGCTCAGGGCGACAAGTGCCCGCGTTGCTGGAACGTCCGCACGCTGTGCGAGGACGGCCTGTGCCAGCGCTGCCACGAAGCCCTGGAGGGTTAGGTTTCATGCGGAGTCGCGCCGCCCGCGTGAGTCTGTTCGCGGGCCTCTTCGTCATGGTTGTCCTTTTTGACCAGCTCACCAAGTGGGCGGCGCGTGCATATTTGGCATCGGGTGCAAGCGTTACGCTTGTGCCCGGTGTCATTGATTTGCATCTTGTTTTCAACAAAGGAGCCGCGTTCAGCCTCGGCGAGGGCTGGACGTGGCTCTTTGTCGCGGTTGCAGTTGTGCTGTGCGCGGGATGCGCTTGGGCTGTGGCGACCCAAGGCCTTTCAAAGGCCACGACATGCCTTCTGGGCATTGCGGCAGGTGGCGGCGTGGGCAACCTCATCGACCGCGTGACCCAAGGGTGCGTGACGGATTTTTTCATGCCCACGTTTGTGAGCTTTCCTGTGTTCAATGTTGCAGATATCTGCATTACCTGCTCTTTTGTTGCCCTGTTTATTCTCTATTGGTCGCATGACGCGCGCTGTCGGGAGGTTGAAACCCATGAGTGAGCTTGTCCAGCGGAGTGTTTCTGCCGAGCATGAGGGTGTACGCCTCGATCAGTATCTGGCTCTTGCCGGGGTCTATGCGAGCCGCAGCGCCGCGACCAAGGCCGTCGAGGAAGGCCTCGTAAGCGTCAACGACGAGGTTGAGACTTCCAAGAAGCGCATCCTGCATGCCGACGACGATGTGGCTGCCGAGGTCAAGGAGCATATCGACGCGCCCATTGTCCTGGAGCCCCAGCAGATTCCTCTTGACATCCGCTATGAGGACGACGATCTCATCGTCCTTTCCAAACAACGAGGCCTGGTATGCCATCCCTCGCAGGGCCACGTTGACCGCACGCTTGCCAACGCCCTGTTGTGGCATTGTGGCCCCGAGCACTTGGGCACCATGCAGGGCACCGATCGCCCCGGCATCGTTCATCGCCTCGACATGGACACCACGGGCCTCATGCTCGCCGCAAAAAACGACCATACGCAGGCGCTTCTTCAGGAAGCCATCCGCATGCGAGCGGTTGACAGGCGCTATGTCACGCTCGTACATGGCAACATCGCCCCTGACACGGGCCTCATCGACGCGCCCATCGCGCGCCATGCCAAGGACCGACTGCGTATGGCTGTGAGCGAAGACCCCTCGGCACGTCCCTCGCTCACGACCTTCACTGTGCTTCAGCGCTTTGAGGCCGGCCGCAAGGACGACGGGTACACGCTGCTGGAATGCAAGCTGTACACCGGCCGTACCCATCAGATTCGTGTGCACATGTCTTACATTGGCCACCCCGTGGTGGGCGACCCCTTGTACGGTCGTGGCACTCTGCAGCAGAACCTCGACCTCGACCGGCAGTTCCTTCACTCTTGGAGTCTGGCGTTCGAGCATCCTACGACGGGCGAGCAGCTGCGGTTCAAGGATGCCATCACCTGGGAGCTTGACGAGGCGCTCATGGGCCTTGAATCCCGTGAAAGTGACCTTACCGCTCAGGGCAAGATTGTGCGAGAGGCGCTTGAGGAGGCCTCCTATGCTCCTTCTGGCTCTTGGTAGCCATGCCGGTTTTGGTGTATTGTCGCTTGTAGCGTTGGTCAATGCAGTGTCCCAGGAAGGGCTTCCCCCATGCAGATAACGCCCATTCTCGTGTTTAACGCCGTGGTCCTCGTCTTCTTTGTCCTGGCGTTCTTCTATCAGTTCGTCTACATCTTCATCACGCTGCGTTACAAGCAGCATCCCGTAAAGCCAGCTCGCCGCCTGCATTCGTATGCGTTTGTCATCTGCGCGCACAACGAGGGCGCGGTCATCTCAGAGCTCGTCCGCTCCATCAAGGAGCAAGACTATCCCAGCGAGCTCATTGACACATATGTCTTCTGCGACAATTGCACCGACGACACCGCACAGCTTGCGCGCGAGGCCGGCGCCATTGTTCTCGAGCGCCCCGGTGGCGGCCAGAAGGGCAAGAGCTGGGTCATGGACTACGGCCTGTCTCGCGTGCTCAAGGAACACCCCGGCAAGTACGAGGCCTTTTTCGTCTTTGACGCCGACAACGTCTTGTCCAAGACCTATGTGACCGAGATGAACAAGGTTTTCGATATGGGCGGGTTTGCTGCAATCACGAGCTTCCGCAACTCGAAAAACTTCGATTCCTCTTGGGTCAGCCGCGGCTATGGCACGTGGTTCATCCGCGAGGCGACCTACCTCAACAACGCCCGCATGATCTTGGGCACGTCGTGCGCCATCTCCGGTACCGGCTACCTCATCTCTGCCGACATGATCGAGCGCATGCACGGCTGGGACTTTCACCTGCTCACCGAGGACATTCAGTTCTCTGTGTTCTGCGCCGTCAATGGGTATCGCATCGGCTATGCGCACAATGCCGTGTTCTACGACGAGCAGCCCGTGACCTTCTCTGCTTCCTGGAAGCAACGCATGCGCTGGACCAAGGGTTTCTACCAAGTCTTTGCCAAGTACGCGTCGGCCTTGTTCAACACATGGTTCAAAGGTCCCAAGAACCGTGTCGCTCCCGATGTGAAGGAAGACCGTTCTTGGCGCTTCGCGGCGTATGACATGACCATGACCATTGCTCCGGCAATGATCCTCACCATCGTTTCGGCGGCGGTCAACGGCATCTACCTGCTGTTGGGCCTTATCGCCCCCGAGATTGTGGGGCCCACCGAGGTCAGGATGTGCCTGGGGTCGTTTTGCGCCACGTTTGTGACCTTCTACCTGACGTTTTTCCTTCTGGTCCTTCTTACCACGGCGACTGAGGGCAAGAAGATGCATATGACGCCGCTGCACCGTTTCACGAACCTCTTCACGTTCCCGGTGTTCATGCTCTCCTATGTGCCCCTCGCCTTGGTCGCGGCCGTCAAGAAGGTCGATTGGGTGCCTACACGTCACACCATCTCGAAAACGCTCTCTGAGATTCAGGCACAGTAGGGGAGTCCGGCCTACGTGTCGGTTTCAAGTGCGATGGTTAAATGCAGCTAAAGTCGACATGTAAACCTCGCTCGTGCAATATCATGTAACCTTTAAGCGTGACATGCCAAACAGTGTTCTGACGTCAAGAAAGGATCTGGGAATGGCCTACTACTACCCTGAGGCGGCACATACGTTTAGCGAGTATTTGCTGGTGCCTGGTTACAGCGGCTCCGAACACACGCCTGAGAGGGTCAGCCTGCGTACCCCTCTGACGCGCTTCCGTCGCGGCGAGGAGCCCCGCATCTCGCTCAACATCCCCATGATCTCGGCCATCATGCAGGCCGTCTCTGGTCCCAAGCTTGCCGTTGCTCTCGCAACTGAGGGTGGCATGTCGTTCATCTACGGCTCGCAGACCCCTGAGGACGAGGCTCAGATGGTTCGCGACGTCAAGACCTACAAGGCCGGCTTTGTTCGCAGCGACTCCACGCTGACGCCCGACAACACCCTGGCCGACGTCCTGGCCCTTCTTGAGAAGACCGGCCACTCCACCATGCCCGTCACCGTCGACGGCAACCCTGAGGGCAAGCTCCTCGGTATTGTGACGAGCCGCGATTATCGCGTCTCCCGTATGGATCCTGCCACGAAGGTCTCCGAGTTCATGACCTCCGCCGAGAACCTCGTGTGCGCCCCCGACACCATTACCCTCTCCGAGGCCAACGACATCATCTGGGAGCGCAAGCTCAACTCCCTGCCTCTCGTTGACGCCGAGGGCAACCTCAAGTACCTCGTGTTCCGCAAGGACTACGACGGACACAAGTCCAACCCCAACGAGCTTCTCGACCAGCAGAAGTCCTACATGGTGGGCGCTGGCATCAACACCCGCGACTACGCTGAGCGCGTGCCGCTGCTCATCGAGGCTGGCGTCGACGCCCTGTGCATCGACTCCTCCGAGGGCTACTCCGAGTGGCAGAAGCGCACCCTCGAGTGGATTCGCGCCAACTACGGCTATGACATCTGCGTCGGTGCCGGTAACGTCGTTGACGCCGAGGGCTTCCGCTTCCTTGCTGAGGCCGGCGCTGACTTCGTGAAGGTCGGCATCGGCGGTGGCTCCATCTGCATCACCCGTGAGCAGAAGGGCATCGGCCGCGGCCAGGCTTCCGCTCTTATCGACGTGTGCGCAGAGCGCGACCGCTACTTCGAGGAGACCGGCATCTACGTGCCTGTGTGCTCCGACGGCGGTATCGTGCACGACTACCACATGACCCTGGCTCTGGCCATGGGCGCCGACTTTATGATGCTCGGTCGCTACTTCGCCCGTTTCGACGAGTCCCCGAGCCGTCGTGTCATGGTCAACGGCGCCTACATGAAGGAGTACTGGGGCGAGGGTTCGGCCCGTGCCCGCAACTGGCAGCGTTACGACCTGGGCGGCAACAAGAAGACGATGTCTTTCGTCGAGGGCGTTGACTCCTACGTGCCCTACGCCGGCTCCCTGAAGGACGGCGTCGCCGGGTCGCTTGCCAAGGTGAAGTCCACGATGTGCAACTGCGGCGCTCTCACCATTCCCGAGCTTCAGGAGAAGGCCAAGATCACGCTGATCTCCGCCACGAGCCTTGTCGAGGGCGGCGCTCACGACGTCCTGCTCAAGAACCCCAACCAGACGGTTGTTTCCGCTAGCAACGGCACGTACGCCAACTAGCGTCGGCTTCATCGATTGATCAATCTAAGGCGCGACGAGATGCAAATCTCGTCGCGCCTTTCGGCATGAAAGGCAAAGCGCATGTGCACTGAGTGCGACAACACCATGGCCGCCCCTCAGGACGGCATCCCGGCGTACGACGCCGCCACCATCGAGACCAAGTGGCAGAAAGCTTGGGCTGACGAGGACCTCTTCAAGACCGATGAGGATCCCGCCAAGCCTAAGAAGTACGTCCTTGAGATGTTCCCGTATCCTTCGGGCGACCTTCACATGGGCCATGCGCGCAACTACACCATCGGCGACGCCATGGCGCGCCAGGCCCGTATGCGCGGCTTCGACGTCCTGCACCCCATGGGCTTCGACGCCTTCGGCCTGCCGGCTGAGAACGCTGCCATCAAGCACAACACTCAGGCTGCCAAGTGGACTTATTCCAACATGGACAACGCCCTGGCTACCATGCGCCGCATGGGCTTTTCCTACGATTACGATCGCCTCGTGCGTACCTGCGACCCCGAGTACTACCGTTGGGGCCAGTGGATGTTCGAGAAGATGTGGGAGCGCGGCCTTGCCTACCGCAAGAAGAACCCGGTCAACTGGTGCCCCAAGTGCAACACCGTTCTTGCCAACGAGCAGGTGACCGACGGCAAGTGCTGGCGTTGCGGCAGCGTGCCGGAGAAGCGCGACCTCGAGCAGTGGTACCTCAAGATCACCGACTATGCCCAGGAGCTGCTCGACGACCTTGACACGCTGACGGGCTGGCCCGAGCGCGTCAAGCAGATGCAGGCCAACTGGATCGGCCGCTCTGAGGGTGCCGAGGTTGAGTTCACGCTCTGCGATGCCGCGGGCGAGCCCACCGATGAGAAGATCACGGTCTTCACCACGCGTGCCGACACGCTTTTCGGTTGCTCCTTCTTCCTGCTCGCCCCCGAGTACAAGGGCCTTATGGACCTTGTCGCGGGCACCGAGTACGAGGCTGCTGTCCGCGAGGTCGTCGAAGGTGCCGAGAAGATCACCGCAGTCGAGCGCGCCCAGGGCGAGCTCGAGAAGCACGGCGCCTTCACCGGCCGCTGTGTGGTGAACCCCATCAACGGCGTCAAGGTGCCCGTCTGGGTCGCCGACTACGTCATCTCTGACTATGGCACGGGCGCCGTCATGGCAGTTCCCTGTGGCGACCAGCGCGACTTCGAGTTCGCCAAGAAGTACGACCTGCCTATCGTCCCGATCATCATGGGGGAGGACGACCCCCTCTACGCCCAGCTCAAGGACGAGCGTGAGCGCGTCGTGACGGGCGTCGATTGGGAGACGGCCATGACGGCTGAGGGCTTCCTCGTGCAGTCTGGCAAGTACACCGGCATGGTGGGCGGCAAGCACTCCGAGGGCGAGGCTGCCATCGTGGCCGACCTCGAGGCCATGGGTGCGGGTCGTCGCAAGGTGAACTTCCGCCTGCGTGACTGGCTCATCTCCCGCCAGCGCTATTGGGGCAACCCCATCCCCATGGTGTACTGCGAGGACTGCGGCATCGTGCCCGTTCCCGCCGACCAGCTCCCGGTGCGTCTGCCCGAGAACCTCGACCTTGCTGCCGGCGAGACGCTCGCCGAGTGCAAGTCGTTCTACGAGACGACCTGCCCCTGCTGCGGCAAGCCTGCCCGTCGCGAGACCGACACGATGGACACCTTCACCTGCTCGAGCTGGTATTACCTGCGCTACATCGACCCGCACAACACGGAGCTGCCCTTCGACAAGGACCGCGCCGACCACTGGATGAGCGTCGACAACTACATCGGCGGCATCGAGCACGCCATTCTCCACCTGCTCTACTCGCGTTTCTGGACCAAGGTCTGCCGCGACCTGGGCCTGTGCGACATCGACGAGCCCTTCGTCAACCTGCTGTGCCAGGGCATGGTGAAGGACGAGAACGGCGAGACGATGAGCAAGTCCAAAGGCAACGTCGTACCGCCCAGCTCGGTCATCGAGCCCTATGGCGCCGACACCATGCGCCTGTCCATCCTCTTCATCGCTCCTCCCGAGAAGGACTTCGACTGGGACCCCAAGGCCGTTGCGGGTTGCAACCGCTTCCTCAAGCGTTCCTGGCGCACCGTGTGCCAGCTTGCCCAGACGGCTGCCGAAGGCGATGCCGAGGGCACGCTTGCCGACGAGGCCTCCAAGACGCTCTATCGCGAGCTCAACCGCACGGTCATGAAGTGCACCGAGGACTTCGACCGCACGCAGTTCAACACCGCCATCTCGGCTGTCATGGAGATGGTGAACTCCGCTGACGACTACCTCAAGGCTGTCAGTGCCGCCGATCGCAACGAGGCCCTGTGCTTCCTGGCTGCCAGCGACATTGTGCGCTGCCTGGCTCCCATCTGCCCCCACTGGGCCGAGGAGCTCTGGCACGAGCAGCTGCACGAGACGGGCTCGGTCTACAACGCCGCTTGGCCCGAGTACGACCCCGAGGCCGCCAAGGCCGACGTGGTCGAGGTCGCCGTCCAGGTGTGCGGCAAGGTCCGCGTGCACGTGGACGTTCCCCGCGAGATGGACGCCGACGAGCTCGGTAAGGTCGGCCTTGAGGCTGCCGCCAAGTGGGTCGAGGGCAAGACCGTGATCAAGGTCGTCGCCATTCCTGGCAAGCTGGTCAATATCGTGGCGAAGTAAGCCGCTGGGCTCCCGGCGGGCTGGGTGTTCGCCTGGTGCTCGAACAGTCCTCGTACCGAAACACTCAAAGGCCCGATACGGCGATTGCCGTATCGGGCCTTCTCGGTTTCACTGCGGAACTGCGTCCAGGCGAACACCCAGTCCTGGCGTTCTTTGCCTACAAGTTTGCATGGGGCACTTCTCATAGAGGTTTTGCGCACTTGTGGGTGGGTGTGGGGTGG
>ERZ1034984.390-NODE-390-length-49948-cov-12.456938_pt1 | contig 49948 bp, 59 predicted proteins | sample MGYA00520589_ERZ1034984 | MGnify/ENA primary metagenome ERZ1034984 (study PRJEB33766, sample SAMN09781790) | gut metagenome | biome: gut microbiome | host: Homo sapiens | place: Madagascar | study: EMG produced TPA metagenomics assembly of the PRJNA485056 data...
ATGGAGAAGTTCCTGATATGCGAGGGGTCGGTCATGACGATCGATAGGTCCTTATCTCTTGCAGTATTTGTGTTCAATGTATACGTTTGCACCTTAAAATGGCGCAATTCACTAAAAACTACGTGCAATTGGCGCAAGCGTTTGCTATTCTATCGCATTGCGTATCCAGCAAGCGTTCGCATGATGATATTCATCGGCGAATCCGCAGACATGGCTGCAACAGGGAAAGCGCTTGTGCTGGATGGCCGATTGGCCTGCGAGACAGAGAAATCCTGACTGTTTCCTATGCGAGACGCGCATCTATGCGGTTTCTTCGTCTCGCGTGTCAATCTTGCCTTCCAACACTCTTTCCTGCAACGTGTCATGCTGCATGCGCGGACTATCAGTAGTTTTAGGAAAGGAACGAACATGGCAAACATCAAGAGCCAGAAGAAGCGCAACATCACCAACGAGAAGGCGCATCAGCGCAACAAGGCTTGCAAGTCCGAGCTGAAGACCGCAGTGCGTCGCGTGCGCGAGGCTGTCGCTGCCGGCAACGGTGCCGAGGCTTACGCCGCCGCTCTCGCCGCGAGCCGCCTGCTCGACAAGGCTGCTTCCAAGGGCATCATCCACAAGAACCAGGCTGCCAACCGCAAGTCGGGTGTTATGCAGCTCGCCAACACCATCGTGACCGACGCCGATCGCGCGGCTTACGTGAAGCCGGAGCCGAAGAAGCAGGAGGCCACGGGCAACAAGAAGGCTGCCAAGAAGGCCGAGCGCAAGGCCGCCCTCGCTGCCGCTTCCGCCGAGAAGGCAAAGCGTCGCGAGAAGCAGCTCAAGGAAGAGGCTGCTGCTAAGGCTCGCAAGGCCAAGGAAGCCGAAGAGGCCGCCAAGGCCGAGGCTGAGGAAGCTGAGGAAGCTGCTGAATAAGCAAATCGCTTAACGCGACTTTCGAAGGACCCTGAGTTCATCGCAAGAACCCAGGGTCCTTTTTCTTTGAGACACCAATGCGAGATAGAGATCGAGTGGTTTGCCTCGATCGTGGATGGCGGGGCTATCTTCCCGTGCAGACGGAGGTGATCCAGTCCATGAATGCCGCTTCGGGATCAGCGCCGCTTTTCATGGCGCGCTCGGCATCGCGCGCGGTGATGATCGCGCGGCGAAGCTCCTCTCGCGAGAAACGCCGCGCGAGGGTGCTATGCCCTTTCACCTGCCATGCCTGTTTCGGGCGGGCTTTGGGGTTCGCAATTTTCGCATACTCGGTCAGCGCTGATGCAAGCGCATTGGGGTTGCCCCGCTCTGCCAGGATCTTCGCGCACATGATCTCACGCAGCCGGGTTGTGCACATCGCAATGAGCGCATGGGGCGAAGTCGACTCCATTTTCGCGCGATAGGTGAGGCACTTCTTAAGGTCGCGCGCGGCAAAGGCATCGACGAATTCCCAAGGAGTTGCCTCGGTCGTGCGGCTTACGAGCGAGCGCACCTCGTGCTCGGAAACAGGGTCGTTCCCACGATGCGCGAGCGCAATCTTAGCGATCTCGCTGTCGAGATGCACCGTATTCTCACCTACAAGCTCGACCAGGGCATTTGCAGCCCCTTCAGTGAATGTCGTCCCGTGCGAGACGGCCATCGACCGGACGGTGTGGGGCAGCTCCTTCTTCTTCAGTGGGATGCACTCGATGACAGCGCTCTTCCCCACTGCAGCGACAGCCTTGTACAGGCGCGTGTTCTTCGCGAGCTTCTCCGCCTCAAGCGCAAGCACCGTCTGATCGCTCGGGGAATCGAGGTAGGCGACGAGCTCCTCCGAATCGGCCTTCTTTAGCTTGTTGACGTCGCGCACGTAGACCAGTCGCTTCTCGCTTGCGAAGGGCATGGTGTTGCAAGCCGATACGATATCGGCGCCTAGTGCCGTCTCGCCGTCGAAGGTGTCGGAGTTGAAAGAGAGATCACCGTATTGCGCGAGGCGCTCGCGGAGCCGCCTCAGCACGGTCGAGCGCTTGAGCGCGTCCTCCCCCACGATCAGGTAGGCGGGAATGAGTGGTTTTTGCTTAGCTGTTTGTGTCATGCAGCCATTCTATCCCAGGGTTGTAACGCGGATGCCATTGTTTGAGAATTCGCATGAAACGTCTCCCATCTCGTCAGTGCGAAAGACGTGCGACCCAACGTTGTCGAGAAGCGAAAGCGTCTGCGCAGCAGGGTGGCCGTATCGATTGCCCTCTCCAACGCTGACCAGCGAAATCTCAGGGCGAATCACCTCAACGACGCTCTCGGTGAGTGCTGCCTTCGAGCCGTGATGACCGACTTTGTAGATATCGATATCCCCTAACGCTCCCTCATCGATCATCTCTTTCAGTTGATCGGATTCAGCGTCGCCGCAGAACAATGCCGTCCACGTGCCCCCACTCGTCGCAAGAGAGACTAGCAGGCAAAGGCTATCGGCATTGCCGCCCTCGTCGGAAAACCCGTGTGGCCAGATCACTTTCAGAGAGAAGTCCCCGCAGGCAATTGCATCCCCAACAGCAAGAGGTTCGACGTTGGCGGATCCCACGACCGACGACGCGTTCTTGATGAGACTTTCGCACGACTCGCATTCGCACGTGACGGCATCGCGCGCCACGAGCACGCTATCGATTACCACGACACCGTCAAGCGCCTGCAGCGACCCGCAGTGGTCGTCATCGGCGTGAGTGATAAGCACCGCGTCGAGGTGGAATATGCCTTGCCTGGCAAGCGCCTCCTTGAGGAGCATGTCGTGGTTTCCCGTATCGATGAGAACCGACGACCCTTTACTCCTCACGAGGAACGCGTCTCCCTGCGCGACGTCGAGCATGACGATCTCGCTTGGCCTGAAAAGAGGAACAACGACAACGAGAGCAATAGCGCACGCGCAGGCCGCTGATCCCATCGCGAAGATCGTTGCGCCTGTGAGCTGGGGCCATAAGAGCCAGAGCAGAAGCGGCCCCGCAATCGAGAGCGCAAGACCCCACGGCGCGGAAAGCGATACCGGCACGCAAGCAAAGGGAATCTCCGCGAAGATCGTTATCGCTTGGGCAAGCAAGAAAGCGGCTCCGTTCGCGAAGGGTAGCGCGAGCGGCGCAACGACGGGAGCTGCTAAGGAGGCAACGGACCCCACAAGGCTTACCGAGAGTGCAAGCGTGAAGAACGGTGCGACGACAAGGTTCGCAACAGGGGATACGAGCGGCAATTGCGAGAAGAGCGCCGCGGAAAACGGTGTCGTTGCCACCATGGCCGCCAACGTGAGCGCTAGGGGCTCAGCTATCCACCGCACGATGGGAACATCCGACAGCCATGATGAAATGAGCGGCATGAGCGCGATGATCCCTAGCGTCGACATCGCTGAGAGGAAAAACGATATTGATACGCTCGATTGCGGGGAGATAGTAATGATCACGACAATGCACGCGCCGAGCGCCGAGAGCGTCGCCCGACGTCGGCGTGCGAGGAACGACGTCATGCCGACGACAGTCATCGCCGCAGCTCGGAGTGCGGATATGGGCATTCCCGTCAGTACGAGATAAATCGAAAGCACAGCAAGCTGTATCGCAAAGGAGAACCTTCTCGGCGTTCGAACGACCTGAAGCGCGGACGCAATCATCCCGCACGTGATGGAGAGGTGGGCCCCGGAAACTGCGACGAGATGGGCCACACCCACGGTCTTGCATGCTGCGTACAAATCACTATCTCGCAGCTGCTCCCGATATCCGCAGACGAGCGCCTGGCAGAGCGCACCGACATCTCCCTGACCGTCGAACAGCGCAATCGCCGATTTTCTCACGTTTGCGAGAACGCCCCCAACGGAGCGCGAATTGTCCAGTCGTTCGATCGCTCCAGGCGATGACACAGCATCGGTGCCTTGAAGATAGAACCGATCGGCAAAGACCTCCCTCGGCTGAGAAAGCGCGCACGTCGCGCTGAACGAGTCACCGTAGAATATGTCGCTTTCCCCTTTTGGCAAGGTAACGCTCACCGCGTGCTCCTCGCCGTTCGATTCCGAATGAGCCACCACGTGCACCGTGGCGCCGAAATCGCCCTGCCTCGCGTCTTCTTCGGCGGTGAAGACCCATTTCTGAACGGGTGAAGCTATGACTTGGTCGGCCTTCGTTATATACGAAAATGTAGCGAAGAAGCCGAGTGCGCACCCGATTGCGAGCCCCAGAGTGAGAACGGCAAGCGTCGGCGGGGCGCCTCGCATGAGGGCGAAAATCGCAAAGGTGAAGAGAACGCATGCGACGAAAATGAGGGGAACCAAGAACTCCCGCGCGCATCGAAATCCCAGGGTATAGCTTCCCGCACAGGCGCCCCACAATGCGAATGCAAGGATTGTAAGCGGTGGCATCGACGGACGCTTTACCGAGCCTTGGGCACATGGGTCGTCAAGCGTGTCGCTTGAATGCTGGCCGAGAACGCTCGCCCTCATCCTGAGGCGGCGAGCTGTGTCTTTTACGTGTCCGCCTCTCTCGTTATCCAACGGTAATGCACCCCTCGAGCTGGGAAAACTTCTTATCGCCAATTCCCGAGACACGCTTTAGGTCCTCGACAGTTTTGAAGGGGCCGTTTGCCTCGCGGTCAGCGACGATTTTCGCGGCAGTCGATGCCCCAATTCCAGGCAGCGTGTCAAGCGTTGCCGCATCGGCGGTGTTGATGTTGACCTTCCCAGCCGCCGTGCCAGCTGAAGCAGCGGTTGCGGGCGCAGTGTCCGAGCCGCCGTCGGTTTGAGTGCTGGGAACGATGATCTGCTCACCGTCGGTCAAGACGCGCGCAAGGTTCACCGCGTCATGCCTCGCGTCTTCAGCGAAGCCCCCAGCCGCTTGGATGGCGTCGTACACCCGCGAACCCTCGGAAAGCTCAAGCAACCCCGGGGCGGCAACCGCACCTTCAACGTGCACGAATATCGTCTTCTCGGCAATGGGCGTATCGGAGGCTGTATCTTCGATAGGCTCCGAAGTGCTCGTCTGCGCCTTCGAGATTGAAAACTCGGTTCCAGGCAGCAGGGCATGGGCAAGCTGCGAGCCTGCGATGCAGAGTATCGCCACCGCGAGCGAGACGATTCCGATGACGACCGCAGGTTTCGGCTTGCGCTTGCTCGGCACAGAAAACGGTATTTTGTCGCGACGCTTCATCGCTCCCCTTTCGATTAAGTAAGGGAGTATAGCGATGAAGCCTGGCGATGAGCTGACCCAATGCTTCCCGAATTGCGTCGCCTTATCCGCGCATTTGCTGCAGGAATGCAACGGTAAAGACGCAAATACTCTGCCGCTTCTCGCCCAGAATACACAAAACCCTGCCAGATTCCTTGCAGAAACCTGGCAGGGTCTAGTCTCGAAAGACATACCGCAAATCGAACGGCGGAAACACGGTCCCAAGCATCTATATCATACAAGCCAAAGAGAGGACCTGATGAAACAGATCCTCTCTTACGCCTTCCTGAGGAAGGCACCGCAAATACCTTTGTAGCGCATCACAGCGAGAGCGCACTTAGACTAAAGCAACTGCGCAGACTAGTTAGTCCCCGTCGTTCTCCGTCATAAGCTCGTGCAACGATTTCTTGCGCGGCTTGTAGGCGGGGCAGGCATAGTCGTGCGGCTCGGCAGCACAGGCGAGCTCCTCTACCCACTGATCGATGGGGAAGGCGGCCTCGGCCTCGCGCACGGCCGTCAGGTTAGCGTGCGTCTCGGGGTTTCTCGGCATGAAGAGCGTGCAACAATCCGGCGCGTCCTGCGACGAGATGGGGAACGTGCCCAACTGCTGCGATTGCGCGATGATCTCGAGCTTGTCGGAGCCGATGAGCGGGCGGAACACCGGAAGCAAGACAGCGTCGTTCGTCGCCCTGATGTTGTCGAGCGTCTGCGAGGCAACCTGCCCAAGGCTCTCCCCCGTGACGATGGCCTTCGCATGCTCGTAGAAAGCAATACGTTCAGCGACGCGGAACATAAGACGGCGATACAGGATAACGCGCAGCTCAGGCGGCGCCGAAAGGGCAATCTCGCGCTGATAGTCGCCGAAGGGAACAACATAGACGCGCGCGATGCAGCCCGTCTTTTCGAGCACATGCGCGATGTCGTCGACCAAGAACTCGGAGGCATCGGAGGTCTGCGGCCTGCCCGAGAAATGCACGCCGATGCAAACGGCGCCACGGCGCGCGATGCGCCAGAGCGCCACCGGCGAGTCGATTCCCGAGGAAAGCAAGCTCATCACCGTGCCCGAGCTTCCGACGGGAAGGCCCCCGATGCCGGGGATGCTGCGCGCGTAGACATAGGCCGCGTTTTGCACAACTTCAATCCCCACCGTAAGGTCAGGGTCCTTCATCTGGACTTTTACCTGGGGATAAGCCTCACTCAAACGCCCGCCGACAATCTGGTTGATCTCCATCGAGTTCACGGGGAAATCGGTGTGGTTGCGGCGCGCGTGCACCTTGAAGCTCGCAAATGCCCCCGACTCGCCCATCGCGAGGATGCCCGCCTCGGTCATCTGATCGAGGTCGCGCTCACACTTGAACCCGCACGAGACACGCGCGGTGCCGGGAATCGAGCGGATGGCATCGGCGCATTCAACCATGGTGTCGTGCGTGGTTCCCTCCTTCAGGAACACGCAAAGACGCCCCGAGATGCGGTGAATCGTCACAACGGGGTACGCGCAAAGATGCGCCTCCAGATTCTTCAGAAGGCGCATCTCGAATTTTGAGCGATTGTGGCCCTTAAGGCCGATCTCGTGGTAGTGAACCAGACAGATTCGTTGATACTCAGCCATTAATGGTTCTTGATGTCGATGCTGTCAGGATCATAGGAAACATCGCCGGCAGCGATCTCGTTGAAGGCGATCGTGAGCGGCTTCTTGTCCGCGGCGCGTGCAATCTCGACGGCGGTCTGCAGCTGGATTGCACGATCGCGCTGACCGCGCATCATGTCGTTGATGTCGTGCGCGCGCTTGGACGCGAGGGCACACAGAAGGAAACGGTCCTGATCGGTTTCTTCCAGTAAATCGTTGATTCTCGGTTCGATGATGCTCATCTTTGATGTTACCTCGTTATTCTTCAGCTTTTTCGTTCACGTAATCGACTAACTGCCTGGTGGCGGTCTCAAGGTCGTCGTTCACGATGCGAATGTCATACTCCATCTTGCGCGCAAGCTCTGCCTGCGCCGCTTCCATGCGGGAGGCTATCACCTCGTCGGTTTCCGTACCGCGTCCGCGCAGACGTTCTTCAAGCACGGTAAGCGAAGGCGGCTCGATGAAAACCAGGTGCGCTTCGGGAAGCTTGGCCTTGACTTGGAAAGCTCCTTGCACGTCGATTTCGAGAACGACCTGCTCACCTTGGGCGATATGCCCCAGCACGGCGCTTTTCGGCGTGCCGTAGCGATGATCCGCGTACGTGGCCCATTCGAGAAGCCCGTCTTCCTTTACAAGGGCATTAAATTCCTCGTCGCTCTTGAAGAAGTACTGGACGGCCTCCTGCTCGCCTTCGCGTGGGGAGCGCGTCGTTGCGGAAACCGAAACCCAGCAATCGGGAACTTCGCGCAACAAACGGGCCACCAGGGTGCCCTTGCCGGCACCTGATGGCCCTGAAATCACAAAGAGATTACCGCGGCGCATGGGCACGATTAGCCGAGACGCTCCAGCAGTGCGGCACGCTGACGGTCGCCAAGACCACGAAGGCGACGGCTCTCAGCGATCTGGAGTTCCTTCATGATCTTCTCGGCCTTGGCCTTGCCGTAACCGGGGAGAGTCTCGATGAGGGTGGAAACCTTCATGCGGCCGACGATCGGGTCTTCCTTCATGTCGAGAACCTTCTCGAGCGTGAGCTTGCCGCTCTTGAGATCGTCGCGAACCTCAGCGCGCTTGATGCGGGCGGCCTTGGCCTTCTCGAGAGCTGCCTGACGCTCTTCGGGGCTGAGTTGAGGAATTGCCATCGTGAATCTCTCCTTTTGTTTCTCGGCACGACGCCTACCGCCGATTGCCGTTATCAACAATAATTGTAAATGCCCAGTTGACCATTCAAGGAAAATAATAGTGGACGGGCATTGTTTTTCCGCGACCTTCCGCAAGCTCAATCTTCCATCGGCTTGCCCAAGGCGCGGTCAACGTTTGATTATCGTCGTGGATTTCCGCCGAATGGTCAAGTGTTTTTCAAAGAAATCACTGCTCATCAACGGAAAAATAAGTAGCAAGGCCAAATCTGGACACATCGCAGTGCATCTGAGCACAAAGCGTTCACAAATGGCGGGCCCCCGATGCTAACCTGCGCCAGGATGCGAGCTGTTCCATCAGACACCGAGGGGTGCGCGGAATTCCGTGCACCCCTCGGGCTTGAGCGTGCGCTCGTTTCGCGAGCGCTTATCGAGCTGAAAGGCTTAGGCCAGCTCCGCAGCAATTGCCTCGAACGCGGCAACCGGGTCTTCGGCCTGCGTGATCGGACGACCCACGACGATATGCGAAGCGCCGTTCTCGAACGCCTGCGCAGGCGTGGCCACGCGGCTCTGGTCCCCCTTCGCGCTTCCCGCGGGGCGAACGCCCGGGGTCACGATGAGCGCTTTCGACCCGAAGAGCTCACGCATGCCCTTGGCCTCCTGAGGCGAGCACACGATACCAGAAAGCCCCGCCTCGCGAGCTTGTACGGCGAGCGCGCTCACTTGCTCGGGAAGTGCCCTCGAAACGCCCGTAGCTGCAAGCGATTCCGCATCCATGCTGGTGAGAACCGTGATCGCGAGCGTCGCTGGCACCGGAACCTTGCGCGCGACCGCGGCAGCCTCGGCACCGCGGTGCCCAGCTGCCATCATCGCGGCGCCTCCCACGGCGTGCATGGTGAGCATGTCGGCACCCGAAAGCACCGCCGAAGCCGCGGCACCTTCCACCTGATGCGGAATATCGTGGAACTTCAGGTCGAGGAAGACATTGAAGCCGAGCTGCTTGAACGTCTGCACAATCTTAGGACCCTCAGCATAGTAGAGCGTCATGCCGACTTTGAGCCATTTCGCATGGCCGCGCAGCTGCACGGCAAGGCAAAGCGCAGTAGCCGCATTACAGTCGAGCGCGACGATCACGCGGTCGCGGGCGGGTTGAGCGTGGAAATCCTCTAGCATTCAAGTGCTCCTATCAGGTCGTTCACATCGTTTACGCCCTGCTCTTCACAGTAGTCGATAATGCCATCGATCACGTCGACGGTCGCTTGGGGGTTCATGAAGTTCGCCGTGCCGACGGCAACTGCTGTGGCACCAGCCAGCATGAACTCGATGGCATCGGTGCCGGTGGTAACACCGCCCATGCCAAGGATGGGAACGGAAACCGCCTTCGAGCACTGCCACACCATGCGCAGCGCAACCGGCTTCACGGCAGGACCCGAGAATCCACCGACAACGCGCGCAAGCACCGGCCGGCGTCGCTTCACGTCGATCGCCATACCGAGCAGCGTGTTGATAAGCGAAATCGCATCGGCGCCCGAAGCCTCAGCGGCGCGCGCAATCTCAGCGATATCGGTCACGTTGGGAGTGAGCTTCACGATAAGCGGGCGCGACGTCGCCTCGCGGCAAAGCGAGACAACCTTCTCGACGCTTGGGACGTGGGTACCGAGCGTCATGCCGCCGGCATCGACGTTCGGACACGAGATGTTCACCTCGTACGCATCGACGGGTGCATCCTCGAGCGCTTCGATGACCTGCACGTATTCGTCAAAACTATGCCCAGAGACGTTCACAATGGTCGTAGCACCTTGCTCCCGCAGCCAGGGAAGCTCCTCGCTCTTCAAGTGGGCGACACCGGGGTTTTGCAGGCCGATCGAATTCAGCATGCCCGAAGGAACCTCGGCGATGCGCGGGCTCGCGTTGCCTTCCCAACCGTTGAGGGAAACGCCCTTCGTCGTGACGGCGCCTAAAGCGGACACGTCGACGAAATCGGAGTACTCCATGCCGGCAGCGAACGTGCCCGAAGCCGTCGTCACGGGGTTCTTCATCGTAAGGCCGCCGAGGTTCACTGCCAGATTAACGCAGGTTTCACGTGGGGTTTTCGCTGCCATTACCACGCCACCTCCTGTGCATCGAAGACGGGGCCGTCGACGCAGGACCGTTTCTTGCCGTGAACGGTTTCCACAACGCAGGAAAGGCAGGCTCCGACACCGCACGCCATGCGCTTCTCCATCGACACCTGGCAAGGGATGCTCGCTTGCGCCGCTTGGCCGGAAACAATCTTCATGAGCGGCTCAGGACCGCAAACAGCCAGGTAATCGAAGGGCTTCCTACTCGCGTTCGCATCGTTGATTGCGTCTTCCACAAGCGAGGTGCAAAAACCCGCACGCCCGAAGGTGCCGTCGTCGGTGGCGCACAGAGGCGCGTTCTCGGCACAACAGCCGGCGGTGGAAAGCACGCGCGCATAGCGTTCACGGCACACGAGCGCAGCCTCGGTTTGGGCGCCGAGCACCACGGTGACGTCGACCCCCGCAGCAACCAGCTGCTCGAAAAGCAGGTACAAGGGAGCCGCCCCGACGCCGCCGCCCACCAGAAGCGCGCGTCCGCATTTTTCGGGCGCCGCCCAGCCGTGGCCCACAGGCCCGATGAGCTTGGGAGCAATCTCGTCACCGGGCGCAAGCTTGGTCATCCGCTCGGAGCCGAAGCCCACCACCTGGTAGAGAATCTCGATCGTCCCCTCGCTCACGTCCGCCGCATAGACCGAGAACGGGCGGCGCAGGATATGGCCTTCCATACCCGGAATCTGCATATGGACGAACTGCCCGGGCTTGATGCTCGAAGCAATTTCGGGCGCGCTCAGCGTCATGAGGTGAAGCCTGGGACCCACCTGGTGGTTATCGAGCACGGGCGCTGTGATATCTACCATCATTTAGCCTTCCCATTGCGGCAGGTCTTGCAGCGCTATGACATCGAGCCCCGTCTCGCGGACCGCCTCCATGCCCGCGATAAGCGCTTGCGCGCCCGCAAGCGTGGTGCAGTAGCTCACGCCGTGGCGCACGCATGCCGCGCGCATCTCGTAGCCGTCGGTGTTGGTGGAGCTGCCGAACGGCGTGTTGATCATGAGCACGATCTCGCCCGATGCGATGCGGTCGAGAATCGTGTGCGAGCCGGCGTGGATCTTGCCAACCTCTTCGCATTCGATGCCCGACGCGCGAAGGGCGCGGGCAGTGCCCGTCGTTGCAACGAGCGAGAACCCGAGGCGCGCAATGGAGCGAGCGATCGCCGTGATGTTGCGCTTGTCGCCATCGTTCACCGAGATGAACACTTCCCCGCCCCGTGGCGGCTCGTAGTCGATCGCGAGCTGGGTCTTGGTGAACGCTGCGGGGAAATTGCCTGCGATGCCCATGACCTCGCCGGTCGATTTCATCTCGGGGCCGAGCACGACATCGGAGCCGGGGAAACGGCCGAACGGCATGACGGCTTCCTTCACGCAGAAGTAGTCGAACTCGCGGTCGTCGGCGGGAAGGTGCAGATCGGCGAGCTTCTCCCCTGCCATGATGCGGGCCGCGATCTTCGCTAAGGGCACACCTGTGGATTTGGAGACGAACGGCACGGTGCGGCTCGCGCGCGGATTTGCCTCGATTACGTAGATGACCTGGTCTTTAATAGCGAACTGAATGTTGAGCAGGCCAACGACGCCCAGGCGCAGCGCAAGGCGGCGCGCGATGTCGCGCAGCTGCTCTTGCAAGCTCAGCGAAAGCGAGAACGGCGGCGTGCAGCAGGCGGAGTCGCCCGAATGGATGCCCGCCATCTCGATGTGCTCCAAGATGCCGCCCACGAACACGTCCTTGCCGTCGCAAAGCGCGTCGACGTCGACTTCGATGGCCGACTCGAGGAAGCGATCGAGGTAAACCGGATGGTCGGGCGAGATCTTCGCGGCCTCGGCCATGTACTTGTCAAGCTGGTCGTTGTCGTAGACGATAGCCATGCCGCGGCCGCCAAGCACGTAGCTCGGACGGACGAGCAGCGGGAAGCTGATATGCTCGGCGACCTGGTGCGCCTCTTCGAGGGTCGATGCCTCGCCCGCTGCGGGGTAGATGATCTTGAGCTCGTCGAGCACCTGCGAGAAACGATCGCGGTCTTCGGCGAGATCGATCGCCTCGGGGCTCGTGCCCATAATGGGGACGCCCGCTTCCTGAAGGGCGCGCGCGAGCTTGAGCGGCGTCTGGCCGCCGAGCGTCACGACGACGCCGTCAGGGTCTTCCACATCGACGATGTCCATCACATCTTCGAAGGTCAACGGCTCGAAATAGAGCTTGTCTGAGGTGTCGTAGTCGGTCGAGACCGTCTCGGGGTTGCAGTTGACCATGATGGTCTCGAAGCCGGCGTCGGCAAGCGCGTAGCTCGCATGCACGCAGCAGTAGTCGAACTCGATGCCCTGGCCGATGCGGTTCGGGCCTGCGCCGAGAATCATTGCGCGCTTCTTGGTCTTGGGAGCGACCTCGCTCTCGCAAGTGTCGTAGGTCTTGTAGTGGTAGGCCGTCTTGCTCGGCGTTTCAGCCGCGCAGGTGTCGACCGTTTTGAACGCGGGGACGACGCCGAGCGCCTTGCGGTGCGCGCGCACGGAAAGCTCGTCTGAGCCGGTCAGATGTGCGATCTGCACGTCGGAGAGGCCGAAGCGCTTAGCGCAGCGCATGTCCTCTTCGTCCAGTTCCTCGAGCTTGTGGCCCGAAAGCGCCTGCTCGACGGCGACCATGTCGGCCATACGGGCCAAGAACCACGGGTCGATGCCCGTCTTTTCATGGAGTTCCTCCACGCTCATGCCGCGGCGCATCGCCTCGCCGATGAAGAAGATGCGGTTCGCGGTCGGGCGGCACACCATGTCGTCGAATTCCGCGCCCTGCATGGTGCTTTCCGCACCCTTGCCGTCGGCACCGAGGCCCGCGCGGCCATTTTCAAGGGAGCGAAGCGCCTTGCCGAGCGATTCCTCGAAGGTGCGGCCGATTGACATGATTTCGCCGACCGCCTTCATGCGCGTCGTGAGCGTGTCGTCGGTGCCCTGGAACTTCTCGAACGCGAAGCGCGGCACCTTGACGACGCAGTAGTCGATGGAAGGCTCGAAGCACGCGGGCGTCGCCTTCGTGATATCGTTCACGATCTCGTCGAGCGTGTAGCCCACCGCGAGCTTAGCCGCGGCCTTGGCGATTGGGAAGCCCGTCGCCTTGGAAGCGAGCGCGGAGGAGCGCGACACGCGAGGGTTCATCTCGATGACGATCATGCGGCCCGTCTTCGGGTTGACGGCGAACTGTACGTTCGAGCCGCCGGTTTCGACGCCGATCTTCTCGAGGATGGCGAGCGAGGCCGTGCGCATGCGCTGGTATTCCACGTCGGAGAGGGTTTGCGCAGGGGCGACGGTGATCGAGTCGCCGGTGTGGACGCCCATCGCGTCGAAGTTCTCGATGGAGCACACGATGATGCCGTTGCCGACACGGTCGCGCATGACCTCCATCTCGTACTCTTTCCAGCCCTCGATGGATTCCTCGACGAGCACCTCGCCTGCGGGCGAGAGCTCAAGTCCTTGGCTCACGATGAGATGAAGCTCGTCCATGTCGTGCGCGATGCCACCGCCGGCACCGCCGAGCGTGAACGACGGGCGGCACACCACGGGAAAGCCCAACTTGGCGACGATCGACTCGGCGTCTTCCATGGAGTAGGCGTAGCCGCTGCGCGCGACTTCGATGCCGAGCTCCTCCATGCACTCGTTGAACAACTTGCGGTCCTCGCCGCGCTCGATGGCGGGAAGGTCGCAGCCGACCATTTCGACGCCGTACTTGTCAAGGACGCCAGACTTCGCCAGGGCGACGGCGGTATTCAGTCCGGTCTGGCCGCCGAGCGTCGGGAGAAGCGCGTCGGGGCGTTCCTTCTCGATGACTTTCTCGACGAATTCGGGCGTGATCGGCTCGACGTAGGTGCGATCGGCGAGACCCGGGTCAGTCATGATGGTCGCCGGGTTGGAGTTGACGAGGATGACGCGGTAGCCGTCGGCTTTGAGGACCTTGCAGGCCTGGGCACCCGAGTAGTCGAACTCGCATGCCTGGCCGATGACAATCGGACCCGATCCAATGACCAGGATGGACTTGATGTCGGTACGCTTAGGCATTGACTTCTCCCCCAAACTTCCATCCGGCCAAGCGGTCGGCGGCGATGTCGATATCGAGATAATCCTCGCGTCCATCCATCAGGCGCGAGAAGGCGGTGAACAGGTAGTGCGCGTCGGTCGGTCCGGGCGACGCCTCGGGGTGGTACTGCACCGAGAACGCCGGGATGTCAAGAAACGCGATGCCCTCGGCGGTGCCGTCGTTCAAGTTCACATGCGTGAGCTGGATGCGGCCGAACTTCTCGTTGCGCACGACGGGCGCCACGCGTTTCTCAACCCAAAAGCGCAGGTCGTCACGATGCTCGGTCTCGCCTGCCGACTCCTCGGGGATAAGCTCGCCGAGCGTCGGGAACAGAAGGCCGAACCCGTGGTTTTGCGCGGTGATCTCGACACGGTGGGTGCGCAGGTTCATGACGGGGTGGTTGCCGCCGCGATGGCCGAACTTGAGCTTCTCGATCTGAGCGCCCGCGGCCTTCGACATCATCTGGTGCCCAAGGCAGATGCCAAAGACGGGAACTTTGCCGAGCAGCTTTTCGACCTGGGTATACGTGCCCGAAACCGCATCAGGATCGCCGGGGCCGTTAGAGAGGAACACGCCGTCGGGGTTCATCGCGAGGACGTCCTCAGCGGGAGTGTCCCAGGGAACAGCGGTAAGCTCGCAGCCCACGCGCACGAGGTTCTGGAAGATGGAGAGCTTCGCGCCGCAATCGTAGGCGACGACCTTGTACTTCGCAGGCGCGGGCGCCGAGAGCGCGAACGCCTGGGTTTTCGGCAGGTCGTCAAGGCTGAAGGTCGCCTTCTCGGAGCGAGAGACCGTCTCGGCGAGGTTCACGCCGACGATGGACTCGCTTGCGCGCACCTTGGCGAGGAGGCTCTCGGCGTCGGTGTCGAGTGTGGAGAGCACCGCGCGCTGGGCACCGTTGTCGCGCACGTGGCGAACGAGCGCGCGCGTGTCGACGCCCTCGATGGCGACGACGTTGTTCTCACGCAGGAAGTCGGGCAGCGAAAGCTCGCTGCGCCAGTTAGAGGGCACCTGGCACATGTCGCGCACGACGAGCCCGCGCAACGCCGGCTTCTCGGACTGGCAGTCCTCGCGGTTCACACCGTAGTTGCCGATCTGGGGGTAGGTCATCGTGATGATCTGGCCTGCGTAGCTCGGGTCGGTGATCACCTCGAGATAGCCCTCCAGAGAGGTGTTGAAGCAGATTTCGCCGAACACTTCGCCCTGTGCCGCACAAGAGGTGCCGCTGAACACGGCGCCGTCTTCGAGCACGAGCAGCGCTGGTGCACCGAGCGGCTTCGAGGTGTTCTCGAGCAGCTTTTTCGTGATCTCGCTCACATCGTTCCTTTCCGTTCAAGCCCGCCATCGCGGGCGTCATCCCTTATCGTATCGAAATCGCCGTAAAGGCGCCTTACTTTTTGACCGTGGCGCAAACCACGCCGTCTTCCATCGTCGCGTAACCGCCGACGAACACGTCGGTCGCGCGCCCACGAAGGTTCCACCCGACAAACGGCGTGTTCTGCGCCTTCGAGCAGAAGTCGTCTTTGGCAACCGTCCACTCCGCGTCGGGGTCGATGACCGTCAGATCGGCGATGGAGCCCGGCTCGATGGCCACGCGCTCGTCGCGCAGGATTGCCCGAGGGTTCACGGCCATGAGCTCGACGAGGCGGCTCAAGCTGATCACGCCCTCGCCGACCAGGTGGGTGAGCATAAGGCCGAGCGAGGTCTCGATGCCGGTCATGCCGAAGGGAGCAAGCTCGAACTCGCGGTCTTTCTCGTAGGTCGCGTGCGGCGCGTGGTCGGTGACGATGGCGTCGACCGTGCCGTCGGCGAGGCCGCAGCGAAGCGCAGCGACGTCGGCCTTCGTGCGAAGCGGCGGGTTCACCTTGTAGTTCGTATCGTAATCCTCGCCGATTATCGAGTCGTCGAGAAGCAGATGATGCGGCGTTACCTCGCAGGTGACGGGCAGCCCCTCCGCCTTGGCGGCGCGAATGAGCTCAAGCCCGCGCGCGGTCGTCACATGCTGCGCGTGGAAATGGCAGCCCGTCAGGCGGCAAAGCGCGATGTCGCGCATGATTTCGAGCTCCTCGCCTTCCGCAGGCCAACCTAAAAGGCCAAGGCGCGTGGAGCATTCCCCTTCGTTCACCTGACCCGCGCCCACGAGACCCTCGTCTTGGCAGTGGCACATGACAACGCGGTCGAACTGCTTGGCGTAGTCCATCGTGCGGCGCATCATGCCCGAGTCCTGCACGCCGCGCCCGTCGTCGGTAAATGCAACGGCGCCGTGGGCGACCATATCCCCCATCTCGGAGAGCACCTCGCCTTTGAGCCCCTGCGTGAGTGCGCCCGACACAAGCACGCGGCAGAAGCCGACTTCGGAAGCCTTGCGCTGCACGTATTCCACGATGGTCGCGTTGTCGCAGACGGGGTTCGTGTTCGGCATCGCGCACACCGCTGTGAAGCCGCCGTGCGCCGCCGCCTTCGTTTCGGACTCGATGTCACCTTTGTACTCGAATCCGGGATCGCGCAGGTGAACGTGCATGTCGACCAGGCCGGGAACGACGATTTTCCCCGAAAGGTCGCGCTCGATGCCCTTCGGCATCTCAAGGTCGTGGCCGATTTCAACAATGCGGCCATCGCGGATCAGGATGTCAGCGACCTCGTCGAGCCCAACCTGGGGGTCGAGAAGCCGCGCGTTCTTAAGCATCAACGCCATTGTCGGTTCCTCCTAACAGCAGATAGAGAACGGCCATACGGACGAGCACGCCGGAATAGACCTGGTCCAAGATGACGGAGCACTGCGGGTGGTCGCACATGTAGTCATCGAGCTCGACGCCGCGGTTCACAGGGCCTGGATGACAAACGATAGCTTCGGGGCGCATGAGCTTCTCGCGCTCCTCGGTCAGACCGAAGAGCAGGTTATACTCGCGAAGGCTCGGGTACGGCGCACCCTCGAGGCGCTCGCGCTGGATGCGCAGCATGTAGACCACGTCGAGCTCGGGCAGCGCCGCGTCGAGGTCGCTCGTGATTTCGTCGGCCCCTAAGATTTCGGGAGCTGCCGGCATAAGCGTCGGCGGCGCGATGACGGTGACGTGAGCACCCATGATCTTGAGCGCGGGGATGAGCGAGCCGCACACGCGCGAGTGGCCGATGTCGCCGACGATGCCGACGCGAAGGCCCTCGATGTGCCCGAAGCGCTCACGGATGGTATACAGGTCGAGCAGCGCCTGGGTTGGATGCTGATGCTTGCCGTCACCTGCGCAGATGACGGATACGCCGGAAACATCGGCGACCTTGCGCGGAGCACCTGCGTGCTTGTCTCGCACGACGATGGCATCGATCTTGTACGAGCAGAGCGTCTGCACGGTGTCGCGCAAGCTCTCGCCCTTCACCGTGGAGGTAGAGGACCCACCGAAGTTGAGCGTATCGCACGACAGGCGCTTCTCAGCGAGCTCGAACGACGAGCGCGTGCGGGTCGAAGGCTCGTTGAACATGTTCACGACCGTGAAACCCTTGAGCGTCGGCACCTTCTTGATGCGCCGCTCGTTCACCGCGCGGAAGCTTGCGGCGGTGTCGAGGATCCGCGTGATGTCTTCCGCGGAGTATTCCGAGATGTTGATGAGGTGCTTGTGGTTGAAGGCCATGGCTGCTACGCCTCCTTTTCCTGGGGCTGGTCAAAGCCAAGCGGGGCGGATCCCGCACGGTCCCCCGGCGCCATTTCAAGGACCTCGACGGCGGAGACGCCATCGACTTCTTCCAGGAAGAGGCGGACGTTCTCGTGCGACGAGGATGGGACGTTCTTGCCGACAAAATCGGCGCGGATGGGAAGCTCGCGGTGTCCGCGGTCGACGAGGACCGCAAGCTGCACGCAGGAGGGGCGGCCGAAATCGCTTAGCGCGTCAAGCGCCGCGCGGATAGTGCGCCCGGTGAACAGGACATCGTCGACGAGTACGACGGTTAGCCCGTCGATGTCGAAGCGGATGTCAGTCGAGTGGACCTCGGGGGAAAGATGCGTCGCGAAATCGTCGCGATAGAAGCTGATGTCGAGTGCGCCGAGCGGAACGTCGGTGCCTTCTATCTGTTTGATCTTGCTCGCAAGACGATGAGCGAGCAAGTCGCCTCGGGTGAGGATTCCCACCAAGGCGATGCTCGAGGCGCCGTGGTTGGCCTCGAGAATCTGGTGCGCGATGCGCGTGAGCGATCGCTCAATTTCGTCTGCGTCCATACAGACGGATTTCACTGTTCTAGAATCTGTCATTCGCACCCTCTTCCAATCAGGGATGCAGGCAGACCGCTCGGTTCTGCGATAGTGCGATTTCACCTGGATGAACCGCTCGCGCTCCTTGTCGGTCTCTCTGTACCGCTTTTAAAGGACTGAACGCAAGTATAGGGCAGCTTCGCGCCGCGCGAAACCCCGAAATACTACATTGGCGGAAAACGCACGATTAGATAGATTGCTGACACGGCGACGGTCGCGAGCATCGTGGGAAAGCCGACTTTGAAGAAGTGCGCGAACGTGATGACATGGCCGTTCTTGCGCGAGATGTCGGACATGACGACGTTCGCCGACGCGCCGATCAAGGTGCCGTTGCCGCCGAGGCAGGCTCCGAGCGACACCGCCCACCACAGGGGCATGACGTCCATGCCGGTCGCCTCCATGGAAAGCAGAATCGGGATCATCGTGGCGACGAACGGGATGTTGTCGAGGAAGCTCGAGATGATCGCCGAGGCGAAGAGCAGCACGAGCATGGCGATAAAGGTCGACCCACCCGTGACGTCGATCAGGGCCTGCGCGAGCATGCCGATGACGCCCACCTCCGAGAGCGCGCCCACGATGATGAACAGGCCCGCGAAGAAGACGAGTGTGGTCCACTCGACGTGCGCGAGCGCCTCCTCGATGCGCTCGCCCGAGATCAGCATGAGGACGCCCGCCGCGGTGAGCGCGACGACGCAGGACTCGATGCCGAGCGAGCCGTGGGCCATGAAGCCCACGACGACGAGCGCGATCATGACGACGCTCTGGCGCAGGAGGACCGGGTTCTTGATCTGCTCCCGCTCGTCGAGGCCCGCGAGCGCGTTTTTGTGCGCGTCGTCGACGTGCAGCTTTCGGCCGAAGAGCAGGTAGAACAGCGCGAGCATCGCGGCGAGCGAGAGCAGCGCCGCCGGGGTGTCGTAGAGGACGAAGTCGACGAAGGAGTAGCCCGCCGCCGAGCCGATCATGATGTTGGGAGGGTCGCCGATCAGCGTCGCCGTGCCGCCGATGTTGGAGGCCATGATCTCGGCGAGGAAGAACGGCACCGCGTCGATGTCGAGCAGGCGGCACACCGTGATGGTCATGGGGCCGATCAGAAGCACCGTCGTCACGTTGTCGAGCAGCGCCGAGAGCAGCGCGGTCAGGCAGACGAACAGCACCATGACGTGCCAGGGGTTGCCCTTCGCGAGGCGCGCGCACTTGATGGCGAGGTACTCGAAGATGCCCGAGAGCTTCACCACGGCGACGAAGAGCATCATGCCCAGAAGCACGCCGAGCGTGTTGAAGTCGACGTGGCTCATGGCCTGGTCGAAGGTGACGACGTGGACGACGAGCAGGATCATCGCGCCTACGATGGCGACGAGCGCGCGGTGCACCTTCTCCGACATGATGGCGACCATCGCGACGACGAACACCACCACGGCAACAATCTGCATCAAGTCCATACCTCTACCCCACTTGTACCGTGAATTGCAAAAAACGTTCGAAATTATAGGAGTCTTTTGTTTCGAACGTGCTAACAATTCCTAGCGGTATTCCGTAAACGGAGGCGCCGTTTCCGAGAGGGGCGTTTTAAAGTCGCCTGCGCCGATGCAGCTGCACCTTACTCTCCGAAGAAGGCGCGGGCTGTTCGCGCTGCGGGGAGATCCTTGCCATTGTCGGCGGCGAAGCGCATGCAGCCTGCTGCCGCATCGCGGTTGCCCGCCGCAGCGTGAAGCTCGCCTTCCTTGGCAGCATACACGACGCGCAAGCGCGTGCACTGGTCGTGGTTACCCCAGATGGAGCGGTAGAGCCCGATGAGCTTCGACTCGTCGTGGGCGAGTTCTGCCTGGGCGACCTCGCGCGACCAGGAAAGATAGGCGCAGCGCTGCTGCGTGATAATATCATCCCCCAAGTTTGGCAGCGAGAGCACCTCATCGATGAGCGCGATTACCCGATTGTTGTCGAAGAGACTCTTCACCAGGGGAACCAGATCGGCGTACAGCGCGATTTTCGCCTCATCGGTCGGCGCGTCCTTCACGCTGTCCTGAATCATGAGGCCGAACTTCGCGGCCTCGCTCTTGCGGTCGACGTTGATGAGCGCGCACGCGTAGAAGGACAAAAACCACGCAGGAAGTTCCCCCAAGGGCGGCTCGGCGGATTCCGCGATTTTCGACGAGCCTTCGAGGAAGGCCGCAACATCGCAATCATCGTTGTAGAGGGAGACGAGCTTTTCGAGCTTGGCCTGCGCGGCGCGAGCGAACACGCGCGTGAAGATGAACAGGCCAGCGAGCAACAGCACGACAGATACGCCCGCGCCCGCTGCGGTGAAGCCCATCGCGCGCCCCTCGATAGTCGACCAGATAAAGGTCACGACAAGGGGAATCGCAACCGCTATGACGCATGCGGCAATCTCGTATCGCTTGAAGTACGTGAACATGAACTCGCCTTCCCGGTTAATCGTTTTGAAGCAGTGTAGCCCAAAGGGAATGAAAACTACGCGAGTCTTGCAAGTTCGGTTGGGGAACGAAGATGTAGCACCAAGCTTTGCGCAAATAAGAGCGCCGCAAAGAAGATCCTCGTGAATAGTGGCGGAGATGCGTGCGAATCGAACACACCCAAGACGTTCTGCGCGCCTCACAACGGCTTTGAAGGCCGCGGGGCCCACCAGGACCCATCCATCTCCATTTAGAAAGCTCGCGTTCAATCTTGCCCATCATAACGTAAGCGAGCGCACCATGTCCAAAACGATGAGCAGCGGGCGTAATTGCCTGCCAATGACATTATCGCCAAAGTTGCCGAATGCGTCCAATCCATGAAAAGTAAGTCGGCAAAGGCTCGCAGCGAGGAAACGCAAGGCGCGAGTTGACGGCGGGTCGGGGACGAACGGTACGCTTCACAAACCCACGACAAAAGGTGCGCCCTGTCTTCGGTCGAGCACGATTGCAGCAGTGCAGGAAAATAAGCCAGAACCGGGAAAACGCCTGATTTCGCAGGGCGTTATCGTATACTGTTCATAACACAAAACCTAACTCGACGGAGGTTTTGCCTGAATGGATAAATCGATCATCCACGTAAGGGTCGACGAAGACCTCAAAGAACAAGCCGAAACGCTTTTCGCCTCGATGGGCACGAGCATGTCGGAAGCGATCAGAATCTTCCTCAAGCAATGCATTCTCGACCAAAAGTTTCCCTTCCAAGTTAAAAGCTACGCGCAGAAGGGCGAGAACTCAGCCTACGGCTTTTTGAAGCTGTACTCCAAACCGATCACCCGCGACCAGGAGCGAGAAGCTTGGATCTCCTCGCTGACGAAAAAATGATTACCGTACTCGATGAAAGCGCTATCCTTCGCTACTTGCTGGATGACGAGCGGAAGAAAGCCCGCCAAGTCGCCGAGGTGATCGCCTCGGGGCAAGCATATTCGTTCCCCGAGGTCTTCGCCCGCGTGGCGGTCACCCTGCGCGACGTGTATCAGGTCCCCCGCTCACTCATCAGCGAAGCGCTCCTGACGCTGCTCAACGACATCAGCGTTGGCGAGGAGGACATCGTGCGCTATGCGACCCGCCTGTTCGGAACGACGCTGTTCGACTACATCGACTGCTTGCTCGTGGCGCGAAACCACCTCTACGAGTTCGACGTCGTCACCTTCGACAAGCCGCTGCTGAAGCACATGATGTAGCCTCTTTATCTAGCAGTAGGACTTCTCGAGAATCTCGAGAACGTAGGACTCGGTTAGCATGTAGTTTTCCTGCGCCGAAGACGATACGCGTTGGGACGAAGCTATCTATGGTGATCATAGCCAAACCTTCTTCCTGTATAACTTAAACGGACAACGCCCCTTAGCGCTCTTCACCGACGAAGCGATAGTCCTCCCATCCTTCGTTGGCGGAAATACGCTCGAACAGATCTTTAACCGACTCGCGCACCGCCGGGGTAAGCGGTGCGAAAAAGGTCGTGTCAGCTGGCTGGATGCCGAGGAACACGACGCGCTTGGCCATGCTCTCGATTTCGCCCAGCAAAAACGTAATGGGGAGCGCGTGCGTCGAGATCAGACAGTCAGTTGCCACATCGCCTGCACTGAGGTTGCGAACGGTGCCCGGCGGAAGGCCCATATCGGCAGCGTCGAACACGAGAACGGTATCGGGCTCCTGCCGTCTGATGACGCCCAGCTCATCTTCGGGGCACTGCCCGCCGTCGACGACCGACCAGCCCTCGACCGGCGAGTCGGTCATCATCTTGGCCAAAAACGGCCCCGCGGCATCATCGCCGCGAAGCACGCTGCCAACTGCCAAAAGCACGTTATTGCTCATCAGTCAATCTCCCCATCATATACATTGCAGTCTGGGTCCTCACTTCCTCCAGCAGATCGAGGAATTGCGTGAGCCACGTTATCTCGACAGCGTAAAGCTTCGACGTCTTTTGAAGGTAGAGCGATTGAAGCTCCTTCTTCAGCGCCTTGGTCAAAGCAGGAACATGCACCTTGTCGATCTGTATCTCGCCGAAGCGCATGATGCCCTCGAGCTTGTAGCGGGCCTCCTGCGAATCGACATGGGACACAATCGAGCGATAGGTGTCCATCGAGCAGGACAGACACGGGCTGAGGCAGTCCGCCACACCCGTGTGATGCCCAACCGAAAGCGTGTAGTACATGATGTTGCTAACCTCTTCGGGGATATCGACCGCGCTATCGACAAACTTAGCTGTGAGACGATAAAACACTACTTTCTTTCCCATGCCCGTCCCCTATCGTCCTTGCCAACAAGATACCCTTGAGCTCCTCGTAGACCTCGGCACGACGCGGATCGCTTTGCGCGGCGATCAAGTCGTTGACGCCTAAGATGACATCCCCGCTGTTCTCGAGGGCTCCCATGAACTCATCGACAAGATCTCTGCCGTATCGGTAACCCGACATCCTGCGAGCCTCTCGTTCAAGCTCCACGCGAAGCTTGTAGGGAATATCGGGGAAAGCGATGGGGGCAACCTCTCCCTCACCCTCGAAATGGTTGGTCGCGTGCTGCTTCTGAGCCAGCATACCGAGCGCCATGGCGAATCCGTACACAGTTTGACCCGGCGTCGGAGGGCAACCAGGAATGTAGACGTCCACCGGCAAAATCTTGTCGGTTCCTCCCCAAACGCAGTAGTTGTCGTGGAAGATTCCTCCCGTGCAACCGCAGGCGCCGTAGGACACGACAATCTTCGGGTCGGGAGCGGCCTCGTACGCTCTGAGCGCCGGCATGCGCATCGAACGGGTGACAGCGCCCGTGTACACGAGGATATCGGCATGACGGGGCGTCGGGACAACCTTGATGCCGAAGCGCTCGACGTCGAACACGGGGGTGATGCTCGAGAAAATCTCGATTTCGCAAGCATTGCATCCGCCGCAGTCGACGCGGTACACGTACACCGAGCGCTTGATGTAGCTGAGCAGCTTGCCCTTGGCCTTGGCGACCTCGTCGTCGACGACCACCGGATCCAGGCGCGTTTGAAGCTCTTCGGGGATTACCGTCATAGTCATCGCACTCACTTCCTTTCAAGCTTCACACCCTGCATATCGAGGGTATGTTTCCGCTTGCAGTCGAGGCACACGCCCACGTTCTCATAGGCTGCGCCGTCGTTGCCGATGCGCTCGAGCAGCATGGCGGTGTACTCGACCTCCTTGCGGGGTGCGAAGTAGCGCCCGCACTCCGAGCATTTCTGCAGCTGGAACGTGCACGTATCGGTCAGGTCGTCTTTCGCCATGACGGCAAGCTCGAACTCGGGCGTGAGCTTGATCGCGCTTGTCGGGCACCTTTCCTCGCAGCGGCCACAGAAAATGCAGCGACCGTAGTTGATGCTCCAGACGATGGTCCCCTTTTCAGTATCGGCATCCATCTGAATCGCGTTCGGAGGACAAACTGAGGCGCACGCGGCGCACGCAATGCACCGCTCGTGCGTGTGCTCGGGCTTTCCTCGCACATCCTTCGCCTGTTTGAGCGGCGCAAACGGATATTTCACCGTTCCTTCGCCCTGTTGCAGGATGTGCTTAAGCATCTTAAGCATTCGGTCCTCCTTTCTTTAGCGAACGACGAGCTCGTTGAAATCGCGCTTCCTGCAGCCGTCTTCGAATTCCTGTTTCGAGAGGACCTTCTGCTTGCGCTTTTTGATATCGACGATGGTGACTCGGTCGGTGCACGAATAGCACGGGTCGATGCTGCCGATAACGACGGCGGCGTCGGCAATCGTGTTCCCGCGCAGCATCGAGCGGAGCACCGGCCAGTTGCTGTACGTCGACGCCTTGGCGCGCCAGCGGTAGCACTTCTGGTTGTCGCCCGTCATCGACCAGTGCAAATCCTCACCGCGCGGCGCCTCTGTGAACCCGACGCCGAAGCGATACGGCTCGTAGGTCCATGACTCGTTGAGAATCGGGCCTGTAGGAGCGTTATCCAGCCAAAACTCGATCATATCGATACTGTCGAAGAACTCATCGACGCGCACGAGCGTGCGGCTTTTCGCGTCGCAACCGTCATACGTGCGAGGAGCTTTATCCGTCAGCAGCTTGTAGCCGTCGAACGGATGGTCGAAGCGCGTATCGCGCGCGAAGCCGCTTCCGCGGATAGTCGGTCCCACAGGGCTCCAGTCGCGGGCAACCTGCTTGTCGAGGATGCCGATGCCCGCTGTGCGCTGCTCGAAGTTTGCAGTCGCGAGCAACGCCTCAAGAAGGTGGCTAACCTCATCGCGCAGCTCATGCAGCGTCTGAACGGTCTGAAGCTTCTGCTCCGCAAGGATATCGCGACGCACACCGCCGATCAGGTTCATGCCGTAGGTCTTGCGAGCGCCGGTCAAAAGCTCGGCTAAGTCCATCGCCTTTTCGCGGATGCGGAAGAAGTGCATGAACCCCGTGTCAAAACCGGTGAAATGGCAGACCAGGCCGAGGTTGAGCAGATGCGAGTGCAGACGCTCGACCTCGAGCATGATCGACCTGATGACCTGGGCGCGCGCCGGCACCTCGATACCCATGGCGTTCTCAACCGACTCCGAATAGGCAACCGAATGAGCAAAGCCGCAGATTCCGCAGATACGGTCGGCCAAAAACGGCACGCCGTCGTAGGTCAGGCGCGACTCGGCAACTTTCTCCATGCCGCGGTGCACGTAGAACATGCGGTAGTCGGCGTCGACAATGTGCTCGCCTTCGACGAAGAGCCTGAAGTGGCCGGGTTCGTCGGAGGTGATGTGCAGAGGACCCATCGGAATGGTCGTCGTCGAGCCTTCGGGGGCGTCGTTCAGGAACTCGTAGTTCTCAAGATCGGTCGTCGTGGCGGGCCTGTGACGATAGTCCATGGAGTCCTTGCGCAGCGGGTAGAGCCCCTCCGGCCAGTCGTCAGGAAGCACCAACCTGCGCGGGTCGGGAAGCCCGATGGGGGTCAGGCCGAACATGTCGCGAACCTCGCGCTCGCCCCACATGCAGGCGGGAACACGAGCGGCTACCGAGGGGAACGTGCCCGGATCGGGATCGACTTCACTGCGAACGACCACGATGCACGGGTCGCTTTCCTCCATCGAGAGAACGTAGTAGAGCGCATACTTGCCGCTGATCGGTCGCTCGTCGTTGCCGACGACGACCGAGAGCCAACCGCCGCGGCGGTAGTAGAGATGCTGCACGATGTCGGGAGTAGAGTCAGCGCGAACCGTGATGGTGACCTGCTCGTTGTTTTGCCAAGAGCTATCGAGCAGAGCACCGTGAAAGCGCCTTTGGACAAATTCGACATGCGACATGCCAGATTTCGATTTGCTGGAACTTTTCTTGCTCACTTTGTCCTCCTACTCGCCGAGAGTCCGAGTTGCGTCGGACGCATTGAAGATACTGTCGAAAAGCCCCGCGCCTGGCAGCTCGCTTTCGCTCGAGATATCCTCCTGCAGGACGATCTCGGTAGCCGAGCCGACGCCTGTAATCACCGGCGTAGGAAGCGCCACGCCGAACCACAGGAGAAGCGCGACGAGCGCGAACTCGGGAATCAAAGTGAGTGCCTTAGGCTCGCCGCGCTTCACGCCTTCGGGAGCCTCACCCAGAATCGAGCGGAGGAACACGATGGTGAAGGCACCGACCACAACGGTAAGGGCAAGCGCAATGATGACGATAAGCCACAGAAAGCCCGAGGAAGCCGCCGCGACGAAGGCAAGCATTTCGCTCGTGAACAGGGCGAGCGGCGGGAAGCCGGAAATGGCGAAGAGACCGATTCCGACGAGGACGGCGGTGACGGGCGCAACCTTCACCACACCCTTGATCTGCCCAAGGTCGCTCGTCTTGTACTTCATGGCGAGGTTGCCGGACATGCAGAACATAAGCGACTTGACCAAGCTGTGGAAGACGCAGTGCAGAAGCGCTGCCGCGACGCCAATGGGCCCGCCCAGGCCGAGGCACAAGGCGACAATACCGATGTTCTCGCACGAGCTGTAGGCGAGCTTGCGCTTGAAGTCGGACTGCGTAAGAAGCGCGAAGGCGCCGAAGATGATCGATGCCGCGCCGAAGATCAGCATGATTGTCTGCGGGAACGTTGGCCCGATGGCCTGAACGGCAAGCACGTAGAACCTGATCACAACAAGGATTGCGCACTTGGCGAGCGCACCCGAGAGCAAACCCGAGACCGGGCTTGGAGCCTGCGAGTACGCGTCGGGCATCCAGGTGTGCATCGGGAACAGGCCCGCCTTGGTGCCAAAGCCGATCGCGATGAACACGAAAGCAATCTGGATCAGCGCGTGGTCGAACTGGTCGGCATAGGGAACGAGCGTCGACCAGAATGCGGCCTGATGGGGGTTGGCCATCACGTCTGCTGCGTTCGCGTACACGAGCAGCGTTCCGTACAGGCCGAACGCAACGCCGGCCGTGCACACGATGAGGTATTTCCAAGCAGCCTCGAGCGAGATCTTGTTGTTGTAGGTGCCCACGAGGAATACCGTCGCGAGCGTCGTCGCCTCAATGGAAGCCCACATCATGATGAGGTTGTTCGACGTCGCGACGAGCAGCATCGTGAACACGAACAAGCTGAACAGCGAGTAGAAGCGCTTGATCTGCTTGTCCTCGACGTTGCCCTCAACCGCGTCGTAGCGGATATGAGAAATCGAGGCAATGCCCGTGAGCAGGGCCACGGCGCACACGATGCCGACGAAGATCGATGAGAGCGCATCGACATGCAGCCACAGATCGAGTGCGCAGACCTCTTCCCCACCGAGAACCACCGTGCCGACGACGCTCGCACCGAACGCGAAGACGGCGATCAGACACGCAGCATGGATAGCCTCGAACAGCCCACGAGGCGCTTTGGCGGGGATGATGGCCATGAGCAGGCAAGACGCCAACGGCGTTGCCAGCATGAGCAATACCAACAATGAAGCGTCCATAACCTATCCCTTCAGTTCCATCAGATTATTAGCATCGAGCGAATTGGTCTTGCGGTAGATCTGCCTGACCACGAGCGCCATGACGAGCACGGCGAAGATGGCGTCGGTGGCGATGCCGATCTCGACAAGCTCGGGAGCATGCGGCGCCAACAGCGCCAACGTGACGTGCGAGCCGTTCTCCATCAGGCAGTAGCCGAAGATCTGCTTGACGATGTTGCGCTGCGAGATGATGCACGTCAGGCCGATGAAGAAGTGCGCGAGCGAAATCGCGAGCGCGGGCTTCACCTCGGCGGCCGTGTACAGGTCGACCTGCTTGACAGCCGCAAAACACACCAGCACCTCGATGGCGATGATGGCGACGCTTCGTGCGGGAGAAGTCTCGTTCACGACTTCCTGGGATCCCCCCAGCTTCTTGATGGTATAGAGCAAGATGCCCGGCACGAGAACGACCTTGGTGACGAAGGCCGAGGCCGACCAGAGAAAGAGCTCGCTCGATTCCGTCGCGAAACCAAGGGAGAGTAGCAGCAACACGAGAACAAACGATTGAAGCATGTAGAGCAAGGCAGATTTCTTGGCCGTTCTCGCGAGGACCACGACCGTCGAGGTGACGATCAGCAAACCGCCTAGAATGTTAACCAGCGTAAATCCTGTCATGAGATCCTCCTTAGTTGAGCCACGCGACGGCTACGAAACCCGAGCACACAATCAGGACGATCAGCACGATGAAGACGCCGGCCATAGCCTTCGGAAGCGGACTCGCTTCCGCAACAGTCTCGGAGGGCTCGCCGGGAAGAGTCGAGCCCATCCATTTGAGGAACCAGGCGAACGAGCAAATCGACTCGATGATGGCGACGACAACGATAATCATGAGCGGGATGTTGCCGACGGCCGTCTCGAATCCGCCTGCGAGAATTGCGAACTTGCTGAAGAAGGGACCGAAAGGAGGAACGCCGCCGATAGCAAGCGCCGCAATCGCAAAGGAAACCGCGATAAGCGGAGCTTTCTTCCACAAACCGCGAATGTCGGTGAGCATGCGTGTGCCCATGCAGTAGCTCAAGGCACCAGCAACCAGGAAGAAGAGGATCTTCGCGAACGCATGGTTGAAGATGTGGGCAATGCCGCCTTCTAAAGCCAGCTCGGAACCGAAGATCGCGAAGCCGAAACCGAGGAACATGTAGGAGAGCTGGGCGATGGTCGAGAACGCCAGGAGCCGCTTGATATCCTTTTGCGGAAGGTACATCGAGAATGCGAAGACCATCGTAACGATAGCTCCCACGACGACAATCCACCCGATTACCGGGTCGACGGGCCCTGAGCACATGAGCGCGCGGGCGAAGATGTACACGCCGACCTTGACCATTGACGCGCCGTGAAGGTAGGCAGACACCGGCGTCGGCGCGTTCATTGCGGACGGAAGCCACATGTAGAACGGCAGCTGAGCGGACTTGCCCCATGCCGCGATGAGGATGCCGATCACGACGGCCGTCTTCCAACCGCCCTCAAGCTGAGCGATCGCAGCGAGGTCGAACGTGCCCGTCTGCATGAAGAGCACGGCAGTGGCGCAATACAGACCGAGGGACGCCAGGTGCGTGATAACCAGGGCCTTCATAACGGCCTTTTGCGAAGCAGGCGTATTGTAGTACCCGATCAAAGCCCACGAGCAGGCACCGGTGATCTCGAAGAACACCAGCTGACCCAAAATAGTGGAACTGAACACGACGCCCGCCATCGCACCGATGAAGGCGCAGAACACGGCGTAGAAGCGCTTACGATGCTTGTCGGGATGCTCTTTGTTGCCCTCGTCGAGGTAAGCGGTAGCGTAAACCGTCACCAGCATGCCGATGCCGACGAACGCGGTCGCGAGAAGGCTGCTCACGCGGTCGACCGTGAAGCCGAACACTGTGACAGAACCGAGGTGCAAAAGCGGGGTCGTCACGCCTTCCATACCGTTCATCCAGCATGACTTCATGCTGAGCAGGCAGAATAGAAGCGAAATCGCCGAGGCTGCAACGCACAGCCAGCGAGCTGCAGAGCGTCGAGAAATCAGGATAACCAGCGTCCCTGCAAACGGAACCAGGATAGCCAGCGCCGGGACGAGCGTTGAGAAAAAGCCAGCAGTCATCTTCAGACCTCCTTTCTACACACCGACGATGAGGAAGACGAACGACAAAACCGAGCAGCCGACGATCATCCACGTATTGCGGGAAAGGCTATTGAAGCGCGTACGCATAACCGTGTTCTCGATCACGGCGCATACGAGGAAAACGATCGTGAGCTTGATGTAGAACCAGATGGCGCCAAAGGCCAATGCGGGCAAGGTGAGCTCTGCTGCATTGCCGAACGGAATGAACAGCGACACGAACAGACCGCCCATGAGCATCTGCTTGAGCGTCATCGCAAGCTTGAGAATTGCCAGGGATGGACCCGAGTACTCAGCGAGCGGACCTTCCTGGATCTCCTGCTCGGCTTCAGCCATATCGAAGGGAAGCTTGCCCAGCTCGACATAGCAGCACGCAGCCATAGCGCATCCGGCGATGACAACGGCAACCGGGGTGTCGATGGCGAGCGCGCGCACGGCGGTGCACATATCGCCTAGGTTGGACATGCCGGTCGAGATGGCAACCGTGAACAGGGCGAGAATGATCGCGGGCTCGATAAGGGCGCTCACGAGCAGCTCGCGGATGCCGCCGACGCTCGGATAGGCACCCGAGGAGTCGACCGATGACAGTGCAAAGAAGAAGCGGGGCAAGACGAGCAGGTAGACCACGAGGATGAAGTCACCAAGAATCGGGATGGGGCTTTGCAGCGTGACGAGCGGGATAGCCGCGCCAAGAAGCAAAACCGTGGCCAGGAACAGCACCGGCATGATACGGAACGGCAAGCCCGAATGCTCTGGGCGAAGGTCCTCGCGTTTGAAAAGCTTGAACAGGTCGTAGTAATCCTGCAGGATGCTCGGGCCTTTGCGTCCGTGCAGCTTCGCGCGTAAAACGCGACTGAAGCCGGAGAACAAAGGTGCCAGAACGAGAAGCAAGAGAGGTTGGACGAGAGCCAATAGGATTTCACTCATGATGCACCGCCTAACCGACTGCCACAGTCAGTATCAGGGAGATTGCGAGGACGATAACGATATAACCGACGTAGCGACGGTAGTCTCCGCCCTCAACGCCCTTCGAGGCCACGCCAATACGCTTGGCGAAGCTCGTGACGCCGTCGACGAGGTACTTGTCAGCCATAGGCTCGAGCTTCTTCAAGAAGCCGACCAGACCTTCGTAGGCGCGCATGACAAGAGACTTGCGCTCGACGACGGCATCGCGGGCGTCGTACATGGGACCGAAGAATCCGCGGACGTTCGTCGCGAACGTTCCCGACGAAGGAGGCATGGAAAGGTCGGGCAAGTAGCCGCAGGCCCATGCATCATCGCGCACACCGGCGCCGTGCCGCGAATTGAAGATGCCAAGGATGCCGCGAAGAAGAAGGGCGAGCACCAACAGCACGACGGCGACGACAAGCAGGGAGATGGCCGTATCGCTACCAGGAATCGAGACGACCGCGCCCGAAGCGACCGTGACGGCTGAAATGCCAAGCGTGGCGCTTGCGATATCTTGCATAAAAGGTGCGACAAGCGCGACACCCAAACCGAGCACGATGCACATCAAGGCGAGCAAGGCGGTACCGAAAACCATGCTGGTAGGAGCTTCGCGCGGCTCTTGAGGGAGGTTCACGCGAGGTTTGCCAGCAAAGGCGACGCCGTAGCATTTGATGAAGCAGATGACCGCAAGGGCGCCGGTAATGGCCAAAGCAGCAGCAGCGAACGCCATAAAGCCCATGACTACGCCGTCACCTTGCAGAGCAGCCGTCAGCAGAGATTGATAGGTGAACCATTCGGAGGCAAAGCCGTTCAACGGCGGAATCGCGCAGACCGAGATGGCGGCGATGAGGAACGTGATCGCCGTTGCGGGCATAAACTTCGATAGGCCGCCCATCTGGTCGATGTTGCGCGTATGGGTGCGATAGATCATCGATCCCGCGCCAAGGAACAGAGCACCCTTGAACATCGCATGATTGAGGGTGTGATAGAGACCCGCCATAAGGCCGATGGAGGCAACGAGGAGGTTGCCGGTCGCACAGCCGACGAGCGCCACGCCAATACCGATCAAGATGATGCCGATATTCTCAACCGACGAAAAGGCGAGGAGCTTTTTAACATCATGTTCCATAAGCGCGTAAGCGATTCCCAGCACGCTTGAGACAACGCCGACGACCAGGACCGCAAGGCCCCACCACAGCTGGCAGTCAGAACCTGCAAGCAGATCGAACGCAACTTTCACAATACCGAAGATACCGATCTTGATCATGCCGCCCGACATGAGCGCAGAAACGTTCGAAGGCGCAGCGGGGTGAGCTTGGGGAAGCCATGAGTGGAACGGAAGCATACCGGCCTTGATGCCGAAGCCGACAAAGGCCAGAACGAACACGACGGACGCCATGCCAACGGGAAGCTCAAGCGCCCTGAACGCCGAGAACTCGAAGCTGCCCGAAGCCCAAGCCATCACGAAGAAGGCGACCATGATCATCATGAAGCCGACATGTGCCATGACGAAGTACATGAAACCACCGCGGATAGACTGCTTCGTCTGGTCGAAGACGACGAGGAAGTACGAGGTCAGTGACATTAGCTCGAAGAGCACCAGGAACCAAAACGCGTTATCGGAGAGCACCACGAGCAGCATCGAAATGATGAACAGGTGCATGTAAAAGCCGATCTGCCCGATACCCTGGCCGCGGTATTCCTCGAAGTACGAAAATCCGTAGATCCATGCAGCAACGGAGAGCAGCGAGATTACAACTATAATAAGGCCCGCCAGGGGATTCCACAGAAGCGTGAAGTCGGCGAACCAGAACACCGTCGGAGCTGTAAGAAGAAACGGCTCTGACACAATGGCAAGCAATCCCGAGGCGAGACTCGCCAATGCCGCCAAAACGCCACATGCGCATCCAGCAAACTTTGCAGCGCTGTCCCAGCGGACGAGTAACAAGGAGAACAGGGCGCCGATGATAGAGAGAGCGCCTGATGCAGCTAGCAATTCAACCATCATCACTACCTCCGCTCATTCCACGAAGCTGACATCGTCGCTTCGCAAGCCCTTGCACTCTCAACGTTGCGGTAACGGACTTCGCGGCGAATTTCCTCATCAGTGACGAGCCTGAGTGCGCCGGACAAGCAATTCTCAACACATTGGGGTTTGCCAGCCGCGCCCTGGCAGAGATCGCATTTAACCGCGGTAGGAGCAACGCCGATTTCCCATGAAATAAGAGGGCTTTGCGCTGCAGGTGAAGCAGGCGTCCTATGCATAACACCTGCTACACCCGCAATAGAAGTTCCAGAAGGCTCTATCGCCCCGTAAGGGCATGCGATGGCGCACAGTTTGCAGCCGATACAGCGTTGCTCGTCGGTGCGAACCACGCCTTCCAAAACCTTGAGTGCCTCTACGGGGCACACATTCGCACAAGGGGCATCTGTGCAATGATGGCATGTCACCATAGTGGAGACGCCCCTATTCGAAACAAAAATCAATCGATGGCGCCGCTGCATCCCAGCCTTGCGATGGCTGTTCACACATGCTGCTTCGCACGTCTTACAGCCAATGCATTTATCGGGGTCGACAGCGATGTAAGAGCTCATGACGCCTCCTTTCTCTGAGTACCCGATATTTGGGAGAGTGGTGCTATGCCGAATACTGGTGAGCCGCCTCTCGAGCAAGACGAGCCTTCATATCGGCATAAAGCTTCTCAGCGTGCTGCTCAGCCCAAACCTGGTCTTCGATTTGAGCGACCTGACATGCCGAGAACTTATCCTCAGGAGTTCCCGATAAGGGGTCGGTGACGTGCATCGTCAAGTCGTTGCACTTGCCGATCCACCACTGGTAGGTCATGTAAACGGTGCCGGGGTTGACGCGCTCGTCAATTGCTGCGCGCGTGATAACCTTGCCGCGGCGCGAGTAGACCCAGACAAGGTCGCCATCTTTGATGTCGCGCTCGCCCGCATCCTTGGGGTTGATCTGCACGAACCCGGGCTCGTCGGCGAGCTGCGCGAGCGTCTTGCAGTTGCCGGTCATCGAGCGGCAGAAGTAATGCCCAACCTCGCGAACGGTGCATAAGACCAAAGGGTAGCCGGCGTCGGGCAGCTCGGTCGGCTCGATCCACTCGTGGGTCATAAGCTTTGCCTTCTGGTTCGGCGTGTTGAACTTGCCGCCGAGATAGAGGTCGGGAGTACCCGGATGGTCGATGTCGGGGATCGGCCACTGCGCGTGCCCTAAGCCCTCCATCTTCTCGTAGGTCGCACCGTAGAACAGCGGGCACAGTTCGCGAACCTCGTCCCAGATCTCCTTCGTGTTGCGATAGCGCATCGGATAACCCATGCGCGTCGAGAGCTCCTGGAAGATTTCCCAATCATGCTTGCACTCGCCCTTCGGGGGCACGGCGGCCGTGAAACGCTGGAACGTGCGGTCAGACGCCGTGAAGACACCTTCATGCTCGCCCCAAGACGTGCCGGGAAGTACGACGTCGGCCATAGCGGTCGTCTGCGTCATGAAGATGTCCTGGCTGATGAGGAAATCGACATCCTCGAGCGTCTTCTTCATATCGGCCGAATCTGGTTCGGTCTGCAGCGGGTCCTCGCCGAAGTTGTAGAAGGCCCGGATTTTCTTATCCTTGACACCGTGCGGCAGGTCGGTGAGCTTCAAGCCCTCTTTAAGGGAGAGGCGCTCAGGCGGAAGGTTCCGTGGGTTCGAATCCTACTTCCTCCGCCAGAATGAAATACGAGGTCAGGGAGCTAGTCACCTGACCTCGTTTCTTCTCGGTACCTTTGCCAGTACCTCAAATGGTACCTTTACCCGTTGAGCATCATCAGCAGGTTGCGCACGGCGGCCGTCTTGTCGACGATCTTCCCGTGCTCCCAGTCCCACACCTTGCGCATGCCGTCGGGAGCTTCGCGGCCCTGCTGCTCGGCGAGCTTTATCTCGCTCACCGCCATGTCGTGCAGCCTGTCGGCGTGCCCTAGCTCCTGGTTGGCCATCTCGGCGTACGTCTTGGCGTAGGCGATTTCTCCATCGGTCTTGGCCTTGAGCGCGCACTTGGCGTACCTCTTGGCTCCGTCGATTTCGTCGTAGATCCCGTCCACCAGCTCGCCGATGCGCTCCATCTACGCCACCTTCTCGACCACGCAGACGGCGACCGTGGCGCTCGTTGCCGCGTCGACGGCGAAGGCCACCGTGTCGTTTGCGCAGCAGCGCACCGTGACCGGGGTCGAGAAGGCCACGTTGGCCAGGTCGCCCGCAGCCGCTAGCGTCACCGCCGCGGAGGCGCCCGGCACCGCTGCGCCGTTGTGGCGCATCTGCACCTCGACCGCGCCAGCCGCAGTGGCCTCGATCGTCGCGTTGAAGAAGACGTTGTACAGGCCCGGGCGTTGTATCCGCACCACTCCGCCGCCCGCGCTCGCCGTGCAGTCGTTCGACGTCGTGGCGTTTGCGAACACGAGGTTGCCGCCCGCCGCGACCGCCTGGGGCGTGGCGCTGTCGTAGACAAAGCGCCCCACTGTCTTGCATCCCATTTTCCGCTCCTTAGAACAGCGGGGGCGCTAGGCCCCCGCACCGAAGATTGACGGTTTTAGAAGGTGGCCCCGCACCCGCACTGCTGGGCGAACTGCGGCACCACGCCGTAGCCGTATGGGCTCACGCGCGGCACGCCGCAGAACATCTGCTGCGTCTCGAGCGTGGAGACCTTGGCCTGGAGCTCCTCGATCTTGTTCTGCTGGATGGCGTCGAGGACCTTCTGCGTCTGCGCCGTGACGTTCGCGTTGATGGCGGCGGTGTTCATCGCGCCGTCGTACCTCACGCCGTCGATGGCGCGCTGCGTCGTGCAGCAGCAGTCCGCGAGCTGGCTCGCAAGGGCGTAGTTCCCGTCCTTGATCGCCGCCTGCGTGTCGGCAAAGTTTCGCAGGTTCTCGTAGCCGACGGACGCGAGGCCCTGGGAGAGCTGCATCATGTGCAGGTTCTCGTTGTCGCTCAGGCGACCGACCGCGTTCTGCAGGTCGTTGAAGTTCATCGCGTTGCAAAGTCCCGCCTCCGTGACGGGCTCGCCGTTGGGGCCGCGGTTGCCGAAGCCGAAGCCGCCGCCCATGAACGCGAACAGGAACAGCACGATGATCCACCAGGACCCGCTGCCCCATCCGTCGCCGTTCTCGCCGCGCGTGACGGCGGCGATGTCCGATAGGCTCATGTTGTCCATGAGTTGCCTCCTTATATAGGTATTCGCTTACGACCAACCGGCCGGATTGGCTACCTGATTCCGAGGGAGCGCATGATCTCGCACGCCTGCCGCCCCACCTCGTTGAAGCGCTCCATGGAGACCTCGCCGCTCTTGAGCATGGCCTCCACGCGGCTCCTCGCCTGGGCGGGGTCGGCCTGGCCGAGCGCCCGCCTAATCTCCTGAAGGTTCGGCTGCGTCTGCCCGAAGCTTGGAAAGATACCCATCGACCTCCGCCTTCCACTCGTTGAACTGGGATAATGTCACGTACTCGCCCTGTGCGCGCTCCTCCTCGCACGGGGAGAGCACATACGGCTTCGCCGTCACCGTGCCAGCGCCGTCGGAGTACACGGCGTACACGTGGCGATCGTCGTAGTCCAGCGCCAGCATCGTCGAGTTGGGCGCGAGCGGTATCTGCCGCGCGGACCCGATGCCCGAGACGCGGGTAACCTGCTGGGGCGGCATCTGTCCGCGAATCTGCGCGAGCTGCCGCTCGTACGGGTTTGCCTGCTGGAAACCCTGCGGCTGGTAGTAGCTGCCGAACATGAGAAAGCCCCCTGCCTGGTAGAATCCTTCGATGGAATCGTCCCACGCAGGGGGCTTCGGATTTCGCCCCGTTTTCACCCGCTTATCGCCCGAGCTTGTCCCAGCTCGACGCTATGGCCTTGTTGACCGACGACAGGCTCGCGCTCATGACGGCCGCGGCCTTCACGCGCGTCATGCCCTCGCCGTAGACGAGCCACACCGCCTGCCGCTGCTGGTCGGTGAGGGTAGAGGCTTCCAGCCTCGCGGCGAGCTCCGCCTTCGTCGGGATTGCCTTCAGGGCGTCCCGAGCGCCCTTTCGCTCTGGTCTCATGGGACTATGGTAGCCAGCGAGAAGCCGTCGTCGGCTTCGGCGCGGTTACGCCTGGGCAACGCCGATGGGAGGAAGTTCACAGCCCGTCAACGCGGCGCTCACGAGCGCGATCATGTTGACGAGGGATTAGGACACATAAAAAGAGCCCCGCACGCCTGGAATCAAAATCCCATGGCGTGCGGGGCTTGTCGGTTTCTGGTCGTAGACTGGTCTGTCAGAGCTTGTCGGAGCTTGTCAGAGTAGGTTCGAGTACCTATCCCGGTTTATCCGAGTTTATCCGAGCTTGTTTAGTCCAGGCTCTAGTGTGCCCTGACTAGAAGGCGTTGTCGTTGAGCCTACGCTGAAGCTCCCTAACCATGTTGGACGGGTAGTCGACGTATCCGTCGGCGTAAGTGCTGAGGTAGCTTTGCAGCGCCCTGCAAGTGTCAGGGCCGAAGTAGCCGTCCGCATCGACGCCGATCTTCGATTGAAGCGCCTCCACCATGTACGAGCCGCCGCCGCCGTGCTGCCACGACTCGGAGGAAAGCCCGCCCCGGTTGCACGCGTCGAGCGAGGTCGATTGTCCGCTCACGATGCCGTCTACGGGCGTTCCCAGCGCCGACTGTACCGCGCGCGTTGTAGCGGGCCCCCACATGCCGTCCACGTCAAGCCCCGCGCTTGAACCGCTATCGCTTGCTTCCGAGCCGCTGTTGTCGCCAGAGCCTCCCTCGATGGGCGCGGTGGAAACTCCATCGTAGCTAGGCCGCACGACGCAGCAGATGGAGCCGTAGCCGCGCTGACGGCGCGCGACGACGCCGCCGTTCGACTGCGACCCCGCGCTCCCGCTCGACGTGTTGCCCTCGATAGTCGTCATGTACCCCTCGTCAGGGTGGTTCTCCTCGACGATGCCGATATGGTCTGCCAGGCCGTCGCCGCCCCAGTCGAACAGCACGAGGTCGCCAGGCTCGGCGTCCTCGTTGTACGGGGTGCACCCCGCCTCGCGACCCGCGTTGACGATGTCGGGGCAGTATGCGCTCGGCATGCCCGCGCAGGGGACGCCCGCCCAGTCCAGGCAGTAGGAGGCGAACATGGCGCAGTAGGGGACGCCGCTCATGCCGAAGTACGGCTCGCCCGTCTTCTCGGCGAACCAGCGGCCGAAGACCGTGCCCTCCTCGGGGTCGGTCCATCGCGAGTAGCCGATCCAGTCGCGTGCACAGTAGAGCACGTCGCTAATCGTCCCCATTGCCGCCCCCTCTCGGCTCGAAGTCTGGCTCGTCGTGCGAGTCCTGCGACTCGATGAGCCGCTTTCTCTCGTCCGTCAGCTCGCCCATGCCTAGCCCTCCTTCGGCTCGTCGTAGGTCATCGCCTGCTCGCTGTCGCCCACGCCAGCCGTGGTCGGGTCGGCCACGATGCCCAGGATCGCGAGCAGGGTGAAGACCGTGCCCACGATGGCGACAAGCTGCGCCTGCAGGTCCCCGAAGTCCAGCTGCACCCCGACGACGGCGCACACCTGCTGGATTAGCAGCAGGATCGCGGGAATCAGCGCAAGCCAAAACGCCTTGTTCTTGATTCTTACTTTCCAGTTGATGCTCATGAGTTCCTCCGTCTCTAGTCTTCGTCGCCTCGGCCGAATTGCTCCTTCAGCGCGAAGCCGTACAGCTTCCAAAGCTGATCGCGAAGGTGCTCGCGACAGATGCCGACTCCGATTTCGCGGTCGTAGTTCTCCGGGTCGACGCATCCGCTCTGGTCGCTGATGGTGAAGCCGTTGGGCAGGTTCCACGCCACGATGGTGATGCCCGGGAACGGCTCCCACACCTGCTCGGCGCACTGCGCCTGGAGATCGTCGATGTCCTCGTTCGTGAGCTTGTTCTTCATCCGCCTCTCCTCTCTAGAAGCCTATGTTCGATGCCATGAAGCCGATGGCGATGCCGAGCACGCACGTGAGCGCGTAGTCGACGGCCTTGTTCCAGCGGTCGGCCGGGACGTCCTCCAGCGCGTCGATGCGCTCGCCCATCGCGTCGATTCGCTCCTGGTTCTGGCGCTCGATCACGCGCAGGGCCGCGAGCGTCTCGTTTATCGCGCCGAGCTGGGCGAGTTGCCCGTCGTACTCGCGGATGGCGCGCTCGTGGGCCGAATGCTCGGGGCAGTGGTCCATGCCCGGCCCCCTAATACGCCCAGACGAGCACGCCGTACAGCGGCTCGTCGGCCTGCGGGCCGCCCTGCGCCTGCCAGGCGAACGTGCCGTCGGCCTTGACCTGCAAGACGACGTCGCCCTCGCCGGTGCGGTTGGCGCTCCACGCCGGGACGGCGTAGTCCATCTTCGGCCGGAACCGCTCGTCCAGCTCGATGTTGGACAGCCTGTCGCCGGCCCACGATCCCGAGCCGCCGCGCGGCCAGGCGCTGACCCTGGCGACGCCGATGTGGTTGACGCACGTGACGTCGATGGTCCCGGTCCCGCCGGTGACGGTGGCCGACCACGAGCCGACCTCGCCGCACTCGGCGAGCGGCGGCACGGGCTCGAACAGCTTGACTGGCGCCCCCGCGTTGATGCCGTCGAGGGGGATGCGCCACAGCTTGAGGTCGTTGGCCATCACCTCGGGGTCGGCCGCCGCGTCCGCGGAGGGCGTGCCCTTGATCACCACGGGCTCGATGCTCTCGATTCCCGCGCTAGTCTTGGCGTACCGCGCCACCACGAGGTCGTTGCGCTTTTGGCCCTGTGTGCCGCTCTGAATCGTCAAGCTGGTAGCCGCCTGGTTCCAGAACCGCTTGCCGCCGACCATGCCCACGCCCGTGCCGAGCGTCGCGCTGTTGGCCGAGGCCATCGTGAGCGCGAAGTCGTCGCCGTACTCCAGCACGCAGTCCGCCTTGCCGACCGTCGCGGTGTTGAGCGCGGCCAGGTCGTCGCTGCTGATGTGCTTCGTGCCGGTCATGCCGTCGACTATCTCGAATGCCATCTACTCCCCCTTCTTCGCCATGAACTGCTGGAACTCCGCGTCCTGCTTCGCGGCGAGCTGCTTGTACTTGTCCGTGCAGGACTTGCACAGGAGCCTGCTCGCCTTGCTGCCGTACTGGTCGAACCGCTCGACCTCGCGCCAGTCCGCCGTCGCGGCGCTGTTCGCGGCCAGGTACGCGTCCGAGCCGCATCTGTCGCAGACGTAGTGGGTGATTCCGTCCGTCTTCGCCATGTCCTTCTCCTATCTTGTCCTTAGCCACGTGTACGGGCCCACGCTCGGCGCCATCTGCCATTCGCCGCCGTAGTCCGACGGGTCGTAGCCGCTCGTCTCCATGTAGGTGCCTACCGGGTGCGAGGCCTCGAACATCTCCCTAACGGTCACCGCCGACGCGGTGCCGGGCGGCCCCTGCTCTCCCCGCTCCCCGCGCTCGCCCTTCTCGCCGCGCGGGATGCCGAGCGAGAGCGTCTTGCGCAGCTCCTCGCCTGAGAGCGCAGCCGTCGCCTCGCTGCCCGGCGGCAGCGTCTGGACTGCGCCGACCTCCATCGAGGCCCCGGCCCACGTCTGCACGGCGACGGCTGCGTCCCTGCGGGCGGCCTCGGCGGTGCCGCGCACCTCAGCGAGCGCATCCGCGTCAACCTCCGCCGAGAACGTGTAGTCGCTCAGGGTCAAACCCTTGCCCGCCAGGTAGGCGTGCCCTCCCCCGCTGCTCTCGGCGGTGCCGCTGCTGCTGGTCTTGGTCGTGGTCTCGGATCCGACCTCGTAGCTGTACGTGGCCACGCCGCGCGAGACCTTGACGATCTTCTTCGCCACGGTGGCCGTGACGGTGCGCCCGTGCGCGTTGTCGCGCGCCGAGATGACGTCGCCCACGTCCACGTCGATGTCGTCGTGGGCTTCCACCTCGACGCTGCCGCGCGTCTGGTACTCCTGGAGCTTCTTGCGGCCCTCCTCCTCCAGCTTCTCCTCGTCGGCGTTGCTGTAGTCGTACAGCGCAGATATCTCGTCCACGCCGAAAAGGCTCTGCGTGTGGCTGACGTTGCCCGCGGCGTCGGCGTAGAAGTGGACCACCGCGCGGTCCTCCAGCTCGCCCGTTCCCGCGCACACCAAGTGGTTCACGCAGCGGTGCACGCTGGTGAGTTTGAAGTCGAGCAAATCGGAGTCGACCTTGTTCGCGTAGTCAACCGCAGGCGGCAGCGACAGCTCCACCTTGCCGCCACGGCGGCGCATGGCCACCTTGCGCCCGTTGGCCTTCGCCATGGCCTTGAGGCCGCTGTATCCGTCGCAGAAGCGCTCGAAGGTGTAGCTCACCGCCGTATCGTCCGCGGCGGCTGAGAACAGGCCGGAGAGCCCCATGCGCCCGATGAGCGACGCGAGCACCTCGCCCGCCTTGCCGCTGACGGAGAGGTAGCCGCTGCCCGAATCGGGGAGCAGGCGCTTGCCCGCCAGGATGCCGTGCCAGGTGCGGCCCTTGCACAGAATCGAGCCGGTCGCTTCCCTGCCAGCCTCGTAGCTCGCCTGGTCGATGACTCCGCCGTACTCGGTGGCGTCGATGAAGACGAATTGCCCCTCTTCGGGTGCCTCGTCCGCGCGGGCTTCCAGTTTCAGCGCGTTCTCGTCGCTGCCGAAGGCGAGGTCGAGCTCGAATTCCTCGATTTCGCGGACATCGCCCACGGCTGGATCATGCACCACTAAGACCATGCTGGCTCGCCCTCCTCCTCGTACAGGGTGAGGTCGAAGCCGAAGCTGTTGTCCCACGAGATTTCCGACGTGCCGGCTGGCACGCGCTCGAAGATGTACTCGCCCGAGCCTGCGCCGCTTCCCCTGTGCGCCTTGCTGAACGCGTCCATCGTGGAGCCGTCAGCCGCGACCACGGTGACGGTTCGGCGCAGCGGGTCTATGTCCATGTAGCCGCCATCGGGCACCGTCACGTCCACCTGGTACAGGTTGCCCGCCAGGCGCACGGACGGGTTGACCGCTGGCCCGTACACGACGAGCTTCGCGGGGCTGCCCGAGTAGCCTGGGTTGACGGCGTATTGCTGCGGCGAGGTCGCGCCTAGGTCGTACGGCAGGTCGTAGGGGAGGTCGAGGAACTCGTAGTCCGCCGAACCCTGCACGGGCGCGAACGCCGTCGTAGTCCCCCTGCGCCATACTCCGTCGAGCAAGACCAGGGAGAGCTTGGCCGCGAAGAAACCGCCGCCGATGCCGTCCACCTCCGAGGCCACCACGAAGCAGCGCTGGAACCAGCCATCGACGCGCAGGGTTCCCGGCGCTCCCTTCTGCATGTCGGAATCGGCGCAGCGTCGGAACGCGTCCGCCTGAGCCATGTCCGCGAAGAAGGCCTTGAACGAGGCCTTGCGGGCACCGCGCGAGGCCGTGGCCAGCGCGCGATACCCGAGCGTGTAGTCCCATTCGCGGCTGAACAGGTCGTTCGGCCTGCCGACGTACACGCCGGAATTGAGCGCGACCGATACCCCCGCGCTCGACTCGTAGCTGACATCAAGCATACGCAACCGCCTTCCTGGCCTTGCGCCCGAACTCCGATTCGCCCATCACGGGCGTGAACTCCTCGATGATCGACGGCAGGTTCGCCGCCAGCCACGCGATGACCTGGTCGCTTGAGCTTCCGGATTCCGCCGACGCCGCCTTGACCGTCCCGAGGCGCGGCGAGAACGCGCCCTGCACGCGCCCCGCGACCGAGCCGAGCGCGCCCTCGGCGGACGCCCAGCCGCGCTCTATGCCGCGAGCGAAGCCCTGCATGACGAGCTCGCCGTTCTCGACGAGCAGGCCCGCGTCCTTGACAGGCGGGCCCTTGATCTGCGGTATGCTCGCCGTAATCTCGCCGAACCACCCCGTCACGCCTTCCCACGCGCCCTTGAGGCCCCCGAGGAAGCCGTCGATGACGCTCTTGCCGGCGTCACAGAGCAGGCTCCCGAGGTCGCCTATAGCGCCCAGTATCATGTCGCCGATGGAGCCGAACCACGCCGCGACCGACTGGAACGCCTGCACGGCCCCGTCCCACAGGCCCTGGATGACGGCCACGCCCTGGTCGAAGAACTGCCCGACCGCCATGCCGATGGCGACGATGAGCGAGGCCAGCAGGAGGAGGAGCTGCTGCAGGATGGCGGGGCCGTAGTCGACTATCGCCTGGAACAGCATCGAGATCAGGTCGTGCGCCGCCGTCGCCATGGCGGGCATGTTGTTGATGCAGACCTGCACGAGCGACTGGAGCACAACCATGAGCGCGTCCATTATCTGCGGCCCCGAGTCCGTGATCGCCTGCACGATGGCGAGGAACATCGTCAGCGCCGCTTGGAGGAGCGTCGGCGCGTACTCGGTCAGGAACGCCGTTATCGCGTCGACGATGGCGAGCAGCGCGGTCGGCGCGTACTCCATCGCCATCTGCGCCACTGTGCCGATGAGCGACATGACGGACGCCCCGAGCGTCGGCGCGTACCCCGAGAGCGAGGCCCCGATCTGCTCGACCGCGGACGGCAGCTGCTCCGAGAGCGCGGTCATCGCAGCGCCCGCGATGACCGCGATGCGCGGGACGATGTTCGACGCCGCGGTTGTCACCGAGTCGACGAGCTGCGTCGTCAGCTTCCCCATGTCGGCGTTGTCCTTGCCCAGCTCCGTGACCCAGTTCTGCCAGGCGGCCTTCGCCATGTTGACGCTGCCCTCGATGGTGGTCGCCGCCTCGCGCGCGGTCGTACCGGCTATGCCCTGCTTTTGTTGAATCAGGTCGATGGCCGTCACGATATCGCTGAAGCTGTCTATGGAGAGGTCCGACGCCTCGCCGATGCTCGCCGCGTACTCGTTCGCATCCGAGATGAGGCGCTGCATCTCCTCTTTCGTACCGCCGTAGCCGAGCTTCAGGTTGTCGAGCATGGTGAAGTTCTGCTTCGAGAAGCCCTGGAAGGCGTTCTGGACGTCCTCCATGTTGCTGCCGAAGGTGTTCACGTTGTCGCTCATGGCCCGCATGGCGACGTCCGCCTGGTCCGCCGCCTTCTGTGTGTCGCCGCCGAGCGAGTTGATGAGCGCCGCCGAGAACGATGTGGCCTGCTCCATGTACTGGTTGGCGCTCATCCCCGCCGTCGCGTAGGCGTTCGCCGCGTACTCCTGGAGCTTCGGCGATGCGTCCTGGAACAGCTTGTCGACGCCGCCTACTAGCTGCTCGTACTGTGAATAGGACTCGAGCGCCGCCTTGCCGAGGGCGACGGTCCCCGTCGCAGCGGACGCGAGCGCGGCGCCGAGCGCCGCGACGCCAGCCTTCGCGGCCGTGCCGAGGCCGCCCTTTATCGAGTTGCCGATGGCCGCGACCTTCGACGTGGCCTTGTCGTCCACGCCGATCTTCACGACCAGGTCGAGCAGGTTCATCCTGTCACCTCCAATCCTAGCCTCCTGATGACGTCCTCAGCTATCTCGTCGCCGCTGCGCGGGTCGACTGGGATCGGGTACGCCATGTCCGCGTACTGCGCCTCGACGTACTCGCCCTTGGGTATCGCCCGGAGCGAGCGCGCGACGTACGCCCTGAAGAGCTCGTCGCGCGACTGCTGCTCGATTCTCGCGAGCGCGTACGACATGAGCGCCGCCGCTCTGGCGGGGCCCCGGTACTCGCCGAGGGCCAGCCACGCTACTCTGCGGGCGTCTCCCCCGAACCTCCAGCGGCACTGGCTAAAAAACCCATCAGCGCGGGGTCGGAGACCAGCTCCGTGAGCGACACAACGAGCTTCGCGAGGTCGAGCGACGCCGCGTACTCCTCGGCGTCCTCGCCCTCTATCGCCGCCATGATCGCCACGAGGTCGCCCTTGTGGGAGCGCAGCAGCGCGGGCACGCCAGCCACGAGGCGGCGCGCCATGAACTTCTTGGGGTCCTCGCCCTCGGGGCAGGGCTTCGGCGAGAGCATCTCCACCGCCGCCTCGTCCTGGGCGATGCGGTAGACCGGCTCGATGATGTCGGCGACGACCTCGAAGGTGCGCTCGCCCTTGACGTCGGAGAGTCTCATCTAAGCTGCCGTCCCCTCTTGCACGTAGACCTCGAAGGGGACCTTGTCCTGGTCCTCCATCGAGTAGTGGCCCGTGAACTCGAACTCGAACTGGCCCTTGCCCTTGTCGGAAGACTGGATGCTGAAGCCGCCCGTCGAGAGCGAGTTGAGCAGATGGATGGCGATGAAGCCCGCCTTGCCCGTGGAGGTGCCGTCCTCGTTGACCTCGGAGTAGTCGCCCACCCACCACAGGTCGGAGAAGTCGGCGTCGGCCAGGTCGTTTCGCGGTGTGATCTTCGAGCCAGCCAGGTCTGCGGCCCCGACGAGGGTCTTGGCGAGCGACTTGGAAACCGACGCGAAGGTGCCCGACATCTTGGCCTCCCAGCTGTCGAGCTTCTTCATCTCCTTCATGTTCTTCGGGCAGTTGTCGATGTCCTCGCCGAAGTCGGTGAAGCTCGGAACCGCCGTGAAGCTCACGCCGCCCGATGTCGCGCCGACGATGGAGTTTGCCGCCAGAGTCTGCGTATCGACGTCGAACGACTCCAGCAGGACGCCAGCGTTCAGCTGGAGGTTCTTGAATGTATCTGCGGGAATCTTGGTGTATTTCACTGTGCAATCCTCCTTACCAGAGGGTCTCGAACTCTAACTCAAGGTTGATGTATCGCCGCTTCACGGAGTTGTCCGCGTCCTCGACGGCCTGCGCGAAGGGGGAGCCGCGCCTGACCCACAGGACGCCCGCCTCGCACGGCAGGCACACGCCGCCGAGCCCGAGCCGCTTTGACAGCTCGGCGACCCTTGCGTTGGGCTCCGCCTCCGACTCCGTGCGGTACCAGATGTCGGCCTGGACGGCTACCGCGCCTTCGCCCCACGCCCCCTCGGCCCACGTGTAGGTGATGTAGGGCATCTTCGCGTCGTCATCGACGGCGGTCGCCGCGTAGGCTGTCAGGCCGAACGACTCCATGAAGTCCTGGAAGGCCGCGGCCTTGGTCTTATCGCTCGGCATCCGGGACCTCCCATTCCTCCGCGCTGCACTGGCCGAAGCTGAAGGTGACCATCGACGGGGTGGCCCCGTCGTCCGAGTTTGAGGTCACGCGGAAGCACTGGCCGTCGGATAGGCGTCGGAACACGTCGTGGAAGGACAGTCGCGCCTTGGGCGTGGTGACGGTGTAGACGTTCGCCACACCGTCCTTCTCGGCGATGCGGGCGAGCGTCGATGTGTCGCGCACGATCGCCGCCTCGAACCCCGCACCGTCGACCCAGGAGGTCGCGAAGCCGCCCTCGCCGTCCGAGACGCGCCGCTGCTCCACGAGGACGCAGGGTGTCGTCATCTGCTCGAAAAGGCTCACAGCTTCCTCCATCTCCTCAGCTCCGTCGCGAAGGCGCGCTCCCAGCCTCCGGCGGACGCTGAGCCGCCTCCGCCGTCTTTGAGCGAATAGCTGTACCCTCCGAAGCTCTCGGACTGGTACGGGCCGCGCGCCGCCTCGCCGTTCTTGGCCTCCCACTCGGCGACGCGATCCGCGAGGCCGACGACCTCGGCGGGCACCGCAAGGGCGTAGGCGCAGCCCTCGAACGACTCGTCGCGCAGGTCGAGGGCGGGATGCTGGTGCAGCCCGTCGTTGAACACGCTCCCGAGGATGCGGAAGTACTGGCCGTCCTGAAGCCACTCCCCAGCGCCGACGAGCGAGCCGCCCTCGACGGACAGCTCGCCCGACTCGACGTGCAGGAAGCGGCCGCTCGCGTCGCGGTCGAACCAGTTGTGGAGCCTGCCCAGCACCGCCTCCAGCATCATTGCTAGGCCGTCTTCGGCGCGGTCTTGATGCCCTTGAGGTGCGCAGCCTTGAGCGTGCTCTTGAGCGCCACGCCCGCGACGAGCTCCACCTCGCCCGTCTTCACGGCGCCTGGCTGGGAGAGGTCGGGCAGGTAGGAGCTGATGACCCCCGTACCGACGGGGCTGATGCCGTGGAAGGCGTCGAGGCCGAGCTTCACCGCGTAGATGTCGGATGTGCCCGCCGCCGAGCTGGTCGCCGCGACGTCGGCCACGACGTCGACGGTCTCGGTGCCGTTGTAGTACTTGCCCAGGTCGACCATCGGGATGCCCGCGAAGGTCTCCACAACCCGGCCGAAGTCGTCCTTGGTGCGCTCGTAGTAGCCCGCGCGGCGGGCGATTCCGCGGAAGCGGGTGAGCATCTTCTTGTTCATCATCAGCATGTCCGCGCCGCCGTCGATGAGGCTCACGAGGGAGTCGATCTCGTCGAGGAAAGACTGTGCGTTCGTCGTCATGTTCGCCGCCGTGGAGATGTCGACCTCTGACGCGACCTCGTTGGAGGTGCCAGAGAGTAGCTTCTTCAGGCCGTCGAATGTGTTCGGCACGTAGCCCGCGCCCGAGGCAGCGGCCGTGCCGTTGATGACCAGGTAGTGGAAGTAGTTCGACGTCGCCTCGATCTTCTGCTTGGCTTGGAAGGCGAGCTCGTCCACCGCGCCGCTCGTCGCCTGGATGACGCGGTCTACCTGGAAGGAGCCGCCCATGATGACCGCCTGGGTGGTCTTCTTCTCGCGCTTGGCCTCGCCCGCGGTGTACTCCGAGTTGATGGAGCGCACGCCCGCCGTCGACGGGGTCTTCAGCTGTGTGTAGCCGTATGCGAGCGTGGAGCCGCCCGTGCCGGGCGAGATCGCGTTGTCGAAGGTGAGCTCGTCCAGAAGCAGGGAGCTGCGTTGGAATATGTCGATTACCTGCTGGTCGACCTTGTCGGCCATGCCGACCTTGGCCTCTTCCAATGTGATAGCCATATGCTAGCCTTTCTCGCTGTATCTCTGCCTCAGGGCGTCGGCCAGGCTCTTAGGCTCGGCGTTCCCGCCGCCCTGCGCAGGCGGGTGCGCGACGTGCGCGCCCTCTGTGGTTACCTTCGGGATGAAGTCGCCCCAATCGTTCTTGATGGCCTCCTCCACCGCCTTGGGGTCCTTGTAGGCCCCGTCCTCGACCTCGAATGCGCCGAGGTCGGTAGCGCGCACGATGGAATCGGCGCGGCTCCCCGTGATGCCGAGCTTCTCGACCTGGGCCTTGAACAGGCTGCGGGCGGTCGCCTGCGCCTTCTCGGCCTCGACGTCGGCCTTGTACCCGTCGAACTCGCCCTTGAGCTCCTCGTACTTGGCCTTGTAGCCGTCGTCCTGCATGCCTTCGAGCTGCTTCTGCGCGCCTTCGAGCTGCTTCCTCAGCTCGTCCGCCTCGCCTGCCTGCCCCTTCGCCTCGTCGCGCTGCTTCTTCAGCGCGTCGACGGTCTCGGCGTGCTCCTCGATGATCTGCTCGATCTTCTCGTCCTCGATGCCCATTGCCCTGAGCATCTTGCGTGTGAGAGCCAATGCCCCTCCTTCGTCGCATGGTCGCCCGTGCGCGGTGCGTGCTGCGCGGGCGGCGGGGTCGTGCCTCGCCCCGCACCGTCGATGATGGGGGTCGCGTCACGCGGGAACCCGATTCCGCATCGGGCATCAAAAAGCCCCGCCGAGGCGGGGCCGATGGGAGGCTACTTCTTGAGTTCGCTCTCGAATATCTTCTTGTACGTGCCCTCGTGGTCGGCCGCAGCGGGGCGCAGGAAGGGCTGCGGATCCATCCGCGAGGTGCCGAGCTCCACGTAGGGGGCGTACTCCACGTTGGTTCCGATGTAGACCGACTTCTCGGACGGCCGAACCTGGTGGGTGATGCTGTTCCGCAGGCGTCCCGTGTCGACGGGGCACGCCTTCTTCGCGTACCCCTCGGCGACGAGGCCGACCTCCTCAAGCGCCTTGGCGAGCGCCTGGTCGATGGCGTCGGCTATCTGCCGCGCGTTGTCTTCCTCGATTTCCAGAACGCCCGCCCAGTCCGCGTCCGCAGCGTCCTTTATCTGCTGCGTGACGAGCGTCCCCTTCTGCGTCCTCTGCCCGACGTTCGCCGTGAGCCTCGGAGCCTGCTTAGCCATCGCTACCACCTGCCATAGACTGCCGCGTGCCCGTCGATGGTCACGCCATCGGCGCACTCCACCGTCGCGGTCCGCGGGGTCCCCGCGCTGCCGAATGTGCAGCCGTCGTCGGGGTCGACGTCGGCCCCGCCCTGGTCTGTGCACACGAGGCGCTCGGAGGCGGTGAAGCCGCAGCCCCCGTACAGGGCGGCGTGCGAGCACTCGCGGCATCTGGTGACTGGCTTCAAGGCTTACCCCCTCGGAAACGCGTCGCCCCGACTGGCCTTGGCGCGTCGGGGCGGCTTCCCGCAGGCCCAGGGTTGCGGTCCCTGTCTCTCGAAGCCTGCGGGCTTATGGCCTAATTGTCGAGGGATGGTCACAGCAAAGGAAAAGGCCCGCCGAAGCGGGCCTTAGACGGCTCAATACCTGATGTTTGGTCGCCACTCATAGTGCGCCTCGACCATCTTCGCGTAGCCATAGCGCTCGGCGAGAATCTTCTCGGCAGCCTTGAACGGGTCGATCGAATTTCCGACCTTTCCGGCATATTCTGGCTTGAGGAATCCTTCGAGAATCGCCTCTTTGGCTTCGGCCTCGTCGTCAGTGAGGTTCTTTTCGTCCTTGTGGCGCATGAAGACCCTCACAGCCCTTCGCGAGCCGTTTTCGCCTATCTCGTATATCGCCATTCCGCCCGTCATGCCGAAAACCTCCCAAGCATCGATAGAACCCATTTTAACATTTCGAAGTCCTTTGAATACGCAGATGGCGACCGATACAACATCTCGACTCCCATACTCATGAGCTCGTAGCCGCTTCCACCGTAATCTTTGAACATGTACGGGTCGACGCATTTGCCTCCGACATCGTACGCAAGCTCGGAATCGTCATACTCATCGTTCCCCGTTAGCTCGTAGAGCCGCGCCCTCGCCTTACCTCTTGTTCGCTTCTCGAAATACTCGCGCTCTGCTTCGAGGAATTCAGGGTCGTGCTCCTCGACCGCGTGCATCAGCTCGTGAACGATCGTCAGCTCGTCCGACCCCCGCCTTATCGTGATCGTGTTCGTAGCGGGGTCGAACTCCGAGCGCTTGGGCGACTCATCGCGTTCCGTCGACTTGTCGCGCCCGCTTGACAGGTCTCGCACGGCCTTGACCTTTCCGCGCTTGACCGTTTCGAGCATTGCCGTGGGAACGTACGAAACCGCCCTGTCGAACAGCTTCGCGCCCCTCTCGCCCATGCCTTGCAGTGACCTGTGTCAAGTTTTCGGACACGGAAGCTCGAGGGATTACGCGGCCATG
>ERZ1034984.391-NODE-391-length-49925-cov-8.991658_pt1 | contig 49925 bp, 33 predicted proteins | sample MGYA00520589_ERZ1034984 | MGnify/ENA primary metagenome ERZ1034984 (study PRJEB33766, sample SAMN09781790) | gut metagenome | biome: gut microbiome | host: Homo sapiens | place: Madagascar | study: EMG produced TPA metagenomics assembly of the PRJNA485056 data set...
GCACCGTGACCGGCCGCGTCGCCGCCCAGTCCGCCATGGAGTACCTGGGGCTGTAGGGCACCTGGCCTGAGGTTTCTGGCAGGCAGTCAAGCTAGCGCTTAAAAGCGGCGGGCCCACCTGATCTCCCAGGTGGGCCCGTTGGTTGGATTTGGCAGAAATCGCGCGCAGAGGTCGTTCCAGTGTGTGCAACTTATCTCTGAGCATGACAAGCCAACAGCATATGCCCCGTTTCCCAAGCTGCGGTGGAATCTGCGGCTCAATCTTGTCAATGCGGGCACTCAACACACATTGGTGGGCGTCTTGGACAACCCGGGAAAGCTGTGGGTGTATCCGCGCCAAGCTCAGTGTCGCCGCGAGAACCGTTTCATGTATGCAACCCCTGAGAGGACGGTTGCACGGCAAATCTGGGGCATTACCCGCGCGTCACAAGTGCCTTGTAATAATCCGTTCTGCGGGAGTCGACGAGCTTTTGCTGGTTGTACCAACCATCCGCAACCAGCGTCGTGAATGATGCCACAAAGGCTCGCTCGTAGCCATGTAGTCCCATGGGCCTATGTGAAGCAGAAGGTTCTGGTACAGCTTTGGCCTGCGACTGGACAAGCGGGCCTTGTTTGTGTTGTCGTAGGCGGCTGGGTCTATCTCGGCCGTGTGCCAGGTCGTCTCGCCCATGTCCACATCGGAGGTCATCACGGGCGACGCCCGTGGGAGTGGCTCGCCCGTCGGCGACCAGATGGCGCTGCCTCCAATCATATGGAAACCGAGCTCGGTGTTACTTCTGTTGCTGCTCCCGAGAGACATCTATCCGATGGGAGCATGCTTACATACGACAGCAGGCAGGCCATACCCGCGTGATAACGATGCCCATAAGGGGCCATAGCCTTTGTCGGCCAAAATGCCGCTAATTCTGATTCAGCTGCCATGCCCTACAGACGTTGCAGTTCAGCTTCGCTCGCAACCCTGTCGATGATTTCCTGCTTGGTGTGGAGCCCCGTCTTTTTGTACACCGAGCGTATATGGGTGCCCACTGTGTTGTCGGAGATGCCCAGCAGCTCGGACATGCGGTTCACGCTGTACCCGAGCGATAAGTAATGGAGAATCTGACGCTCGCGCTCGGACAGCCCGTATGTGTCCGCCAGGCACTTAACGGCGTCCGCATGACGAGGATTGCCCACCGAACCGCTTGGGCGCGCCGGTGCGGAACTGCACGGCTCGCCGAGGGCTTCCGGGGCGCCCGCACGTTGTGCGGCTATGGCGATTGCAGTGATTCCCACAACACCGACGACGCCCAAGATGAGCATGCAAGCCAGACGCTCGTCTGCCGTGCCGGACATGACGCCTGCCTGCACCTGGAGCCCAAGCGTCCGCATAATGATTCTCGACCCCAGGAACGGCGCAAGGAAGCCGACCGTCGCGGTGAGGTCCACCCGCATTCTATATGCGAGCGCGATGCCCAGCACGGCCACATACCCCACGATGATGACGAGCCTGCGGAGCGCACAGGTAAAGTCAAAGCAGAAGCGGCCGCTCGAACCGGCGTAGAAATAGACCACGAGAAACGAGACAGTGAAGAAAGCGATTGCGATTCGAGCGATTGCCTCGGTTCTCCTGTTTGTCAGGAGCCGCGAATCATCGTCCCATGCCAATGCCGCGGCCAGCGAAACCACGCCAAATATGAGAAGTGCGTAGAACGTTGGCTGCTCCAAATGCTCCGTCGGAAGATCGAGGTTCAGGAAATCGACGTAAGATGCCGAGAGAAAGACCAGGAACAGCAGGGCCACGCCAGCTGCTTGCAGCTTGCCGGTGGTTGATGCAGCGGGCAGCTCGCACGGCCCGCTGCATGCGTACGCAGGCTTCGGTTTAGAGGAGCACGCGCTCGATGCGTACGCAAGCAAGGTGAGCGGTAGTGAGGCGACCTCCAGCACGAGGACGTAAGGCGTGTAGTTGCTGTAACTCGGCGCGATGACGCAGTACACGAGATAGACGACAAGGGCGGAGAGCAGCACGGTGCGAATGCCCATCTCCTCGGCTTGCTGGCGCATCCGCTCCATCCAGGCGAACAACACGATGGAAAACGAAACGCACAAGGCAATAGACGCAACCACGAGCGTCGCGCGTCGCGCGACATCGCCGCCGGCCCCTCCCCAACCGAACATTATGACAGGGCATGCAAGCGCTGCCGCCACACCGGCTGCGAGCACGGGTTTGGGTTGACGCACCGTGTGGCCGGAACGTGCCAGGGTACCCGAGAAGACGAGGGCGCACAACAAAACGAGGCAGGGAAACGCGACGAAATAGTCCGTTGCCAGCCAACCGAACAGGGCCAACTGCCCATGATCGCTCAAGGTGTAGCCATATACAAACTGATGGCCGTCCGACCTCTTCTTGCGAATTGGTTGGACGGCCATTTTTGATTTGGCGGATTGTCAAGCCGAGTGCGGCAGTCCCTCCCAGCAGGCCTCGTTGGCCGTCCTGTAGCTCAGCGCCTTCCTCGGCCTGTCATTTATCAGGCGGAAGGCCCTCCCCGCCTCCCCGTCACCTTCGAGAAGAACCCCCTGATGAGCCCGTTGGTGTTCTCCACCGTGGGCTTCTGTCAGGGGCGGTGGGGCTGACGGAAGTAGAATTGAACGCCGCCGAGGGCGGCCGTGACCGCCGCATGCCCCGCGAACTCCTTGCCCCTGTCGGGCGTGACGCTCGCCAGAGGTCGGCGCCAAGATGATTGTAGCGGCGCATCCTTCCAGCTTTCGACGTTAACCTCGACAACCAGCATCGTAGCCCCGGGAGGGCACGTCGCCTTGCTTTTTACGCGACTGGTGCCGTTGCACTCAGAATGCTAATCCGCCCTTCCTAAACCGCGGCTAAACCATGCAGCTCAACGGTGTCGCCGATGCTTTGCCCCATTCTGTTCCAGCCGTCCAGAATTCGTCTGAGCCCTTGAGCAGAAGGAAACCGTTGGCTCCGTTCCCGCCTTTAAGAATCCCGATATACTACCTGCACGGGCGTCGCAATAGACCATGTGCCTGAGCGGGGAGGCTGATGAGAACGATTCAGCGGTTGAGGGAGATTTTCGCACCCATGAGGTGGGACCTTGCAGGCTTTGCGCTCAGCAGGGCGCATGCCACGGCATTGCTCGCATTTGCGGCAGGCACAGCATGGCCCGTGGAAGTGTCGGTGGGGCTATGCGTCGCCATGCTGCTGAGCGCCGCAGCGTGTGCGCTTATCGTTGCGATGTCACCATGCCGCAGTTATCGCCGTCGCGACGTCGGCCCCTGGGCAATTGCTGCAGCAGGGTGTGCGGGAGTTGCCTGCATTGCATGGGGATGCTGTCAGGAGGCCTGGCCCTGCGCAATCCTGGGATTCGCGCTCAGCGGCATATGCGTAGGGTATTACGAGTCGGTATGGGGCCGTCGCTTCGTCGGCATGCGGCATGACCGCATCCAGTCGTACACCCTGCTTGCCACGGCCCTCTCGTCACTCCTGGGCATCGTTCTGGGCTTTGCTCCGTCGAGCCTGTTGCTCCTTATATTCGTCGGGATGCTCCCGGCGGGCGCTGCCGTGCTTTTTGCGGTCGGTGAGCATGCCTCGCATACAGGGCGAGCCAACTCGGACGACCATACGCAAGCGGGGCCCGAACCTATGGTTGCGACCACCGAGAGCGATGGGGAACAGGAGTTGCGCGAACGCCACCATCGAGCACTCGTCAACATCCTGTTGTGTTGCCTGGTGTATTCGTGCATCTACAATCTGGTCGTGACGCTTGCCTACGATTTCATGCCTTCACAAGCCGCGTCTCAAGTACGCTTTGCCGCCAACTTTGTGGCGGCCCTGGGGTTGCTGGCGCTCTCCGCGTTCATGCGGCCGCTGAGCTCGGTGGGCGTACTCAGGCTTGTGCTGCCCGTGACTGCAGTTGGGTTCGTCTTCTACCTGATACTGCCCCAATCATGGGGCTGGGCGGCCCTAACCGTGTCCGGCATCGGACGCAAACTGTTTGATATCCTGACATGGGTCCTCGTCGCCCAGGCGGTGGGCGCGTACTCTCTCCAGCCCGACCGCTATTTCGGCTTTCTCATCGCGGGCAAGAACATGGGCTACCTGATGGGCCTCCTTCTCGCCACGGTGACGCTCAGGTACGACCCGGGCGTAATTCAAGTTGTCACAGTGGTGCCCATCTTGCTGCTAGCGCTCATCGTCTTGTTCGTTTGGGTGTTCCCGGAGCGCGTCATCGAACAGCTGTTCTGCGCGATAGCCGTTCCCAATAAGGCCGATAACATGGGCGCGGACCTCGAAAAGGGCGTCGCCGCCGTGGCGAAGGGGTGCGGCTGCACCCCACGCGAGACCGAGGTGCTTGGCTTGTTGGCCCGCGGTCGCACTCAGGCGGTGATCGCAAAGCGCCTGGGCATTTCGCCGGGCACGGCCCATTCCCACATCGTTCACGTATATCAAAAGCTCGGGGTGGGGAAGCAGCAGGAGCTCATCGAGAAAGTCGAGTCCGCGGGGCATCAGGAAGAGGACGCGAAGTGAATAATCCCAGTTCGGAACGTCAAGTAGACTGCATAGGTAGAGAAGCCCCAAACTACATGTGAGCCTCATCGGCACAGATCGGGGCCCCTCTACTTTTGGAGTAGATTGCCGCTCGCTCTGTTTTGCATACGCTTGTCCCAACGGTTGCCTGTAGAGGAGCATCCCTCAAAGACAGCCCAATGGAAGGAACGTCTGCAAAGGAGAGGCTCATGGAAAAGACAGCTTTGTCCCGCCGTGGATTCGTGGCAGGAGCCGCTTGTGCGGCCGTCGGCGCCGCTGCCGCAGTAGCGCCCGCGATACCTGCGCTTGCCGAGCAGGCCCCCGGCACAGTAACCGTCACTGCGTCGGCCCAGGGCTTCGGCGGGGAGATTTCCGTGACGCTGACAGTGGACACGGCCAGCGGCGTCGTGGTCGACGCTGCGATCGAGGGCGCCGACGAAACGCCCGACCGCGGCGGCCGCGCAATCGCCAACGCCCAGGCGTCGATGGTCGAGACGGGCACAATCGACGTGTCCGCCACCGCCGGCGCAACGGTGACGTCTGACGCCATCGCCGATGCCGCGACGGCGGCCTACAACGAGGCCATGGGCATCTCCTCTTCCACCGTGGTCAAGATGAAGCCCGGCAAGTACACGGGTGCGGCCAAGGGGTATTGGCAGATTTGGGAGCTTCCCGTCACCATCACGGTAAACGAGACGTCGATTCTCAAAATCGAGGTGCCAGACGACAGGTTTGCCCATGGCGAGACGGAAGTCATGCTGGCAAACGTCAAAGACCTCATGTTCCCCCGCATCATCGAGAGCCAGTCCATTGCAGTCGACGCCATCGCCGGCGCAACGTCGACAAGCAATGCCGTGAAGATGGCCATCAAGCAGGCCCTGCAGGATGCCCTGGTCGCCGGCGGGTCGGACGCCTCGGCGGTAAGCGCGTTCCAGATTCCGCCCGCAAAGCCCGAAGTCGGCGACCCGGAGGAGATCGACGTCGACGTCCTCGTGGTCGGCATGGGCAACGGCGGCATCATGGCGATGAAGAGCGCCTGCGAAACGATCCAGTCCATCAACCCCAACAAGCTCGTGAGCGTCCTGGGTATCGACCGCGCCGGCAAGTACGGCGGCAAGTCGGCGCTCACGCACGAGGGGTGCGCCATAAACCCGCCCAAGTACATGGAGGAGATCAACGGCGGCGAGCCTTTTGTGGACGCCGACCTGTTCCGCGAGGTTTGGCGCAGCTACACGAGCCAGGGGGGCGAGCAGCGCGCCAAGGACGACCTGGTCGACCTCTTCTTCGCCGAGTCGGGCAACACCATCGACTGGCTACACGGCCAGGGCTGGATTTTTGGCGACATGGGAAAGCCCAACCCCTTCACCGGTGGCTTGACCAGCTACAACGTCGTCCTGACGTCCAACACCGACACGGGCTCTTATGAGGACCGCCGCGCCGGCGTCGACAAGTACTACAAGTCCATGCTCGCAGCCGTCAAGGCCCAGGGCGGAGACTGGATGCTGGAGACGGAAGGATATGCGCTCCTTCTCGACGAGGCAAACCCCAACCGCGTGGTTGGAGTCAAGGCCCGCAACGTCGTCACGGGCCAGGAGTACCTCATCCACGCCAAGGCCGTGATCATGAACACGGGCGGCTTCGGCTCGAACCCCGAGATGATCAACGCCCTTCTTGACCCGCGCTGGGCGGGAGAGCGCCGTGGCATCGGCACCGGCCAAGACACCGGCCTGATGGTGCAGGCCGCGCTCGATGCCGGGGCTGGAACATGGAACATCGAGATGAGCCCCAACGTCATGCATGTGACGCTCGACCACTGGCTTGACCGCTACCCCATCAACTTCTATGAGGACCGCCTGGACGGGCGCACCGGACGCTACAAGGTCTGGACGCTCAACAACATCCCCATGGCGGCCGGTATCAGCGCAAACACCGTGGCCGTGAAGGCCGACGGCACGCGCTTCATGAACGAGGCCCGTTACGAGAGCTTCGCCTCCGACGTCGAGAGCGAGTCTTGGCCGTGCTACCAGGCAGGCAGCTACTACTACACCATCACCTCGGCCGACGTCCTCGACGAGGTCGCCGCTTCCGGGTTCTCCAAAATCCCCAAGTTCGAGGGGTACTGCTCGCAGGGCGACATCCCGGGCGACATGCCCGTTCCCGAGGTGTACGAGGGCCTTGGATATGCCGTGGAGGAGGGCATGGCATGGAAGGCAGACACCCTGGCGGACCTTGCCTCTCAGATCGGCATAGACCCGTCCGCGCTCGAGCAGACGGTCGCCGACTACAACGCCCTGGTGGATGCCGGCGAGGACAGCGCCTTCGGCAAGGACCCCGAATTCCTGACCAGAATCGAGACGGCGCCATTCTATGCAGTGAGAGTCTACAACGCGTCCTTCTCTACGGCCGGCGGCCTGGATGTTGACACGCAGATCCGTGTGCTCAAGGACGACCACGCGACGCCTATCGAGGGCCTCTATGCAACCGGCGTGGACTCCATGGGAGTGCTGCTGCACCCCGAGCGCAACTATTCGGGCTTCGGAGGCGTCGCCCAAGGCTGGCTTTGGACGAGCGGTCGCCTTGCCGGCATCAACGCGGCCAACTTCGTGAATGAGACGTACGGCGGATTCACTTACGTGAGCCCGGCCCTCGTCGACACGAGCGCGGTGTCTACCGCCAGGTAAGACCATCCGCAAACGGAATCTTGCCAGCAAGCGCGCCCCAGTTCCATATTCAAGGAATTGGGGCGCGCCTCGTCCGTGTCAAGGGGGGTTGTATTGTTGGGCCCTTCTTAGGCGACCATGCGATGGGCATATTGTCCGGGAGGCGGTTCACTCCGAGCAATGGGGGGCGCTGCGCTTTGCGTCCAAGAAAGGGGGGCGGGCCTCGCTTACGAGAGGTCGTTTACCACCGTGGTGCCCACAATCATGCCGGAAGCGGCGGCAGGGCAGATGTCCTCCGTTCCAGCGGCGCAGCCGCACGCATAAAGGTTGGGTATGGGGTCCCCGCCCGCATCGAGCACGTGGTAGTCCAGATCGACGTTCAGGCCGCCAAGGGACTTGTAGCGCACCGGGACGTTGCGGATAAAGTAGAACGGCGGCTCGAGCTCCTGCAGGAAGAGAACGCGGCCGAAGGGGTCCTCCTTCTTGCCCCTGCAGATAGACGACCACTCGTCGAAGGTCGCCTGCAGGTAGTCGGGATGAATTCCCGTCATCTCGGCCAGCTCCTCAAAGGAACCGGCGGTTTGGATGGCCTCGCCGGCGTGCTTAAGAAGCTCCTGGTCCACGCCGTTCATCGCGACGTTGTCGAAAATCGTGTACCACTCGTGGTAGCCAGCGGCGATGGCGCCGGTAGCCGCGTTGTGCACGGCGGTCTCGCAGTAGAAGCGCCGGCCGTTCGGCAGAATGCCCAGGATCGGATAGTGCACGCCCAGCATGTGGCCCGCCTCGTAACGCGGGTTTAGGTTGCCCACCGGGCCCATGCCGAACAGGGTGCCACCGGCCGCAAGGCCGGCCTTGATGCCCTCGCCCGTGCGGCCGGACACGATGTTGCCCAGGTCGGCAAGGTCAGGGGCGTACTGAGTCATCCACTCCTGGTTGGAGACGTAGCCGCCCGTCGCGATAACCACGGTGCCCGCCTTGATGTCCCTGAAGCCCCCGTCCTTCTGCAGGAAACGCGCGCCGCACACCAGGCCGTCGGGGTCGACGATGAGGGTGGTCATCTCGATGTCGTACTCATACGTCGCGCCGGCCTCCTGAATCTTCTGGTCCATGAGGTCAAAGGCGGTGTGCATGGTGCAGATGCCGTCTTTGGGGAAATAGGCCTGAAGGTAGGGGCATTCCATGCGGGGCTGGAACTCGTATCCCCACTCGTAATGCAGCAGGTCGATCCACTTGCCGGCCCACATTTGATTCTGGACGAGCTTCTCGAGGGCGAGCTCGGAGTCGTAGTAGGGGGCGAAGAGCGTGCGGATGGTCTCCTCGTCCATGTATTTCTCGGGGCGCTCCTCCTTGGTGAGCTTCGCGGTGGTGCACATCATGCAGGCGGCGGAGTATATGGCGTCGCCGCCGAGGAAGCCGTTCTGCTCGGCGATGAGAACCTGGCGCCCCGCGGAGGCGACCTCCCAGGCCGCCATCATGCCGGAGAGGCCCGCGCCCACGACGAGGACCTCGGTCTCTTCGGCGAACTGGACGTCGGCGTTGCCCAGGGCAACGGCCCGGGCCTTGACGTCGTCGCCAAGGGCGGTGCCGGCGCCGGCGACCGCCGCGCCGGCAGCGGCGCAGGACAGTGCGACGAAGGACCGGCGGTTCATAGTTTTGTCGTCCATAATGAAGCCTCCTCATGCGAAGGGCGCAGCGGCCCCGTCCGGTAAGCAGGCCGGCGCAGGCGCGCCGACCGGGCAGCTCAAAGCATTGCCCCAAGCACGCGGCCGCGCCATACGCCAAGCCGCCGAAACCACGCGAAAATATAAGGTATCGAGAGTCGGCGGGTGAGGTAGACTGTGAGGTATTGCTTTTCTAGCAAGGCCGCAAGCAGGCACTTTGCTTTTTATCCGAAACGAGCGCATGGGGGTCGCCTCAATGGCAGAAGACGCGCACCGTGTCGGCGAGATTCGACACGGCATGGGCAAAGAAAGCACCCTCGGCCCAGCCTCGCGAATGCTGGTGTCCATCGGTGCCGGCTGTTACCTTGGCTGGCAGACCATCGGCATCTCCCCACCCTCTTCCCGTCGCCCCTCCCCAGGGTCGACGAGGCGCTCGACGCGTGCGGCTACGCCGCGACGGCGCTCCTCCTGCTCCTCCTTCTCGGGCTTGCCTCCCTCGCGCGCCGCAGGTCCGGCATGCTGGTTGAGCGACGCGGGGCCATCCTCCTCGCCTGCCTGGGGCCCGCTTTGGGAACCGCGGTGCTCCACCTCTCCGGGTGGGTCGGCGCCGAGGCCCACATCGCGGGCGTTGTGGCGGGCAGGCTCCTTTTCGCGACGAGCGCGGGGCTTGTCGTACTTTGGGGGGAACTCCTGAGCGCCTGCGGTGCCGCTCATGTGCTCGGCTGCACGGCAGGAGGCTACGCGGTCTCGTTCGGAATCTGCCTGGTGGAGGCCTGCCTCTCCCCCGATGCGGCCCTGGCGCTTCGCCCGACGCTGCCCCTGCTCTCAGGTGCCGCGCTGCTCGCCCTGAGAAAAGAGCTCGTCGACGGCAGGGACGACGCCGCGGCGCCCAGCGATCCTCAAACAGACCGCCATGCCGCCCGCCCGCCGCTGAGCCTCAAACCCTTCGTGGCCACAGGGGCGCTTGGCGCCGTCTTCATCGCAACGAACCATCTCTCAGAGACCAAGACGGCCGTCTCCACCGAGCTCTACACGTTGGTCGCAGGTATATGCGTCAGCCTTGCCATCCTCGCGGCGGCGCGCCTGACGCAAGGGCGTGTCGGCAGCTTCTCTCGCCTGTACCGCCTCATCACCCCGCTCGTCATCGGCTGCCTGCTGCTCACCTTGGTTTTGGAACCAGGCAGCCAGCACTACGAGGCCTTGGCCATCGGCGGCGCTTGGGCGTTTTTCCGCGTGTTCACCTGGACGCTGTGGGCGCGCATAGGTGAGCGCGATCCGAAAGGTGGCGCGTTCGTGTTCGCCGTAGGCCAGATTGCCCTCACCACCTGCAGCACCGCAAGCGAAATCCTCTGCCTGCTCCTCAATCTGCCCAGCTTGCCCCTCGTGGGAACCGCCGCGGCAATCATCGGAGCCACCGTGCTCGTGTCTGTTTTCCTGCTAGAGGACGGCGAAATGGTCAAGCGCCTCGAGGCGGAGGCGGCCCAGAAAGACCCGGAGGAAGCGCCCGACGGCGCCCCTCGGAAAGACCCTAGAGCCGTCACGCTCGAGGAGATGGCGCTCGCTTGTCGCGAGCTCGGCCTGTCCGAGCGCGAGCGAGAAATATCCCTCCTCGTGTTCCAGGGCAACGGCAACGCCTTCATCTGCGAAACGGCATGCATCACCGAGAGCACGCTCCGCACGCATTTGCGCAACATCTACTCCAAGACCGGCACTCATAGCCGCGAGGAGCTCATCTCCCTGCTGGAGGACCGCGTTCAGGCGCTCTACTAGCGAAGCGGCCTGCGACGCACGCCTTCTCATTGGCTGGTTTTATGTGACTCGCACGGCCATCAAGCCCGCAAAAGGCTTGCCATATCAACCAAAACAACGTCCAAATATTGCTCAGCCCAGTACATCCCGCACATGGAAGAACGAGACAGTGCCAGGCGCTCTGCTATGATCCATCTTGCATGTCCGCCAACAGGCCTGCATCCAGGCATGTTGCCCACGGATGAACCCGCTTGAAAGCAAAACCTCGCAACTGCCAGAGAACGAACGGCACGATGGCGGAGTGCTGCCCACTAAAAAGAAATCCTCACACTTCGCAACCCCCATCGACCCAAAGGCTACAGATGCTTCGGTAAGCGCGATTCCTGTCTTTTGGCCGAACGCAAAAACCGCGCGCGACCCACCTCGCACCGGCAGGTCTCTCATCGCACTTCCGCACACTCATGCAGACACATCAATCCCGTCACTTCCCAGGGCAAGCTCTGAGAAGCCCGCCCTCGTTCGCTTCTTGGCAAAGAGGCGCGTGCTTGAATGGCCCGACTCCGCTGCGGGCCCGTTGCGACACGGTGCACACGTCGATTTGCCGAACTTGTTCGAAAATCGACCCTCTGAAGCCTACGCCTCACCCATCTGGCCTTTGTACGCAATTTCAGCGCTCCCTGTTCATGTGGAGCTATGAGTAGAAAGAAACCCCAGCTTATCGCCTCACCCACCGCGCTCACCTACCTCAAGGTGAGTCGCGCATCATCCACTTTGGGCTTCAAAGCCACCGACATACCCCGCTAGTTTTGTCGCCAGGGCGGTGCCGGGCACGGTCCTGCACCGCAGACACAAACGAAAGAAAAGGGGTTTACCGTGGAACTGAACCGCCGCACGTTCATCGAGGCCGCAGGGGCCGCCGCCATGGCGGGCGTCGCCGCACCCGCCGTCGCCGCACCCGCCGTCGCGCAGGCCGAGGAGGCAGCCATCGAGCCCGTCGAGACCATCGACTGCGACGTCGTCATCGTGGGAGCCGGCCTCTCCGGCCTGTGCGCCTGCGTCGAGGCGGGCCACCAGGGCCTCAACACCGTCTGCGTCGAGGGCATGTCCGTCACGGGCGGCGGCGCCGGCATGGGCGTCGAGGGCTCGTTCGGCATCGAGTCCAGCCTCACCAAGGCCATGGACCTGCACGTCGACCCCCGCGAGGTGTACGCCGTCGAGATGAAAAACTCCCAGTGGCGCGCCGACGGCGCCTGCTGGATGGACTTCATGTACCAATCCGGCACCAACATCGACTGGCTCATCGAGCAGGGCGTCATGTTCGAGCCTACTGTTGACGACTACCACGGCAAAGACTTCAACACCTTCCACTGGTACAAGGACGGCTCCTGCGGCGTGGGCTTTGTCCCCCCGATGACCGCCAAGGCCGAGGAGCTGGGCGTCCAGTTCCTGTTCGAGACCCTGGGCAAGAAACTCATCCAGGACGAGTCCGGCAAGGTCTGCGGCCTCTATGCCCAGCGCAAGGAGGATGGCTCGTACGTCCAGATCAACGCCAAGGCCGTCATCCTGGCCTCCGGCGGCTTCGGGTCCAACAAGGAGCTTGTCTCCCAGATCGGCTACCCCATCGACCGGCTCGACTGCATGTTCGAGTTCGCCACCGGCGACGGCTACCTCATGGCGACTGAGGTCGGCGCCCACTCCATGATGGGCGTCACTGCCGACCAGTCGGGTTCCTACTTCCCCGGCTACATGAAGGGCATGGACAACATCATGTGGGCTGTCGCTCCGCAGTTGCTCTGGGTGAACGAGGACGCGGCACGCTTCTTCCCCGAGGACAACTCTATCGTGTGTCTCTCCAACTCCAACGCCCCCAAGCTGGCCCAGAAGGCCCACTACGCGCTGTGGGACACCGCGATGATGAAGGACTACACCGAGCGCAACTGCATCACGGGCAACTACATCGGCGACATCATCGACGATGCCATCGCTCAGGGCGGCCAGGGCCTCTACCGGGCCGACAGCGTGGAGGAGCTCGCGGGGTGCGTGGGGCTCGACCCCGACAAGCTGCGCGCTACCGTCGACACATACAACGACATGTGCGCCGCCGGCGACGACACCGAGTTCGGCAAGGATCCCCAGTGGATGCTGCCCTTCTCCGAGCCACCGTACTACCTGGCCGTCCCCGGCTGGATTGTCTACGTCATCTGCGGCGCCATCGGCACCAACCGCAACTGCCAGGCCGTCACCGACGCCAAGGACCCCATCCCCGGCCTGTACGCCATCGGCGTGGACGGCGTCATGCTTTACCGCAACGTCTATACCATCGGCACCCCCGGCTCCTGCTCGGGCTGGTGCATCTACTCGGGGCGCAAGGCCGTGCAGCACGCCGTGGAGACCTACACCAACGCCTAAGGGGGCACATCATGGACAGTATCAACCGTCGCACGTTCATCAAGTCCGCAGGCACGGTCGCCGCGCTGGGCGCAGCGGGCGTCGGGACCGCCCTGGCCGACGAGGCCGCCGCTGGCAAGGTCGCGGCCGATACCGAGGGCGTCTGGGCCTTCGAGATTCCGCCAGCGCCCATCCCCGACGACCAGATCGTCGCCACCTACGACGCGCAGGTCGTCGTCATAGGCTCGGGCGTCGCCGGCCTGGTGTGTGGGGCACGCCTCTCCGAGGAGCTGGGCGACAAGGTCATGCTCGTCTCCGCAGGCCACGGCCCGGTGTCGCGTGGCGGCTCCAACCACGGCATCGGCACCAAGACCCTGCTCGAGGAGGGCCTGGGCTACACGGCTGAGACCTGCACCGAGTTCATCAAGGGTCAGCTCGCGATGAACAGCTTCGCCGTCGACCAGAAGAAGTGGTACCGCTGGATCAACACGAGTGCCGAGTCCATGAACTGGGTCATCGACCTCATGGAGTCACGTGGCTACAAGACCACCATCGAGCAGGGCTACACGGACCCCGACGGCATCTTCACCATGCCCGAGAGCTCGCACGGCTGGATCGGCACCGGTGTCGAGGACGCCTCGCTCTCCGGCGAGACGCTGCTGGTGAACACCATGCGCGACTACATCCTCGAGAACGGCGGGCAGATTTTCTGGGGGCACCGCGCCGAGCGGCTCATCCGCGAGGACGACAACACCGGACGCGTGAGCGGCTTCGTCGCGAAGAACGACGACGGCGAGTACGTGCGCTTCAACGCCTCGCAGGCCGTCGTCATGGCGACAGGCGACTTCTCCAAGGACCGCGACATGATCCGCCGGTACTGCCCCGTCGTCGAGCCGCTATGCACCTTCGAAGAGCCCGACTTCGACGGCGGCCTGTTCGGCGGCCTGCAGCCCGGCGACGGCCAGAAAATGGGTCTGTGGGTCGGCGCCGCCTGGCAGCGCATCCAGCCCATGGCCCCCATGGTCCAGTCCTGCCACGGCACCGACGAGGGTCCCTCGACCTGCTTCATGATGGCCTTCACCGGCCTCATGCTCGACGAACAGGGTGAGCGCTTCATGAGCGAGGACATCACCAAGCCCTTCCTCGCCTACAAGTGCCTGTTCCAGAAGAACCCCGGCTACTGGGCCATCTGGAACGCGGACTACGCCTACAGCCAGGACCTCTGGTACCCCGGCTTCCTCGGCGGCCAGTCCATCGAGACCGACTCGCATATCGTCATCGCCAAGGAGCCGCCCGAGCTGCAGCTCTCCCACTGGGACGAGTCCGTCGACCTAGGCTACTACCAGAAGGCCGACACCCTGGAGGAGCTGCTCGCCAAGATCGAGCACCCCGACCCCGAGGCCGCCCTCGCAAGCATCGCCCGCTACAACGAGCTGTGCGCCGCCGGTTGCGACGAGGACTTCCACAAGAACCCTGAGTTCATGGTCCCGGTGGACAAGGGCCCGTTCTACGGCATGAACTACAAATTGTCCTACCTCAACTTCCTCACCGTCATGGGTGGCCTGCGCACCAACGTGAACATGCAAGTCTGCGAGGAGGACGACACTCCCATCGAGGGCCTGTACAACATCGGCACCATGGTGGGTGACTTCTACTCGAACATGTACACCTTCATGGCGTGCGGCCAGAACCTGGGTGCCACCTGCATCACCTTCGCCTACGACGTGGCCAAGGACCTCTGCCAAGCCTGAAAACCGCGCAGGAACACGACCAGCAAACCCGCAAACGAAAGGACCGCATCATGACCACCGACCTGTCCCGCCGCAACTTCATCGCCGCCACCGCCGCCATGGGGGCCGCCGCCGCTGCCGCGAGCGCAGCGACCGGCACCGTTCGGGCCGACGAGGCCGCCGCGACCGGCACCGACGTCCTGCCCACCGACTACACCATCGACGGCGAGGCCGAGTACGACCTGGTCATCGTCGGCGGTGGCTTCTCGGGCGGCATCGCCGCAATGGAGGCGGCCGACACCGGTGCCAAGATCGCCGTCGTCGAGAAGAAGTTCGCCCTGGGCGGCAACGCCGACTACACCGAGGGCGTCTTCGGCCTGGATTCCCAGATGGTCAAGGACTCCGGTGTCGCCGTCGAGCTCGACATCCCCGCGCTCGTTCACAACGAGCTGACCTTCACCAACTGGCGCACGGACGGCCGCGTGTGGTACGACGTCTTCGGACACTCCGGCGAGGACATCGACTGGCTCGCCGAGCACGACATCTGCTTCGACCACGTCGACGACTACCTGGGAGTCTCCACCGTCCCATGCTTCCACTGGTGGGAAGGCGAGTCGGGCCGTACCGTAGGCGAGAACGTCCAGAAGCACCTCGACACCATGAACAACGTTGACGTCATGCTCGAGACCGAGGCCATCGACATCGTCATGGACGGCAAGGCGGTCGCCGGCATCGTCGTGCAGGACGCCGAGGGCACCACGACCCTGCTCAAGACCCTCAAGGTCATCATGGCCACCGGCGGTTTTGTAGACAACCGCGAGATGGTCTACGAGGTCACAGACACCAAGGTGGCCCAGACCCTGGGACGCGGCTACGACGGCAAGGGCCACGCCATGATGATCAAGGCCGGCGCCAAGCAGTGCACCGCCTCCTCCGTCAACAACCTGGCCGTGGGCACCGAGGCCGAGGGGCACTACTTCTTGGCTATCTCCAACCTCACCCTGGCCGCCTGCTACCAGTCGCTTCTGACCGTTAACGAGGACGGCGAGCGCTTCGTCGACGAGAACCTCTTCAACGAGAAGTTCACCGTGTGCTGGGTCAACGCCCTCAAGCAGCAGAAGGCCGCCTACACCTTCTTTGGCCAGAACATCATCGACATCTTCATGAACGGCCGGGGCGCCTTCAACACCTACGGCCCCGGCAAGGCTGGCACCCAGCTCAAGGACCTCGTCAACGAGCTGGAGGAGCTGTGCGCCAAGGGGACCGGCGACGTGTTCCGCGGCGAGACGCTCGAAGAGCTCGCCGTGGCCGCCGGCATGGACCCCGCAGCGCTCACCGGCCAGATTGAGCGCTACAACCACTACTGCGAGACCGGCGTGGACGAGGAGTTCGCCTGCCCAGCAGACAACCTCATCCCCACCGGCGACGGCCCCTACTACCTCGTGAAGGTCCAGCCTGCGCCCTACACCACCGTGGGCGGCGTGCAGATGGACCGCCAGAACCGCGTCGTGGGCGTTGACGGCGAGCCTATCGAGGGCCTGTACTCCTGCGGCGTCGAGGGATGCAGCCTCTTCAAGGAGACGTACAACTACGGCATTTCCGGCGGACAGGGCGCCTACAACATCTATTCCGGCCGCAACGCCGCCAAGACCGCCATGGGAGTCTCCTGGTAGCAGCCGTCGATAAAACGGCCGGTCTGTAACAAGCCCCGTTCGGTGCCTGCGTACAGGCATCGGGCGGGGCTTACCCGTGCAGGGGGCAGCGTCACCTGCGGAACAGGTCGATGAGCTCCTGGCGCGAGTGGACGTCGAGCTTGGCGTAGAGCCCCTTCACGTGGGTGCGCACCGTGTTCTTGGAGAGGCCGAGCACCTCGGCCATCGAGGGCACGTCGCGCCCCTGCAGGATGAGTCCAAGCACCTCGCGTTCGCGTCCGGAGAGCTCGACCGACGCGAGGTCGCCGGGCAGCTCGGGAGCGTCGGCCCCCGTGTCGGCCCTCGCGTTGCCCGTCCCGCCGTCTGGCTCGGCCGACCTGCGCATCGCGAGGAAGAGCACCATGGCAAGGACAAAGATCGCCACCACCGCGACGACGGCGTAGAGCTGCTCGTTCGCACCGTCGGTGCCCAAGGAAACCAGCGGGTAACCGAGGGTCAACACCGCGTGGTTCAGACCCGAGAACATGCCGATGACGACCGTGGGCGGGCTGGCGAGCCGACGGCAGAAGTCGATGGCTTGCAGCGTCATGAGCACGGAGCACAGCGAGAACGAAAACTCCGCGACGGCAGCCAGGACCGTGATGAAGCGACCTCCCAAAAACGTCAGCGCAAGGAACGCCAGCGCGCCGACCGGGAACAGGACCTTGTAGAGCGAGACAACCTCGGCGCGCAGGTTCCCTAGCGCGAACAGGACGATGAGCACGAAGCACGACACGGCCTCGCTCAGCATGGTGATGGAGAGCATGTAGGCGATGTCGCGCCCGCCCAGCATACCCCGGGCGACCGCCGACATGAAACCCAGGGCGCCGATGCATAGGGCGGGAATCCAGACGGCCGAGACGATGCTTTTGACCTGCACCGCGCCAACGGGGGACGCAAGGCGCGCCTCGCAGGCCGAGCCGCAGGACAGCCGCGTCGAGCGCAGGCCCAGCGCACACACGCTCGACATGATACAGACGAGGGTACAGAGCAGGCAGACGGTCGGCACGTCGTCAACGCAGCCGAGCGCAAACCCGATGATGCACGCAAAGAAGGACGCGGAGAGCACCTCGACGGAGGCGCGGTTCCCTTCGGCGTAAAACGTGCAGACCCAGCCGACCATGCCCAGCGCACCCGCAAAGCCGAAACATGCCTGGCATAGGACCAGCAGGGGGAAGGCCGTGACGGACAGCGTATAGACAACGCATACCGTTAAGTAACCCAGGACAAATAATACTGTGCTTGCCACGTTGGACCTAGGGCCGAGCAGGGCGACGCCCCGATGCGCGCAGACAAGCGCGACGGCGAGCAGCGTGACGACGTGCACGAGGTTCGCGACGATGACGACATCCAGGGAGCCGTACCCCGTCCATGTGAACAGCGCGCCGACGTCGCGCAGGCCGCGTCCCATAACGGTCACAAAGCACGCAAAGCCTATCTCGCAGAGCATAATGCGAGACCCCTCGACGTGCAGCTTGTCGTCGCCCATCTTGCCCTCCGTGTAGTAGCGTTCAGACGTCCGGGCATGATGCTACAACAGGCGGGCATACTCCGGCGCTACAAAAACGCGCGAATGTCGGTCATGTGCCCCATGCAAACACTTATAAGAACAGTTTGACGTTTCTTACTTTATCGAAAAAATATTCCTTTCCAGGAAAGGTTTTACACAGCGGTAAAGCCCGTCCCGTCAACCCCGCCGCGAGGCCCGACATACCCAAGCCTAGACGACGATGTCGTAATCGAGTTCCTCGGCGGCGCTCTCGGGCGCGCAGGGGACCGTGGACTGCTCGGCACCGGTGCCTGCCGCCGCAGGTACCTCGTACCCGGGCTGCGGTGGGCCTAGCTACTCTGGATCGCCCACCCCTAAGAGCTGGTCAAGCTCGGACCTCTTGTGGATACCCATCTTTTTGTAGTGACAACCGAAAGCCCCTTCGCCAAGCTTTCGAAAGTACGCGCGGAAGACCTGGAAGACCAGGTTCTATTGAAATTCGTGGATCCCTATGCCGCCCATGGATGGCGCAGCATCGAGGAGTATCTGATTCGCCATGGCATAAAGCCACGGCTGCGGTCCGTCATGGGCAGGCTTGCGGCGCACCAGGCGACACCGGTGGACAACGCGGTGTTCATTCAGCCGAGCAACACTCGTAACCTCAAGTTTTTGAGTGACACCGGACGTTATGCGGTCATTCCTTTTGAGGACGAAGATGCAATCTTCGAGCTTGACTGCATCTACAGGCGCGAGGACGAGGAACGCCTTCGCTTTCTCGTAGACACCTTCGTCGAATCGCGCGACATCGTTGTCAGACACGGAGAGCGCGAGCAGTGACCAGGGCCTAACCCATCGTGGAATAACCGATTAGAGGCAGCGTCTCCCCGCCCTCAATCTCGCGCCATCCATCCCCGTTGGTTTGAACCGATACCGCGGCAGCTTTACAATGCTTTTCAAATCCGACACTCAAGGAAACGGGGAGAGCGTGGCCGGACGGCTCACCAATGTCTTTTCTGCATCCAACACAGCCCTCACCAGTCTGGCCATAGGCTTTGCCATTGCCGCGACTGAGGTTTCACGCTACACGGCGCTCTGGACCACAAGTCTTGTTGACGTGCCTGCAAAATACCCCGTTCTCATGATTTTCCTTGCCATGGGAATAGCTACCGTGGTGCTGATTGGGCAAAAAACCGGAGATGCCCCTTACCGCAACGCAGCCTTGCGCATCGCCATCGCGGTCGCGGGGATGGCCGGAACAATCGCTCGCTGGCTTTGCCTAATTGGGGCAATACCTCAATCTGCGCTTGCCTCCGTGCTCATCGGAGTCGGCATGGAGGCACCCTACCTGCTCATGGCAGCCATTGCCCCGCTCCTGCTGCGCCATGAGCCCCATGCCGCCATGCGTGAAGTCGCCCTGGGAATCACATCGGCAGGCCTCATACAGTTGGCTGTCCTCGCCATCGCCGGCAGCCCGGCCTCCTACGTGCTTGTGTGCCTGTTTGCGCCCGTTTCCTGCTTATTTCTGCGTGCGTCCTGCACCCGAGCTGAAGCCGCCAATCAAGACGACGCCCCTGCGTCGGCACTCGGCTGGGCAGAAGACCTCGACCGACATCCGGCGGCGTTTCTCCTGTCGTGCGCACTGTGCATGGTCGCCCTTGCATCAATCGTCATCTACTTCATCCATGCGGGGTGGAGCGAGGCACGCTCGGCAGGAGCGAGCCCGTCCGCGATTCAGCTCTTTGCGGGCCTTGGTGTCACAGCCGCGGGCGGAGTCCTCTACTTCATCGCGCCATACCTGCGCCGCAAGGACATCCCCGAGTTCTGTTTCTCGCTCATTGCACCCGTTCTCTGTCTGTCGCTATGCCTTTTCAACCTGGTAGACGGAACCGCTCGCGTCTTTCTCCTCGTCCCCCTGAACGTCGCGTACGCTGCCTTGCTCTTCCTCACGTGGTCGTTCTCGTTCGCCTATCCAAGCAGCCTGCGTCCCGCACTCGTCTCCGCACTCGCCTTTTTCGTCAAGCGCGCCGGGATACTGATATGCCCCGGGCTCATGACCCTGTTCGGCGCCATGGGGACACCTCCCGTTTGGCTGGCTTTCTGGGCCCTCGTTCTGCTTGTATGCCTTGACGTCGCACACTACATCGTCCTACATGCAAACAGGCATGCACTTGCCACCTTCGACAACGATGAGAATGGGCTGAAGGAGCCAATGGGCGCCACCCTCACATCTGTCTGCAGCGACCTGGCCGCCGAGAAGGGGCTCACACCTCGCGAAACCGAAGTTCTCGCCCTGCTTGCTCGTGGAAGAACGGCGGGCCACATCGCAGAAGCACTGTCCGTGTCTCTTCCCACCGCCCGCACCCATATCCAGCACATTTATCGCAAGGTGGGAATCGGATCTCAGCAGGCACTTCTCGACATCGTTGAAGATTATGCGACAGCGAGACACAGTCAAGCAAACTGAGGACAGAAATAGGGGTGCAGCGGAATCCCCGTCCGCCGCACCCCTCCGAGCGCCTCTTACATCCCCTGCATTACAGGAGCATTAAAGCGTCTGCGTATATGCCACCGCATTACCACCGGCAAGTCGACCGCTCGTGAACGCCCAACCCAGAGCCACGCCGCCATACTGCGCATAGGGGAGCAGATTCGTCTCAAGCACGCCGCCCGAGTCGTTGCCGCAGGCATACAAACCTGCAACCTCGGTGCCGTCGGGCCAAAGCGCTGCTATGTTCTCGTCGACGTCGAGCGCCGCATGCGTCGCGTAGGGAACGGGGTTGCATGCGATGGCGTAGAACGGCCCCTCCTCCCCGATCTTGTCGTCGGCAAGCGTCTTGGGGTCGCGACCCCACTCGGCGTCCTCGCCCGCCGCGCAATAGCCCTTGTAGCGCTCGACCTGCGCCGCGAAAGCCTCGACGGGCATGCCGACCGCCTCGGCTAGCCCTTCAATCGTATCGGCTTTGTACACATAGCCCTTCTCGACGGCGGCATCCATGACCTCGTAAACTTGTGGGATGGGGCTGTTGTTGGGATAGCCGCCCTGGTTGTAGACGCTTGCGATTGATCCCTGGTAGGTACCGGAATCCCCAGGGAAACCATTGACCGCCAAGCCATCCAGGTAGCTCTTGCCCACGATGGTGTACCACGTGGCACCGCCCGCCCAAAAGGCAAACGTACCCGCCTCGTTGTAGTGGCGAACACCATCTGTGCCCACCTGCAGCGTCTGGGAGTTGGTGCCGATGAGCATGGGCAGGTCGTTGCTGGACCAGCAGTTCTGCTCGAGCATGCGGCTGTCTTTGCCATCGCGATAATATGTGGGGTACTTCGTAAGGATGTCGGCAGTCGTCTTGAAGTGGATGATGGGCGGCATGTCGATGTTGTAGGTGGCCACGCCCGCGTCGATGGCCGACTTCACGACCTGGCCCTTGTTCTGGCGCATACCCCACAGGTTCCAGCGCTGCGCCATGGGGTACTCGGGATTCTGCAGGTACTCAACCATGAGGTCGCCGTTGCCGCCGAAACCGCCGGTGCACATGATGACGGCCTTGGCGTTCACGGTCAGCCTCTTGTGCGTGACGTTATCCGTGGCCCTGACGCCCGCCACGCGCGCGCCGTCGAACACGAGTTCGTCGACGGTGGTCTCGAGCAGGTACTCGCCGCCCGCCGCCACGTAGTCGGCCACGATGTGGTCATAATACTGGCCCACGCAACTCGAACGGTCTTGGTCAAAGTTGTAGTCCGGGTAGAGTGCAGCGTAGTCGATGTCCTCCTCGCGGTTAGTCGAGAAAACGTACTGCTGCTTGCACAGCCAGGTAGCCGTGCCGAAGCCCTTCATGCCGCGCGTGAACACGAAGCCGTGGTCGAATTGCAGCCAGTCCACGGAGTTGCCCGACTCGTCCATGAGGAGTTTGACCATCTCGGGCTTGCAGGGAGTGCCCACGCTATACTTGGCCATCCAGTCGTCGTAAAGGCTGTCGTAGTCGCACCACGGCTCTCCGTTGTTGAATTCCTCCAGGTAACGCGGGGCGTTCACAGAGAAAGGCTCGCCGGCGTTCGCCGCAGTGCCGCCGTACTTACCGGCCGTCTCGATGGCAAGCACGCTCACAGACCGGCCCGCCGCAATCTGCGCTTCGACAGCAGCCATGGCGGCAGCAACGCCCGCGCCTCCGAGGCCGCACACAACGACATCGTAGTCAAGAACCCCCTCGCCACCGTCGTAAACAGGGGCAACGCGGAAATTGCCGATGGCATCCTCCTCGGCGCCGCCGGCCTTCAGAGCCTTCTTGAGCGCGTCCTCCGTAGCGGCCTTCACGCCGGCGCTTGAGCTGGTGGCTCCCGTAACCGAGTCCACGGCCACGGACTGGCTCTCGAGCATACGCGGAATCATGCGGTCCTCGACTGACTTGAGAATGAGGGGTTCTTCGCGGTTGAGGCCCTTCTCGATAACCTCGACGGAAAGCAAGGTTGTCTCATCCACCTCGATCTTCACGCGAACGGGCTCGAACCAGTTGAAGCCCATGCCCTCGCCCACATATACACCGGGCTTCATGGCAACGGCGGGCAGTTCATCGGCCGCCTTGCCTGCAGCCTGGGACAGACAATCATCGGCGGCGCTCAGGACAGCATTGGATGTCATGGTCGAACCGGAAACAACATCGACACCTTCAGTTCCACCCACCTCGAGGATGGACGCCGAAAGCGCATCGGCCGCCTTGCCACCACGCTCGGGGGTCTCCGCAGGCCCATCCACGACGACAGACGCGACCTTGCCGGCCGAAATCTCAATCGTAACCGTTACGTCGCCGGCAAATCCCATGGCGCTGGCGGAGTAGCTACCGTCGGCAAGAACCAGAGGGACCTCCTCTGCTACGGCCTGGCTTTTACCCCCAAGCCCCATTACGGAGGCCCCGGCCACAGCCCCGGACAATGCGGCCGTTTGCACAAAAGCCCTTCGTGTCGTGTTGGTCATCTCCATCATGGCGTGCATCCCTTCTCGTCGAACAAAAGCCGAAAAGACACCGAGTCTAATCGGCCACACCATGCGCCCCAGTTGGGCGCCTTGACTGACACGACCGTATCCGGAAATCAACTTCTCTTCATCGTCGCCAGTCGATGATTTCAAAAGGCCTGGTAAATGCTGTCAATATAAAAGCCCTCATCCTGTTATGATGAGGGTTTTGCAAGCCGGGTCCCATGCAGAAGCAGCCCTAGAAGCACCCACGCGCGCCGCTCGGGACAGTCAGACGGCATGCCCTTCTACCAAATCGCACATCAAACGCGCCATGTATTACAGCAGGCTCCAAAGCGCCTCGGCATTACTTGGAGGAGGGAGAATCAAGTGGCTATAGTGACCGACGCGTTTATGCAGTTGTCGTCACGAGATTGAAGCGCCGCCTTGCAAGAGCTTTTACGCCAGACGGCCAAGGCAGGGCCCATCTCAAACGCATGGACTCAAACCGCAGTCCCACTCGTCATGCAGCACCTTGAGATCGCAACTCGCTGAGCATGGCCCCGGCACGCCCAGCGTTTAGCGCGTCAACGACAAGTGCACGGCCGAAAGCTCCGCCGAGGTATCGGCGGGTGCGACGAAAACGACCACTTCTCTTCCGACGGCCACAACGCTCGATCGGAAGTGTGGCAAAAAGAAAACGGCCCCCCTGAGGAAGGGGAATCCGGGAGACATGGGCTCCTTGCAGCGGTTTTATCCGCCAAAAGACGCACCTGTGCCGAACGCGAGCCACGGGTTGAAATATTTAACGGTATTGCGGCCACCATCCCAGGAAAACGCCGTATTTCTCAACCTATGGCTCGCCAACCAGTCACGGACGCCCTCTCCGGCCGCAGGAACCAGAACATCCAGCCGATTGCCCGCGCAACAAGCGCTTTGAGCCTGCATGTCCACCCGCGCCAGCCGCGCTCAGCACAAAAATCGCCCCGCATGCAGGCCGTCAGGGGGGTGGCCGCATGCGGGGCGTTCAGGCAGGGGGATGCCTTCTATAGTGGGGCTCTTGTGCGGGGCCTACTCCGCGCCGGCGAGCTTGCGGCCGACGAGGTAGCCCTGGGTGAGGGCGCGACCGTGGCTGTTGCCGGGGACGTTGATGGGGTAGTCGACGGCGTAGGAGTCGCCGCCGGCGTTGCCGATGGCGTACAGGCCGGGGATGGGGTTGCCCGTGGCGTCGAGGCACTGCAGGTTGGTGTCGATCTTGGCGCCGCCGACGACCTCGAGCAGGACCGCGCCGACCTTGGAGGCATAGAACGGCGGCTCGTCGATGGGGTAAAGCAGCGCGGGGTTCTTGCAGAAGTCCTCGTCGACGCCCTCGGCGCACAGGGCGTTGTAACGCTCGACCGTGGCGGTCAGCTGCTCGGCAGGCACGCCGATCTTCTCAGCGAGCTCCTCGAGGGTGTCGGCCTTCTCGTAGGTGTAGCCCTCGTTGTCGATGAGCGACTGCGTGTAGTAGTCGATGGTGGTCTGGTAGTCGCTCTCGCCCTTGTAGCGGAACATATCCCAGAACATGCCGCCGCCGTAGGGGAAGGAGGCCATGAGGTCCTCGGGCCAGCTGGAGTCGAAGATGGACCATGCGCAGTCGTCCGCGGTGTGCTTCATGATCTGCAGCGAGCGGGCCTGGACCCAGGTGCCCTCGTTGAAGAAGCGCTCGCCCTTCTCGTTGACGTAGAGGAAGGGGCCCTCGAGCTGGTTCGAGCCGGGGTCGGCCCAGCGCTGGGGGTGCAGCATGGGCGGGAAGGGAGCGGTCTGCATGGTGCCGCCGGCCCACAGGATCATCTTGTGGCCGTCGCCGGTGTTGGCTCCGACGGGCGTGTACACGCTCGGCACAGTGAGGGCCTCGGGGCAGTAGTAGCTGCACATCTCCTCGTCGCCGGCGATGTCGCCCGTGGCGATGACGACGCCCTTGGAGGCAACGATCTTCTTGTAGCCGTCGGCGTCGGACACGACAGCGCCCGTCACCGCGCCGGACTCGTCCTGCAGCAGGTATTCGGCCTTGGTGTTGAAGCGGAACTCGGCGCCGTTCTCGATGGCCTCGAGGTGGCACACGTCGGCCGCGACGAAGGAGCCGCCGGGGATGGTGAGGTCGCTCTCGTCGGTGCCGCCCATGCAGACATAGCCGGGCTCGTCGGGAAGCAGCGGGTTGCGGCTGTAGCCGTCCCAGATGCCCATGGAGCAGTGGTGCTTCTCGCCGGCCTCGCACAGCCAGTCAGCAGCCTCGCCGGAGCGAGCCATGTACTGGGCGATGAGGGCCTCGTTGCAGCGGTTGCCGCAGGTCTGCATCCAGCGGAACTCAGCCGAGGGGATGTCGGTCACGGTGCCGTCCTCGAAGGAAACGGACAGCTTGGAGTTGATGGTGCCGGCACCGGCGCCGCGCTCGGAAACCTGGTCCATCTTCTCGACGACGATGACCTTCGCGCCGTTCTCAGCAGCGGCGCGCGCGGCGCAGCAACCAGAAAGACCAGCGCCGATGATGAGGACCTCGGTCTCGGCCGTGTCGACGATCTGGTCGTCGGCAACGGGCTCGGGAGCGGTCATGAACGCGGGCTTCTCGGAAGTGAAGCCGAAGACGGTGGCCGCGTCGATAGAAGCGTCGGCGGTCACGACGCCAGCGGCGGCCTGCTTCTCGACCTCGGCATGGGCGGTGCCGGCAACACCGGCGGCCGCGACGCCGGCGACTGCGGCGGCAGCGATTGCATTGCGGCGAGTCATCTCAAGTGCCATTGAAATCTCCTTCGCATCTCATACAGTGTTTCCGCTGGTTCCCCCTTTGGACCCAGCGACTGATTGCATAGTACGAAGCGCATGTGAAGCCAGCCCGGCATCACGGGCTTGAGGATTTGAAAGCCTCGAGCCCCGAGAAACAAGGAGTTTGGAAATCGAAAGCGGCCGTTTCTCTTGGTGCGGAATAAGCCGAGAAAGACGCAGGACAGGCCCGCAGTGGCGTGCTCGCCGCAGCTCTCCGCCTGCTTCTTGCCACGCAGTGGCATGCGCGCCGCAGCTCTCCGCCCGCTTCTTGCCCCGCGCCAGCTCGCACTTTGCCGTCCATACGAGGTAGAATGCGCGCATAAGGCCAGCACGGCGCCGCTTCGGCATCAAGGGGGATGCACAAGCATGGACACCAAAGCGTTCTCGTACTTCGCGACGCTCCAGCGCCAGCACAGCCTGACGCGCGCCGCAAAGGACCTCGGAATCACTCCCCAGGGCCTGGGCGGAGCGATGCGCAGGCTCGAGCAGGAGCTCGGCGTGCACCTGTGGAGCGGGGCGCCGGGCACCTCTCCCCTCACCGAGCACGGCAAGCTCTTCCTCACCTATGCCGAGGGGTTCGAGCGCGACCTCGGCGAGCTGCGCCGGGGCCTCGACGCCATCACCGCGCACGCGAGCAACGTCATTCGCTTGGGCTGCTCGGTGGGCCTTCTGGGGTACCTGGGAGAAGACGTCATCGAGACCTTCAATCGCAACTCGGCAAACTGCCAGGTAGTGGCCTGCGAGGAGCTGCCCGACGTGGAATGCGCCCGTCATCTGGCCGAAGGCGACTACAACTTCGCCCTGCTCGTGAACCCAGTGTCCGAGGCGTTCGAGGCAACGCCGCTCGTGGACGACTACCAGTTCTTCTGGGTCAACCGCACCGACCCCCTCGCACGCCGCGACGACATCGCCCTTTCCGACCTGAAGGGGCGCACCGTGCTCATGATGGGCGACGACTACCAAAACACGGGCCTGCTCATCCAAATGCTCGCGCAGCGTCACATCGACTGCGACATCCGCTTCACCGGCGAGATGATCCGCGTCTACGAGTACGCCCGCGCCGGCAAGGCCCTCGGCCTCACCTGCCGCAACCACATCGAGGCAACCGCGGAGTCCGAGAAGACCGTGGGCGTCCCCGTGAAGGAGCTGCCGTGGGGCTTCTCCATCTGCTGGCGCCGCGACACCGTGCCCACCGAGGCCCAGCAGTGGTTCCTCACCTACATGCGCTCCCTGCGCAGGTCGTATAGGTAGAGGAGGGAGCGGGGCGAGGGCTTCATTGCAAACTCAAAAAGCAATTGCCCCATCTACCCGCAAATCGCAGTAAGAACCCACGGCACGTTTATCCCTTCACGAATGGCAGGACCGCACCATAGGCCATCTCTCCACTTATCAGGCTTGCATTTTTTCACTCACGAATCTAGTGGCACTCTGAGCAGGTGACTTTCACCGCCAATCGAGGGGCAGAAGGCCGCCGGGGGTCGAAAGGCTGCAAACAATCCCATCAGACGGTATCGGGCAAACGACTTTCCCGCCGATTCGGCCCCTAAGATTTCGTGAAAGTATACGCAGTTTTTACGATAAGAGCAGCTCATCAGCAGTGTCGAACGAATCGACGCGACCATAGGCTTTGCGCGTCTGAATCTCGACACGGATGAACTCAGGCGCGCTCTTGGTATAACGAACCCTGTAGTCCATCCCCCATCGCTACAGCCAGCCCTTTTCTGCCCGGATCAGGCGATCGACCTCGTCCGCATCGATGAAATCGCCCTCGGAGGATTCCGCGATTTCACACATGATGCCTTACCGCAGCGCCCACTTCCACGCAGGCACGATGGCAATCTGACCGGCTTCACTCGAAATCTCGCCCTGCTCACGCAAGGTAATGATGGTTCCCCTGTCGAGGTGGGCCAGGCGCATGCCCGCCTCCAGGGACGAGACCTCGCGCTTTCGCGTCTTCTCCAACGTCATGTCGACGGTAACCTGATACAGGTCGTACGGCTCCATGCCGAGCGCATCCCCCACAAGGAAGTCGACCTTTTCCCGTTTGGCCGACGGCACCGTGAGGGAGGTTATCGTCTCTGTGCGGCGGCCCGCGTTGCGACGACACAGCTCTATATAGACGGCCGTTTCCAGACGCTTTCCGATGTCCTGCTGGGTTGCGCGAGACACCGCGTAGGCAATTCCGGGGTCCTCAGCATAAACCTTGGGCACGCAAGAAATCCCTGGCTTGAGCGCCGTAGAGTACTCGGGAAGGAAATGGATGAGGTACGCCTCCCTCAGCAGCTCGAGCAGGCGGTTCACCTTGTCCCAGTACGCCTTGTAGCCCGCGTCGGTCATCTTGCCTACAAGCTCGTTGGCCGAGAGCTCGCAGCCGGTGTTGCGCACCGCAAACAGCGCCAGCTGCATCGCCAGAGAGATATCCTCGCGACCCGAACGCTCGGCAACGTCTCGGGCAACGACGTCGCGGACATACCCCTGCAGCAGCTCCACCCTGTCCTCGGGAACCTGGCGTTGAATCCCGGGAAACCCTCCCCACACCAGGTAGTCATCGAACGCGGACTCGTAGCGGGTAGTCATCTGGGGTGAGAAGGCGTCCTGCCCCGGCTCGGGCAGCGGGATGTTGTGGAAGCGGCAGTACTCGGAAAAAGACAGCGGCCACATCTCATGGACGTGGGAACGTCCCCGAAAGCTCGTCGCTATACCCTCGGAGGACACCTTCGAGGACGAGCCTGTGATGACGAGAGTCACGTTCTCCTGCTCGGCGACACGCTGGCAGAAACCCTGCCAGTCGTCTGTCTCCTGAACCTCGTCGAGGAAGAGGTAGCATCCCTGCTCACGCGCCTCGGGAACCTGGCGCCAATACTCGTCTACCACGCGGTCCATGACATCGGGGTCCATTGGCCTGAGGCGCACATCGGAGAAGTCGAAGTAGAACATCCTCGATCGAGGCACGCCCTGATCGAGGAGGTTTGCCATGAGTTGAAAGAGATAGAAGGTCTTCCCGCAACGGCGCATGCCCGTGATAATGTGCACGAGGTTGAAGCGCGCGGGAGCTGGAAGGTTGCGGATAATCTCATCGCGCAGAATCGGACGAACGATTTCCTCTTCGATTCGGCCCCTCACAAGCGAGGAGTAGTCAGCCGTCATCATTGGATGCTCTCCATCCTTCTAAAATATTTTGATAACTATAGTATATAACCTCTCAAAATTTTTTAGATGTTTCGACGATTATCTCTTAAATTATTTGAGAGACGTTAAGTCCGGCACATGAAAGTCATCTCGAGACCGGCGTCTTGCACCCATGCCTATGTTTGTAGCCAACACCAATTGCGCAATGACCCCAAAAGCAAGCCTTGCCCCAGACGCGCGAGCTACGGGTTGAAAAATCTAACGGTTCGGTAGCCATTGCTCTTAAAAAACGTTGTATATCTCAACCTATTGCTCGCAAAACAAGCCTGAGCGAACCGTTCGCGATGGGAGCTGTCGGGACCTGGCCTTCAGGCGAGGAAGGATCCTGCTCCTGCACAGCTCGGCCAGCAAAAGAAAAGCCTTCGGATCAAGCCATGCGACACAGCTTGACCCGAAGGCTCGAATCGATCAATCAACCTGCCTTTGCACCCGCGCCCTGCCCCTACACCCGCACGCAGACGTTCTGGCGCAAAGGACGGCACGCCATCATGCCGCCGCCCAGGGCGATGGCGTGGAAGATCTCGTCCTTGGCATCCTGGCGCCACACGGTTCCCGCCAGGCTTGTGACACGCGTGCCCTTGTAGGCGGTGGGGAACATCGCCGTCGACGTGCCAGTGAGCACGAACTCGCGCGCGTTGGGGCACATCGCGAGCAGGTCCTCGACTGTGCGGTTCACCACAGAGGTGCCGCTCGACACCACGATGTCGCACGTGGGGAGGACCTCGGCCTGCAAGGCGCACGGCGTGACGTCGGCATGGCCCGCAAGCTCGCGGCCCTTGTCAAAGATAACCGTCTCGGCAACTTTACCCTCGAACTGCCTGGCAACGGGGGCCATGTAGCCGACGAGCGCCAGCTTGTCGCCGAGCTGGATGTTTACGCCAAAGGGCGACTCCGCACCGTCGTCGCAGAACATAAGCGGGACGCTGTGGCTCGCCGCGTTGAGCACGGCGGCGCCCAGGCCGCGCTGCGCGTCGTCGGTCCCCTCGACCAAAAGCCTCGCCACCTCGTAGGCATCCTTGCCGAGGGCCTGGCGGGCAAAACTGAACGACCCGCAACCCGAAGGCAGGCTGTCGCGCAGCATGTACGAGACACCGACGTTCTCCCCGTCGAGCTGGGCCCCGATGAGCGCGATTCCCAAGACGAGGTCGGTCACCGCCCTGCCCTCAAGGTACGGGCGCGCGGCTTCCAGAATCTTCTCTTGCAGCATGATAGGCCTCCCAAAATCAGGTGTTCAGACCCTCGCCTCAACACGACAGACAGTGCCTCGTCCCCTTATATCACGCATATCAGCCCGTAACCAGGCAAAATGCGACCAAGTGAGGCAAACCTTGGGCAGGCTCGCTGGCCACAATCACTTTCCGCCCATCGCCGCGCGTTCCAAGGCGTCCACTCGCAGGAGATACTGCTTCTGGGCTGCCCGGGCGAACCAGTCTGGATGCTGTGCGTGCGACATGATGTCGCCCACAACGGGGGCGAAGGAGCGCAAACCACCGAAGTCAAGCCACGAGAAATCGCGCACGAGGGCAAGCGGGCCCGCCTCCCCGTTGTCAAAAACGCGCGCATCATAGGGAAAAAGTCCGTCGACAAGCTGCGCCTCAGTGCGTGCGGCATGATAAAAAGCCCGTCCGTTATCGAAAATCGGCGCGACACCCAGGGGATTGCGAGAATTTGAGTCCAGCAAGATGCCGAGGTTGAACTCATGACGGTCATCGTTTGCGCCGAGAAAGTCAATCACCAGCTCCCGGTCAACCATCGCGCGCGCGTTCTTCAATCCCAGACCCTCGAGAATGCCGACATAAGCCTCATGAAGGTTTGCCTCGACTGGGGCGTCGAAATGGCGCACCACATCGTCAAGCGCGATAAACTCCGTATCCTTGTCGACAAAGCACTCGCACACGCTAACAGGCTGACCCGAGAAGTCTTCCTCGATCGAGTACGGAACCCATGCACCATCCGGCAGCACGGCACGACACAGCTCGGATGTCAAAAGCTCGGCCCATGGCTCGTGGCAATCGCTCGACGACGAGCCTTTGACGAGGAGATTCTTACCCTCTCGGCATTCCCAACGCTTGGCAAGCTGGCCAGAAGTCGCACTTCCCGGCCCCATGCGCACATGCACGCCGTCCTGGGCCGTCCAGTCAGGACGCCCATCGACATAGGGATTCTCAAAATAATTGATGTCCCCCCAAGCCAGAGCAAGTCCCTCCGGACGAATCCAGTACTGATCGGAAAGGTTGAGGGCAAGCGTCTTGAAAAGCAAAGAAGCCGGGTCGGCACAGCCCGCACCGCGCAGGATGGTAGAAAGCCCCGCTCTGCCAGTAGGGATATAACGGTAAGAAATCCACCAGCTCAACTGCATAGGATCGACCGACCCGTCGGCAGCGCTGGCACCCCACGGTGCATTGGATGCGTCGTAAACCTCCAGGTCATGTACCGCACGACGACGCAAGTTGTAAGTGAAGGAACACACAGCAGTGTCCTTGCGCATGAGCACATAGCGGTCTTGTGGGCTGACCTGAAACATAAAAGACCTTTCGCTCGGACACCGTCAGCCAGATTGTAGCCCATGGATTTGGCCGTTCGGTTGGCGAACGAAGGACACTGATGGCCAACACCCGCACATCAAGGCGAGCGTCCCATCGTCTTTTTGATTTCTGGACACCAAACTCGACTCTTTCATGTCTAAAAATCAAAGCCCACTGCAACAAAAAATAGGCCTGCCCACCAAATCCCGGCAGACAGGCCCGCTCCGCCCGCTCGACCCGTCCCCCTCGCTCCCCTACCTGCGGCCGCTGGCGGGGGAGAAGCAGTCAAACATGAGCAGCGAGGTGCCGAAGAGCTGGCCCGATCCGCGCTCGACGAGGGCGCGCACGCCCTCGGGGTCCACGACGACGCTGCCGGCCAGGCACTCAACGCCCAGGTCGAAGAAGACAGGCGAGGGCACCACGCTGGGACCGACGAGCACCGTGTGGGGCTTGTTGCCCATGCGTGCCAGCTCAAGCAGGCGCGTCATGGTCTTGTTCGTGAACGTGACACCCGTCATGAACAGGTAGTCCTGCTCGGGAATCATGTACTCGCAGGCCGGGTCGGGCGTGTCGAGGTCGTCGGTGCAGTTGCGCTCGAGCACGGTGAGGATGCCGCCGCAAGCCTTGGCGATGCGCTCCACATGGGGGAAGTGGCCCACCACGGTGACGCGCTTGCCGGGCATCTCCTCGGCATACATGGCGAAGGCGTCCGCGCGACGCTCGATGCCCTCGGGCAGCTCGCCCATGTCGTCGAACACCGCGCCGTACGGCTCGATCAGCTCGCGACGCGAGTACCAGGCATTGAGGGCCGCCACGCCCAGCGTCGCCTCGGCAAAGTTCCACGACTTGGACAGCGCGGCCACCTCGTGCAGGGAGCGGCCCACGAGCGGGGCCTTGTCGATGGCGCGCCCGCCGCCCGAGCACGTCATGGAGACTCCCATGCCGCACTCAGCCTCGACGTAGGACCAGTTGGCGCCCAGGCACGAGCGCGTCACCAGCACGTCCTCGGGCACGCCCTCGATGAGGGCGTCGTAGAGGTACCAGCGGTTGGGTGAATTGACATCAATCATCGCAGGTCTCCAAATCGCTCGTTACAGGTTCCAGGAAATGAACGCCCACTCGTTGCGGTGGCGGTAGTCGCGCAGCACAACGGGGTTACCCTCATCGTCGACGCCCATGCTGTAGTGCTTGACAATATGGGCGTCGAGCAGGGCCTCTTCCTCGGGCGTGAAGGGGCCGTCCTCGCGCTCGTAGTTCGCGCGCACCTCTTCGATGGTCTCGCCGAAGACGGGCCTGTTGTGCAGGATGTAGGACAGCTCGGGCAGGCGACCCATCTCGAGCAGGAGGTTCACAATGTAGGTGGCCTCGGACAGATTGGGCTCGGGGCGGCCGATGGCCTTGAGCATCTCGTGGTCATGACCGGGCGAGAAGCTCGTGGAGACGGCGATGCACACGCGACGGCGCGTATGAGTCTCCATTTTGAGCAGCGTCTCGCGCAGGTCGCGCGAGAACAGCGAACGGGAGGCAAAGAAGACGTCGGCCACAGGCAGGTCTTCCCAGGAGTCGAGCCAGCTCACCTTGCGGATGTCGAGGTTGTCGATGACCCCGTCGGCCTCGGCCTGCTCGCGAAGCTTGCCGAGCATGCCGCTCGAAAGGTCGCACGCCACCACGTTGACGCCCTCGTTGGCGAGGGGCAGCGCAAGCGAGCCCGTGCCGCAACCCATGTCGATGACCGTCTCGCCGGGGCGAACGCCGGCGCGGCCGAGGAAGTCGTTGGCGTAGCCGCTGCGAGAGCACGTTGCCGTGAAGTTCTGGGAACGCTTGTCCCAGTAGGCCTCGTTCTCAAGGCCCTCCTCGCACTTGGCGCGCTGCTTCCAGAGCTCGTTCCAGTCAAGTCCGCTTTCTGCCTGCATGTTTTATCCCCTCAGCTCGATCTCGATCATGTCCCCCACCTGCGGCGGCACGTGACCGCACCCGTTTGCAAGCGGATAATAGCCAGCGGCCGTCTCAGCCTGAACCACGCCGGGCTTGAACTTGAGCGGCGTGGCCTCGATGATGCCGTCCTGCGCCTGCGTCAGCACGATGTGCCTGATGGAGTGGAACGGCGTGGTCCGCTCAAAGGCGGGACGAAGCTCGCCGGCGCGCTTGTCCTTCTCCTTGGGAGCCGAGAACAGGTCGGCGAACGGGGCCGCCAGGCGCGCGGTCACGTGCTGCGGCGTCGTGGGCCTGCCGTACCACAGGTCGATGACGGGCTTCAGGTAGAAGTCGGTCGTGAACGTCGCGCCCAGGGCGGGGCCGCTGATGCCCACGATGGGCGTGTTGTCCACCACGGCGTAGCTGGAGTGATGACCCGGACCGTGGGAAACCTCGTGGTTGATGACGCGGCCGATCTTGTCGAGAATCTCCATCGCCCAGTCGTCGGAACCCTTGGAGGAGCCGGCGTTGAGCACAACGATGTCGGCCTCGGCGCAGGCACGGTGAAGGGCGTCCTCGATCATGTCGGGCTTGTCGGGCACGATGGGGTACACCTTGCACTCGCCGCCCCAAGCCATGGCCTTGCCCTTGATGACGAGGCTGTTCGACTCGATGTTCTTGCCGCGGCCGAGCTTCTCGCCGGGGGCCACGAGCTCGTTGCCCGTGGGGATGAACACGACCTTGGGCTTTGCAAGGACCTCGCACTCGGTGAGGCCCGCGCCTGCCAGGGCAGCGGCGACAGCAGGCGTCACGAGGGTACCCGCGCTCACGATGACGTCGCCCTCATGCATGCGGCTGCCGGCGGGAGAGGTGCCAGCATAGCGGGCGCTCGGTGCGTGAAGGATGGCCTCAAGCGTCTGGTTATCGTCGCTTACCTGGGCATTCTCAATGCACACGGCCGTGTCGAAGCCCTCGGGCATGCCGACGCCCGTGTTCGCGAACTGCCACTCGACGCCGCGGGTCCAGCCGGAGATGTCGGGGGCCTCGCCGGGCTCGAGCCCCTCGAAGTCGCTCCAACGAAGCGCCACCGAGTCCATGTTGCAGGTCAGGCAGTTGGGCAGCGTCACCTGTGCGAGGGCGTCTGCGGCGAGCGTGCGCCCAAACGCCTCGTCCACCGGCACGGTCTCATGCACCGGATGGAAATCGCAGGCAGCAAGAATGGCCGCCACCGCGTCTTCGCGGTCAAGCTCGATGTGCTTAGAATGATCCCTCATGCATGTCCTCCAAACAGTGGCCCCCGGCCACGCTTTCGCGTTCCTTCAAGATGCGGGGCCCGCCGACTGCAGGCCCCTCATATCACTCATGTATCTACCAGGTATTACTTGCTCTCCCTGAAGCTGATCTCATGCTGGTTGCACAGCTCCTCGACCTGCTCGGCCGCGAGGTCCACGTTGTAGAACAGGCGGAAGAAGTCAGTCAGATCGGCCTCGAGGTCAAGATCGATCTCGGGATAGATGAGCTTGGCGAACCACTCGATGCCCATGAGGCGCATCATGCTCGGCGGACGGTCGAACCAGTTGAAGGGCACGGCGGGCGTGTTGTACACGCGGCCGTTCTTCACGGCCTGGATGTCCTGCCAAACGGGGTTGTCGAGGATGTCCTCGGCAAGCACGAAGCCGGTGTGGCACAGGATCATCTCGGGATCCCAGCCGATGACCTGCTCGATGGAGACGGGAGTCATGCCCTGGCCGGACTGCATCTCAACGTCGGCGATGTTGACGGCATGGCAGTAGTCGATGACCTCGGTGTGGTGCGAGCCGGTGGGCTCGGTGGACAGGCCGTCGGCACCCTCGGCGTAGTAGATGGTGGGATACTCGTCCTCGGGGATGGCGTCGAGGAGCTCGGTCATGTGCTTGAGGTGCTTCTCATAGAAGTCGCCCAGCTCAGCGCCGCGCTCGGCCTCGCAGACCCACTCGCCCAGCGTGCGGTACACGTCAGCGGTGACCTCAAGGGCGTTGGGGACGCAGATTACCGGGATGCCGGTCTGAGTCTGGATCTGGTCGGGAGTCTCGTCCTTGGCAAGGCTCTTGGAAACGCCCATGTAGATGATGACGTCGGGGGCAAGGGAGATGATGTCCTCGATGTTGGCCGTGCACTTCTGGCCCATCCAACCGCCGATGGCAGGAAGCTTGGCCAGCGACTCGGGCAGGTAGGCCAGGGCGGCGTCGGTGGGCTGGTTCACCCAGGCGATGAGCTTGGTGGGGGCGAGGGTGGCAACCCAGGCCTCGCCGGTGGGAACGGCGCAGTACACGGAGTCGACCTGCGTGGGGATGGTCACCTTGCGCCCGGCATAGTCCTCGATCTCGCGGGTGTCACCAGTGGCCTCGGCAAGGGCGGGGGTGCGGCCCGAGAGGGCGGCGGCACCGGCGCCGGCAAGGGCGAAGGCACCCAGGGAAGCGAGCATCTGACGCCTGGTGAGTTTGCAATACATACGCGACATCCTTTCGTTTGCATGGAACGTCAACTAGCAGGAGCAGGCCGAACGCGGCCCGCAGCCTCCTTCGCAACCGGCGCGTCTGTGGCAACGGCACGACCCGGCAGTGAATTCGATAATGGGAATACAGCCCGTGAGCAGGCCTTTGTCGTAGGTGTCGCGCTGCACGATGCGCACGTCCACCCCATAGGTCCGCCGCAGCGACTCCTCCGTCACGACCTCCTCGGGCGGGCCCACCGTGATGCCGGTGCGCGTCACGAGGCCCACCTTGGTCGCGCAGAGAAACGCGTGGTCGGGGAAGTGGGTGGTCATGACGACCGAGAGCCCCTCATCCACCAGGCGCGACACCTGGTTGAGCACGCGAACCTGGTTGCCGTAGTCGAGCGCCGCGGTGGGCTCGTCCATGACGAGCAGCTCGGGCTCCTGTGCAAGCGCGCGGGCAATGAGCGTCATCTGGCGCTCGCCGCCGCTGACCTCGGTATAAAGCTTGTCGGCCAAGTGAGCCACGCCCAGGCGCTCGAGGCACTCGTAGGCGACCTGCTCGTCATGGGCAGAGGGGCTCGCCGTCATGCCGATGCGCGAGAGGCGCCCCATCGTGACCACGTCGATGACCGGGTAGGCAAAGGGCGGGGTGTGGCTCTGCGGCACGTAGCCGATCTTCTGCGCGAGTTTGCGCGGTCCCCAATCGGCAATGGCCTCGCCGTCGAACTCGACGGTTCCGCCCAGCGGCTTGAGGAACCCCAGCATCGTCTTGAAGAGCGTCGTCTTGCCCACGCCGTTGGGGCCGAGCAGCACAAGCGACTCGCCGGCGCCCATCTCAAACGACACGTCCGTGAGCACCTTGGTCTTCTTGTAACCGCACGTGATGTTCTTGAGCTCGAATTTGTTCATGCAATCACGCCCAGGTCTTGCGGCCGCGCATAAGCAGATAGATGAAGAAGGGGGCGCCGATGACCGCCGTGAGCACCGAAAGCGGCAGCTCAACGGCCAGCAGGCACCGGCAGAGGTCGTCGATGATAAGCAGGTAGACCGCCCCCAGAAGGGTGGACGTGGGCAGCAGCACCTTGTAGTTGGGGCCCACGATCATGCGCGCCAGGTGCGGGATGACAAGGCCCACCCAGCCCACCATGCCCACCATGGCCACGGCCGAGGAGGTCACGAGCGTGGCGCACACGATGAAGAGCAGGCGGATGAAACGCGTGTTGGCACCCAGCGAGCGCGCCTCCTCGTCGCCGAACGACAGGGCGTTGAGCTGGTAGCGGAAGAGGATCATGGGGATGACACCCACAAGGGTGGGAATCACGAGCTTGGGCAGGTCCGCGAGCTGGGTTGTCGCGAGGCTTCCCATGAGCCAGAACGTAATGGCGGGAAGCCTGTCATTGGGATCGGCGGCAAACTTGCTCATGGTGATGACGGCCTGGAAGAGCGCCGCGACAACCATGCCGGTGAGCACGAGGCACAGCGTCATCGAGCCGCCCCGGCTCACCACCGCGCTGATCGCATAGGTGAGGCACACCGCGGTGATGCCGCCGAGAAAGGCCGCCAGCTGCACTTCCAGGTTGCTGCCGTTGGCCAAAAGGGCCAGGCAGGCGCCGCAACCGGCACCCGCGCTCGCGCCCAAAAGGTCGGGGGAAACCATGGGATTCTTGAACAGGCCCTGGTAGCTGGCGCCGGCGGAGGCAAGCGCCGCGCCGATGAAGAGGGCCGCGACGATGCGCGGCAGGCGCACCTGCATGATAACGGTGTTGTTGACGGCGGCCGTCTCGATGTTGGTGCCGAACACCGCGTTGGAAATGACCGCGAGAACGTCGGGGACGCTTACGTAGTAGTGGCCGAGGGTAAACGACCCAAGTATCGTAATGACGCCGATGACGCCGATGATGGTCAGGGCCAGCTTCGTGTGCGCGTATGCACGTCGGCACTTTTCGCCGGCCTGACGCTGCGGTACGGCCGGGCTGTTTTGCTCGACCACTTCTTCGGATGAATCCACATGCCCTCCCAATAGGCTCCTTCAAAGCCAGGCAATCGTGGCAGAGCGCCGTCCATATGTCGGTTGCATATGCAACCGAGCCACCCGACAAATGGTTATCGCCGCGATACAATGTGACGTTCGGCACACACCAAGATGAGAGAAGCAATGAGAGCCTACCCACCCGACCGCGTCGCGACCTACTTCAGGCGCAGCGCCCCCACCATCGCAATCGTTGCCGTGAGCGGCGTTGTGTACAACGCGGGCCTTGCGCTGGGCCCCTACCTCGAGGGGCGGATGGTCCAGCACCTTCTCGACATAGTGCAGGGCACAGGCACGCTTCAGGGCATGCTGGCCCTGGCGGCGATCTACCTGGCCGTAATCGCCCTGGTACAAGGCATGCGCGCCGTGAAGCGCTTCTACGTGCGGCGCTTTGCAAACGACACCGCCCGCTCCATGCGCGGCACCCTCTACAACAACATCGTCCACACCCCGCGCGCCGACCTTGTGGGCGCGAGTGCCGGCGTGCTCATGACCAAGGCCGTCTCAGACGTGGACGCCGCGGTGGAGGGCATGCGCAAGGTCACGACGGAAGTCTTCGACACGGGCGTCGCCATGGTGGCCTACCTGTGCCTGCTGCTCACGCTTGACTGGAGGCTCGCGCTTCTGAGCTGCCTCTTCACGCCGCCAGCCTACTGGTTGGCGGGCCGGCTCAAGACGCGCGTGTACCACTCCAACCAGTTCTCGAAGGCAAGTGCGGGCAAACTGAGCGACGCCACGATCGACCAGGTGGAAAACGCCCTGCTGTACCGCCGATACGGCCTTTCGGGTACGCGCGCGCAAGGCTACGAGGAGCGCCTCGACGACTACGAGCGCTGCGTCACCCAGGCCGGCATCTGGGAAAACGTCATGATGCCGGTGTACAAGGCCGTCTCCATGGCGGGATGCGTCCTCATCGTGTGGCTGGGCGCCCGCAACGTGGCGGGAACGGGCTGGACCGCCTGGGACATCGCCTCGTTCACGGCGTTTTTATCGTGCTTTGCGCGCTTTGCCACCAAAGCGTCGCACTGCGCCAAGCTCTTCAACGCCGTACAGAAGGCCCAGGTCTCTTGGGCACGCATCAAACCCCTGCTCAAGCCGCGAATCGAGTGGGACAAGACGACCGCGCTCGACCTGCATGCGCCCCGCGGGCTGCACCTGCGCGACGCCGGGCTCGCATATTGCGGCGAAGGGGCGTTCGTCCTGCGCGGCGTGAGCCTCGATGTGGCGCCCGGGCAGATCGTGGGCGTCACCGGGCCGGTGGCGGGCGGCAAGTCAACGCTGGGCAAGATGTTCCTGTGCGAGCAGGTCTACGAGGGCAGCATTCGCCTGGGCGAGACCGAGCTGGGCACGATGTCTGCCTGGGAGCTCAGCCAGTCGGTGGGGTACCTGGGCCACGACCCCGAGCTTCTGAGCGACACCGTGCGGGCCAACATCTGCCTGGGCGAGGACGTGGACGCGGAAGGCGCATTGCGCCTGGTGCAGCTCGACGAGGAGGTTGCCGCGATGCCCCAGGGCGCAAACACGCTCGTGGGCGCGGGCGGGGTGCGCCTGTCCGGCGGCCAGCAGGCACGTTTGGCGCTTGCGCGCACACTCGCCCGCAAGCGTTCCCTCTATGTGCTCGACGACCCCTTCTCCGCCGTGGACAAGGCAACCGAGCAGGCGATTATGGCGGGGCTGCGCGAGCAGGCGGCGGGAAGCGTCGTGATTCTCATCTCGCATCGCCTGACGCTCTTTCCCGAGCTTGACCAGGTCGTTTGGGTCGAAGAAGGCCACGCGACCGTCTCCACGCACGCAGGGCTCATGCAAGACTGCCCCTCTTACCGCGCCTTCTACACGAAGCAAGCCGGGGAGGCGACCCGCGATGACGACCGCTGAGCGCCCTTGCGCATCAAACTCCCTGCGCGGCATCCTCGCAGGGGTCGCACGCTCAAACAAGCTGCTCACAGCCGCGCTTGCGGTTGTCATTGCAGCCGACATCCTGCTCACCTTGGTGCCTCCCCTCGTCTTGGAGGGCATCGTGAACGGCCTCACTGCGGGGCAGGAGATCTCGCTGGCCGTGGCGCTGCTCTACTTCGGCGCCGTCGCCGGGTCGAGTGCGATGGACGCGCTCAAGTCGGCCTCGGTCACCGTCGCGGGCCAAAAGGTGACGCACGGCCTGCGCAGCGCGATGGCGCGCAAGCTTGACCGCTTGCCTGCGGGGTATTTCACGCGCCACACGGGCGGCGCCGTCAGCTCACTTTTCGTCAACGACGTGGACACGGTGCGCGCCCTTTTTGACGGGGGCATCGTGAGCATGGCAATCGACGTATGCAAGGTCGTGGGCATCATCGCGGTCATCTTCACGCGCAGCATCGGCCTGGGCGTGTTGCTGCTGGTCGTGACACCGTTCTTGTTCCTGCTCACACGGGCGTTTCAGCGTCGCATGCTCGCCGCCCAACTCGCCAACCGCCAGGCCGTGGCCAACATGAACGCCCAGGTGCCCGAGACCGTACGCGTAATGCGCACCGTGCGCAACCTGGGACGGGAGCGCTTCATGGAGGAGCGCTACGACGCGTGCGTGCGCGACTGCTTCGCGAGCATGGAGCGCGTGAACCTGTACGACTCGGTGTACTCGCCCATCGTGGTCACCTGCGGCTCGCTCGTCATCGCGGCCGTGATGGTGCTGGCAAGCCTGGGCGGCAGCGTGCAGGAGTTCTTCGGCATGTCGGTAGGCACGGCGGCCGCGGTGGTCGCCTACGTAGGCAAGGTGTTCGAGCCGCTGGGCGCCATCGGCATGGAAATCGAGAGCATCCAGCAGGCCATCGCCGGCGTGAAGCGCGTCAAGACCTTCCTCGCCGAGGAGGAACGTGCCGAGGCCGACAAGACTCCCCAGGTAGATGCACCCCTGGCCGTGGAGCTCGCAGGCGTGAACTTCGGCTACGAAGACGGGCGGGCCGTGCTCGAGGGCTTCTCGCTTGACGTCGAGCCCGGCGAGATGGTGACGCTGGTAGGCAGGACGGGCGCAGGCAAGAGCACGATTTTCAAGCTCATCCTGGGCGACTACGAGCCCTGGGAAGGCACGGTGCATGTGTGGGGAGTCGACGCCGCACAGCTGGCTCCGCAGGCACGCAGGCGATTCGTGGGCCACGTCGACCAGGCGTTCAAGGCCGTGCCCGGCACGGTCGCCGACCAAATCACGCTGGGCGACCCAACCGTCTCGCGCGAGGAGATGGCACAAGCAGCGCAGCTCGCAGGTATCGGGGCTGCGCTTGAGGCCCTGCCCCAAGGCTACGACACACCCTACGCCGAGGGGCTCCTCTCCCAGGGGCAGACCCAACTGCTCTCCATCGCACGCGCCGTGGCTGCCAGCCCAAAGCTGCTACTTCTCGATGAGATCACCGCCAACCTGGACTCGGGCACCAAGCAGCAGGTCATGGAGGCGCTGCGCCGCGCCAGCCAGAACCGCGCGGTGCTCTCCATCTCTCACCGCCTCTACGAGCAGTCGGATCAAGGACGTATTGTCCAGATTTAAGCGGCTGTTCAGTTTCTACTCGCGATACCGTTACCATGGGGCAGTTATGTAAACTTCCTCGAGGAGCACCGCATGAAGACCCACTTGACCGCACCCGAACTCGTGACGCTTGCGTCCATGCTGTTCGGCCTGTTCTTTGGAGCAGGCAACCTCATCTTCCCGCTCATTCTGGGCGCCACCGCAGGACAGGACCTCGGTGCCGCAATGGCGGGCATGATCGTGACCGCCGTGGGCCTGCCGCTCATGGGCATCGTCGCCATCGGCGTCTCGCGCAGCGAGGGTCTCTTCGACCTGGCGAGCAAGGTCTCGAAGCGCTACGCGTTCTTCTTCACCTGCGCCCTCTACCTCACCATCGGCCCCCTGTTTGCCATCCCGCGTTGCGCGGCCACCTCGTTCTCCATTGCGCTGCCGCAGTTCGCCGGCCAGGGCATGCTGCCCCAGGCGCTGTTCTCGCTCGCGTTCTTCCTTTTCGTGCTGTTCTTCTCGCTCAAGCCCACCAAGCTCATGGACGTGCTGGGCAAGTTCCTCAACCCGTTCTTCCTGGTACTGCTGGGCATCATCCTCGTGGTGGCCCTGGTCAACCCCCTGCAGGCCGTCTCGAGCGTCCCCGTCTCGGGCGCCTGCGCCGACGGCGCGTTCTTCGCCGGCTTCCTGCAGGGCTACGACACGCTCGACGCCCTCGCCTCGCTGGCGTTCGGCATCATCGTCGTGCAGTCCATCCGCTCCAAGGGCGTGACCGACCCCGCCGCCGTGGGTGTCAACACCGTGCGCGCCGGCGCCTTCGCCATGACGGGCATGGCCCTCATCTACATCGCCATCGCCGTCGTGGGCGCCCAGAGCTACGGCCTGTACGCCGACCGCCTGACCGATGCGGGCTTCACCGGCGGCGACGCCTTCGCGATCATCGCCCAGCACTACTTCGGCGGCCCCGGCCAGATTCTTCTGGGCGCAACCGTCACCCTGTGCTGCCTCAAGACCGCAATCGGCCTGGTGACCTCATGTTCCGAGACTTTCGTCGAGGTCCTACCGTTCAAGATTTCCTACAAGGTGTACGCCGTCGCCTTCACCGTCATTTCGTTCGTCATCTCCAACGTCGGCCTTGCACAGATCATCTCGCTGTCGGCACCCGTACTCTACTTCCTCTACCCGCTGGCCATCGTGCTCATCCTGCTGGGCCTGTTCAATAAGTTCGTCAAGGACAAGCCGAGCGTGTACCGCTGGACCATCGGCCTCACCGTGGTCGCCGCCGTCGCCGACTTCATCAGGGCAAGCGGCATCGCCGACCTGAAGCCTGTCGTAGACTTCATCGCCCAGTGGCTGCCCTTCTACACGATGGGCCTGGGCTGGATTGCCCCCGCCGCCATCGGCCTGGTCATCGGCCTGGTACTCTCTCGCAAAGCCCCCAAGGACGTGCAGGCCGCGTAGGCCGCAAACACTGGGGCCCTGCCGCGGCCTTCCAATTCGCAAACGCGCTTGCGCAAGCGCGACAACATACACTGCGCTGCCGCGCCTGCGCACCGCCCGCTCCACGCAGCCAGCGCGGATGGGCGGTACCAGCCGTTCGCTAGCCGCACAAGCGCCCGCTCACCACCAACTAGCGAGGATCCCGCCGCAGCCCTCAAAAGACGCGACGGGGTCCTTGTCACATTCTCTATAAAACCGATGAACAGGCAGGCCGCGCGGCGCTTCACCATTGCAACACCGCAGGCAGAAACCGTATTCGATGAGACCGATCGGATGTAAGCATCGTTTCCTATCGTTCTGGATAGAAGACAACATCACCCGTGCTGACCCCGTCTCCGTAGCCACCATACAATGTTTGCCGTATGGTCACCGATTCCAATGCATCAGTGTTGATGAAGAAAGTCGTAAGCGCACGACCAGAATGATGGTCTTCCGGCATCGTTGCGAAAAAGAGATTGTAGGTCATAAGGCTATAACCATCCAGCTCCTCAAGATCCTCAAGCGCAACGAGCTCGGTGCCGTCATTCATCATAAACAACGCCTTCTCCTCCACCGCCTCATAGTACTCTTGCGAAACAGCGTGCCCGTCCACAACGTATCCGAACGGGGACACCGAGACCACGAACTCGCTTTGATCTGAGGTGCATTGAATGGTCTCCACCCGCTTCTCGGGTGGCTCCACAACGATGGTGCCCTCGTCCTTCTCATGGCCCACCATCACTCTCATGCTCCAGGTCAGTCTCGTCAAATCCTTCCCATCGGGATTTGCATCAAAGTGCAGCAGCAGATGCAGCTCAGTTGGCGTGGTGAACTCTTCGTTGACCTCTGGTCTGTAGTTTGTAAACCTTCCCTCTTCCCAATCGAGACCGATGCCCCTGAATTCCGAATCCTCAGATAAGGCAGGTTCCCCGTACTCATCGGCTCCAGTCTCAGTCGTATATTTGAACCCTTTTGGGCATGCGATAACAAACCAGGCAATACCCAGGTCGTTCTCATCCATAACGAAGCTTTCAAGCGTCATCGTATAGTCGCCGACCGTGACAGACTTATTGACCTGTTGCACGCAATCGCCCAAAAGGCCCTCGACAACGGCGGAATCAGTCTCGTACCACGTACGCCCCGCCTGCGGAGCCGTAAAGGAATCGCTGCCGTCTTTTGAATAGAACGTCTCTTCGTGGGCCTCGACGTCCTCATGGCCCTTCGAACCAAAGCCAACCGTAAAGAAGTTCGTCTCGATGGCAGCATATGCCGCCGTGCCCAAGGCTGCTGCCGACGCCAGCGCCGCCGCAATCGCAAACCGCCTTGACACGCGCGGCCCACCAGCATGCCCGCCCGACACAACGGTCGCTTTCCCCATCCTCGGATTGGCTTGCGGCGTTGCCTGTTCCTCAGAATCCTGCATTTCCCGACGCACAGACGCAAGCACCCCCTGCCGCACGCTCTCAGGCAACTTGACGCTCTTCGCCAAGTTGCGAGCGGCATCAAGCTCAGAGCGCTTCATATGCCCCACCCCTTTCGCTTGGTTCAGCTGTGCCTTCAAGCACGTCGCGCATCTGCCTGCGAGCACGCGCAAGCCTCACCCTCACCGTGCCCTGTCTGCATTCCATGATGTCTGCGATTTCCCGCACCGAGTGCTCCTCGATGTAAAAGAGCACCGCCGTGGCGCGAAGCGATTCTGGCAGGCGTTTCAATGCCTGCCATACCTGGGTTCTTTCAAGCTCCCGCAGGGCCGCATCCTCGGGACCCGCTTCCACGCCACCGATGTCGGGCTCCCCTTCGGGCATCGCCTGCACCTTGCGCTTCCAGGGCGACCGGTACACGTCGGTGCAGCGATTGACGGTCGCCCTCAAAAGCCATGCCCGCAAATGGTCGTCATCGCGAAAGCTCTTACCGCAGGTCAAAAGGCTTACGAACACATCCTGCGCCACATCCTGGGCGTCCTCGCGGCAGCGCGTTTGCGCAAGCGCGACAACGTACACCGCGCTGCCGTGCCTGCGCATCGCTTGCTCAATCTCTTCTTCGGTTCTCATCGCTCGGCTTTCCATAAGCCCGTCACCTCCTTACCCTATACACGGGTCCGGCAGGCAAAAGGTTACATGAGACGCAAAAGTTCGGAATGGTTCACACAAGTTTTGAACGCGGTGGCGGCGAGTGTTGGTGTAAGGCTCGGCTCCGAAAGAGATGGCCTCACCGCAGCCTGAAACCACGTTGGCTATACTATGCCGCCTCGACCCTGTCCGCGCTCTCGAACGCCATCCCCGGCTAGCACCCCTCAACCAGCACGGCCAGGCACCCCGCATCGATGCTGAGCTTCTCGCACATGCAAAAAGAGCCGGACACAGGCAAAACGCTTGCGTCCGGCTCTTCATGTTCCGTATGTTGCACTGTCACGTGGCAGCAAGCCGACCCTTGCAGCATCTGGGAAAACGGCGATTGAGTCCACTCAGCCTCATCGAACACGTTTTCTACCTGCGGTGCTGCAATGGCGAAGCGCCACACGGCCTACTTGTTCATCGGTTTCCCCGTTAGTTGGCGGCAGCCTTGACAGCGTCGAGGACCTCGCGGCCCCAGGCGGCGTCGACGACAGGGGTGCGGTGCTTGTCGAACTGGGTGCGCACCTCCACGTCGTTTGCCAAGGTACGGTAGGCGGCGTAAGGCACCTGGATGCCCGTACCAGGGGTGTTGTCCTTGTCGAAGAGCAGGACCTCGATGGCCTTCTCGCCGCCCTCGCGCTCCACCAGAGCGTTGAACTGGGCGTCGACGAAGCCGCGCTCAGGATAGCGGCTGTTGAGCTCCTCGAGGAGACTCGCTTTGAGCACCTCGATTACCTTGTCGTTGAGGCCCGCGCCCCATACAGCAGCCTTCTCAACGAGGCCGTAGCGCTCGGGGGCAATGCGCACCTCGAACTCCCCTTTGCCCAGCGTCGACAGCTCGACGCCGCGGAACTTGATGACAAGCTGGGTGAAGGCACGCTTGAGCTCCTCGGGCTCGCCTTCGCCAGCCGGGTAAAACGCGGCGACGTGGCGGTCGCGGTCGATGTAGAAGAGCGGGTAGTCCAGGGGGACGATTGCGCCGCACTTCGAGCACGTGTGGACGAAAATCTGGCCCGAGGCCAACTGGGCGGCGCGCTCGGGGTTGCAGGTCGCCTCGATGCGCTCCCACACGTCCACCTGGTCGGCCGCGCCGCACGAGGGGCACACCACGGCGTCTTGCACGACCTTGGACTGGATGACTTCACGCTCTGAGCAGCTCATATCGACAGGCTCCTTTAAAAGTTGGTTTTGGCGGAACTATGCTACCAAATGGTGCGCGCGCTTGTGCTATGTTGTGCGAGGTCGCAACAGAATCATCCTCTGCGGTCGACCCCGCAAGCGACGCCACCCCGGCCCGGCCGGCCCGAGCCCACACCCAAAGGAGCCCCCATGAACAACCCTTCCGTCAGCAGGCGCTCGCTTATCGCCCTGGCATCGGCAACGGCATCCACGGCGGCACTCGGCATGATGGGCGCGGGGTCGCTGGGCCTCTCCCCCAAGTCGGCAAACGCAGCCACCGTGCAGGACCTCACGGCGCGCCCCTGCATCACCGTCTTTGACCAGGCGACAGAGAGCTCGCTGCGCGAGGTGGGCACAAGCGTCGACCTGGCAACCATCGGCAGCGGCGAGTATCCCTCGTATTGCTTCGTGGTCCAAAACAACGCCGCCGACGCGCTCGACGTATGGGAGTCCTACGTCACGGTGGACGGCAGCGAACCCTGGGGCTGGACGGAGCACACCATCGCGGCTCAGAGCGGCACGCTCTACCACGTGTATTACGAGAACATGCAGCGCGTCCTTGCCGAGGGCAACCACACGGCGTCGCTCTATATCAACGGCGAGCTTGTGTGCTCGGCGACCTTCACGATCACTTGCGGGCAGAGCTGGGGCGACGTCTTCCCCTTCCCCTCGCAGGAGGAGATTCAGCAGGCAAACCAAGAGGCGCGCTGCCAGGCTCCTTACATCGCAGGCTGCCTGGGTCTCCAAGACGGCCAGCGCTACATCTCGTACAGCATCGACTTCAAGGCCGACGCCGCGCCCGCCGGCACGTACTGCTGCCTGGCACAATGGGCGCCTGACCTTACGGTGCTCAGGTACAGCTACCCCGACGCCCGCTGCGACTACGACTCCGCGGGCGGCTACGCAGGCCTGCAGCACCGCTCGCAGGGCGACTGGGTCTCGATCCTGTCGTTCTGGAACGTGTACTACACCGACGAGCAGGGCGCGACCCAAACGATCCAGGCGAGCCTCGTCTACCCCGAGCCCGACGAGAACAGCCAGTTCGGAGGCGAAGGCACGGGCGTGCACCGCATCGTGCAATACCCCTGGCAGGAAGGCCGCTGGTACCGCATGCAGCTGCGCTGCAGCACCTCCGACGCCGGCACGACCCTCGTCGACCAGTGGATCTGTGACCTGGAAACCGAGACGTGGACCCAGCTGTGCTGCTACGACACGAACATCCCGGGAGCCACGCTGGCAGCGCCTGGCTTCTTCTTCCTCGAGAACTACGACCCCTCCACCTGCGGAGAGGTGCGCACCATGGAGGTCGCAAACATCCAGGTCACTCCGATTGAGGACGAGACGAGCTACATCAACGTGCAGTCGGCGTGGCTGAACCCCAATGGCGGCGAGCCCACCTATAGCGGCAGCTACGCCTACGGCTCACAAGGCAACCGCTTCTGGGCCATCACGAGCGGCGTGGGCGGCGACTGGTACGGCAACGGCCGCGGCCAGACCGGCGGCTGGTATTCCGTACAGTAGCAGGGAATACATGTGCGGGCAGCGCATGCCTGCCGACAAGCTCCAAGCAAAAACACAAGGCGGCGCGCACACCAATCAGCATGCGCGCCGCCTTTGTTTTTTAGCCCTCCTGGGCAAGCCTGCCGGCACCGATGCTGCGCAGCATGTCGCGCAACATGCGCTCGGTGGCTTTCTTTCCTGCGCCGCGCGCCACGCGGGCGCCTTCGGCGAGCATGTTGGGCGTGAACACGCGCTTGCCGTCGAGCAGCGCATGGAGTTCCTCGTCCCAGCCGTTCACGATGCAGGCACAGAGCAGCTCCTGGCGGTCCTGGATGGTAGGATCGCCCAGGTAGGGAGCAATGCAACGGGCGGTTGCGGGGTCCTCCTTGGGCAGGCCCGCATGCCAAAGCATCCGCAGCGCCTTGGCGCTCACAGGGTAGCCGTCCTTGATGTTTTGCGCGGAAACGCTCAGACGCTTGTTGGACCAGCGGGCCACAACGCCACCCACGGGGGCAAAGTCAGGGTTCAGCATCCAGGCGAAGAGCTCCTCCTGGCCGCCGTTGCGCCCCAGGGCATTAAGTACCAGGCGATAGTCCTGGGGAGCGAGGGCGTCCTGGCGCACGAGCTGGCGGATGATCATCTCAGACGAGGGGTCCTCGACGGCGATGCTGGCGAAGTTGCGCACGTCCCCGCAGTACTGGTCGGCGCGCGCCTTGCGCAGGGCAGGCGTGTCGTTTACCAGGCCGAGCTCGCGGCACTTGCCGCCAAAGCCAATGCCATGCCTCAAAAGCAGGCGCGCGACCGAAAGGTTGCCGCTGGCCACCGCCTGCGCCAGCGAATCGCTTGCAAACTCAACGTCGCCCACCGTGTTGAGGAACTCCTCCACAGGGCCGGCGTCTCCCCGCTCGCAAAGCTTGCCCAGGTGCTCGACAAGCAGCGGCTGCCAAGAGGCCTCCATGCCAAACTGCCTGGCAAATGCGCCAAACTGCGTATAGTCGCCACTTTGCTCGGCCTCAAGCAGAAGCTCCGAGCCGAAGTCGGAGGCACGCACGAGAGGGGCGTCGTCGCACGGCACGCCGAGGGCGGCAAGGTCCACCACCATGGCGGGGCGGGCATGCACGCTCGCCTCGTCCACGTTGTAGCCGTAACCGTTGGTCCAGCCGTTCAGATGCACGTACGCCTCAAAGCCGTCCGCGCCGCCCGGGGAACGCAGCCACCAGCAAGGGTTGTCCCCCTCGACGTTGCGCGCGTCGTCGCTGGCAAAAAGCTCGCCGGCCTCCTGCACGCTCAGGCTGAAAACCTTGTCGGTCGTCGTGGCGCAGCCCCTGGCCTCGTACTCGTCGTTGCCGGGGGTCTGCACCTCCTGCGCCACAATGGCCGCGCGGTCCTCATCGGTGAAAGCATCCTGGAGAAACTCGCCATTCATCCAGGTACGGACGTTGCTCGTCTCCCACTCTGCGGGCTGCGAGGCACCATGGTAGGCCATGGCATCGAGAACGCGCGTCGTGGTGACGAGGGCACGCGACCCCTCTAGGCGAAGCACGCGCCACTTAAGCGGCCGGCCCCACCACAACCCCATCACGAACTCGTCGGGAACGATGACGCTCCCCTGCTCTTGAATGCTCTGGATACCCATGCGCGCAGCCCGCCAATCTCATGAGAAGCGGCACCGAGGCACCGCAAATCGAACGTTTTCGCCTCACCATTGTATTTTGCCCAGCAAGCGGCGGCCCCCTCCGACCCCCACGCGTCCAAAAACGCCAAAAGTATGCGCTATAACTCTGACCGCCCATGTAGCCCCAAAACAGGCACCCAATCTACCTGGGATGATGCAAACGGGCAACAGGGCAGATTCTCCCGCGCGAAGTTATAACGCATACTTTTGGGCTTTCTCGAATAGAAGCGCATCCAACACCGCTTCATGACCACCGCCCTGTACGCCCTCGGCCTGCAGGTCTACACCGAGGCCAGCATCACCGGCGTCGCTGACGGCCAGATCACCGTCACGAGCGCAAGCACCGGCGTGGACTACACGGTGCCGTGCGACCAGGTGATCAACACCGCCAACATGGTGGCCAACACCGGCCTGCTCGACGAGGTCAGCGTCGCCGAGACCTACGCCATCGGCGACTGCGCCAACCCCTTCAACATCGCCCTGGCCATCCGCGGCGGCAACGACGCGGGCCGCGCGCTGTAAGGTCGCACCTCTCATAGAGTCTGCATAGCCAGCCGCTCTCAAACGCGAAGGGCGCGCCGGGGCCACTTGGTCCCGACGCGCCCTTTCTCATTGGCCCCCGGCCTGGGGTATTGGGCCGGGGGCCGAACCTTGGGGAGAGGTTCCTTGCTGAAGGGGACTTAGGAGGTCTTCTTGCCGAACGCGGTCATGAGGCCGCCGATGATGGCCTGGGA